>FWWM01005931.1_pt1 | contig 26102 bp, 35 predicted proteins | sample 2228351 | NCBI WGS metagenome assembly FWWM01 (sample SAMEA103939774, study PRJEB20133) | metagenome
GGGGTGCGTTTCCGCTACGTGTTGCCATACGACGCTGAGGCGGGCTATTACGCGACGTACAAAAGGCGCGAAGAGAGGGAGGAGAAGAGCGACAGGCTTCCACAGTATTTCGCAGACGCGTTGTGGATACTTTCGTCTAAGTACGAGGTGGAACTTACCCGCGATATTTACGTCCTTGTAAACGGCGCGGAAGTGGACAAGACCGTGTGTTATCAGAAGCGGAGCGCGGAGGACTGCGCCCGCGCCATAGAGGAGTACATAAAGAACGAGTGGCCACGCGTATTGGAGTGGCGTAGGAAGAAGGAGGAGGAGCGGAGGAGGCTTGAGCTTAAGAGCCAGGTAATGGCGGCGTTGAAAGAGTGGTACCGCAGATGCTTCAGGTGGCCTATCCTGCCGGGCGATGAGGGGAAAGTAGTGAAAAGGCTAGAGCTTTACTACGGCATGTGCGAAATGGCAAAGGCCGCAATTGCTGAGTACGGCGAGAAATACGCCGAACCGCTAATCAGCGAATACGCCCTGAGGAAGGCCTTTTGGTGGGAGGGGGAATGGAGGGGAAAGCCCATGTCGTGTTTCGTGACGGAGAAAAAGGCCGTATGCAAGGTGGGCGACAAGATTACCACTTTTTACGTATTTGACACACCCCACGGCGTCTACTTAAGGCCGGAGATAAAGCTTGTGGACGACTGGATTAAAGTGGCGCATAGGGGAGATGACAGTTAAGGCGGCGTGTGTAAAAGTGGCGCTACCAGAGGCCTTTGAACTGCCCAGAAAATTCGGCGTTTCGTGGGGGTGTTTCACGCAGGGAGCCTTCTACGGCCTTGACGCAGTGGTGGCAGAGGGTGGCGCTAAGGGCCTTTACTTCCGCTACGTATTGCCCTACGACATATCGCTTAGGAGGTATTTAGAAAAATACAGGGAAAGGAAGGAGCGGGAAGTGGACAACGACAGGCTCCCGCAGTATTTTGCTGATGCGCTCTACGAGCTGGCGGAGAAGTACGAGGTTGAAATCGCAGACGCCATTTATGTAAACGGCGTTGAGGTTAGCAAGGCGCTGTGTAAAAAACCAACGGTCGAGAGCTGTGTCAAAGGCATCACGGAGTTTTTAAAGAGCCCGCCGAGGGAGGCCCTTAAGAGCGAGAAGGCGTGGAGGGAGTTGAGGAGGGAGTTATACAGAGCGGTGGCCCAGTGGCATAGGCAGTGTTTCGGCCGCGAGCCGATGGGTTTAATAGAGGGGGTAGTGAAGAGGCTTGAGGAGTATGTGGCAATGTGCCAGCTGTACAAGGCCATAAAGAGAGAGCTGGGAGGGAGGGCGTCACTATACGCCTCTGACTTCTCGCTGAGGAGGGCCTTTTGGTGGGATGGAGAGTGGCTAGGGGCGCCCGCGTCGTGTCTCATAGTGGCATATGAGGCCTTTTGTCAAGTGGGGGGCGCCAGAATGGAGTTCAACGTTTATTATGAAAGGGACGGGGTGTACCTAGAGCCGAAAATACCCCTCTACCAAGACAGAATAAAAGTGGCGCATAGGGGCGATGGAGGCGCTTAGCGTTAAGGAGTGTATACGCGTCAACTCCCGCGGGCTTGCGGCATATAGAGATGAGTATATAGACGATGCACTGTGGGTTCCGGTGGAGGGCCCTTTCAAAATCCCAACTGCTAAAAAAGTGGTAGTGGTTGACAAAAACGCCCCGGCGGTAATTAAAACAGACCACATCAATATAGGCGATGAAGTCAATATAGTGTCGGACAACGGGCGCGTGGTGGCCTTAGGTACATCAAAACAAAATATTTAAACAGCGCTTAGGTCAAAGACGATGATTATTTATACGTCGCAAATAAACGCCATAGAAGACGTGGAGAAATTACTTGAAAAATATAGGGTTAAGCCGGTGGCAATAAGGGGGACTAAAGTTAATTTCTACTGGCCGCCTCAGCCGACCGGCGTTCCGGTAAATCTATTGAAATACTTCCCGCCTGACATGTACGTAGTTTTTAGGGGCAAAAACCAGCTGATAATAGTGCCGTGAGGTATTTGCAGAAGAGAAAAGTGGCCGAACTGCCGCTGGACTCCGCCATAAAAGAAGTGTTGCTGAAAGTACTGGGTCCCGAAGAGGAGGTTTACGTGGAGAGAATAGGGGATAGGATAAGAGTAATTTTATGATTGTCGTCAGTTCGAAAAACCTAGAGCGGCTGATATGGCACATAAGATCGCTAATCCCCCAGATAGAGGCAACGCCGATGTTGCTAGCCCGCAGAGAGGTGGGCAATTACGTCATTGGGCTGGGCACTCTCGGCTATTTATACGAGGCCCTCTCTTCAGTTCTGGAAGTGCTTGTAGAGGCGGGGAAAATGGCCGGCGATTTAGGACTTAAGGACTACACCCTTGTTATAGGCCCCTCTGATAGTTATATCACCACTGCCCAATTGCCGGAGATCATCCCGCCCCTACCTCAGCCAAAGCTCCTGCCCCCCATTCCCAGAGAGGACGTACAGCTCAACACTTTTAACTGCAGAGACTTAACTCCAGGGCTTGTGAAGTTCTGCGTCAACAACGTAGAAATAGCTTATTACTTGTCACGATGATCTATCTCTCGCTTTCTGAGCTGGAGGCTCTTCTCACGTCGTTGAGGGAATACGCCGAGAAGTACAGAACAAACCGGCCTGTTTTAGAGGCTTTGGAGGAGAGGTGGCTGAAATTTCAAGAACTCGCCTTTGCCTTCGGCGTTGAGCTAAAGCCCGCTGAGGGCGTGGAGTTTTACGCAGGCGGGCCCCTGCCGGACAACCTCGACTTTATTAAAAAAATTGACAGATTGCTGGCCACAGTGAGGAGGCTAAGGGAAGTGTATGGAGATGTAAAAGTAATGGTCGATTTGGATATCTCCATTAAAAAGACTGTAATCAAAATATAAATATTTACCATAAGGGAAGTATATGCCGCTTGTAAAAAAGAGGGAGCTACCCCTCAGGGTTTCAGATATAATGGTTAAAAACGTCATTACGGCTAAGGAAAATGAAAAAATCAGAGACATTGCCATTAAGATGTATGAGAATAGAGTGGGAAGCGTGGTGATTATTGACGACGAGGGGAAGCCCATAGGGATTGTCACCGAGCGCGACATGGTATACGTGCTGGCCAGGGCCCTGCCTCCAGACACCCCTGCTTGGATGGTCATGACGGAAAACCCCGTGGTAATAAACGAAAACGCCTTAGTGATTGAGGCGATGGATAAAATGAGGGAGTTAAATATAAGACACTTGCCAGTGGTCGACCAGTCTGGCAAAGTAGTGGGCATGGTGTCGTTTAGAGACATCGTGGACTTCACGGCCACGTTACTATCCATACTTCGATGAGATACCTCCTCATAGTGGAAAACCCCGGATACACCCCGGCACACAGAGAGGAGTTAATAAAAAAGGTGAGGGCGTTGTTGCCAGTAATCTCGGTAAGAGTGGCGGGGCCTCACGTCGAAGTAGACGTTAAGACGGAGGATTTAGAGAGGGCGAAGGAGGCAGTGGAGAGAATAGTGGGCGGGCGCGTTGTGGACGTCGTTGATATAACTTTTGAAAAAGTGGGAGGAGGCGTAAGGCGGTATGTAGACCTTTTTAACGCAGAGAGGTTTTGGGAAGCGCACAACGCGTTGGAAGACTTGTGGAGGGAGAGTAGAAATCCAACTTTACAAGGGCTCATCTTGCTGGCCGCTTCGTTTGTAAAACTCCAAGAGGGCTCCCCCGAAAAGTTCGAAAGGCTTATGAAAGAGGCCCTGGCCCTTATGCAAGAGGATATTGACTGCGTAAAGATTAGAGAGGTGAAGGAAAAGGCGGAAAAAGCCCTCGTGGAGAAAAAGCCCTTTAAAATAACATGCCTCTGAGTCTGTCCAACAGCTTCGGCAAGACCTCCTCCGCCCTTCCCCTGATGATATAATCGGCGAAAAAGTCGTAATAAGTCTCATCGGCGTTAATTATTACTAGTTTCGCCCCCCGTTTTTTCGCAACAAGCGGCAGTTGGTTTGCCGGATACACAGCCAGGGAAGTCCCAATGGCCATGAAAACCTCCGCCATTTCCGCCAGCATAAAAGCCTCTCTCAAGGCATCTTGCGGAAGCGGCTCGCCGAAAAAGACAACATCTGGCTTAATCACGCCGCCGCACTTGGGGCATCTGGGCGCCCCCGACTTGCGCCACTTTAACGCCTCCGCCAGCGCGTATTTAGAGCCGCAGTTGGTACACACGGCGTATTCCAAAGCGCCGTGTAGCTCAATGACGTTTTTACTGCCGGCGGCTTGATGCAACCTATCCACGTTTTGAGTAATAACTGCACAGAGCTTGCCCAGCCTCTCCATCTCGGCCAAAGCGTAATGGGCAGGATTAGGCTTGACGTTAAAGGCCGGGAGGAGGTATTTTACAAACAAGTCCCACACTTCGTCAGGGTTATTGTAGAAGTAGCTTATTTCAAACTTTTCGGGATCCACTCTTCTCCAAACCCCCTGGGGGCCTCGGAAGTCGGGAATTCCGCTGGCCGTGGAGACGCCGGCGCCTGTTAAGGCGACGTTACACGAAGACCTGGCAATGAGGGAAGCTACTTCGTCGAGCTCGTCAGTTGTGAAATCCACCGCCATAGAGAATAGAGCCAGAAGTAGTATAAAAACCCTAATGTGATTAGGCTCAGGAGGATGTAAAAAGTGGCGCTGTAAGGCCTAAACTCCCCCACGCCAGTGGCCACTTTTATGAGGTAAACGTCCCGCGTGAACACCTCTATTAAATAGGCCCAAGCCGCTAAGCCCACCGCGGCCAGAGCGGCGAGGCCTAAGCTGAGGGCGGCCAGCGCAAAGGCCTTGTTTAAAACCTCCTGGCTAATTACTTCGCCTTGAGCGGCGTCTATGGGGAAAAGCGCCGCTATAGACTCAAACTGCGAGGAGATTATCGCTAGTAGCGCCTCGGAGCCAATACCCGACAAGAGGAAAAGCCATAGAGCCGCTGAGTACTCGCCCCCCAGCCACACGCCCGACAACTTATCCCAAAACTTGTCCTTTAAAGCAATTAGGAGGGAGTGGGCTTTCATTAAAAACACGGCGATTAGAAACAAGGCCCCGATGCTAAGAAGAGCTGAAAGCAAGCTGACCCCCGCTATCCCAGCGGCAAAAGAGGCCGCGTAAAGAGCCAGAGAAGTCATAATATACCTCTGCATGGTTTTAGGTGAGAGCAAGGGTTTAAAACGTTAAGGAAAGCATAAGAAGCGGCTGAGATGCGCCGTGCCCCGCCCTTTACCTACCCGTAGAATTTCACAACACAAGCCTCCATAAGTCTCAAATCAATCTTCAACAAAAGCCTTCGCGCACCGCAGTCGCGACGGGCTAGTCGTACCAGTAGATCGCTACCGCGGTGCCGTTGTCCCAGCCAGGGCCTCATAGGCGAGGAAGGGAGAGGCGCCGCCGAAGCCTCCTGAACAGCGACGCGGAGCCCGAGCGGAAGTGGAAGACAACAGTGGAGTTGCAACTGGCCAAAAGGGGACGGCCGGAGGCGTTTGGCCGCACGGCGCGGCCGTAGGGCGCAGGCTCAGTGCTCCGTTCACCTCAACCCTGTAGTCGTTTGGCAAGAGGACGCTTTCCGTGGGCGGCCGCCGCCTTCCTGGGCCGATGAACGCCGCGGCAGTACTCGAGCCTCTTTTACGCTTGCAGTATTTTTTTAAACTGTTGAGGAGGTTTAGGCAGTAGTGAGGAGGATGAACCCCACTGATTAGTGAAGAGGTCGTTGCTCGCCGATTTTAATAGTCTTGGGAGTCTGGACGTCTGTCCTCACCTCTAGCACTTTGTCGCCGTAGCCGCATATCGGCGTTGTGCTGTAGGGCGTTCCCAAGGCCCAAGTGGTGGCCGTGTCTCCGGAAATCCACACCATTTTCAACGGCAGGCGCGTGTTTTTCATCCAGAAGCAATACGTCGAGTTTGTGGGGAAGAGGAACAGCATTCCCACGGCGCCTACCCCCCTGGGATCGTAGGAGGAGACGTTCATATAGCCAATACTCCACTTAGCCACGTTGTCGGCCACGTAGACCACGGCCGGGGCGCCGTCTATGTAAATCGTAGAGGTAGAGGAGAAGGGGGATACGTACAGCAACAGCGCATACAGCGCTATGAGTAAAGCCATTTCTCAACCCAGCTGTTAATCAGCCGCTCCATCTCCCCCGTCTGTAACATGTCGTATATCACCCTGTCCACTTGTATTTTCAAGTCCTGCGCGCAGAGGGGCATGGCCGCCGCGCTGTACCTAACCCCAATTGACATCACAATTTCAAACTCTGGAAATCTCTTTACCAAGGCCTTGCCCACTACTCCGCCGACAATTATGGCGTCTAAATCCCCCTTACGCAAAGCCTCTACCATGTACGGATATACTTTGTCGTAGCGGATTATTTTAGAGAAGTTTCCCAAGTTCTTCACCGCCCAGTCCTCTTGTACTGTTCCCACCTGCACCCCCACGGCCTTCCCCTTTAAATCCTCGACGTTTTGTATCCGCGCGCCTCTCTTTGCTATAACCACGGAGGAGTCCACTTGGTAGGGGATTGAGAACAAGACTTGTTTCTCGCGGTCTGGCGTAATGGCCATGTCTGCGAGAACGATGTCGACGTCGCCTCTCCTCACGGCCTCTATGAGGGCTGAGAACTTCATGTCGCGCACCTCAAGTCTCACTCCAAGACTTTGGGCGATTTTTTTCGCGATATCTATATCAATGCCAACCACCGCGCCTCCCTCGACGTATTCATAGGGGGGCCAGTCGGCGGAAGTGCCTAAAACTAATACCCCCCTCTTCTTAATGGCGTCTAGCGAAGTCGGGCATTGAGGCTGTGGCGCCGGGGCCGCGGCTGGGATGAGAGACGCGGCTAGTATGCCGATTATAATTCCGAGAATTAAGCCGATTATAATTTTAAAATCCACGGAGTGTGTTTGCCGGGTAATTAAATGTTGAGGCTCGGTCGGCTTGACCTGTGAAGAGGCTAGACGACACTGAAACTTTTAATTTCGATATCAAGACTTTTTTTACGCGTAGCAAATATAGCCCGGGGGAAGAGGTTTAACACATGAAGGCCTATTTAGTGACTAAGGAGCGCGGGGCGCAATTGGGGCCGGGGGTGGAGGTGATACACATCCCCTTTGTAGAAGAGGACACGTTGTATGTATTTGACGAGAAGACGGGATATGTGGAAATTAGGGGGAGGGATAGGATAGTGGAATTCCTCAACCGGCTGAAAAACGGGAGGCGAATTTCTCAATAGCTTGTAAAAACTTTTCAAAATCCTCTTCCACAGTGCCTGTCCAAGGGCCAAAGGGGGATTCCATTCCTGAGCCCTTATCCTCCGGCGGCAGGTAGATAAAAAGCCTCTTATGGGCTGTGTTTGACGCGTATATAATTTCGCTGAAAACCCCCCTGTGAAATATTTTATTCATAAAAGGCCTGTACACAGCGACGGCGTCTGACTGTAATATATAGCGGAAGTCTTTAAACCTAATTATGTTGTCAATGTCGACTAGCACCTCCTCCACTTGGTCAACTGGTATTTCCATGGGGTATAGCTCGGGCTCGTCTTCGACGGCCGGCTTGACTTCTGGAGGCAACAGCCACCGATCCCCCGCCTCAATAACTGCCGTATTTCCGCGCCTTTTTGCCAATATGAGAACTCGCTCGTCCATAGTGAGGGGGTCAAAGGCTATGTACCTCTGGTGCATTGTCGCTCTGTACATATCTATCTCGCGCCTAGCCTCTGCGTTGTTTCTCACGTGAGTTATGGGGAAGGAGAGGTAAAACCTAGGCCTCGCCCCCTCAACGGCTAGTTTGTAAATAGTGCGCGCTGGGTGTTTAACTGCAATTACGTAGTTCTGAACGCCCAAAGCCTTGGCGATGGTGTCCCCCAATAAAATCGAGGCTGTTCTCCACGCGAATACATCCTTAAGCCTTAGAAAAGCCCCCGTTTTCTCCCGCTCCTCCCTTAGCTGTATCCTCCGCCATATGACGTGGGCTTCTTCAATTAGAGTAATTAAGACGTCTGGTTTAAAAGCCCTTATGACAGATATATCCACCGCCGGGAAGAACCTGCTCTTTCTGAAATACGGCAGGTTCATGAAAAGTATTGCGTTCTCCGGGCCCCCGTCTTCCGCCCTCGCTATTGATCTCGCCACGGCCTCTCTCCAAGCCCTCTCCTGCCAGTAGTAGTCGTCGCTGTCTAAAAAAGTCACCCAGTCCACCTCTTTTTTCAACTCGTCCTCGACGAAATAAATCCCCAGCCTCCCCCTCCCCACTTCTTTATGGCATTTCTCCAACGCGGCGGAGAGGAGCTTCATATTAACGCCAGTGGTGCCTATGGCCAACACGCGCACAGATCAGGCAGTAAATGTATATATATACGATACGCCGATTTTAATCAATGAGAATGTGTGAAATCTTGGCGAAATACCTCGTGGAAATAGTGGCGGGAGCCCGGGGCAACGTCGTCAGTTTTGTAGTCGGCGATGTCGCAAGGTGGGCTGAGACAAAGATGAGGCCGAGCAGATCAGTAGTATTTAAAGTCTCCAACATGGCCGAGGCTTTGTTGGCAGGGGGCTATTTGGAGAAAATCGGGAAGAAATACATATTGAAAAGAGATACGCCGCTGTGGGTAAAGGCTAAGGCAGGCGACGTCGAGGCGCTGTGCGATATAATTGAAAGCGCGTTGTTAAATTACAGCAAAGTTGTTAGATAATTCCGCGATAGGATTATAAGACCGGTCTCTACAACGCTACGTGAAATTAGCCATTGGACTGTTGCTAAACCTATTGGCGTTTATACTTGCGGCGCTGGGATACGTGGTAATAGCCGTGGCGGTATATGCCGCGAGCGTCATACTGCTGGCTTGGCCAAGGAAGAGGGAGGAGAAGAAAATTGAACCGCCGAGAGAGCCCACGCCAGACGAGATTAAAAAACGCCCAGTTACGGCGCCTGAAGTATGAAGAAAATTTTCTTTATATCCGGGACAAAGGGTGGGACCGGGAAGACAACGCTGGCACTTAACGCCTCCGTGCTTTTGGCGTATTTGTGGAGAGAGTCGGCGCATTACCCCGTGGTTTACTTAGACTTAACTCCGGGGGTTGGCACTGCGGCTTTGATCCTCCTGGGGGATATAATGGTGCCGTGGGGTCGCCCCTCTCTGTCTGACTATATAGCTGGGAGACTGGCGGAGCCCCTGCGGGCCTTTTATATCAGGAGGTGGAGCACGGAGAGGGGGGCGTTTCAAATTGTCTTTTCGTATCTGAGCCAAGACTCCCCGTTATCTAGGCGGCTGCTGGAACAAATTTCAAGCGTAGTGGAGAGCAGGCTGAGGCCTAAGGTTATGGTTATAGACATGCCGCCTCTGTCCTCTGAAACCCCAGTGGCCGGCCTTGTGGATTTCTTAGTCCCAGTGGTTACGCCTGATATAACTGCAATAGAAACTACGAGGAGGTATTTAGACATTGTGGGGGGTGGCAGGCTGAGGCCTGTGTTGAATATGTACATACCGGGCTATCACGTCAGCGTAATGCATTCTATGCCGTGGGAGAAAGTCGTGGAGGACGCGTTCGGAGAGCAACCTCACGTAATTCCATACGACAAATTAATACAGGCGGCCCGCCAGGCGTTAGAAGTAGAGGTGTTAAAACTACGGCCGGCGGAGTCGCCCGCGGTTAAGGCTATAATTGATTACGCAAAATACCTCGCCGCTAGGCTTGGGTAGCGCAAGTCTCTACTTCGTGCAGGATGAGGGACAGGGCTTTTAAGCTCCTTATTATATAGGCGCGGCACGGCACGGACTCCGTTACCTCCCTCTTCCCGTATTTGCCCTCTCTATCCACCAAGACGGCGCCGTAACTGGCCATTAAAGCGCCTAGGAAGTCCTCGAAGAAGTCGTCTCCCACGTGGAGATATACGTCGGGCACGACGTCTCCCATTAGCATAGTTTTAGCCGCTTCAAATATCTGTACTGAAGGCTTTACGTAACCAATATCGTCTGCGTATAATTGCAAGTCGACAAGGGAGGCGATGCCCAAGTTTTCCAGTAATTTTCTAGTGGCTTTAGACCGCCACAGTAATACGTTGGAAATTATGCCCACGCGGTATCCCTCCCCCTTAGCTAGTTTAATGGCATCGACCGCGTCTTCGTGTGGGGATACCTCCATATGAGCAACGGCGTCGTCTATTGCGTCTTGTACTTGATACACGTTAAAATAGGCGTTTATGCCTTTATTGCGCAGTTGTTTTTGAATGTTAAGAAGCACGTAGACGGGCGGAATTACCTCGTGCTTCTCCCTCCTGGCCAGCTTCATTTTCCTCCTCTCCTCGCTCACTAACGCGTGTAACGTCTGGAAGGGGACTCTGCCGGCAAGGCTTTTGTGCAAGACGTCCACAACAGTTTTTATAGCTGTGTCAATAGGTATAAGCGTGCCCCACACATCAAAGGTAATCATTTTGTTCACGGCGTTTATACTGCTCGCCTTTAAAAATATACACGGCGTTAGTGTAGAGCCCGGTTATGTCAACGCGTATACATATACTAATTTGACTATCCGCGGCGCTGTAAACGTCACGGCGGTTGAGGGGGCTTATGTTGACTTCGTAATACAGACTGCCAATGGCATAGTAATGGGAGTGAAGCCGTTGAGGCCAAGCGGCAATATTACGCTTAAAGTTGACAACAAGACTCTGTTCCTCCCAGTTGTAAACAGATGTAGGATTGACATCAACGCGGCTAATATGACCTCTCGTATAGAGGCAGAGGCGGCGGGAAACTGTAGCGGCGTGGCCTTATACGTAAACGGGACGAGGCAGCCGGGCTTAAAAATATCCTACGTCCCTCAATACTCCGGCGTTTATAGAATAGTGGCCACTAACGGAGTTTTTTACCAAAAAACCAATGTAATAGTCCTCCCCAACATTACCCTCAAGGGGAACACCTTTGGGGAAGTTCTACAAATCCTCTTCACTCCGCCGCTTAAATACGGCGTATTAAACGTGGGCGGTATGTCCCTCGCCGTAAGAGATATGGCTGTAATTGACACTTGGAGTTTAGGCGCTGGCAATTTCACCATGGCTTTATACGTGGGCGGGGTGGTCGCCACATATAACCTAACTATTAACAGGGCAACGCCTAAAATTGAGTTTTTTTACAAAAGCGAGTACGTATACGGAGAGCCTCTAAATATCAGCGTTAAGGTCTTAGTTGGGCGGAGGGAGTACAGGGCAAGTCTGCAGCTCGCGCTTAACGGCTCTGTCCTCCAAGCCCTTGCCCCCTTTAGTTTAAACATCCCCCTCTTGCCGTCTGGCTCGTACAGGCTAGTCGTAAGAGCCGCGGGGGACAGAAATATCACTTCGGCCGAGGCAGCGGTCCTCTTTCGCGTGTTGCCCGCCCCGGTGCAACTCGACGTCAAAATAAACGGGTCTTCTCTAAACCCCCTAGTCGTTGAATACGGCAAAGTGCTGTGGGTAGCCGCCAGCGCCAAATCCCTAGTTGCTCCAGTGGGGGAGTTGTCTGTATACATCGACGGGGCGAGGGGCGGATGGCTTATAGACACGCTTAAAATAGGCCCGGGGGCCCACAACATTACCGTTGTCTTTAACCCAGCTAATAGGAATTTTAAAAACGCCGCCGTCTCGACGGTTGTATACGTAATACCCGCCACGCCTGATATAAAAGTAAACAAGACATTTTCTATTACATACGGCGAGGAGTTAGTAGTGCCAATTTCAGTGACGCTTTTCAACAGGCCTATAAACGCCACGCTAAAAGTGGAGATCTCGGGGCGACACCGCGTTTATAACTTCACTCTCACCGTGGTTAACGGCCACGGGGTTTTGAAGATAAAGGACCTCCCAGCGGGCACTTATTTAGCCACGGCTACTTTATTGGCAACGCCCGGCTTATTAAGCACAAGCGCGGCGTTTAATATCTTTGTGAGTAGCGCCTCCGTCTTAATTGAAATCCAGGCGCCTAAAAGAGGGGTATACGGCGAATTTGTGCCCATAAACGTCTCAGTCCTGCCGAGAGTCCCCGGGAGGCTCTCCGTGTTAATAAACGGCACTGTGATATACGCCGGCAATACCACTTCATACCAGGGGCTGTGGCCGCCTCCAAGCGGCGGGGTCTTTCAAATTACAGCGCAATTCAAAAGCCTTGACCCGAATTTCTCGGACGCGGAAAGCGTCACGTTTGTATTTATTGACAGGGCGAAATGCAGTATTAAATTCAAGCTGAGGGGCGACTATAGTAATAATAATACAATTTTCGTGCTGAGGAGATATATGTTGCAATACGACACAAATCTACCAGTCGTTATATACGTCAACGGGAGCAGGGCAGGCGAGACAATAGTCTTCAACTCCACGGGGGTTTATAACATCACCGTGTATTTCCCGGGGGACGCCAGCTATTACCCATGCGGCGCTTCTCAGATGTTCACTGTGGGTAAAAACCCAGTCACAGTGCTGATCCAAAGCACCCGTAGAATAGCCCTTATAGATGCCGGTGTTCCAGTCACTATATCGCTTACTAGCCCAGTGGGCATGGAGGAGGGAGTTGTCAAAATATACAAAATAAATAAAACATATAATACAACTGAAGTGGACGAGATAAATATAAATAAAAATATGACTTTATTATTAAAATTTAAAAATACAGGAGTTTATGAAATATACGCCTTGTATGAAGGAAACCGGTACTTATTGCCAAATAAGTCCAATACTATAATCGTCACGGTGGTGAGCAGTTATTTCGGCATCCCCCTCTTCCTCTTGGCCATATACTCAATCGCCATAGGCGGGGGTCTAGCCGTTGCGTTTCTCGCAAAAAAGATATTAAAGTGGGGGATTTAAACGCCGTGATAGCCGCTCCGCCAGCTATAATAATAGTCCCCCTCGCGTCTAAAGAGCAAGTGCTCCACACGGTAAATTACGTAGTCTCCAAAATTAAACAAATCGGCGTGGGGATACGCCACGTCCACTCAGACGGGCCTATATATATACAGTCCCGAAACTCCAAAGACGGCATTATGGAGAGAGTCGATGTATATATTGCCTCAGCAGGCGGCGATTTTGCCAACGTACTGCCAGTAAGAGAGGAGATTAAAGAGGGGTTTATTGAGAGAACGGGCATCGTCCACCTGGTCCAGGGCGTGGCGGTGGTGTTTAGGTATAAATTAGCGGGCGAGCCCCAACTGGAGGAGGTAGTCATATACACCGCCGGGGGCAACTACCGGGATTTTAAACTATAACGTCTCAAGCGTATCCCAGCCCTTTACGCTTTTAACGCCGGCGCCCTCTGCCCAGCCGTCTTTATACTAGGGGCGAGCCTTCCCCATGGAGGACTAACCTGAAGTTGTCGTGCGGGGTAAAAAGGCGGGATAAATCGGGATTAACCGGGAAATGTAGGCGGCTGATAGACGATTTGCACATTATTGCAGAGGCAGTTCGTCGGGCTCCACGATTTATCTGCTGGAATTCCGCTTGGATATATCCACTGCCCAGTTACGCCGTCTATGCCTATCCATGGATAGCTGTAGAGCCACGTGGCGCCTGGACACATATAATTAGAGTGTACCGCTACTGTCTGCACCGCTCCGTACCTATAACTCGCCGAGTAATAAACCTTCACGTCTCTGTAACATACAGTTACGACGTCGTAATTAGTATCTAACCAGCCGTCCGGTAGTACGTCCTTTACCCCCGTCTGCATATCAATTGTGAAGTAGCCAGCGGCGTATACCGAGGCCGCCCAATTGTTGCCAGAGTACCAAGAGACGCGATAGTAATTGTATATACAGTAATTACAGTGAATGGTTGTGCCAGCTCTTTTATATAAACTTTATATATAATCCCGCGTATATTAATTATAATAGATGTGTTTTGATCTAGTGGTATTTTATATTCGTTTGTTACTTTAGTTTGCACAACAGTCGTAGATGGTATTTTCTTGCCAGTTTTGGCTTCGTACACCTCAAACCTGTCTGTGGGGCTCGTTGAGTTTTGGGGGAGCACCACTGCGTATATTTTCCCATTAGCTTCTACAACTGCTACTGTGCGATTTATATAACGCTCAACGGCAGTGCCCCGCAACTCGGATTTATTCAAATATTTAACGTTGCTTTCTGACAACGCGGCTCTTGTTCTTGAACTGAGAAAATCCGACGCCCCCTTCACGAAATTGTTAATATATCGAACAGCATCTTCATAGCTGTTGAACTCCACCTTTTGCCCTGCCTCTTCAGTGGGATAAAAGCTATCAGCGGCATTCCTGCCGGCGTAGGCCGCCGCAATATAGGTTGCAACTGCTAATACAACTGCAGCAATTACGGCTATGTATACCGCGTTTTTACCTGCCATATGAATGATGGAGAACTTTTAAATATACGTTGTCAAAGGGGGGAGATGTCGTTAGTTTCATTGGAGGACTTTAAGCGGCTGGATATACGTATTGGCAAAGTGGTAGAGGCGACCAGAGTTGAGGGGTCGAGGAAATTAATAAAGCTAATTGTCGACCTAGGCGCGGAGAAGAGGCAGGTAATCGCCGGCCTGGCCGAGTTTTACAGGCCGGAGGACCTCGTGGGGAAGTACGTAGTCGTGCTGGCTAACTTACAGCCTAAGAAAATAATGGGCTTGGAGAGCCAGGGGATGATACTGGCCACGTGTGACAAACCGGTGTTGCTCAGTATTGAGAAGGGGGGAGATGAACATGTGGGCGAGCGGGTCTGTTAAAATCCCGACTCACATTGCAGTTATTCCAGACGGGAATAGGCGGTATGCCAAAAAGACAGGCATTGATTTTTACCACGCGTATAAAAAAGGGGTGGAAAAAGTGAGGAATTTTCTCACGTGGGCTTTGGAGTTTAGAGATATTAAAAACGTCACTTTCTTCGCCTTGTCTACGGAAAACCTCCAGAGGAGTAAAATCGAGCTTGAGATATTATTTCGCATTTTTGAGGATGAGTTGAGGAGGACATTAGAAGACCCGCTTATTCACGACAACAAAGTGAGAGTTCGTTTTATAGGCGACAGATCGTTGCTCCCCGGGAAGGTGGTGAAATACATCGACGAGCTGGAGTCCGTCACTAAAAACTATTCAAACTACCACCTCACTATAGCCCTCGGCTACGGCGGCAGGGCCGAAATCGTCCGTTGTATAAAGAGGGTGCTCTCGGGAGAGGTGAGGCTGGAGACTTTTTCAGAGGAGGAGCTCTTCCAGTGTCTAGACACGCGGGGTATCCCAAACCCCGAGCCCGACGTCGTTGTGAGGACTGGGGGGGAGAAGAGGCTTAGCAACTTCCTCTTGTACCAGACCGCATACTCAGAGCTGATATTCCTAGAAAAGCTCTGGCCCGAGGTGGAGAGGGAGGACCTTGTGTATATAATTGAGGAGTATTCAAGACGCCAGCGGAGATTCGGCAGGTAGTGACTAACACTGACGTATACCAGGCGCTCGGCGTATTTTTAGTTGTCTTTATAACTCACGCCATACCCTTCCTCCCCATCCCCGGGTATGTTGCCACTGTTTACTACGCGACCTCTCACAGAGATCCTGTGAGCATGGCGTTGGCGATAATCGCAACGGCTCTGGGGGCCTCTTTGGGAAAACTTTTTGTATTTCTTTACGGCTATGGAATCGGCAAGATAATTGCCGGCGACGAGTTGGCGTATGCTAAGAAGCTTTTTGAAAGAATTTCAAAACTGGGCATAGACATTGCAGTGTTCATTTTCGCCATATCGCCCCTTGCAGATGATGTTTTGTACATACCCCTAGGGGCCGCGGGCTATAACCTCACCCGCTTCTTCATATCCTTATTGGCGGGCAAGACCGTTCTGGCCACAGTTATTGTGTTATGGGCTGAGTTAATGACAGACCTCTTCGGAGAAGACGTGTGGGCGGCGATTATAACAATGGCGGTTACCATTGCGCTGACTGTTTTAGTACTGCGGATTAAGTGGTCGGCTGTTTTAAAAGCATATGAAGAGGGCGGGGCGAGGCAGGCGGCTGTGGCGATAGTAAAATCAATCTTGAGGAGAGCTTAAATATTCCGGCAATACACATGCCGTGGCGAAATACGTAATAGGCTCGGCGTGGCCCTACGTCCAGACAGTCCCTCACCTTGGAAATATGATAGGGTCTGTCCTGTCGGCAGACGTCTACGCCAGGTACTTAAGGCTGAAAGGCCACGAGGTGGTGTTTGTATCGGGCAGTGACGTCCACGGCACGCCGGTTGAAGTGGAGGCCATTCAATTGGGGGTAGATCCGGCGGAGTACTCAATGAAAATGCACGCAATAGTGGCGGAGTTGTTTAAAAAATGGAATATTTCTTTTGATTTATACACTCATACACATTCGGAGACTCATATTAAATTTGTTCAAGATTTTTATTTAAAAATCTATGAAAATGGATATATATTTACAAAGGAGGATGAAGTGCCTTATTGCCCCCGCGATAAGATATACCTCCCAGACAGATTTATCATTGGGAAATGCCCCTACTGCGGCTACGAGCGGGCGAGGGGGGATCAATGTGAAAACTGCGGGAGGTTGCTAGACCCAAAACAACTAATAGAGCCTAAATGCGCAGTTTGCGGCTCTAAGCCTGAATGGAGAATTACTAAACACTGGTATTTAGATCTGAGGAGGCTGGAGGACAGGATTAGGAAATACGTAGAGGAAAACCCCCACCTGCCTCCAAATGCGAAAGAGATGTCTCTCGCCATGTTAAAAGAGGGCTTAAGGCCCAGGGCTGTTACTAGAGATAACAAGTGGGGCATACCGGCTCCGTTCCCGGGGGCCGAGGGCAAGACTATATACGTGTGGTTTGAGGCCGTTCTGGGCTATATCTCGGCCGTAGTTGAGTATTTCAAAAAAATAGGCAGGGAGGAGGAGTGGAAGAGGTTCTGGCTGGACCCGGAGACTAAGGTGGTGTTCTTCGTCGGCAAAGACAACGTCCCGTTCCACGTGATTATCCTCCCGGCCCTTCTTCTGGCAAATGGCGGCGGCTACGTGATGCCCACCACTACGGCGTCGACGGAGTACCTCCTCTACGAGGGCGACAAGTTCTCAAAGAGCAGGAGGTGGGGGGTTTGGATAGACGAGGCGTTGCAGTTGTTGCCCGCGGACTACTGGAGGTTTGTGCTGATATATATAAGGCCTGAGAATAGGGACACGAATTTCTCCTGGTCAACAGCCCTTGAGATAATAAACAAAGTATTAAACGACGACGTGGGGAACTACGCCAATAGAGTCTTGAGCTTTATAAAGAATAGAATGGGGGGCGCCGTCCCGCCCAGGGGCAAGCCGTCTAGAGACGACGAGGAGTTCATTGAAAAAGTCAAGCGGCTTTTTGAAAAGGCGGAGGCCCATTACGAGGCCATAGAGCTTAAAGACGCAGTCCACACAGTTGTTGAAATAGCGAGGGAGGGGAATAAGTACCTAAACGCAAGGGCGCCTTGGGATCTCGTGAAAAAAGACGTAGATGCGGCAAACGCCGTAATGTACCACGCCTACTGGTCGCTGAAATTCCTCGCAGTAGGCCTTGCGCCGGCCATCCCCGAGAGCGCAGAGCAGTTGTGGAAAATGATGGGCCTAGACGCGCCTCTTACGTGGGAGGAGGCGAAGAGGCCGCCCGCCGTGGGGAAAGCGCTGGGGGAGGTGAGGCCGTTGTTTAGGAAAATAACAGAGGAAGAAGTAAAGGCCTTATTAGCCAAATTAGAGGAGCTTAGAAACCAGAAATACTCTAGGAAATACCCGTGGGAACAGGTAGTGATATAACGCGTTCCCCCCCGCAAGACGTGTGGACAGGCGCTTCGGCGTAGGCTTCCCAGCGGCTTCTGGCGGTGGTGTATCCCGGAGTATAACGGAGCGTTAACTGACGGCGTTTTTATTCTATGACTTCCGCGTACAGATATATTGGCCCGGCAGCAACAATGCGTACGTTTGTGAATTTGCCGAGGAGCTCTCTGTGCGCCCCCCGCTTCACTACCACTTGTCTATAATCGCTCGCTCTGCCCACTACAAGCCCGTGGTCAATTTCGTCAATTAACACCTCGTCTTTTGTGCCAACGCGCAATCCGTTTCTCACGTGGGCAATTTTAAGCGATATTTCAGACAGCGCCTTGCTCCGCCTTTTTTTCTCCACGTCAGGCACTTGTTTGGGCATTACGGCGGCTTCAGTAAAGGGCCTGGGGCTGAACCTCGCGACGTGTATTTTGTCAAATTGTAACTCCTCCGCCAGCTTTACAGTGGCCCAGAAGTCCTCCTCCTCCTCGCCCGGGAATCCCACAATTATATCCGTGGCTATGAAAGTGGTCTCGCCTAAGACGCGCCTTATTTTCCTCACGAGTTCTCTATACTCATCGACAGTGTATTTACGGCCCATGGCCCTCAACACCTTATCGCTGCCCGATTGAACCGGCAGGTGGAAATACCGGTACACCCTTCTGTCCCTCTTCACCACGTCCAGTATCTGGTCGGCGAATTTTTCAAAAACCCACGGCTCAGACATGCCAATTCTAATCCTATACTCCCCATCCACCTCTTTTAAAATACGCTCAAGCAAATCGGGCAAGTTCCAACCGCGCTTCCACCTCATTTCAAAGCCGTAAGTTATGACGTCTTGTCCCGTGAGGTATATCTCCCGCGCCCCCATTGCCACGGCCTTTTTCACCTTTCTCACGACCTCTTCGGGATCTGCGCTTTTCACATACCCAGCCCCACCCCGGGTGTATTTCGTGGCACAGAACGTGCAATTGCCTAGACACCCTACTTGCAGAGGCACAGTGTATACAACACCGCCGGAGAACTCGGGCAGTATTTTCATCTCCCGCTCTGGGCCCCCCTCTACTTGCTGTGGGTAAATTAAAGCCGCCCCCGGGGCCAAGGACTTTATTGTATACGGCCTAAGCCTGGCGAGACACCCCGCCACAATCATCTCCCGCCCTGACTTGGCCAAGTCGCGAATTCTGGCGAGTTGCCTCACCTCCCCGTCTTCTCTCACGGCGCAGGTATATATGAGAACTACGTCGGATTCCTCAACGTTGTTGGCCAGCTCCAGTCCCAGCCGCTGTCTGAGTATCTCAGCGTCGGCCTTGGCGAGCCAACATCCATAAGTCTCTACGTAAACCTTCCTCACGCCAGCGTAGCGATCTCAAGATTTAAGCTTGATGCTCTGGACAAAGCCTCTTTTTGTACAGAGCGTAGGCGACCCTCCCCTCTTCAAAATCTCTACTTTCGTCTATTTCTAAAACACAGCCACACGCGGGGTTTATATAAATACGGCGCATTGACTTCGTGGGACTTTCGGAAATTTTACGGATTTTTATCTCCCCCTGTTCTATTGAATAAATCGCCACCTCCCCCCTCTTTACGAGCTTACCCCATTTCTCTAAGAGGAGTGCCACCTCTTCTGGCAACTCGCCTTCAAAGACGTAACTCTTGCCGCGGAGCACTCTTTGCATAATTTATATATGTCTAATAAATAAAAAACTATCTTTTCAACAACGCCGAATTTTCACCTTTATATCTGCAAAACCTTCTCGACGCCATGAGCAAACTCAAGGCGCTTTTGGGGGGCGTGCCGGTGGGAGACGAATACCCAGTGCGCATAATGGCAGTGCTCAACCTCTCGCCGGAGTCTTTCTACAAAGAGTCAGTGGCTGTGGTAAACGCAGTGGACAGGGCGCAGGCCCTAGAGAAACACGCCGATTTTATAGACGTGGGGGCCATGTCCACAGCCCCGTATCTAAACGCGTGGATACCCCCAGAGAAAGAGCTTGAGAGGCTTAAGGCAGTACTGCCAGAGATTGTAAAAAACGTGAAGGTGCCCGTCAGCGTAGATACCTACAGGCCGCAAGTGGCCGAATACGCCCTAAGGGCGGGGGCCGCCATTATAAACGACGTAACTGGGGGGAAGCTCTACCCGGAGATGTGTAAAATAGTCGCCGACTACGGCGCCTCGGTAGTGTTAATGGCCAGGGAGAGACAGCCCAGACAGGGCGTTGACCCCGTTATTAGGGTAATAGACGCCTTGGCCGAGTCCATTACCTATTTTGAAAAATGCGGAGTTGACGGCGGCAAAATCGTCGTAGATCCCGGCATAGGCTTCCCGGTGTTGCCGCCTAGAGACGAGCCGTATGTGATCAGGGGGGAGTACAGACACGGCGATCCCCAGTGGCCGTGGTGGAAGTGGGATCTGCACCTCATTAAGAACCTCCCAAAGCTCAGAGAGTTGGGGAAGCCGATTTTAGTGGGAGTCTCCCGGAAGTCCTTCCTCCGTAAAATCGCCGGGGTTGAAAAGCCAGAGGAGGTCCTCCCCGCGTCACTAGCCGCAGAGGCCCTGGCTGTGTATCACGGCGCCCACGTGGTTAGGACGCACAATCCGCAGGAGACGAGACAGGCGGTTAAAATCGCCGAGTCCCTTAGATCAGTACACCTGGCTTAAAAACTCCAGGACAATTTTTACGAATTCCTCTGGCCTGTCCAAGTAGGCGGCGTGCCCGGCGTTTTTTAACACCGCTGTAGTGGCAATGCCCCTTAACAGCTCTGCGTTAGACGGAGGGGATATCTCGTCCCTCTCACCCCATATGGCCAAGATAGGAACGCCTACGCCTTTCAACTTGCTCAGCAACTCCTCCCCCAGGCCCACGGGGCCTATTACAACCGCCGCCTTTGTGGGGAGCCTCTGGGCCACGTACCAAAGCACTACCTCCCCAGACGCGCTGGGCCCCACCAGCGGGGGATCTGGGAGGCCAAGCGCATCTAAAACGCCTCTTAAAAACACGGCGTATTCAGGCCGCGCGGCCTTAAAACGCTCGCTTTTCGTCTTTATCCCATACGGCATGTCAATAGCGTATACTTCATAGCGGCTGGCGAGCGACGGGAAAATTCCGCTCTCTACCCACGTGTCGGCGTTGAAAGACCAGCCGTGGAGAAGGACTAGCGGCTTCCCAGAGCCTCCAGATATATAGCGAATTCTCTTGCCGCCTACTGTTATAAATTTCTCACTCATGAGAGCGGTTTTTCATAAGGGAGAAATTATCCTCTTCCCTGATCACAGAGATGCCAGTTCTGCTGGGGAACATCTCTATCCATACGACCTTGTCGGGGTGGGTTAAGTTGACCTTTCTATTCACCGCCTTTGCCACGTACTCTATTACAGACATTCTGTCGAATTTAACTCCCCTCTTCTTGAGCTCAATTTTAAAACTCTCCTGAGGGGCTATGTAACGCTCGGCGAGCTCCCCCACGGCTTTTTGAATCTCGTCTAAGTCGGTTTTGACCACTACCATAATCGGCGTTGCCCTGAGGATATACCTCGGTATGTAGTAATTGCTACTGACCACGTCCTTCAACAGCTTAACAAACTCCACTGGGTCCCCGTCGACTTTCGCCGTGAGCAAGCCGTCAAAGCCCGTGAACCAGACCTCCTCAACCCTCCTCCCAACTATCTCCCCAATTCTATAGAGCTCTTCCATACACAGCCTTTCCTGGCGCCATCCCGTTGCCACAACTAAATTCCAGCTCACAACGCGTCTTTAACACTTTTTAATAAAAATTTTTATACACAGCACAGCGTTCCCCTGTGGACTTAACCACTATAATGATAGCAATACTCTCATCTGCGGTGGTCGCATTAGGCATTATAACTTATCGGCTAATAAAATCTCTGGAGCTATACCTCATCCCCCTCTACGCCGAGGTGATCAGAAAAAGGGAGAGGGACTATGTATTAGTGGAGTTCTTAACGTCGCTCTTGGCTTCAAAAGGCCTCATGACCCCCGCCGAGGCTGCCGCCATTAAAAAAGTCGCCTCCACAGGCCCCCTGACAGTGGAAGATCTTGACAAAATAGATGAAATACTTGACAAAGACCCCACTCAGCTGACAATAGAAGAGGTATTCGACTTAAAGAAAATAGCTTATAAACTCCTCGCCAGGCCGGACAAGAAGTCTATAAGACTCGGGCTCAAAATACTGAGATTTGTGACCAGAGTAGAGGAGGCGTTGACAGGCGGCGTCAAGGTGGGGCCGCACGCCGCCGTAGAGAGAGTGGAAATGTCCTATGACAACGACACTTGCACCGTATATTTGGTGACGTACAAAAAAGACGGCACCGTGGAGAAAAGCCAAGGTCCAGACAGCGAGTGCGTCGCGCAGACGCTGGCAGTGCTGAAGGCGCTGGCAAGGAGGAGAGAGGGAGTTAATCAAGAGCTAGCTGAAAAGGCATTGGCGAGGTATGAGAAGTGCAAAAACAGCGACGTGGCAGGTTGCCGTGCTTTAAACGAGGCCTTGGGAGCCTTGGAGAAGAAGTCCCTCGACCTGTTATTAGAAAGGAGGACTTAACTGCGCTGTTGCCAGGGGTTGCGGACATCACTGCTTCTTCGCTCTCCGTTGCTAGAAACGAATATAAGCGTCTTGCGTTTAAACTAATCCGCGGTAACGCCCAGTATTTGGGACGTTGACCAGCGGTTGGCATAAAACCGCAAAACTCTTGAGATTTATGTATGCCAACATGGGAATAGTCGCGTTGATCTAACAACATCCACATTTATAAAACATATAAAATGTAATGGGTAATGTAAAGGTATACTTCATTTAAATGAGACCACAAAGTTAAAATAGAAAGCTAATTTATACATGCCCAAATTTCCAAGTAAAGAATGGGCAGAGGCTTTCTGCAAGGCGTTGAATGAATCTTCTGAGTACAGAAGCGCGGCGGCTAAGTGGGAGGGGGATATAATTTTCCTCGCCACAAACTTGCCGCCGGTACTCGTCATTGGAGACAAGTCGGCTATGAAGTTTTGTCTCAAACATGGGCATTGTAACTGCGTTGAGTTTTACCAAGGAGACTCGGCGGCGCAGGCAGACGCTCCATATATACTCGAAGCAGATTACAAGACTTGGTTGGACGTAATAGCTGGTAAGCTCCAGCCAATTCCAGCCATGGTGCTAGGCAAAATTAAGGTAAAAAAAGGTAGCTTCTCAGTACTGGCACAGTATGTCACAGCATCGCTAGCCATGATAAAAGCGGCGCAGAAAGTGGGGATACAATGAAAATACCCATTAAAATGAGAGCCGCCCTCTATAAAGCGCCAGGACAGCCTCTAGAATTAGCCGAAACAGAAATCCCTACTCCGGGAGAAGGGGAAATATTGATAAAAGTCGCCGCCACGGGGGTCTGCCACTCAGATCTCCACATTCTAGACGGGGAAATCGTCCCCCCTCCAGAGGGCTTTATTCTAGGGCATGAAGTATCTGGGTGGGTTGTGGATTTCGGCCCTCGTTGTGAAAACCCCCACGGACTATCGCCCGGCGATCCTGTTGTAATATCTTGGATTATACCATGTGGCAAATGTTATTGGTGTGTGAGAGGCCAGGAGAACTACTGTCCTTACGCCGCCGCTAGAATGCCCGGCTTAGTGGGGCTAAACGGAGGCCATGCAGAATATATGTCAGTGCCAGAAACAGCAGTCTTTCCAATTCCAAAAGAAGTTGACGTACACACAGCAGCAGTCATATCATGCGCCTACGGGACAGCCTACAGAGCGCTAAAAGAAGCGGCAGTTGGCCCGGGTACCTCTCTTGTAGTAATTGGCGTTGGGGGCGTGGGTCTAGCGGCCGTGGAGCTGGCGAGCGCCCTAGGCGCCCGCCCCATAATTGCAGTTGACGTGAGAAAACACGTCCTGGAAAAAGCCGCAGAGCTGGGGGCGACTCACTTAATAAATGCAACTAACGGAGACCCTTTAAGCAAGATAAGAGATATCTTGCCACAAGGCGCAGACGTCGTATATGAAACAAAGCCAAACCCAGATCTCAAATTAGCCATGGAAATTGTTAGGAGAGGGGGAACAATAGTTGTCACAGGATTAGGCACATCAACTATCGAAATCCCGGCAAATCACATCGTAATGAACGGAATTAGGATAATAGGAAGCCTAGGGTATAAGCCCAGAACGGACATACCAGAACTATTAACACTAGCCGCAAGTGGAAAAATAAAACCGCAACGCCTTATCTCTCACAAATATGCTCTAAATGAAATAAACGAAGCATATAAAAATCTAAGAATTGGCTTACATCACAGAGCTATTATTATTTGGAATACAAAATAAATTTTTATATTATCCTGTATTCCTTCAATTGTCCGGAAGACTCTTTTCCGGACTATCGTCGTTTCCAGCCCCTCTTAGGCCTCCCCTCTAGTCTCCACAGCGCCTTCTATTGCCGCCCGCTCCAAGCGTTTAGCGATCTGGGCAGGGATTCAGCAGTCATAACGCAATGCAGTCTCGCGGCGGGGCAAGATAAAAGGTCGCCGGCCCATGCGCGGGCGTGGCGCCGGGTCGGAGCCCCTATGGATACATCTAATACGCCATAGCTCTAGAAAGGGCGGACATGCGGCGGCCGGGATTTGAACCCGGGATCAACGGCTTTCTTCGCAACCGCGTGGAAGGCCGCCATCCTAAACCAGGCTAGACTACCGCCGCTGAGAGTGCGGATTTCTCTATTTTTATGCTTTTTGTCTCTGTCTCCTCCATGCAATTGTTATAAAGGGGCTTCAACGGGGCGTGTATGGAACGAATTAGGTTGGGGAGGACAGACATGAGGGTTTCTAGAATTGGACTGGGCGCCTGGCAGTTTTCTGGGGACGCGTGGGGGGCTATTACTTACGAACAGGCTAAGGCAGTGGTGTCTAAGGCGTTGGAAGTGGGCATTAACTTTTTCGACACGGCTGCTGTATACGGCAGGGGCAGGAGCGAGGAGTTTCTCGGCAGAGCTATTAGAGAGTTAGGCGCAAGGGATCATGTCTATATAGCTACTAAAATTCACGGCGATTGGCTTAGGCGGATTGACATATTGACTTCTGTGGAAAACCAGAGGAGGAGGCTCGGCGTAGACGCCATTGATTTATATCAAATCCACTGGCCCGCTTGTTGGCACAACACGCCTATATGCGAGACAATGAAGACGTTGGAAGAGCTGGTGGACCGCGGATTGGTGAGGTACATAGGGGTGAGCAACTTCCCACTGGCGTTGTTGGAACGCGCCCGCAGTTGTCTATCTCGTGTTGACATTGTTACTTCGCAGAATAGGTATAACATTATAGAGCGCGAGGCTGACAAAGAGCTACTGCCCTATTTGAGGAGAGAGGGCATTGTTCTAATTGCGTGGAGCCCCTTGGCCAAGGGGGTGTTAACCGGCAAGTACACCCCTAGCAACTTGCCGACTTTTGAAGACGTGCGGAGGAACGACCCCCTCTTCACGCCGCAGAATTTAAAATTAGTGTGGCCAGTGGTGGAGGAGATTACGCGTATCGCTAAGGCGCATGGGAAAACGCCGGCACAAGTGGCGTTGAATTGGCTGATTAGAGATCCGTGGATTTACCCCATACCAGGCGCCAAAACCCCGGAACAAGTAGTTGAGAACGCGGGCGCCGTTGGCTGGTCTTTGTCTGACGACGAGTGGAGGACGTTAGACAGACTGGGCTGGGAGGCCTCGCAGAAGATTATATATGTAACTTGGTAGTCCTCGTGTAGGGCTAATCTTCACAAGTCCGCGCCGAACCTTCCAGTCATCAACTGTCTGTAGGAACGTATTTATAGACATAATTCCCGTATATCTATGTCGCAGGCATTAAGGGAGTTTTTAATGAAAAAGGCGAAGCTGGAGCGAGTCTTTAAGTGGGGGGTTAGGTGGAGTCTCTGGCCTGTTCACTTGGTCACATCGTGTTGCGGCGTGGAGGTGGCCCACACCTCGGCGCCTGGCTTCGACGCAGAGCGCTGGGGCGTCTTGCCCTTCAATACAATGCGCCAGACCAATGTGATAATTGTTGAGGGGACTATTACCCGCAAAATGGCAAAGGTATTGAAACAGGTGTATGAACAGATGCCCGAGCCGAAGTTCGTCTTGGCCATGGGAGCCTGCGCCGTAAGAGGGGGATTATTTTGGAACAGTTACCACGTGGTGCAAGTGGATACCATCATACCAGTTGACGTCTACATAGCTGGCTGTCCCCCGACGCCAGAGGCAGTAATAAGGGCGTTTATAATGCTTCACAATAAAATTAAGGGCAAGCCGGGGCCGTACATTGAGCC
>FWWM01005941.1_pt1 | contig 26083 bp, 16 predicted proteins | sample 2228351 | NCBI WGS metagenome assembly FWWM01 (sample SAMEA103939774, study PRJEB20133) | metagenome
CGTACTGTTGGGTTCACTTCGCCGTCGGTAATCGGGATAATCCCATCAGGACTAGTCACTTCGGCACTGGTCCCCTGATCGCTCCAGACCTGACCAACCCGCAGCCAGATTGCCAGCGACAACTCGCTGACGTTGCTGCCAGATGGTTTGGCCGGTACGGTTAGATCGCGCCAGACCAGTTGGGTAGAGCCGGCCAGCGAACCACTTGTAATCGGAATGATACTGTTCGGTGCCGGCGAACCGGTATCGGGACGTATGTACTGCAAACCGATGGGTAAGGTCAGCGTGACCACGGTATTGCGGTAGGGTATCACATTCGTATTGAGCAGGGTGAGCGTGTAGACACGCTCGTCACCAGCCGATGTACACTGGCTGAGACCCTCAATCCGCGGCGTGTACGTATGGAGTGGCTGGGTTGTCACTCGTTCCCAGGCAACTGTGTATGGTTGATTGTCAATGGTATAGGTCGTACAACGTGATGATGTGCGGCAGCTTGCCGACAGCAGATTACTGGCGGTGGCGTGGGCGTACACCTCAGTTGTACCAATAATGTCGGCGGCAGCAGCACGGAAGAGAATCTCGACTTGGCCGCCAGCCGGAATCGAGCCAACCAGCCAGCGCAGTTCGGTACGACCATCAGCCAGGGGACGCTGACCAGCAAAGGCGTAGAGCGAGCTGCTAACCGTTTCACTATAGAGGTAGCGCGGTGGCAGAATAGCATAGGCACTGACACCGTCTAAGGCACCGCTGGTGTTGAGATTGCGCACGGTAAGCGTGAAGAGGCCGCGATCACGCAAGCCTAAGGTTGTGCGCTCGGCTTTAATATCGAAATCGAGTCGGTTACTGCCACAGCGATAGTCAATAACCGCTTCAATCGGCGGGCGTGGCGACACCACCGTAGTGCGTCCGGTTGATGGATCAAAGAAGGAGTAGCCTACCCGATTGCTGTATTCATCAGTAATACATGGCGGATTGAACAGGGTGCGTATCCGTACCGTGTAACTCTGGCCGGGTGCAATTGACAACGTCGGCCATGTCCAGGGGTTGCTACCGCTGATGTCCGGTAGGCGTTTATCAACCGGTAGGTTGCTGAACTCAACCGCCTGGAAGGCCAGCTCTTGCGGGGCAAAATCAACCAGACCAGCCGTGTAGGTATTGGTGGTTTCGGCGTTGGTGATTGTCAGATTAAAGTATATCGTTTGTCCCCCAACCGGTACCGGGCCGGTAATGATACGGGTTGTACCCAGATCAGCGCCGTTCTGATCACTGAACACCTTACTGACTTGAATGTTGGGGATCATTCTGACACAGGCACGAGCACTCTTGAAGGTAATATCTTCGCCAGGCTGATTCGTGTCAGGGTTAATCAGCGCCTCTTCCATGCGTTGCTGGTCAAGGTCATTACAGTAGGTGCGGTTGAACTCACCGCGCGTTATCACATTGTAGCGAATGTAGCGCGTCTCTCCCGGTGCCAGCGTAATATCTGACCAGATCAGGGTTGTACGCACACCAGAATTGGTACTGGTTGAGCTAACTGTCGGCTCAAAGGGGATACCATCATCAATATTTCCGTTGTCAATCGTGGCACTGTTGGCTACGTAGGTGAAGTCAGCCTGATTTCCGGTGGGTAATAGATCGTAGACTTGAATGCCGGTCATCTGGCTGGAGCCATAGTTGGTGAGTGAGATAATATACTGGAACGGCTGATTGTTCCGGGCAATGTAGTTCGTTCCGCTGCGATCAGCCTCTGAATACTTGGCTACCTCTAATCGAGGCATAACCCTAAAACCACCACCATCACCATCGTTACAATTGGATGGTACACCACTGGGCACGACAACACTGGCATAGGTTGTCCCCGATCCACTCCCATTACCCACAGTTGAATAGCGAGCGGTCACCTCAAAAGAGAAACTCTGCTCGACCGGGGTATTGATATTCCCCGCCGCCATGTTGAATGTCCAGATTAACGTGCCACCATCGCCTGAGGAGGGGGGCAATGCGGTAAATGTACCAACCGGTGATGCGGTTCCGTTCACGTAGCGTACATTCGGCTGAAGAACGATCCGAACCTGCAAGCCATTCAGGGCCGCCGGCCAATAGTTACGCACTTTGAAACTAAAGCTTCCACGCTCACCAAAGATTACGGTCTGGGTCGAACCAAATACAACATCTACCGGTGGCCGCACATTGTAGGTCACGTCGCCGGTCTGAGGTGGAACCCGATAGCGGTCAGTAGTGCTTTCAGGTTGGAATGGTATCTCATCACTGGTGACATAATAGCCCGCTTTTTCGTTTTTCATACGATCACACGGACTGAGATCGAGCTTGCGGAACGTGACGAAGATGTCAACCGTTTGTCCACGCTCAAGCCGATCTATTGTCCAGACCAGTGCTGGACGACCATCAATGATCGTCTGGGTAGGGGGAAAATTGGTGCGTTCCGCGCCGCGCACACTGCTGACGAATTCGGCACCTTCTGGCACAATATCGGTCAGTTTCACATTTGTTGCCGTAATCGAGTCTTCACGGTCAACGTTGGTCAAACGCAAACGATACTCGCCGGTTTGGGTCGGAAAGATGCGCGGGTTGAGACCGCTAGCTGTGCGTTCCTTCCGTAGCTCGAAGAGTGGCCCTTCGACCAGCGCCGAGACATTGGCGATGGCCCGTGCGGTGCTTTCACTGCCGACAAAGAATTCAGCAGAAGCCGACGGACGGCGTGGATCTTTGCCATAAACAGGATAGACATTTTCCGGTACGCGCAGGGCTATCGTGAAGCTGCCACTGGTACCGTTGGTAAGATTACCGATTTCGTAGGTATATCCACCGACCGCGGTTGTCGAGTTGTAATGAGAGGTAGCACTGCGGGTAATAGTCGGCCCACTAACCTCAAGGGGGGCACAGGCATTGACCCCCTGGTCACGACAATACTGTTGAAATTTGTCGGCGTTCAAGGTGTTTGGCCGGGAAGTACTCCAGAAATTCCACGTAATCTTGATCCGGGCATTGCTGAGGGTTGTCCCACTGTTGTTGCTGTAGGAAACGGTATAGATCAAATCCTGCCCACCCCGCAATCGGGCCGGTGAGGCCAGGATTGAAACACTCACACCACTCTGAGTGACGGTGATTGGCGCCGGTACGGTAGCAGGCTCAGTTACGCCAGTATCGTCGACACGCGCTGAAGCTGGTTGGTCGATTGTTGCGGATTGTGCAGCAACTACTGGAGTGCCCTGGAAAGGTGAGATGATGAGTGCTGAAAGAACTATTACAAACCAAAACAATCGTCGTATTATCATAGTTGCTCCTTGAAAGAAGATACGTCCTGTAGAAACAACATCTCATACAAAGTGTAGCACGCGCTATATACCATTTGGATACCATGAGAGGTTAGATTGAGTGCAGACATCATTACTTCACCACTCGCGTGTATCGCTGTGCAGGTAGTAACCGTCTACATCTCTTGTCACAGGAGTGAAACCATCTAACCAATACGCCTATCCTCGCTATCACAATCGTCAGATTGCAGGGTATGCAGGAATATTTGACCCTTCGCAGAGGTATGCATGAGATGTGACACGTAAATGGCTTTTCTCTTTGATGGCCGTTTTGTATGCAGGCAACGCGATGATACAACTGACACGAGCAAACCATCAGACGATAGGAATGCTGCGTCGAGGTTCAGCATCTCCCTGGCATTCCCGTCACCTGATACACCGATCTATGCTATGATATTTGACTTGTAAGATATTGTTGACCAGGGATGCCATGATCGCCGTTCTAATCGATGTCCTCTTGCCGATTGCTGTTGTAGCAGGCGCAGGATTTGCGCTCCGTCGCGCCTTACCGCTCGATCTGATGGCGCTTAATCGGTTGATGATCTACGGTCTCAGTCCGGCCCTCATCTTTGTCGCTTTGCTCCGCGCCGATCTCAGCGGGCCGGATGCCGGGCGTATGCTGTTTTTTTCGGTTGGCGTGATTGGGTTAATGGCGATCACGGTCTGGCTGAGTGCAATGGCATTGCGCTTGCGTGGCAAAGAGGTAACGGCACTCTTGCTGACCAGCATGTTCATGAATTCGGGAAATTATGGCCTGCCCGCGTCACGCTTTGCCTTCGGTGAAACCGGGTTTACGTTGGGTGTTTTCTACTTTATCATGCAGTCAATCATGGCCCAAACGTTAGGGGTAGGCGTGGCTGCTGCGGGTGCCGCCGGAGGTGGACGACAGGCCTGGCGTCAGGTCAGTAACCGCTTGCTCCACATGCCGCAAATCTACGCCGTTGCTGGAGCACTGCTGCTGCGAGGGTTGGGGTTTAATCCGGCAAGCGCAACCGGTGTCGCTCGTAGTCTCTTTGAAGGCGTGGCGTTGCTCAGTGAAGCGGCGCTGCCGGTGATGTTGCTCATTCTTGGGGTGCAGTTGGGAGCCGGGGCACCGATTGTGCAACCGACGATGGTGGCTTTCGCTACTGCGATCCGGCTGGTTGTATCACCCATACTGGCGTTTGGCCTGGGACGCCTGCTTGGCATGGATGGTGTGGCGTTAGGGGTTGGGGTGATGATGGCCGGGATGCCGACCGCAGTCAATACGACGATTCTGGCAATTGAGTTTGACACCCGACCGCAACTGGTGGTGAGTACCGTTGTTGTCTCATCATTTGCCAGTCTGGTAACGCTGAGTGTGTTGTTGAGTCTGGTACGGTAGGAAGGTATGATGGATCTCATTCTGCGCAATGTTCGCTTTCCCGGTCAATCGGTTGCCCAGGCCATCGCGGTTCGCGGTGAGCGCATTACCTGGATTGGCCCCGATCACGATGCAGCGCAGTGGCAAAAACCGGCGACCCAGATCATTGACGGCGCCGGGATGCTGGTGCTCCCCGGTTTCACCGATAGCCATTTTCATTTGCACAACGGTGCACGTGCGCTGAGTGTATTGCGGCTAGAGCAGGCCGAGAGTATCGCCGATCTCCAGGCGCGCCTGGCCGATTATGCCGCTGCCAACCCTGCGCTGCCGTGGATTATCGGGCGGGGCTGGCGGTACCGCTTGTTTGCACCCGGTGAATTGCCAACCCGCCATCTCCTCGATGCAGTCGTCCCTGATCGACCGGTGCTGCTCACCGCCTTTGATGGCCATACTGCCTGGGCCAATACGGCAGCCTTGCAGATTGCCGGCATTCTGGCGGGTGCCGATACCGGTAATCCATTCAGTCAAGTGGTGATGGGCAACGATGGCCTGGCAAGCGGCGAATTGCGTGAAGCACCGGCGATGGATCTGGTGCGTCGCTGTATTCCATCACCGACCGAAGCTGAGATTCGGGATTCGGTACGGCGTGCGCTTCGTGAGCTGGCAGCCTTGGGGTTGACCGGCGTCCACAATATGGATGGCGATGAGGCACAGCGCACGCGCTACCGCGATCTGGCAGCGGCTGGTGAATTGACCCTGCGCATCAGGCTGCCACTCTCGATATCGCCGGGGACCGACCCGGCTCGTATCATGGATTGGGCGATGGATGCGCGTCAGTATCACAACCCGTTGGTGCAGACTGATGCGGTGAAGCTGTTTATTGATGGTGTGGTGGAAGCGAAGACGGCGCTTATGCTGGCACCGTATGCCGATGGCAGTGGCGATTGTGGTGTCGCCAATTACGACGCCGATGAGTTTATCAGGCTGGTCACCCACGCCGATGCGGCTGGCCTTCAGGTCTGTGTGCATGCGATTGGTGATGGTGGCGTCCAGCAGACTCTCGATGCACTGGCACAGGCCCAACAGATCAACGGGCAACGCGACGCGCGGCATCGAGTCGAGCACGCCGAGATTGTCGATCCAACCGATCTGCCTCGTTTTGCCCACCTGGGAGTCATTGCTTCGGTGCAACCGCTCCACGTTGATTTTGGGATGGATCGGGATAACCCCTGGTGGCGACTGGTTGGTGAGCAGCGTCTGCGGTACGGGTTCCCCTGGCGCGACCTGTTGCAGGCCGGGGCGCGTATGGCCCTGGGGAGCGACTGGCCGGTCGCCGATCCGAATCCGTTGCGCGGGATACAGGTAGCCTGTACACGTGGAAAACTTGATGGAAGTGCCGCGGATAGCGATTTTCCAGATCAGCGCCTGACAATTGCCGAAGCCCTGGCCGGGTATACGACCTGGGCCGCTTATGCAGGCCATCGTGATCACGAATTGGGGCGATTGGCTCCTGGCTATCTGGCCGATCTGGTTTTGCTTGATCGCGATATTACGACGATCCCACCTGATCAGATTGCCGCGACGCGGGTGATGTTGACAATGGTTGGTGGGCGGATTGCCTTTACCCGTTAAGGGCAACAGGTTGCGACGTGTTCACGTCAGAAACGTAAGCAATTCAACTTCGTCGTTCGCCTCAATCACTGTGTCATCTGGCGGCAACCATTGATACTGTTCACCGCGGCGCAGACTGAGTGGTAACTGACCGGCAGCGCGTAATTCGGCTACCGTCTGGCCGACCCGACGATCAGTCATGATCTGACGGCGAACGACCAACAGGTGATCGCCAACGTCAAATGCCGCCTCAACGTCGGGGAGCAGCGCAGCCGCGACCAGACTGGGAGCGGCCAGAGCCGAGGTGCTGAACGCGGTATGGATTCCGAACAGATCAACAAGACGGTCGGCCAAGACATCACTGAAGACGCGCAGCACCAGATGCACATCAGGATACATGCTGCGCACAGCCAGCCCGATCTGCAAATTGAGCAGATCATCGCTGTAGAGCGCAGCCAGTGCCGCTGCTTCTTCGATACCTGCTTCGCGGAGCAGAACCGGATCACGAGCATCACCACGCAAGACCCGTATACCCTGGGCTGTCAAGGCTTCAACATAGCGCAGCGGTGTCTCGACGGTGCAGATGACGGTGAGCGGAGGACGAGGTTCACGCCGACTGAGCAGTCGCACGACCTGGGTACCAACCTTCCCCAACCCACAAACGATCAGGCCACCATTACGACGAGTGGGAGAAGGCCGATTAGCCCACTGCACCGCCTCAAGGGCAGGGAGTGGGCCAACCAGTGCAATCTCCTCGCTCGGCAGAATTGGAAGATGAGCGTTGGGGCCAGGGAGCCGGCGCACACCAAATCGTGTTTCCAGATCGGCGACCGGTCCGATCAGTGGGCTATCATCACTCACATTGACGAAGGCTATCCCCAACAGTCCAGCCGGCAGGTCGAGCACATAACGGACATTGGAACTCAGGAGGGCAGCGGCAAATGTAGGTGCAGCCAGCGCTGCCGGGCTAAAGGCTGAATTCCGGCCAAATGAACGTTCGATACGAGCATCAAGGGCACGACTGAAGATACGCTGCACCGTCGGCAATTCAGGCCGGATACGGCGGGCAGCCAGGGCGATCTCCAGATTTTTCAGATCATCATCAATGGTGGCAATTAACCCCTGGGCGCGACGCAGACCCGCCCTCACCAGTACTGCCGGATCACGGGCATCGCCACGCACGACCGGCACACCCAACTGATACAGGATCGGTAAAAATTCACAGCCGGGATTCGGTTCAATCGCGACCACCTCACGCCGGCAATCAAGCAATTGCAACACGGCTCGATACCCCACCCGGCCCAGACCACAGACAATCATATGGCGGCGGTAGGTGGCAGCTAACGCTTCCTGCCACCGTTCAGGGCGTGCGCGTTTGTCAACCAGCAGGCGCCCTATATCAACCGCACTTTGCAACAGGAAGAACAGACCGAGGAGTGGAATGAGAAAGAAGAGCACGCGACCGGCGGGATCGGTCGGCAGGTCGAGATCGGTTTGAAAAATGAGCAGCTTCAGCGTTTCAAAGAGGGCAACTTCAAGATCAGGGCTACAGCCACAGACAGGTGGCAAATAAAACCAGCGCAGGTACAACACCCCACTGGTCAGCACCAGTGCAAGTGCTGTCAGGGGAAACCAGGCTTCCCGCAGCACGCGCAGATCGTCAAGCAGATTCGCAACTATCAGGCGCCAGAGCGCAAATCTACGACGACGTAACCGTGTCAGTCGTACATCCTGAGCCATACCACGACCGTCGCCTTCATTCGCCACGACTGACAGCAATCATCTGGTTCAACCGCTCCAGCGCTCGTCCACTATCGATACTATGACGGGCCATCGCCACACCGGTAGCCAGATCGGGGGCCAGATCACCGGCGACCATTGCTGCCGCCGCATTGAACAGCACGACATCGCGACGCGGCCCATGTTCTTCGCCACTCAGAATGGCGCGCACAATTGCGACATTGTACGCCACATCACCGCCGCGCAGCGCATCCTGCGGTGCTCTGGGCAGGCCGACATCTTCGGGCGCAACCAGCATCTGCCGGGGTGCCTGACCGGCACGAACGTCAAAAATCAGATTCGGCCCGGATAGCGTCAGCTCATCGACACCACCATCACCGTGAACCACCAGGGCATGCACCGTATCGAGTCGGCTCAGCGCGTAAGCCAGTTTTTCGGCCAGGGCAGCGCTGGCGACTCCCAGCACCTGATAACGGGCGCGAGCAGGGTTGGTCAGCGGGCCAAGAATATTGAACACCGTGCGAATACCAATCTCGCGGCGTACCGGCCCGGCAAACCGCATAGCCGGATGGAACTTAGGGGCAAACATAAACCCGATCCCGGCCTCGCGCAAACAGCGTGCGACACCCTCGGCGTCGAGTTCGATCTGCACTCCCAAACCCTCAAGCACATCGGCGCTGCCGCACACACTCGACATAGCCCGATTCCCATGCTTTGCCACCGTCAACCCGGCACCAGCAGCCACAAACGCCGCTGTCGTGCTAATGTTAAACGTATGCGCTCCATCACCACCAGTACCGCAGGTATCGATCACCGGCCCATCAAAATAGACGTGAGTTGCCTTTTCACGCATCACCGCCGCCATACCGGCGATCTCAGCATCCGTCTCACCCTTCATATGCAAAGCGGTCAGAAACGCCCCGATCTGCGCTGGCGTCGCGGTACCGCTCATAATCTCTTCCATCACACTCGCTGCTTCAGCCTGGGTCAAATCTCGCCGGGCGACCACTGCCGCAATCGCTTCGCGGATGTTCATCATCAGCTCCTTTGGCTCGTCATGCGCACTGCGTTTGTATTGTAGCGGGCCAGTGGATTGTGGTCAATGTGGGGGGATGTCTAACAGAATTGGGAAGCGGTCAGATACTAGAGAAATAGGAGGCGAATCAGACCCTGTTCATTTCGGCAAATCAGCACCTGATCCAGAGAGCGAGTTGGATCGGGTATGGATGTTACGTGTTTTCCTACAGGTTACAGCACGCAACAACCTGTGACAAATGATAAGCGACGTGAAGCCGCTTGCCTTCTGATATGCACTGAACAAACCTGGCGATCAATAAACCTATACCGGGTAGTAGAGAATGATGGGAGAGTAATACACCATGCTACACTTTGAGATAGCGCCTATCCGAACAAGCCTTCTCGTCTCACTACACTGCCGTGCTCACCAATTCGCCTCCATCCTAACGTTACGGGTCATGACTGCCTGAACCCTCACCCCACCGACTCACCTGGAAGAGTAGATTGACTCGCCGGTTGCGGTGCAAGGCGCTGGCGGGCCATCTGCAAGAGCTGGCAGCTTTCGCCGTGAGCGTGACAGCGGGGACAACCCGACACCAGGCGCTTTTCGTGCAATTCGATGATCGCGTGCGCTGAACTCCAGTAGATATTCCGAGGGCCAACCAGGTCAAATAAACCAGTACGCTTGAACATGTCCAGGACAGCGGGTTGCAATGCCGTAAAAATAACTTCACCGCCACGTGCGTGGTGCTCTTCAACGATCTGGTGCAGGGCCTGAACACCCATTGCGTCGATGAGCGGTACACCACGCATACTGATAATAATCGTATGGTAATCACCGGCAGTTTCAAATGCTTCGAGCACAGTGGTGACGCTGCCGAAAAAGATCGGCCCGGTGAGATAGTAGACGTGAATACTGGGGCAGGTTGCTGTAATTGGCGATCCCTGCACCTGCAACTGCTGCGGGTTGATCGGGGCAGTGGTAACGACAGTACTGGTTGCCGATTGGCGTAGATAAATAATGGCCGAAATGACAACACCGATCAGAATTGCCTGTGTTAAATCGAGCGCAGCGGTGGCAATCATCGTGATGAAGAAGCCGATCAGGGCATGGCGCAGGCGCGCATTCACGAAGAAATGAATACTCTCCCACTCATTCATACGCCACGCCGTCACCAACAACACGCCACCGAGTGCGGCCAGTGGTACATAGCGAATAATCGGACCCAGAACCAATGCACTCAACAGCAGCAACAGCGCATGAACAATGCTGGTCAGGCGAGTAACCGCACCACTCTTGATGGCGACGCTGGTACGGGCAATCGCTGCTGTTGCGGGGACGCCACCAAAAAAGGGGATCGCAATATTTCCAATCCCTTGTGCTATCAGCTCTTGATTACTATCGAATGGTTTGCCACTCATGGTAGAGCCAACGGCACCGCAGAGCAGGCTCTCGATAGCACCCAGGGCGGCAATCGAGACGGCTGGTGTGAGCAGATCGCTCAGATGTTCCCACGGAATCGCATTCCAGGTCAGCCGGTGTTCAAGCAGGATGGTACGCGGGATGTCGCCGATAATCGGGATATTCCACCCCAATACCACACTTATCACCGTAGCCAGAACAATACCGACGAGTGACGCCGGGATGGTTTTGTTGATGCGTGGCATAAGGATCATAACCGCAATGACGATCCCCGCAATAGTGATCGTTCGCCAGTCGGGAAGTAAGGGATGCGCGAAATAGTGAAATACCTTCGCAAAGGCATTTTCGGCAGCCGGAGTCTTAACGCCGAGAACATTATCCAGTTGCCCAATCGCAATAATCAGCGCAATCCCACTGGTAAAGCCGGCAATTACTGGTGAGGGAATGAATGAAATATACCGACCGAGGCGAAACAAACCGAGCAGGATGAGCATCAGTCCAGCAAGGACACAAGAGACCCAAACCGCTTCCAGCCCGTAACGGGCAGAAATCGAGATCAGGATCGCCGACATAGCACCGGTTGGTCCACTGATCTGATACGCGGCGCCACCCAGACCACCAATCAGAATCCCGGCAATGATTGCTGTTACCAGGCCAGCAGGCGCATCAGCACCAGAAGCAACTCCGAACGCAAGAGCTAACGGTAAAGCAACTGCACCGGTGGTCAGTCCAGCCAATACGTCGGCCCGGAGATGGGTTGCTGAATAACCGGCAAACTCGCGCTGAAGCAGGGAAATGAGTGGCAGGCGAAACGTTATAGCTTTCATGGTTTGTTTTGTCATTATATGAAAATATTCTAATATTATTCAGTTATGCGAGAGTGTATCACGCTTACGATCATCTGTCAAGGTAATAGACACAATGCACGGTTCATGACTGGCGGGTAGCCATCTCTTATCTGGTATTACAATCTATCGATGGCGTATTTGGGAGTAGGGAAGCCATATTCCGAGCCGGGTGGAGGCCAACCCTGGTGGAGCTTCTCGGTCAGCAGATGTTTTTTCAATCCACCGTTTTGTACAGCAGCGCAACGACATCCCATCGCACAGTGCTATTGTCATAGGGCATTGTGTTCAGGAGTGCGTGAGGTTGGCGTAAAGAGAGGGCATGATTATTCCGGACAGCGATCATCCGGCGGTATTGCTTTTCGTGCTGTCTTGTTGTATAATGTATACAAATATTAGAATATTATAAGATAAGTGTATGCCTCTTCATCGTTTCAAAGCTGAATTCTTCAAAGCCCTGGCCCATCCTACGCGACTTGCCATTCTTGATCAACTACGGGCTGGTGAGCGTAGTGTGCAGGAATTGCAACAGGCACTGGCTATCGAGCAATCGAATGTATCGCAGCAATTAGCAGTGCTGCGCAATAAGAATATTGTTGACTCAAGAAAAGAGGGTACAACAGTCTATTATCGAGTGCGCGATCCAATGATTTTTCAACTCCTCGATGTTGCCCGGGTGATCTTCAACAATCATCTTATCGATACCCAGGAGATGCTGGCAACACTGAGCGAAGAGCAATAAGATTGCTGCCGCAGGTTTAGGAGATAACGATTACCGGTAGCAGCCGTTGTTGATGAGCGCGTCGTTCATTCGTGAATCCGGTCAATTCACTACACCCCACCTGCCCTGAACCAACACCCATAACTCAAGTTGCCATCTATGCTGTGAGCAGGCTACGGCGGCTGACTGCCAGCACATTGCGCACAACACCGTATGACGTAACCGGATGAACGATATGGGGAGCAGACAGTTCCCATGGACGCGCTACGGCGCACCTCATAGTAGCAACCCGGGTTACACACATCCTCTGTGTCCTCCGTGTCTCTGTGGTGACAAAGGTAGCAACTCGGGTTATATAACGTGCCGGGATGATCATTCTCACCCCGGCACACGTGTTTCACGACATGCTATTAGCACTCGCTATAACCGCACGAGTGGCACTTCCGACAACCCTCTTCGTTCAGCATGGTCGCGTTTTGGCATTCAGGGCAGATCTCGGCGGCTTCAATCGTGCCATGACCCGGATCACTGTGGAGATGGCTTATCGGCGTTGCGGCAGTAGTTTCGCTGACCCCATTTGTATATGTGCGGCCAGTATCGGTTTCGCCGTTGCTGTACTCGTAGTCATGACCATTACCGTTACCATTGCCATTCCCGTTCCCGTTTTTCACGTAATGATCGAGCAATACCTTGCCTATTGCGTCAGGCACCGAACGTACCCGATCCGGGCCGAAGCCCGCCGAGCGCGAACCACCGATGCCGCGCAGTTGCTCGGCAATGAGTTTCACCGGGACTCCACACCGGAGGGCGAGTGAAATCAGGCGGCCAATGGCTTCGGTGAAGGCGGTAACATCGCTGCCGGCGCGCCCGATGATGGCAAAGACCTCGAACGGCTTCCCGTCCAGCTCGGTCACGAAGAGGCGCAGTTTGCCGAGTGGCGTAACAACAGGGAAGGAGTGGCTGGGCAATCCCTCAGCCGGGACCGGGCGCGGCTTCAGCTCCACCGGTTGATCGGAGGCCGGCGCCGGCTCCGCACTCTTACCGGTTGAGCCGGTTGAGAGCACCTGGTTTGCGCGCGATCCGTCACGATAGACGGTGATCCCCTTGCAGCCAAGGCGGAAGGCCAGCTCGTAGGCTTCGCGAACCTGGTCGGGGGTTGCTTCGTGCGGGAAGTTAATCGTCTTCGAGATCGCACTATCGGTGTACTCCTGGAACGCTGCCTGCATGCGCACGTGCCACTCTGGGGCAATATCGTGGGCAGTGACCCACACCCGCTGCACCGAGGCCGGTACTTCCGGGTGATGGATATGACCGGTGTCCGCAATCCGCTCCATCAGTTCATCGCTGTACCATCCCTCACGTTTGGCCTGGGCGACAAAGTCCTGATTGATGTCGAGCATGCGGGTGTCGGCCTGGTAGCGCCAGAACGCAATCGCAAACAGTGGCTCGATGCCGGATGAGCAGCCGGCGATAATGCTGATCGTGCCGGTTGGGGCAACGGTGGTGACGTTACAATTGCGGAGCAGGCGTTGGGGCCGAATGCGCGATCCATCGGGGCGACGGGCGCAGGTCGCATCAGGTCCCCAGATGCTGTACTCCCATTCCGGGAAGGGACCACGCTCGCGGGCAAGCTGCTCGGACGCCACTTTGCTCTCTTCGTCGATAAAGCGCATCACCTGTCGCGCCAGATCAATCGCTTGCGCTGAATTGTACGGAATGCCCAGACGCACCAGCATATCGGCCCATCCCATCACCCCAAGGCCGATGCGGCGAATCCGCTGGCTGAGCTGCGTAATCTGTTCGAGCGGATAGTGATTGGCGTCGATCACATTATCGAGAAAGCGGGTGCTCTCATGCACCACGTCACGCAGCGATTCCCAATCAATGGTGCCGGCATCGGTGACGAATTTCCCCAGATTGATCGAACCGAGGTTGCACACGTCATAGGCCAGCAACGGTTGTTCACCGCAGGGATTGGTCGCTTCGTATTCGCCAAGGTGGGGTACCGGATTGTACTCGTTGGCCCGGTCGATGAAGAAGAGACCGGGTTCACCGGTGGCGTGGGCGCACTGCACAATCAGATCGAAGACCATGCGGGCCCGCAAGCGCATCGGTTGACCGGCGGGAACGAGCACCTCGCCGGTGAGCGGATGCTTGAGACCATCACGCGACGCAATCTGCCCCAGACCGGTGCGCGGGTTGATCAGGTCATACTCCTCGTCGCGCTCAACGGCACGCATGAACGCATCGGTAATCGCCACCGAGATATTGAAATTCGTGATTTTCGTTGTATCGAGTTTGCAGGTAATAAACTCAAGAATATCAGGATGATCGCAGCGCAGAATACCCATATTTGCGCCACGGCGCGTTCCACCCTGTTTAATCGCCTCGGTGGAGTGATTATAGACATCCATAAAACTCACCGGGCCGCTGGCCACCCCCATCGTACTGCGCACCACATCGTTGCGCGGACGCAGCCGCGAGAAGCTAAAGCCGGTCCCGCCACCACTCTGATGGATCAGTGCCTGATGTTTGAGCGTCTCGTAGATACTGGTCAGATTGTCGTCGATAGGCAGGACGAAGCAGGCACTCAATTGCCCCAATGGCCGCCCGGCATTCATCAGGGTTGGGCTGTTTGGTTCAAAATAGCCCTGGGTCATCAGATGATAAAATCGTTCGGCACGCTCCTCGACCTGCTCGGCTGACGCCCCGTAGCGAGCATCGACGGCGGCGATGGTCTCGGCCACCCGCCAAAACATCGTTTCGGGGGTTTCGATCACATCACCGTGCTCATTCTTCAACAGATAGCGCTTTTTGAGCACAGTACGGGCAATGTCGGTCAGATTGGCGGGGGCAAGCTCTTGTTTCATCATTGGTTGGATGCTCCTCTTCAGGACAGACCTCTCACACGTGCAGGAACCAATAGGGGTGCACTTAATTGTAAAAGGTTTATTAACGACAAATCAGGTCACAATCAATGAGCACTAGATCGTCATACTATATCTAGTGTGTACTACGGCTGATAGAGTGCATATATTGGTATTCTTGCACGCTTCGCTAGTTTAGCATAGTAATCGGCGTTGTGTCAAGCGGGGAAAGATTACAAAAATCTTTTACAAACTTGACGATAATAAACCGGGTGCTCCACGCCAGTTTGCCTTCCTATGCCTCACGCTATGGCTCTTGGATATTGGGGATGATCATTAATATCCGTTGCCTGTTTCGTTCGCGCTGCCGGGGTGCCCGTCTGTATCGGCGGGCCGTTGTGCAGAGAGCGATTCAACCTGCCACCAAACTTGCAGACGTGGTAGACATATCGGTCGAAACCGTCTCTCGCCCAATCGATGCGCTACCCATCACCAACGTGGGGTAGTTGGGGTATTCCACTGCATAGCATGCCCCTGCGTTGTCAGCACAGCACCACAACCACAGTGGCGCAGGCTTCCCGCGTGGCGCAAGCTTCCAGCCTGCGCTGGGTCGTCACCTGCCCCAACACCACACCACCCTGGCCCGCGCCTCCTTCCGATCCGCGTCCCCTCTCACGCACCGTCAGATTCGCAGGTGGTCAGACCCGTTGCGAACGACGCACCCGCTCATTATCGCCATCACCAGCAGGTGTACCGCTGCACCATGCACCGGTTCGGGAGCACGGCTGGTGCGGCAGCCTGGCTGCCGCACTCCAAACGACGCGACACGTGTATTTTTGAGCGTAAACCGGCTCCGCGCCGGTGTGTAATCCCACGGCGTGCGCAGCGGAAACGCTGGTTTTATGTATCCGTGCTCAGGTACGGTGCCGACGTGATTAGAAGTCATCTCATGTATCACCTACAGACTGCATGATCGTGACGAATGCACTCTGCATCCCCGTGACCAGCAGGGGCACCGCTGCACCACGCGCCTGACCGGGAGCACGACTGACGCGGCTGCCTGGCTGCCGCACGCCAAACGACGCGACACGTGTATGTTTGAGCGCGAAACGACAACCATGCGATGTGGTATCATAGTTATGTAGACACTTCTTGCGAGGGATTATTTCCCTATGACCACACATACTGCATCTGCTGCTGAAACTGCCGTTGCCGGTCTGCGCACGTCGTTTCGTCGTGCCGGTCAGGGTTATCCGCTCCTCTTGCTGCACGGTTGGGGTGGCTCGTCGCGGTTGTGGCACTATACGCTGCGCGATCTGGCGGATCGGTACACGCTGATCGCCCCTGATCTGCCCGGTTTTGGGGCATCACCTCCGCTCAGCGGTCGGTTGTCGCTCGAACGGCTTGCCGATTGGGTGATTGCGTTTGCCGATGCCCTTGGTCTGGAACGGTTTGCCATCAACGGCCATTCGCTGTGTGCTGCTGTCGCCGTTCACGTTGCCGCTCGCTACCCCGAACGGGTTTCCCATCTGATTGTCACCAGCTTCAGTACCTTTCGCGATGAGCGTGAACGACGGGTTGTGGCCTCGATCCACCATCTGATGGCCCTCTGGTTAGCATTACGCCGCCCATGGATGCTCGATGTCCAGCCCCTGATGCGTCTGGTGGGTAGTCGCTTCTTCTACCGGTTACCTGCTGATCACGCACTGCTGCGCGAGACCTTTGCCGATTTCCTGGCGATGGAACAACGCACTGCCCTGGAGACCGCACGGGGAGCGGGGAGTCCGACGATCAGTGCTGCAATGGCCGCAGTACGTGCACCGGCTCTCCTGATCGCATGCCGTCATGATCAGATTATGCCACCGCCAGGGGCACCGGTTGCCGCCGCGCGCATACCTCGCTGCCGGCTGGTTTGGATTGAGCAGTGTGGTCATTTGCCAATGCTGGAACGACCGCACGAATACCACGCTATTCTGACCGAGTTTCTGAAGGATGGGTCTGTATGACTATCGATTTGGCCGCTTATCGCGCTGGCTTCCCGATCACCGAACGCTACGCCTTCCTCAGCCACGCGGCTGTCTCACCGTTGCATCAGCGTGTTCAGGCAGCAGTGCAGAGCTACCTTGACCATGCCACCCGCGAGCCGTTTCTTGCCGTCTTCCCACAGGTGATGGCACAGTTTGCCGAGCTTAAGCAGCGCCTGGCCCGGCTGATCAACGCTCGTTCGCCCGATGAGATCGTGCTGATGCCCAATACGGCTGCCGGCATTAACACCGCAGCCGTTAGCCTGCCGTTACACCCCGGTGATAATGTGCTGGTGCTTGATGGCGACTACCCGGCTAATATCTACCCGTGGCAACAACTGGCATATCGTGGTGTGCTGACGAAGGTCGTGCCGCAACATCAGGGTGGCCTCGATCTCGATCTGCTGGTGCGACGCATCGATCATCGAACGCGGGTGATTGCGCTTAGCTCAGCGATGTTTGCAACCGGGTTTCGCAACGATCTGGCGGCTGTCGGCCGGCTTTGTCGCGAGCGGGGCATCTATTTTGTGGTTGATGCGATCCAGACACTGGGGGCATTTCCGCTCGATGTGCAGGAATGCCATATCGACATGCTGGCATGTGGTTCGCAAAAGTGGTTGCTCTCAACACCCGGCAGTGGCTTCCTCTACGTGCGCCATGAGTTGATTCGCGATCTGGTACCAGGAGCTTACGTCGGCGCCGCCAGTAGTGTGAGCGGGATGAACTATCTCGACTACAACCTGACGCTACCTGAAACTGCCGAGCGGTTTACGCTGGGAACACCAAATGTTGCCAACAATCTCGCCCTATTGGCTGCGGTTACATTACTGCAAGAGGTTGGTATTGAGCGGATCACGCACCAGATTGCGACACTGGTGGATGCGTTGATCAACGATCTCCAGGAGCGTGGCTATCAACTGGCTGCCAGCACCAAATCAGAACACCGGAGTGGCATTGTGGTCGCGCTGGTCGAGAATCCGGCTGTGGTTGCACAACGCCTCTACGAGGCCGGGATTGTTGTTACTCCGCGGGGAGCCGGCGTGCGGATCGCCCCCCACTTCTACAATACGCTCGATGAGGTGTTGCGGGTCGGTGAAGCACTTGATGCGGCAACCCACTGAGCGGCAGACAGGCCATCCGATACGTTTATACAGCCTTAGTGCTTCTCATCAACCACTTCGACACCGATAGCACGCAGACGGTTCAGGATCGTCTGCGTGCTGTTTTGCCACGACCAGGCCTGGGCACGCAATGCGGCTTGTCCCCCGCGCTGCCGGGCCTCGTCGCGTTGTCGATGCACATGCCTTAGCAACTCCACCAGCGCATCGAAATCTGGCTCTGCCCAACAGGCATCTGCGTATGGGCCGGTGGGGATGCCTGTCGGCACCAGACCGCGAATCGGCAGCGGGTAGCCACAGGTATCATCGAGAAATGTGGTTGGTCCACTCCAGGCAGTGGCAATGACCGGTAGACCGCACGCCATTGCTTCCAGCACCGGCATCCCCCAACCCTCACCCCGACTGGGTAAGACGAAACAATCGGCGCTCCGGTAGAGTTCGGCCATCCGCGCCGGATTGAACGTCTGGTTGTAAATCACCGCCACCGGCGGTGCCTGATCGCTGAGGATGCCTGCCAGCTCGCGGAGCGGATTACCGGCAACGCGGTGATCAATCTTCAACACCAGCACTACCGGATCGGTCGGCTTGAAGGCCGTCCGATAGGCGGAGAGCAAGATATCCCAGCCCTTACGCTGGCTCCATTCAAACACCGACAGAAACACTGTATGGTCAGTAAGCTCGCGTCGTGGCGTACCAGGTGTAAAGACACTCACATCAACCCCAAGTGGGATTGCGTGAAGGGGACGCCTGACACCACTGGCGGCAAAGACCGCACACCCCCATGCCGTTGGCGTCCAGACTTCATCCATCAGATTAGCCTGGGCAACCCAATGGGTGGGCAGGCGGTCGGTTTCCAGCATGGTAAAGCCGATCCGATAGGAACCACTATTCTTGCAGAACAGCTCACCCCGACCATAGACAACCTGGGGCACATCGAGGCGAATTGGCAACTGTTGCAGAGCGTGAATAGCAGGTGGAACAGTCCCATAGATGCGCTCGGCATCGTCGGCATCGAAGAGATAGAGCGGCCGGACGGCCAGACCGGTGGCCGCCAGACCGGCCACAATTGCCCGTGACGAGCTACTGTAACCGGTCGGCGAGGCAAACGTCGAATGCCAGACGAGCTGCGTCATAGTCGTTCGAGGGCAGCGAGGCGTTCGGCCAGCTTCTGACGGGCATCCCGTTCCGCATCGAGGTGAGCAATCAGGCTCTCGATGATACGGGTGAGCGTAGCGTGAGTAGCATTGATATGGGTGAATTCAGGGCCACACAACCGCCAGGCCAGCCAGCGCCGTAATCGTGCCAGCAGTGAAGTTGCGGGTGGTGGGGTGAGTGCCCACGTCGCCTGCAATATCCCGAGTTGTTCAGCCAGATACGCATCGCGACTCAACAACTCATTGAGGAGCGTGATCTGATGCTGGTTGTGGGCAGACTGCTGCAATGCGCGGGCAATTGCCACATCGAACGGCTCATCGTCTTGTGGATGAACTATGACCGGCCTTGATATACTCATAACCACTCACGTTTCGCTTACAGAGAGTAGATCAGACATCGCTAACGGAACAGATCGAGATGATCGCGAATCCAGCCCACCATCCGTTCCACCCCTTCGTACACCGACACCTGTGGTTGCCAGGCCAGATCGCGCTGCGCCAGCGAAATATCACTGATGTAGACCGGCTGATCGCCGGGTCGCCAGTCGCCATAACGCACCGGAATCTCTCGTCCGATCAGCCGGCTCAGCAGTGGGCCAAATTCAGCCCAGATGGAAAGTGCATTCTGCGGACCACCACCGATATTATATATCCGTCCACTCACCTGATCGATCCGGTCCAGTGCCGCCATATAGGCTGCGATCAGATCATCAACGTAGAGCATATCGCGCACCTGCTTCCCGTTGCCGTAGATGGTAATGGGACGGTTCAAGAGTGCGGCAATCGCGAAGTGCGCAGCCCACCCCTGATCCTCAACCCCAAACTGGCGCGGGCCATAGATGCACGACTGGCGGAAGACCACCGTTTTCAAACCGTAGATACGGGCATAATCACGCACATATTGATCGGCAGCACCTTTGCTGCACCCATACGGTGAATGAAAATCGAGTAACTGATGTTCAGGTACTCCATGCGGCAAATCACGGTAACGGTAGCGAGTCTCATCTTCCACTACGGCAACGGTCTCCATCCCGCCGTAGACCTTGTTGGTAGAGGCAAAAAAGACAATCGGTGGCTCGCTCGCCAGCCGGGCTGCTTCGAGGATATTCAGCGTGCCGAGCGCATTAATTTCAAAATCACTGCGCGGATCCTGCACCGATGTCGTCACTGCCACCTGACCGGCAAGATGGTAAACGACCCGATGACCGGGGATCACAGCCTGCATCACCGCGGCATCACGAATATCGGCCTGCACGAAGCGAAGCCGGCTACCGTACCGTTCCTGCAACCACGCCAGATTGAGCGGGGTTCGTGGACGACTCAGATTATCAACAATCGTGACGTGTTCGCCACGGGCCAGCAAATAATCAGCCAGATTACAACCGATGAACCCGGCACCGCCGGTGATGAGGTGGGACATAATGCCTATCTCCTCCAAAAGATACTGATTTTTTCCGAAGGATTATAGCACGTGTATGGTTTTGATTTATCAAGTGCTCTTGTGATCAAGGTAGATGCGACACACATGTTATTATGTGTCGCACCTGTACCTTTGCATGTTCTACTAACCTGTTTTTACTTCGATTTAGTTACCGAAATAGCCAAGATGAGTGCATTCAGAGAATATTGTTCACTAGTCAACGTACAACAGCGGGCAGAAAAAGGCTGTAAACAGTTGTAACTTTCCGCACAACAACGTTGATAGTTACAGAAGGCAGACCAGGTGAACTTACCGTCAATGTGATTGGATACAATCCATTTCCTACACTCGCAGCATTAACGGTTATTATTACATTGCTGGCTGTGGTACTGCTAACAGTTGTACTGCTGAGACTGGCTGAAACGATGCTATGAGTATCACCACTTTCACTCAAACTCAAGTTGAGTGTAGAACCATCACGAGAAGCGAGAGGAATAGTGTATGTCATTGGCTGCGAACCGTCCGAGAGAACATGTAATTCGTTACTTTGGGCCTGTAAACCGGGTAAATTGTAAACACCATCATTGGTTGCAGAACGTCGAAACTGTGGCCAGGGTGTACTATAGGCTGGTGCCAGTTGGAAGCCAGTGGGAGGCATCTGAGGAGGAAATGACACTGCCAGATTCGTCCAGGCATAGAGATGAGCGGTATAAGGTGGTGCAGCACTAAGGCCATTTACGTAGATATGCCCTCCACCGATCACGACATCAAGAATCCCATCATTGTTTATATCACCGACTGCGGGAGTTGACTTGACCGTGTACCAGGCGAAGAGCGATGGTTGTCCACCACATTCTGGTGTTTTGTTACAAGTCATTTGCTGTCCATCGTATCCTCTCAGCACGACAACGCTCCAGAGATTGGCAGTCAGAACTTCGACGATACCATCACCATTGATATCTGCAATAACCGGCGATTGGAGATTACCACCGTTCGGATCGTTCCCACCATCATTCGCATTCCTTGGTATCGTACGCCATTTTGGTGTCGGGTTTTCTGGGTCCCAGGCAATCGTCTCGCTATGTGGAATACCGTTATCACCCTGCCAGCCAACATTGACGACAATTTCAAGCTTACCGTCTCCATCGATGTCACCAAGCGCCGGTGATGATTCAACACATTCAGGCGCATTGAGCGTTTGCAGCACAGCGCCATCGCTAAGACGGAATATCTTAACCCAACGCCCCCGTTTCGTTATTGGGGAATTAATCGAGCCAGATGGAAAAAAGCACCCCGAACCAATAACAAGTTCATCGCCGGGAATATCGGGCAAGACATCGCCAATAGCTGGCGAGGAAAAGAGTACCTGATCAACGAATGTACGCCAGATAAAACCGGTTTGAAACTCGATACGTACCGGCGTTCGCGCCGCAGTGTCGAAGGCGTACAGGAAGCCACCATCTTGAGTCGGTGGAATAACGTTCGGATTGGCTGAGATGTCGGTCGCTGCCAGTAATTCAAGCTCAGGATCATTATCCACATTGTAGAAAACAGGAGTTGACCAAACGGTATCGGCAGCGTGGTAATACCAGCGCACGGTGTACGAAGTGCTTGTAACAGCACTTAACAGATAAAGATTACGATCAAGACCGCCAAAAGCAATTTCTAACCTGCCATCGTTATCGGTATCTGCCAGTGCAACTGATGAAATAACGCCATACAAATCTTCTGGTAGATAACCTTGCTGTTGCTGCCATTGACGTAAACTAAATCGCCAGGCAATCTGTCCAGTCTGACCGTTGATAGCAACAATTCCGCCATCGCAGTTTGATGGTAAAACCGTACCATAACCAACCACAATGTAAGGAGTACCATTATTAAGTAACTGACCAACCGCCGGGTTAGCGCTACCAACAGAGTCACCATTCGGATTACAGGGCGCAGGAAGAAGTTGCACTGGGTTCCAGAGTTGAGAACCATCTGCTCGACGAGCGTGCAAAAAACCATCGCTGGTGACGACGGCAACTTCCTTACTTGCCAGATTTCCGTCAATTTCAGCAATAACTGGTGAACTCCGAATAATTGGTGCATGACCAAGATTGATCCCATGACGAGCCGAAGTATCGCCAACATAGGGGGTCGAGCGAGTCCATCCAGGTAAAGGCGGTGGCTGATCTGCATAACCAGCCTGAACGACAGGTATCGATAGGATACCGAGCAGCCCGAAACACAATAAAGCAGTGAAGAGTAATTGGAACGGAGATCGCATAATGACTTCTCCCGTGAGTTGGCTTTTTTAACTGAGATCAGCATAGCACATGAGGCATACCGTGAGATAACCAGAAGGCTGGTATGTATATTACAGATTTAACATTGTAAGTGTCTATCCGAAACATCATATCGGTCAGGTATATATCTCGTTCGCGCAATGACAAGGTCACACTGCGGGTAAGCGACATGTACAGTCGGGCCTTGTTGTGGTAAGGTACCGTTGCACGAGTGGCGTGTCAGCGTCCTGTCAGGTAACTGTAACGGTTTGCGCATACCATTGCTCCTCCTCCCCAGTTATCTCTCTCTACGATATAGTATGTGCTGAGCCAATTGGTATTATGACTGATGTACATGAACCACATTTGCACACTCTGTGCGTATAGCAATATCGTAGCTAGGTCAGCATATCGTCCCGATGTCATCACTACGTGACTTCATCATCATTCCCTAACTACTAGTCAAAGAAGTGCAGGATTGATATCGAGTCCAGCACAGAAGTTACGAGTCATTGTCCAAAAATCACCCTATCACTACACTTTGGCGCGGATGAGGTTAGACTCAGTGCTCTCACTGCGACAACCTAAAAGCGGATCGCTGGTGGAACGTCTAGTGGCGCATCAGTACGAGTAAGAAACCTGAGTGACGAACGTCGTTGATCAAGAGGTGGTATCAACTTGGAAAAAGACTCGTTGCATCAGGCTAATAATATTGAAGACCTTGATTGCTCGTGTAATTCGGGTATTCGTGGTACGTTCGTGGAGCGGTGGCCGGACGTACTGGCCACGAATGGCGACTACGACGACATGAATATGAATGGCGATCTCGGGCCGTCGTTGTGGATGGTCACCTGTACAACAGCCACGACTAGCGCTCTTACATTCGTGTCTTCGTGCTCTATTCGTGGATGGTTACCCACACACCAGCCACGTATGACCATCACGAAGACACGAATGACGATCTCGCATTCGTGTCTTCTGCCACATCGTGGCAGGTTCTGTTGTCGCGAAGGCGAAGGTGCCTTGCTTCCTTCGTTGACACCTACCGCCCCGGCTGACCCAATGGTGGGGTTGACCTGCCAGAGTTACCAGGCGGAGCCGAGATGAATGCTGAATCATAAGCATTCAGTACTCATCATGCATCAGACCTGCACTGCGCTCATCGGTACGAACAGGAACGAGCTATCAAGGTATTGAAGATATGTCCTACATCTGTAAACATTCCATGACGGAGTGGATATCGTTCACACCCAGGGTTGCACACATCGTGTTGTTTAGGGTGCAGAAGCCATGTTTCTGCACCCACTGTACTCCACGCCGGACGCGAGTTGCACCAGTTACTGATATGTCTGGGGGTTCAGGAAGCGGGGCACGTTATCAAAGCCTCACTCTGGCTCTGCACCTGGACATGAATGTGCCGAATTAGCGCTCGCAGTATGACCAAACAAAAGCTACTTATCGAAAACACACTTGATGACGTTTCAAGAAAAGTATAACACTCGAGCGATGCATGTTTTAGATCAAGATTTGATGTTACAGATAGCCTCTTCGCAGAGCGATCTGATCACGAGATCGCTCCGCTGCTAATAACTGAAACAAGCTCTCTTATCCCACACTAACGCGAAGATGATACACGATAGTACGTTAATCACAGCCTATTGTCAAACATCACCTGACACAATTATTTGACCTCACCGCCTGTTTTCTCTACTCTCATCTCAAGAAAACCGACCGAAAGCGGGCGTGGATCACTATTTTGTCCATTTGTTACGTCAATAGGACGTGCAGCATAATTATATCGCAGAAGGATATTATTACTACCTGGCCGCAGTACTGATGATGGAATTTGTACACTATTTGACCAGATATTACAGTCCTGCCAGCGATGTTCTGAAAGTAATACATTATTGACGAAAATAGTTATTGTCTGATTCTTACCTTCCACACAAAGTGGCGTAGCCCTAATAGAGAGTACGAGATCGACTGGCTGAGATACGACTAAATTCATCTGCGACTCTGTGCCCTGCGCCCAAATACCCCAGGGTTCCGTTTCCGACCAACCAGTAGTGCGTAGCAGATATGCTTCCTTATCAGCCACCTCAAATGCACAAATAGGAAACTTTCGTAAAGATTGATTCGGTAATGGATCAAAGCATCCTTCAAATAGAAGTTCAGATCCCTGTTTCATCGTTACTATTAAATCTTCTTCTTGTTTACCAATGCGATAAACGAGAACATAACGAATTCGATTTTGTCGTAACAACGAAATCGTCTCTTCCTCCTGCCATCGAGATGGTCTGTTAAGAAAATACAGCCAGATATCCATAGTGTGTTTTGGCCAGAAGCTACCATATCCATTCGCCGTTGGCATATTACTCAAGACAGATGTATACAATACATCGCCATTCATATGCATTCCTGCGGAGGTAACTTCAATAATTCCTTCATTAGCTTTTAGTTTTTGCGCAACATACGTATAGACCGGATGAATATGATTGTCAAGGGGAACACCATTAATAGGATTTGGCAGAAATTCTAACAACCATAGAGCGATAAACAGCACCCTCCAGCCAGAACGAACGATTGACAATCCGATGGCAGCAATTGGTACAAGGCCTAAAACAGCTACAAACATGTACCTGGAAGAGACACGTGCGCCTTCCAGAAACGGAATGAACGAACCGAGCCACAAACCAGGCAAAGGCACACCACAGCTCATTCCAGGGGGAGGGGCTGGTTCAAAAAGTTTCGGTTTCAGTGCATGACCAACCTGCCAGATAGCATTTGTGATCGGTTCTAATGCACAGTTTGATACAATCTGACCATCCCAACGTAGGATAGGACCTAAAGCAAGAACGCCCCCAACAAAACTGAGCAGGAATAAGTATACATATTTTTTTGCCTCTCCCCTACGAAAGATCGCAATTATACCAATCAATACCAGGAAGAAAGTAACAATACCTGCATTTGCTACACCTGACTCATCGTGTGGACCCTTGTAAAGCTCGCGTGACCAATTTCTTACTTGCTCAATCGGATGAAAAATGGAGGGTATTGCAAAGCTATTAGAGCCTGTTATGGACTTTTCGGTTCTGTTCGTATATCATGACGCTATGACACGAAAAGGCTATCCCAGTGATGTTTCTGATGAGGAGTGGGCGTTTGTTGCGCCCTATTTGACGCTGATGGACGAAGAAGC
>FWWM01005942.1_pt1 | contig 26070 bp, 16 predicted proteins | sample 2228351 | NCBI WGS metagenome assembly FWWM01 (sample SAMEA103939774, study PRJEB20133) | metagenome
CGAACGGCTTCGCCCTTCCTGAGCAAGCGGGGACGCTTGCTCTACGTAGCGTAAGCGTCCTCGCTTGTGCAGAGCTTGCCGAACGGGTTCGCCCCGGCTGAGCAAGCGGGGACGCTTGCTCTACGGGGCACGCTGCCGCACATGTTTGGCTTGCCTGAGCAAGCGGGGACGCTTGCTCTACGTAGCGTAAGCGTCCTCGGTTGTGGAGAACTGCCGAACGTGTTCGCCCTGCCTGAGCAAGCGGGGACGCTTGCTCTACGGGGCACGCTGCCGAACGGGTTTGCCCCGGCTGAGCAAGCGGGGACGCTTGCTCTACGGTATGCGGGCGAATCTGCCAAGTCTGCGTCAAGCTAGAAAGGCAATCGCAGGTCGCCGGTTCGAGTCCTAGTCGCTCTTGGCCTTGCGTTCGGCCACGGAGTCGAAGACACGGACCTTCGTCCAGAGGTGCCGGTTCTGCTCGATAAACTGCTGGTGGCGCTCGGAAACCTGGTATGCATCGTGCGCCTGGCGATTCTCGAAGACCAGGTGCAGTCCGACGTCAAAGTCGCGGTCGTTCACTTCCCGGTCCAGGTCAGAGAGCGTGCCGGCTGCGTAGAACAGGGTGCCTGGATGATCCGTCAGCCATTTGTCGCAGGCGGCTACAAGCTGTGCCGCATATTCAGGAGACCGATCGCGCACGGTGAAGAAAACATTGTGGACCAGCATCATTTCGTTTTTCGGATCGGCGGCTCGCGCCATAGGGGTGGGAGGGGAAAGGTAAACAGCAGCCAGGGCCGCCAGGGCAAGCATACCTGCCAGCGCCAGTGAGGCGGCCCATGTGCGGAGATTGCGATTCGAAATCATGGAAGGGCTCCTTGTTGAGGCAATCAGCATTAGACCCTAGTAGGCAGCAGGCCAAATCGCCGCGCTATACCGTATCGTCCTTGCCCCGCCAGCGGCTGGCCGCTGGGGCGCCCTCGCCCGCGCGCGTCCGCTGCCGCGTGCTCCAGGCGTGGCCGTTGTCCGTGGCAGGCCGGTTGGGAGAGGGGCCGATCAGCTCTTCCAGCTCGTCTTCCTCGAGGATCTCGCGGTCTGCCAGGGCCTGGGCAACGCACTCGAGCTTGTCTCGATGCTGTTCCAACAAAGACGAGGCGCGCTCGGCCGCCTGGTGGAGAATACGGCTCACTTCTTCGTCGATGATCTGGGCCGTGTGCTCGCTGAACTCGCGTTGCTCGTGCAGCTCTTTGCCTAGGAACGGGTGCTCTTCGCCTGTGCGGAAAGCCACAGGGCCGAGGCGTTCGCTCATGCCCCAGTGGGTGACCATGCGCCGGGCAAGCTGAGTGGCGCGCTTCAGGTCGTCTTCTGCGCCGGCGCTGTATTCGTCGAAGACCAGTTTTTCAGCGGCCCGCCCGCCGAGCATGTAGGTCAAGCGGGCGTGCAGCTCCGACTCGCTGATGTTCAGCCGATCTTCTTCCGGCAAGAGCTGTGTCACTCCCAGGGAACGTCCGCGGGGGATGATGGTCACCTTGTGCACGCGGTCAGCACCCGGGACCAGCCAAGCGAGCACGGCGTGCCCTGCCTCGTGGTAGGCAGTCATCTGCTTTTCCTTGCCGCTGAGCACTTCTTCGCGCTTTGGCCCCATGAGGATTTTGTCTCGGGCGAACTCGAAGTCATCCATATCGACTCGGTCTTTGCCTTGCCGCGTGGCCCAGAGGGCGGCTTCGTTGACGAGGTTGCGGATGTCGGCGCCTGTCAGTCCCACGGTGCCGCGGGCGAGGCGATGCAAGTCGACGTCGTCGGCCAGGGGCACTTCGCGGCAATGGACTTTGAACAGTTCTTCGCGGCCCTTGAGGTTGGGCCGGTCGACGGTCACGTGGCGGTCGAACCGCCCTGGCCGCAGCAGTGCCGGGTCGAGCACATCGGGCCGGTTGGTGGCGGCCAGCACAATGACCGATTCGGTTGGGCTGAACCCGTCCATCTCGCTGAGGATCTGGTTGAGCGTCTGCTCACGCTCGTCATGTCCGCCGCCTAGGCCCGCCCCGCGTACACGCCCCACCGCGTCGATTTCATCGATGAACAGAATGCACGGGGCGTTTTCCTTGGCCGTCTTGAACAGATCGCGCACGCGGCTGGCCCCCACGCCCACAAACATCTGGATGAACTCCGACCCGTTGATGGAGAAGAAGGGTACTCCCGCCTCGCCGGCCACGGCCTTGCCCAGCAGCGTCTTGCCCGTGCCTGGCGGGCCCATCAGCAGCACCCCCTTGGGGATCTTTCCCCCCAGCCGCTGAAACCGCTGCGGGTTCTTCAAGAACTCGACGATCTCCGCCAGATCCTGCTTGACGCCTTCCAGCCCAGCCACATCGTCAAAGGTGATTCGCTGCTTGCTCGCCTCGTAGCGGCGTGCCGGGCTCTTGGTGAATGCCGAAAAGATCCCGCCGCCCATCACCTGGTTCTGTGCCCTCCGAAACATGAACCACATTCCCCCCAGCACAATCGCTACGACCAGCAAGTTCAGCAACACGAACGTGACGGTGCTGTCCGTAACGGCCTCGGCCTGGTAGCCGGCGCCCAGGTGCTTGCGTAGCAGGGCATCGACCTCTGGGCCGGCCAGGGGGCTGAGTACGCAATCGAACGTGATATGCAGCTTTTGCGTGACGGGCTTGCCGCTGCCGTCGAACTTGCCAGGGATCGGCACGCCAGGCGGTTCCTTGAACCGTCCGCGCACCTCCTGCCCGACGATGCGTGCCTCGGCCACGTTTCCCCGCTCTAGTTCTTGCAAGAACAGGCCGTAGCTGATGGTCGAGCGCCGCGAGACGGCGCTAAACATCCACACAACCACCATGGCTGCCATCACGATGAGCAGCAACATGAAGGTTGGCGTGCCCAGCCGGGGGCCGGGCGGTGTGCGCCGCACGGGCGGGCGCTCGGTCGGAGATTCGTCGTTCGGTTCCATTCATCCTTCCCATCTGCCGTGGCTGCGGAATTATACGCCATCGGCAGGCAGTTTTCGATCGGCAGCCTGGCCACGCGCCAGCACGTAAAGCCGCAGCTCCTCGTAGCGCATGCCGGGGGGAAGTTGGGGGAGCAATGCCCGCAGTTTTTGCGGCGTCCCGGCTCCCACCACGGCGGCCAACCGCTCCAGTTCGTGCGGGGAGAAGAACCAGGCGGGTTCGACCGGCCGGCACTCCTGGATGGCGCGCAGCGCGTGGTCCACAACCTCCTCGCGCGAGATGCCTCGAATCGCTTGACATTCGGCTACCGTAAAGCCGGCGGCCAGCAGCCTCCAGGTCCAATAGTGGGTTGGCATCGAGGCTGGAGACGGGGTGGGTAAGGGTGGGGGAGCCGCCGCCTGCTCCGAGTGTGACGGCCGAGATTGTGCCGCCGGCCGCTTCTGGGGAGGAGCTGGCGAAGCCGTTGTTGAGCGGTGATTGCGGGCACGCGCCTGCGGCTGATTCGCCGCACCTGGGTCCAGCGCCGCCTCGCCGCGTGGGGAGGTCGGGGGTGTGCCTGCCGGGTGCGCCTTTGTCGTTGCGGCATGCGGTCTGGCGGCTGCACTGCGTACGGGCGTGTGCTGTTCCAGGCGGCGGCGCAACGGTTCTCTGAGGGGAAAGGGCTGCGGCAGTTGAGCCACGCCCCGCATCACGTCGCGGCCCAGGTCGGTGAGTCCGATCACGGGCCGGAACTTCTCGTGTCCCGTCTGTTCCAGGCAGCGGACAGCCAGGAGCGCGTCGAGCAATTCGACCACCTCGTCTTGAGTGTACGCGCTGAGAATGCCGAACGTCGATTTCTTTTGCAGGCCGAATCGCTGCACCTTGGCGGAATGAGAGCCGCACAGCATCTGGGCAACGAGCACTTTGCCGAAGCGGCCTCCGGACCGGGCCACGCCGGAAAGGGCCATCTGCGCCAGTTCTTGCAGCACCTGGGGGACCGGAGCCTGCGTTCCCCGGCTGCGGTCTGCCGGTTGCGGCGCATGCCCTCCGCGTTCTGCCAGGCCAAACTGTTGGCAGTTGTCACAGCGGCCGCAGGGCACGGTATCTCGCTCGCCAAAGTACTCGAGGATTGTGCGTTCGCGGCAGCCGCGGTCCGTGGCGTAGCTGCGCACGAGGCTCAGCTTGCGGTACTCGCACTGTTTGCGTTCTTCGAGCCGGTCGAAGTCGAGGTCGAGTTCGTTAAATGGCCGCCTGTGTGCGGGCAGGTGGACGGCGCGGCCGCGGAAGGGGGGCACGTAGTCGAAGTCTCGCAGGTTTCGCAGCTCGCGTAGCGTGCGGGCCAGGGCCGGCGCATCGAGCCCAGAGGCCTGGATCAGCTCTAGCGGATGGACATACACATCTTCGTAGCGTCGGGTGCCGACGAGTTCTTCGATGGCATGCAGCAGCCGCCGTTGGGCGCGGGCTTGTTTCGGCAGGTAGTCGACGAGCGTGGGCAGGTCGCTGTCGATTCTGATGCGGGCCAGGTTTTCTTGCGACTCGAGCCGCTCGAGAGCGCCTGCGGCTTCGAGCAGCTCTTCGCTGGTTCCCACGGCTTCGGCGCCGACCGGCAGCTTGAGCTGGTCGCGAATTTCTTGTTGCGAAAGCTCGATCGGGTCTTCGTCCCTTGAGCAGAGAAACTGGTAGACGCGTTCGACGATTTCGCGCGACGGGTATGCACTCTCGATGAAGTACTCTTGAATGCGTGTATCCGCCACGGAGAAGAGCAGCGTGCAGCGTGCCGGCTGGCCGTCGCGGCCGGCCCGGCCGGCTTCCTGATAATAGGCCTCTAGGCTGCCGGGGAGGTTGTAGTGGATCACGGCGCGCACGTCTGGCTTATCGATGCCCATGCCAAAGGCGGTGGTGGCCACGAGCACATCGAGAGCGCCATCCATGAAGCGATCCTGGGTTGCACGGCGCTCGTCGCTGGTGAGGCCGGCATGGTAGGCGCCGCAACGCAGGCGCGTCTCGGCCGCCAATTTTTCTGCCAAATCTTCGCAGCGTTTGCGTGTGGCGGCGTAGACGATGGTGCAGCCGCCGGCCTGCCGCGCGCGCTCGGCCAGCAGTTCGTCTTTCTCCTGTTGGCCGCGTGGCGTGCAGACCTCGTAGGTCAGGTTGGGCCGCGCAAAGCCCGTTACCAGCGTGAGCGGATTGTGCAGTTGAAGCTGTGCGGCGATGTCGCGGCGTACTTCTTCGGTGGCGGTGGCCGTGAGGGCGATGGTGGTGGGCCGCCCCAGTCGCTGGCGGACCTGCCCCAGCCGCAGGTAGTCGGGGCGGAAATCGTGGCCCCACTGGCTGATGCAATGTGCTTCATCCACGGCCAACAGCCAGGGCCGGGCCTGCAAGGCGGCTTGCAGAAACCGCGGACTGCGAAACCGCTCTGGAGCCACATAGACCAACTCGTAACGGCCCTCTGCCAGACCGCCCAGCCGCTCGCTCAGGTCGGCTGCGCCAAGCGTGCTGTTGAGATAGGTCGCCCTGATATTGCGCGCCGCAAGCTGATCGACCTGGTCCTTCATCAGGCTGATCAACGGCGATACGACAAGCACCACGCCTGCACGCGCCAAGGCGGGAAGCTGATAGCAAAGGCTCTTGCCGCTCCCAGTAGGCATGACGCACAGCACGTCTTGCCCGGCAAGCAGCGCGCGGATCGCTTCGCCCTGCCCCGGCCGAAAGGCCGAAAGCCCGAACCGTGCCAGCAGAGACTCCGGCGCGGCCGCAGACGCTTGCTCCATGTATCCTCCGCATCGTGCATGCGGGATGGCAGTACATTTGTATACGAACCGCCGGATTATAAGGCGGCTGCCTGGCATGTCCACTGGGCAGCCGCCATCAACGCGGTGGCACGTTCGGCCTCGCGCGGCCAACCCTCGCACGGCATCTGCGGTGCCCAGACAGCCGGGCCGAAAAAGCGCGGCCTGGCCTCGAATGCGCAACCGAACCGCGCGAGGGTAACCTAACCGCGCGAGGGCAACTCGTCCAACTCATGCTGAAAGTGGGCAATGGCCTGGACGGGATTCAGATTGAATATCGCCCGCCCATCCGTCTCCCACTTGCCGCCTCGATGGCAGAACACCGCTGTGGCCGCGCGTGGCCGCCCCACGGCCTCGACGTCCTCCATCGGACCGCCCTCGACGGCCTCAAAATACACGGTCATCCCTACGAAGGCACGCAACTCGCTCGTGCGGCGGTCGCGCGCATACACCACCTCGTTCTCGAACTCGCAGTTACGCCAGCGCAGACCGCGCGGCATGCCGCTTCGGCCCGCCAGCTCGAGAAACCGGACCTCCAGCCATTCACGCTGGCGGTGAAACTCCTTTCGCGCCCGCTCAAACTCCGCTGCCAGCCGCGCCAGCCGCAGCGGCCGCCACGCAAACGCCACGGCAGCCGCCGCCGCTGCCCCGGCAACCCCCAGCGCAACCCATCTCCACATGCCCAGCCTCCAACTCCTGGTTGCCGACGTCCCACTCGCCAACGGCACAATGTAAAAGCGATTCTACGCCCGACAAGCCGGCTTGAGCAAGCACCCCCGTTGGCCAAAGCCGCTCCTCACAATTCGTTCCCATAATGTACCGCCAGCCAAATCGTCGGTTCGTCGGGCGACGTCCACTCCACGCGGTGCTTGGCCCGGGCGGGGATGTTCACATAACCGCCTGGTTCCAGCTCGACGTACTCGCCTTCGATGCACAGCCGGGCCCTGCCCCGCAGCACGGTCACCCACTCGTGGTGCGGTTGGTCGTACCAAAAGCCGGGCGGAGACGCATGGCCGTAGGATACGATCCGTTCGATCCGCACACGGTCCGCCGCTTGCAGGATGGTAAACACCTCTTCGGGAGCCTGCGCGGGAATGTCGGCGAAGATGTTGCGGGCAACGGTCATCAGCAAACAGTTTTGGCTTTCGCGAGCAAGAGACCCTTTACGCACAGCAGACAACGGCTCATCCTAACCGCAACTCCTGCTGATCCCAACCTTCGCCGGTGCGGCAACCACCTGGTTCTACACCGCCGGCAGGCACTTAAGGCTCTTCAGGCCGACCCAAAGCTACAAGGTCCAGCCGAGTTTGTGCCGGTTGAGCCACGCCGCAATGCCGAACGTGCGCCCCTGCGCTGTATGATGAGCCAGCATGGCAGCGTGCCTGGAAGCTCTTAAAACCGTTCGATCATGAAATCCGTCGCCCCAAGCGCCCGCCTGCCCCCATTGGGCGCCCACATGTCGATTGCCGGTGGTTATTACCGTGCGGTGGAGACCGCACACCGCTGCGGTTGCGACTGCGTGCAGCTCTTCACCAAGAATAACACCCAGTGGCGGGCCAAGCCGATTTCTGACGATGATGCACGCCGCTTCCAGGCAGCGCTCAGCGACCTGGCGATCGCCCATCCCGTGGCACACGACTCGTACCTGATCAACCTGGCCGCTCCAGGCGCACGCCTCTGGCGGCGCAGCGTGGCGGCTTTCGTCGAAGAGTTGCAGCGCGCCGCCCGGCTGGGCATCCCATACGTGATCACCCATCCCGGCGCCTATACCTCCAGCAGCGAAGAGGCTGGCCTGCGCCGCGTGATCGAGGCGCTCGACGAAATTCACACCCAGACACGCGGCCTGCGTGTCGCCACCCTTCTGGAAACCACCGCCGGCCAAGGCAGCTCCCTGGGTTGGAAGTTCGAGCACCTCGCAGAGATCCTGATGCGCGTGCGCGATCCCGAGCGCCTCGGAGTCTGCTTCGATACCTGCCATGTGTTCGCCGCAGGTTACCCGCTCGCAAACCCACGAGACTATCGCCGCACCATGCGCACATTCGACAGACTCGTGGGCCTGCACCTCATCAAGGCATTCCACCTCAACGACAGCCAGCGCCCGCTGGGCAGCCACGTCGACCGCCATGCACACATTGGTGAAGGCCAGCTCGGACTGGAAGCCTTCAGCAACCTGCTCAACGACCGCCGCTTCCGCCACGTGCCGATGTACCTCGAAACCCCCAAGGGCAAACGGCAAGGGGTCGATTGGGATGTCATCAACCTCGCCACGCTCCGCAGCCTGGTGCCGCCTGGCTGAATCGGCGTCGCACCCTGAATAACGAAAGCGGGCCACGCCGGCCCTTGAATCTGCCAGACGTGGCCCGACGCAGCGGTTCTTGTGCAACCAAGCAGGTTACTCCGCCTGCTTCTTGCTCAACTCTTCGATCGCCTGCCGCAGTTCGTCTATCTGCTGCTTCAACTCATCGAGCCGCTGCTCGATCTGCGCATCCCCCCGTTGCGGCTGAAACAACCGGAATACCCGGTTCGGCGCGCCGGGCTGGAACGGTACCTGCACCTCCACCTCCATCGCTGGCGGCATGATGCCCGCGGCCAGCCGCGGCATGCTCAACAGCAGCCCCTGCACCGGACCACGCACCTCTGGCGGCAGATCGTTGAGCTTGTCCTGCTCTACCTCCCATGACTTCTCCCCCTTCTTCACGGCAATCCGCGCCGGCTTGCCGTGCTCAACGGTGATGGTCACAGACATGTCCTTCGGCACGAACAGCTCTCCGCCCACCACCACACCTGGGGCCAGCCACTGAAATGCGCGGGCAACACGGCCCGGCACCGCCTCAGGCAATGGGGGGAAGCCCCGCTGCTGCGCCTCCTCCGGCCGCCTGGCCGGACGAACCGTCAGCGTCGTCGCCTCTCCCGCACGCAAGAGCTTGATGTTGATCTCCCTCTCCTTCGCCTCATCCACAGCACTCACCAGGTCTGCCACGCTCTTGAGCGGCTTGTCTCCCGCTGCCAGCAACACGTCGTTCACCTGAATGCCCGCGGCTGCGGCAGGGCTGCCCTCAGCCACAGTCGCCACCACCAGCCCTTCTCCCTCGGGCAGCTTCAATTGCGCCTGCAACACGGCAGGCACAGGCTCGCAGCCCACACCGATCCAGTAGGCACTCGTCGGCACGCTATCCGGGCTGAAGGCGAACACCGCACGCTGTGGATCGGCAGCCGACACATCCAACAATTGCAATTCCGGCACTGCCGCCTCAGCTTCTGGCTGCTGGGCCACGCTAGCCGTGGGAAGCAACAGACAGCCCGCGGCCACGGCCAAGCCGCAGACCTTTAACAATCGAACGCACGGGAACATGTAACTTCTCCTTTCTAAATGAACGTGACAAAACGGGGCCGCTGACCGGAACACACCCATTAACCGGAACACTTGCCGGCCGTCCGAAACGAAGGGCTTGTTCGCACCGGCATCAACTGCCGGTCGGCCATCTAGCGGCCGGCCTATTGCATGGGTCGATATCTTGCAGGCAACACCTCGATGCGCTGTGAGGGAACGATCAATTGACGGCCATCTCCCAGATCGAATGGAATCAACTCCGGCTGATTCCTCACCTCGAAGCCAGCTTGGCGGAGCTGCTCCACATGCTCTAGGGGGAAGTACTGCTGCACGCGCGCGAGGTGCTCTTCCAACGACGGGCCTTCGTACACGGGCAGCTCAATAACTTCGGGCTGACCGTCCGGCTGCTGCGAAACGAACCGCATCTTTCCCCAGGGCCGCAAGCCGCTCCCATCGGCATGCTGCACAAAGCCGCCCTCGGGCTTGCGCGGCCGCCTAGGCACGTCTTGTTTGGGCTGCAACTCGCCTTCAATGCTCTGCGTGCCGCCCGAAGCCTGGTCGTCAGCAAGCTGCAAGCCCTCGGGCATAGCGTGCTGTGCCGGACCGAACAGCCACGGGCGCACGCTCATTCCCAGTGCGAACGCAAGGCCAAAGCTGGCGGCCATGGCCAACAATCGCCACGTTCGGCGGACAGCCTTCCGCCTGCCAACCGAACCAGCCCCGGCCAAAGCTGCCCCTGGCCGAATGGTACACTCGGACACGACGGCCACTGCCCGGACAGCAGATTCGGCCGTGCCGCCGGTAGGCTGAGGCTGCCATTCCGCTACGCCGCTACCTGATAAGACCTCAGACTCGGCCGCGTGTTCCATGGGTCCGGCATCGCTCCCAGCATCGCCAGACGTGGGCCTGAGCAGGAACTCGGGCACATCGAGCGAGGGCCCGGTTTCCCAAGTTTTGTCAGGCGCGGCGGCTTGACCCGCCTCCGGGGAAGCACTGCCCGCGTCGGACGCACATGACACATCGTGCGCCCCTTCACTGGCCCGCGGGGCCTGGCTGCTCGCTACCGACCGGCCGTTGTACGCCTCTCTCATGGCGCGGCGAAAAACTTGCGCCTCCAGAAACCGCAGCGCACAGCGCCGCCTCCCGTCCGCCTCTGTATCAAGCCCGCTCAGCAGGTGCTGCCGCTCGGGATCTGCCAACTCGTCGTCTACTAGGCGATCGAGCAAGACGTCCAATGTGTTGAGGCGGTCCGAGGTCATGATTCCCCCTCCACCACGCGCTTGGCGGCCAATAGCTCCCGCAGCCTTGCTCGGGCGCGATGCAACCGCGCCTCGACCGCGCTCTGCGAGATGCCAAGATGGCGTGCAATGGTTTGGTAACTCCAGTCTTCTGAGTATTTCAGCATGAGGATCTCTGCATCGCGGGGCGGCAATGTGCTAACTGCCGCCCGCACAAGCTCGTGCCGTTCGCTGGCCAACAGCCAGGCTAGGGGATCGGGCGCATCGGCCTTGCCGTTGGCCTGGCACACGTGCGCAGCGTAGCGCTCCAGCAGCCTGCGCTGCCGGCCGCATTTGCGGCGGTAGAGCAAGGCCTGCCGCACGGCCAACCGATACAACCAGGGGCCCGCCTTGGCAGGATCGTTTAGCGGGGCACGCCCCGAAACAGCGGCTAGCGCCACCTCTTGCATCACCTCGTCTACTGCTTGCGGCTCGCCCAGGCGTGCTAGCACCACCGTCCTCAGCCAGCTTGCATGCTCCGCGAGCGCTTGCTGCCAGTCGACAGCAGTAGCACCGCCGCATGCACGGCTGTTGACGGCCGCGGCTTGCTCGGCTGGGGCGTTGCTCATCATCCTATTAGTTGCCGCAAGCGGGCCCCGTCTTGCAATTCTACCGTTGCAACTCGTGGGGTTACCCCCACAGGCCCCCGCCAGCCCTAACAAGCCCTACGCGCCTAATCAAGCTGTGGGATCGACCCCGACGCGCGGTGTGGGTCCTCCCCGGGTGGCAAGCGTGCTCGATGTGGCATGCGAGCACGCCGGGCGTATAATCGCGTCGGTCGGCTAGGGCCAACCGGGCCGGCGATGCGCCGCGAGGTTGCGTATCGCCTTATTCTCGCCTGGTGAGGCGGCGCGAAAGCAGTCAACCATCTTGATCGAAAGGTACGCGAGCATGTTGCGATATGGGATCGTGGGCGGCGGTTTCGTCTCGGCCTTTCACTTGCGCGCCTTGCGCCAGGTTCGCGGCATCGAAGTGGCTGGCCTGGTGTCGCGCCGGCCCCCGCAGGATCTGGCCGCCAAGGTGCGGCAGTACGGCCTGGGCGAAGGGCGCATCTTCGGCAGCGTTAGCGAAATGGTGCCGCACGTTGACGTAATCGCCATTTTCGCCCCCAACTTTGCCCGCGTAGAGATTGTCGAAGAGCTGGCCGATGCCGTACGCCGCGGAGCCGCGCTGCGCGGCATCATCTGCGAAAAGCCCCTGGCGCGCAACCTCGCAGAAGCCCGCCGCATGCTTGCCGCGGTGGAGCCGCTGGGTAGCCCCATGGCGTACTTCGAGAATCAGATCTTCATGAAGTCGGTTCAAGCGGCCCGCGCGCAGCTCGAGCCCGTGATGGCCGTCATGGGCCCCCCGCTTTTGACGCGTTCCGGCGAGGAACATGCCGGCCCTCACGCCGGCTGGTTCTGGGATCCGGTTCGGCAGGGGGGCGGGGTACTGAGCGACATGGGCTGCCACTGCCTGGGCGTGGGCTGGTATGCGCTCACACCTCCCGGCAAACCACCCCGGTTTTTAGTGCCCGAGTCTGTCACCGCAGACGTTGCGCTGCTCAAGTGGGGCCAGCCGCGGTGGGTTGAGCATTTGCGGCAAACGTACGGCGTGGACTACGGCTGCACGCCCGCCGAAGATTATGCCACGGGCATCGTCACCTACCGTAACCCGGAAAGCGGCGCGCGGGTAAAGAGCCAGTTCAGCGTGAGCTGGATGTTCGACAAGCAGGGATTGCGGCTAGCGTTGGAGGTGCTCGGCGCCGGGTACGCCTTCGAGACCGACACGCTGCGGTCTCCGCTCGATGTGTTCATTGGAGACGTGGCAGCGACGGGGGTGCGCGACGCAGAGATGGCCCTGGAGAAGTCTCAGGCCAGTCGAGGGTTATTGGCTGTGCAGCCCAACGAGGCCGATCTGTACGGATACACCGATGAACACGTCGATGCGGTCGATGCCTTTACACAAGGCCGGCAGCCTCTGCTGGATTGGAACTACGGGCTGGAAATTGTGCGGCTCACCATGGCCGCATATCTCGCTGCCGAGCGCAAGGCAGAAGTGGACCTTACCGACCCCGCCACGCAGCAGGAGCTTGAAACCTACGTGCCCCTCATTCAGCAGGGCCGCGGTGCCGAGCTGCTGCGGTAGTGTGAAGCAAGGCGTGTGCTACGGAATTGCTGGCCTGCCAAGGGGAAGTCGGCGCAGCCGGCTTGCTGGTACGGCCGGCTTGCTGGCACGGCCGGCTCGGTAGCGCGGCAGGCTCGGTGGTACGGATAGCTCACGGGCGCGGCAGGCGCTGCATACAGTGCGATGTTCAGCCGCAGCCGCCGTCTGGAGATCATCGCGTGGAATGGCCCAAGGATTCTACGCTTTGCCGCCGGCCGCGGGCCGCGATGCCCCCCTTGCCGTCCACGCGGCACGCAAGCTACACTCTTCGGCCACCCCGCAGGCGGACATTCGTAGTGTTGCTCGTTCGTCTGCCCGACCTTCGTACAAGAGCCGGTTATGAGCCTTCGCCCGCGCACACGCAGGAAGCTGAAACTGAAAAACCGCCGCTGCCCGAAGTGCGGTGCCAAGCTGCACCCGAACCGCAAGCGGTGCAAGCGTTGCTCCAAGGAGCTGAGCTGACGCCAACGTTGCCGAGAGACGGTCTTTTGGGGCCATCCTCACCGTCTCGCATTGGGAGACAGGGGCCTTACGCGAGGAGGAATCGCACCGCTGGCCGCCTGGTCCGACAGGACCTCGCATCCCATCCGCTGTGCCGCTCTCGGCAGCACTCACGCCCATGCGAGTGTGCCACTGCTTGAATGCGGCCGCAATGCAGTCTCTGCACCGCCTCTACACTATCCGGCGGCCGTATTCAAGCAGAGCGTTTAAGGCGTCCTAACGTCCCCCGCCGCTTCGTACCCCTCGTCGCCCATTGGTATCTTGCCAAGTGCAGCGCGCCGCAGGTTGCCTAGTTTGCCTGCCACCAGGTAGGCAAGCGTCGGAACCTGCCGCGACACCAAGCTGCGTAACCCGATGAACAATACTTGTTGTTGCGTGTGCGGCAGCCGGAACGTCGAGAGCCGTGCCGAGTATTGTCGGCGCGCTATCAAGCAGGACTCGCCTGCCACCGGTCGCCGGAGGGCTTTTCAGCGTTTCGCAGAGGGGTTTACTTCGCGTCTGTGAGCACGCGGAGCCGCAGGTTTCGGAAGCGGACCTCCATCGGGCCGCCGGCATGGAGCTGAAGGGCGAGAATCCCACGGCGTGCTCCCTGAGGATCGTCGAGGTCGACGCATGGCTGGTCATTGATCCAGGTTCGGATGCGGCTTGCTTCTGCGCGGATTCTGTAGCGGTTCCATTGCCCAGGATTCACATGTGGTTCGCCGCTGGCGTCCCAGAGCAGGCCGCGGCCATGTTCTTCGTACAGTTTGCCCCACCAGCCGGGGCCGATATCGGCCTGGTAACCGCGCACTTCTCCGCCAGGCAACGACTCGCTGCGGAACTGGATGCCGCTGTTGCCTAGGTTGTCGACGAGCAGCACCTCAAGTGTCAACTCGAAATCTTCGACCAGCAGGCGGCTCGTGAGGAACTCGTTATGGTCGAGGCCGCTGGTGCGACCGACGATCTCGCCCTCTTCGACGCCCCACAATTCAAGGTTCCCGTCCCAGCCATCCAGATCGCGGCCGTTGAAGAGCGATGCCGCATTCTCGGCCGTGGCCAGCATGGGAACCTGCTCGGGGCTGGCCAGATAGGCCACCAGCGAGCGGACCTGGTGCTCGGAGAGCGGTTTGAACAGGTCATCCGGCATCATCGACTGCGTGCTCGCCTGGCGAACCTCGATCTCGTCGTGCGGGATCACGAGCATCTCGGTGGCCGTCACCAACGTGAGGCTGTTTTCGTCTTCGTCGCGCACCAGGCCGGTGAGCACGCGGCCGTCTGCCGTTTGGATGATTGTGGCCTGATAGTCCTTGCCGATCAGCGCGCTGGGGTCGAGCACGTTAGAGAGCACGTAGTCGAGGTTCGCGCGGTTCGAGCCGGTTAACTCCGGGCCGATCTTGCTGCCGCTGCCGAACAGCACATGGCACTGCTGGCAGGCCTTGGCGAATATGGCCCTTCCCAACGGCAGGTCGGGCGGCTGCTTGGGGGGGGCCGCGAGCATGGCACGGTACTCGGCAATGAGCCGTGCCCGCTCTTCGGGCGTGTCGTTCACCGTTCCCCAGAAGCGGGCAATCAACTCGTTCACCCGGTCGTCGCGCAGGTTGCGCAGAGTCCGAATCACGTCGGCCGAGAGATCCGTTGGGGCCACCACGCCGGCACCAACCGATTCCAATAGGGCTACGGCCGATCCGGTGCGGGCCGCAAGCGTGTTGAGCGCGTCTCGCCGCTCGTCGGGGTCGAACTCGGAATAGACAGCCAAAATGCGCGGCGGGGCCTCAGGCTCGTCGAACGCGGCGAGTGCACGCAACGCAGGGCGCCGCAGGGTTTTCTCAGAGAGCAGTTCAAGAAGCAGCGGCGGCAGGCGCACGTCGCGGGCCTTGACGAGTGCGGCCAGGGCCTGCTCTCGCAGCTCGGGTTCGGCCCGGCGGTCGGCTGCCAGGCGGCGCATGGCGTCGAGCGCCGATGGGTCGCCGAACGTGATGGCGAGTGCTGTGGCGAGCGTGCGCACCTCGTCGCTGCGGCTTGCTTGCAAACGGCGATACAGCGCTCCCCAATTGGCCGGCATTTCTGCTTGGCGGATGCCCGCCAAGCCTTGGCGGGCGGCTGCCAGCAGGGCCGCCTGCGCCGTCTCGCCCGGCGCGCGGCCTATGGCTTCGACCACAGCAGCCAGGGCCGCTGCGTTCGCTAGGCCGGCAGCCCGCCGCACGGCGAACTCCGCAAGTGGCGGAACGGCTCCCTCTGCCAATGCCAGCGCACGTGCCGGGGCCTCTGCTACCAGCGGCTCAGCAGCATACCAGTACATGAGCGGCAGGTTGTGGTCCCCCGCGTCTTCGCTATGCCGCACCAGGTGATGCAGCACGTCCCACCGGTCGGCAAGCGCAAGTCGTTGCATGGCGCTCGCCAGGTAGAGCCGCACTACCGGAGAGGGATCATGCTGCGCAAGTTCTGCAAACCGGGCAAGGATCTCGGCAGAGGGCCGCCCGTCTTCGCAGGCGAGCTGAATCGTCCAAGCCCGCACATAAGGGTCCGCATGGCCCAGCCCACGCATCACATCCTCCGCCGCCAGCCCCCCAGCCACGTGCAGGGCCCATAGACCACGCAGCCGGCGAGTGCCGTCGGCATGCTCGAAGGCCATCTCCGCCAATCGCTGGCGCGCTGCCGGAGATGCCTTCCGCTCTGCAAGCAGCCGCCGAGCATGACGCACGTACCAATCGTTGGGGTGAAGCTGCAACTCCACCAACTCGTCCTCGCCCAGCGCCGCCAGATCGACCCTCGACGGCCGCGCATCGCCGTAGCTCACCTTAAATATGCGGCCGTTCGAGCGGTCATGCCCATCGACATTGCCATGATGGCATTGGTTTTGGTCGTACCAGTCGATCATGTACACCTGCCCGTCCGGCCCGTAGGTCAGATACAAGATTTGCGACCAAGAATCGTTCGCCAGCAAAAAGTCCGGCGCGCGGTCGCCCGCGTACCCAGACCCCGCCGGGGTAAGCTGGTCCTGGTTGATGCGGGCACCATGGATGTTGTTCATGAAGATCTGGTTACGGTAGCGCTCCGGCCAGGCGGCCCCTAGATAGATCATGGCCCCGGCGTGCGCGTGGCCGCCGCCTGCCGCATCCGAACGCCCGTTGCCCGAGTGGGGAGTGGCGCCAATCCAGTGCCGATGCCGTGCAATGGTCTGGATGTCTGCATAGGTATGGGGGTTGAAGTGTGCCCCCGCCTGGCGTTGGTAGCGCGCCCCTTGAATCACGTGGAACAGATGCGGGATAACGCAGGCCGTGCAGAAGGCCTGGCCCTGGTCGTTGAAATCGACGCCCCACGGGTTGCTGGTGCCGTGTGCAAACACTTCGAAGCGGCGTTTGAGGGGATGGTAGCGCCAGATGCCGGCGTTGATGGGCACGCGTTGGTCGTCCGGAGTGCCGGGGGCACCGACGCGCGAGTGCGTGAACACGCCGTGGCATCCATAAAGCCAGCCATCGGGTCCCCAGATGAAGGCATTGAGCGTTTCGTGCGTGTCTTGCCAGGCCCAGCCGTCGAGATGGATCTCGGGCGGCCCGTCGGGCACATCATCGCGGTTGCGGTCGGGAATGAACATCAGGTAGGGTGCGGCCCCGACCCACACTCCGCCGTAACCGAGTTCCAGGCCGCTTACCAGGTTGAGCCCCGAGACGAACACTTTGCGCTCGTCGAAACGGCCGTCTCCATCTGTATCCTCGAAGATCAAGATGCGGTCGCGGGCCTGTTCATCGGGCACTCGGATCGGGTAGGCATAGGCCTCGGCTACCCAAAGCCGGCCTCGATCGTCGATAGCCATGGCGATGGGCTGTTGCACGTCGGGCTCCCCGGCGAAGAGGGTGACGCGAAAGCCGTCCGGCACGGTCATGGCCCGGGCGGCCGCCTCGGGATCGAGCCCCGCATGCGCGTAAACATCTGGCGGTTGGGGCATAGCCCGCTCGGGTATGTCGGGGCGTTCGTCATGCAGGCGGAAGTCGTCAAAGTTGATGTGGCCCCAGCCCCCACTGTGCTGATCGATGAGGCGGATGAAGACCTCTTTGCCCAGGTGTTCTCTCAGGTCCACGACCACGGGCTTGAGGTTTTCTGTTTCGTCGCCCGTGGCGCGGTAGATGACGCGGTTTGTGTCGGCGCGCACCAGCTCGACTCGTGTTTCCAGGTGGGGCCCGCCGGCAACGAGGAAGCTGGCGTACGGCTTGTCCACCAGAAACGGCCTTGAAGTGAGCGTGCCCTGCGGGCCGTCGCCGCTGCGCTCAAAGGTACCGATCCAGAATCGCCCGGCATGATCGCTGGCCATGTCTCCGCGCCGGGGGCGGACCGTATCTCCCTCGATCGGCTGGGCCGAGAAGGCTTCGCCTTCGGCCGTCCAGTCGTCGAGCGTACCTTGTTCGAAGTCTAGGTTGAGCGGTTTACCTTCCTCGTCGTGCGGAAGAACGCCGCCGCGCCGGGCTTCGTCGTACGGAGACTCCGCAACGAGTACACACGGCAACAGCAGCCACGCCAAGCACAGGCCAAGGCCAATCCAAGCACGCATGGGCAGGCTCCAGAGGGCATGATTCGTATGGCAGCAGTGCCTTTTTACCATACCCTACCTCGCAAGGGGGAGAAGTGCTGCACGGCCCCTTCCGCCAGGAGTGCGGCTGGCACCCATGCTTGAATTGGTTTGACGCACAGGCCGGCGGCGATCAGAATCATGCGCGTGCCCTCCTGCCCCTGCTACTCGTAGTCGAGCAACCCGCCCATGCCCATTGAAAAGAAGCCCAACCCTCTTCCCTCTCTGCTCGATTACGTGCCGGCCAACAGCACGCCATATCGCGTGGGCTCTAACGATAGCTGGTATACGCTGGCCGAGCTGCCTCAGGTGAAGGCGGCGCGCATGAGCGCCAACGACCTCTGCTATTTCAACTTCAAGACCCGCAATCCCTCGGAGATCAACTGGTATCTCCGCCACAAGGTCGGCTGCCACAAGGCGACCAAGGACGGCAAGAATTACGTGTTTTCTGCCGGAGACAATCCGGGCATCGTGTACCTGCCGGCTGTGGGACCGCCGCCGCCGGTGAACGAGTTTCCTCCGTCGGACACTAAGGCGCTCAACGCTTGGTTTGGCCTGGTGGGCAAGATCGGAGAGATGGTGGGCCCGGTGGGGATCGAGTCGATTGGCGGGTTCGCCGCCTCGCTCGATCATCCAGGCAAGGGACTGGGATTGACTGGTTCGGTCAATCGGCTTGGGGCAGGCGCGGGTGTAAGCGGTGGCGCGGCGTTCGTGTTCATTACGGGAGTGAGCGAGCCTGGGCAGTTGAACGGCCACATGCAGGGCGACTGGGATTTCAACCTTTCTCTGGGCCCCAATTGGGGCAAGGTGGCGAAGGCGGCGGTGAAGTCCAAGCAGCTCAAGCCGCTAGTCAAGCTTCTGAACGAGATGGGGGCGAAGACTCCGAGCGGGTTAAAGAAGGCACTCAAGGCCAATCCCGACAAATGGGCAGAGCTGGTGAAGCAGGGCAAGGCGCTTAAAGAGGCGATGGGCATCGACCCGAACGGCGAGCCGAACGTGTTCATCTTCGACATTCCCTTCGCCGGCGGGGGAACCGAGGCTTCTGTATTCTATGGCGTCTCGACCTTCTATGCCGTCTGGGACAATGTGGAGTAAGGGAGGTAAGAGTCGGGTGCGCAGCGGCGCGCGGCGAGCGAGGGGTGCCGGCTAAGGTAGCGTACGCGGCGCTTGTGGGGGGCTGTGCTGGTTGCTCGATCGCCTTGGTACGTGCTTGGCGTATCGAGGGTTGCAGCGCGCAAGTTGACGCGTAGATTAGGGGCTGATGTACCCCATTCCCGCCCCCGCCAGAGGAGAACCAGCGTGCCGCCATCGTCGAGCGAGTTGCTTGCCAGCTTGGGTCGGGGCATGAGCATCGACGAGGTGTGCCGAGCGGCCGGATGGACCCGAGAAGAGTTCCTGCGGTGGTGGCGGGAGGAGACGGCACGGCGGGTCCCTCAGGCTCATGGGCATGCGGCTGCTCCTGTAGCGGCCGACGTGCGTATCGAGCGGGACGAGTGGGGGATTCCCCATATTTTCGCCGGCTCGGACGACGACCTATTCTTCGGCTTCGGCTATGCCATGGCCCAGGACCGCATGTTCCAGCTCGACTATCTCCGCCGCCGCGCGCAGGGGCGGCTGGCTGAGATCCTGGGACCAGAAGCGGTGGAGACCGACCTAACGGCCCGGATCGTCGGCCTGCCTTACATTGCCCAGGCCGAGTGGGATGCGGCCCCACAGGAGACGCGGCGCCTGCTAACCCGCTTTACCGAGGGAGTCAACGAGTGGCTCGAACACACCCGCGCAGCGCCGGCGATCGAGTTCTCGCTGTTAGAGTACGAGCCGGAGCCCTGGTCTGCTGTCGATTGCCTGTCGATCGCCGGAGAGTTTCGCTGGTACCTTACGGGGCGGCTGCACGTGATCGCCGTGCCGGAGTTGGCTCGCCGCACATTGGGAGCGGGCCCGCTATACGAGGCTTTTTTGCAGGGCGAGGCCGACGACGAGAGTATTCTTCCCTCGGGCAGCTACCCGCGCAGCCGTAGCGGCAGCGGCCCGGTGGGCGTGGCCGCCAACGACCCGCAGCAGACTCAGGGGAGCAACAATTGGGTGATCAGCGGAGCGCGGACTACGACGGGCAAACCTCTGCTCGCCAGCGACCCGCACATTGCGTTCGGGGCGGTGAGCTGTTGGTACGAGGTGCGGCTGAGTGGCGGTTCTTTCGACGTGGTGGGCATGGCCTATGCGGGCATGCCGGCTGTTATGTTCGGCCGGACGCGGCACGTGGCTTGGGGCATCACCAATAATATCTGCTCGCAGCGCGACCTGTATCAGGAGCGGACGGATCCGGCCCATCCGGGGTGCTTTCTCTACAACGGCCGGTGGTTGCCGTCCCGGACGCGTTTAGAGGCGATTCGCGTACGTGGGGCGGCCGACGTGGTGCATCACGTGGTGATGTCACACAACGGTCCGATCGTCGACGCGATCTTGCCTCCTGCGGCGCGGCAGACGGGCCCGGTGTCGCTGCGCTGGCTGGGGGCCTATCCGTGCGGTTGGATGACGGCGCTTTTGGCCATGAATCGTGCGAACACAGGGGCGGAGCTGGCCGATGCCACTCGGCCCTGGCGCGTGCCAACCTTCAGCCTGGTCTTCGCAGACGACAAGGGGAACATCGGCTACCAGTGCACAGGCCGAATTCCCATCCGCAACGTGGCCGAGCGGGGTTATCGCCCCGGTTGGGATCCCGCGCATCAGTGGGACGGTCTGATCAGTTTCGAGGGGATGCCGCGGTTGGCGGAACCCGAACAGGGGTTCATCGTCACGGCCAACAACCGAGTGGCGCCGGACGACTTTCCCTACCCGCTTTCGGGCACATGGTCCAGCGGGCACCGTGCGCGGCGGATTCGCGAGATGATCCAGCGGGCACCGCAGATTTCGCGCGAAGATTGCGGCCGGATGCAGCAAGACGCACTGTCTTTGCGGGCGGTCGAATGTCTTCCTCGACTTGTCGCTCTGCTGCGTTCGTGCACAGATCCGCGCGTGCCCGAGGCGCTTGCACATCTGGAGGCGTGGGACGCGCGCGTGGAGACAGAGAGCGTGGGGGCGGCGTTGTTCAATGTCTTCTTCTGGCAATGGTGCCGAACAGTGGCCCAGGAGCGGTTCGAAGCAGAGGCGGTTGAGCTGATGGCCACGGCCGCCTGGGGGCTGGCAGCCGCGCTGCTCCACGAGGACGCGGCGGGCTGGTTCTACCAGCGCAGCCGCGACCAGGCCGTGCACCAGGCGTTTGCAGCCGCCTTGGACGAACTTTCCTCTAGGCTAGGCCCAGATATCAGCAATTGGAACTGGGGCCGCTTGCACGTGTTGCAGCAGCGGCACTTCCTTAGCGGACGGGGCAGCCTGGGCGAATTGTTGGATCGTGGGGGCGTGCCGGTCAAAGGAGACGGCTACACCGTGTGCAATACGGGATTCGACCCGAATCACGTGGCGATCTCCGGTGCCGGATATCGGATGGTCGCCGACCTGGCTGATCCCAACCGCGGGCTTTGGGCCGTCGATGCCGGCAGTGCGTCGGGCCACCCAGGCAGCCCGCATTATGACGATCAGCTCCCCGCCTGGCTGGCCGGAGAATACCACTACCATAGTCTGGCGTATGTTTCTGGACTGAAGTTCGCCGCCACTCTGTTGCTCAAGCCACGAACGATCGCCTGAACGCACCAGCATCTACGGCACATGCTCATCGGTTACACCAGCGACGAACGCTACGCCGCACTCCCCGACGTGCTCGTGGAGTTCTGCGGCAAGGCCGGCTCCATCGAAGTCCGTTCCCGCGCCAGCGGCGCCGTATATGCCGACCTGCCCGCCGGAGAATACGACGTCGTCCTGTACAAATCTGGCTACGGCAGCAAGCGCACCCGCATCACCGTGCCCCCCCCTGAACCCGTCCAGTTCCGCCTCCTGGCAGATCAGCTTCTGGGCTACGTCTGGCCCAAGTGGGTGCGCAGCGGCGAGGAGGCGGAGTTTCGCGTCCACTCCGTGGAGAGTTATCGCCTGGAGCTGTGGCGCTACGGCAGGCACAAACAGCTCGTGCAAAACCTGGGTTGGTACGATGAGCATGCCCCCCGCGCCGTGATGCAGATCACGCCCGACGGAGACTATACCCGCACCGGAGTCGCCTGGAACAAGCAGGGCTACCACAGCAAACACCACCCCCAGCGCGTGCTGGCACCTACGCCCAGCGGCTTGTACTACTTTCACGCGCGCACCGAAGGCGGGGCATTCTTCTCCTTCCCGTGGATTGTTGCCCCGGCTCGGCCTGCCGCACCCATCGCGGTGCTGGCTTCGAATATCACCTGGAACGCCTACAACAACTTCGGCGGACGCAGCAACTACATCCATGCCGACGCCTTTCCACCCACGCCCACGGTCAACTCGCGCCAGGAACTCAAACGCTATACCGATCCCGACCACGCTACCTGGGGTGCCAGCGCGTACGCCCCGCTCTCTTTCGACCGGCCCGAGCCAATCAACCATGTTCCCCTGGGCGAAGAGATCACCGACCCCATCGAAGGCCGCGCCGCTTGCCATCTCGCCCCGGCAGAATGGCGATTCTTGGGATGGCTGGAGCAGCAGGGACTGCCCTATGACCTGTATGCCGAAACGCAATTGCACCAGGGCCTCGTACCGCTCGACCGCTACCGCGTGCTGGTGCTCAGCACCCATCCTGAGTATTGGACCCGCCACATGTACCAGATGGTTAAGACGTGGGTTTACGATTGGGGCGGCCGGCTCGTCTACCTGGGAGGCAACGGCTTGAATTGCGAGGTGGAGTTGATCGACGCGCAGACCATGGTCGTGCACAATGGCGAGTCGAGCCGCATCTGGCAGCCCGACTTCGGCTACGAGAGCCGCTTTGCCGCCCGAGTCGAATCCGAAGCCAACCTGTTGGGAGTCGTATTCACAGACGCCGGCATCATGACCGCCGCGCCCTACCGCGTGGTCGACGCGCGGCACTGGTGCTTCGAGGGCACCGGCCTGGCTGAGGGAAGCATCTTCGGCACGCGCTCGCTCCACATGCGCTGCCCGGGCGGCGCCTCCGGCCACGAGACCGACAAGATGTCGAAAAGTTCGCCGCCCGGTACGCGCCTGCTGGCCGTCGGCCTCAACCCGCAGGAAGGAGGCGCCCACCTGGTACATTTCACCACCTCCAGCGGCGGAGAGGTCTTCTCTGTCGGCTCCATCTGCTGGACCGCCGCCCTGTTGGTCGATGACCCCGTCTCACGCATCACCGCGAATGTATTGCGGCGCTTCGCCGAGCTTTGATCCGGTGCGCACGGCCGCCCCGCAGACTGCTGTGCGCACCTCGCCCTTGCTCCCCTCCCACTGTTGCCTGCCTTCGTTCCAGGGAACCACCCGTGCTCGTAGACATTCATACGAATCTCTTCTGGTACCCCGACCACCTTTCTGATGAATTCGTCGAAACGGCTTGGGCGGCCAAACGCGCCAAGATGCGGCTTTCTCCAGACGTTTGGTTCGCCGGCGAAGGGACAGACTATCGCCACGCCTTCGACTCTCGTCCCGAACAGCTTGTCCAGGCCACACAGGGCTGCGATAAAGTCATCGTCTTTGGCATTCAGGCGCCCTTCTGCGGCATTCGCGTGCCCCAGGAGCTGATCGCCCAGTTCGTGCAGCAGCACCCCGACCGTTTCCAGGGCTGGTGCTCGGTCGATCCAAACGACCCGGCGTGCGTCGAGCAGCTCGAATACTACGTCAACCATCTCGGACTGCGCGGATTGAAACTAGGGCCTATCTACCAAAACTTCAACCCGCAGGACCCGCGCCACCTGCCGCTGTTCAAGAAGGCCGAGGCACTGGGGATTCCCATCAACTGGCACCAAGGCACGTCGTTCGTGCGCCCAGGCCCGCTGAAATACAGCAACCCCATCCTTCTGGAAGACATCGCCGTGGCCTGCCCAGACCTGCGGATGATCATCTCGCACATGGGCCACCCCTGGGAAGACGAGTGTGTGGTGCTGATCCGCAAGCACCCCCACCTGTATGCCGATACCAGCGCCCTGCACTACCGCCCGCTGCGGCACTACCAGGCGTTCATGACAGCCCTGGAGTACGGAGTCGAGCACAAGCTGATTTTCGGATCCGATTTCCCTTCCGCCACCCCGGAGCAGGCCATCGCCGGCCTTTGGAAAGTGAACGACGTCGTGCAGGGCACCAATCTGCCACGCTTCCCCCAAGAGGCCATCCACCGCATCATCTACGAGAATTGGAAGCAGTTCATCAATTTTGCCTAACTCCGCCTGCAATGCCGCATAAAGCACGGGTGCAGCAGCAGACGGCCCATGCCCACGAATGCCCGTCACGCCCACTGCGCTGGCTTGCACCCACTTTCGTCTCCGTGCCGAGGCTGATCGCCCATACCCGCCGCACGTTATACGCATCTTTCCCGCAAGCCCCCGACAGCGTATGCTGGCCGAGTGGTTGGGTGTTGTCGCTCGCGCATCGGGAGCCTAGCCGCCGTGGAGATCGTCTGCCCGCGATGCCATAACGTGCTCCAGCCCACAGAGCAGCGCATGGTATTCTGCGGCTATTGCGGGTACCGATTGGCCGATACAGACGTGCACCTCGCCGAAACGCAGGTGGCGGTCCACGATGCTCCTGCTCCACCTCGAACCGGGCAGGGCATGGTCGTGGCCGACTACGAGCTACTGCGCGAGCTTGGCTCGGGCGGCATGGGCGTGGTGTGGGAGGCGGCGCACCGCGCTACGGGGCGCCGCGTGGCCCTGAAACTGCTGAACCCGCGGCTGCTGGAGAGCAAGGAATCCGCCGAACGCTTTTTTCGAGAAGCGAGGCTAGCTGCTTCCCTTTCGCACGAGCGCATCACATTCGTGCTGGGTGCGGGCGAGCACGACGGACAGCCCTATCTGGCAATGGAGCTGATGCCTGGGCGCACGCTCAAGCACGTGCTCGACCGCGAGAAACGGCTGCCCGTGGCGCGGGCAGTCGAGTATGTGCTCGACGTGTTGGATGGCTTAGATGCTGCCCACGCACGCGGCATGGTGCACCGAGACATCAAGCCCTCCAATTGCTTCTTCGATAGCCAGGGCCGTCTCAAGGTGGGAGACTTCGGACTTGCGAAGTCTGTGGCCTCGGACGCGGGCTTGACGCGTACCGGCACGTTTCTGGGCACGCCTCAGTTCGCATCGCCCGAACAGGTGCGCGGAGAGCGGGTGGACGCACGGACAGACATTTACGCCGTGGGGGCCATGCTGTTCAACTTGATCGCCGGCCGCAATCACTTCGAGGGGGATGCGGCGGCGGTGATTGCGCAGATTGCCTCCGAAACGCCTCCGCGGCTAGCCAAGCTCGTGCCAGGCGTGCCGCGCGAACTCGACCGCATTGTGGCGCGGGCGTTGTCGCGTGATCCTGATGATCGGTTTCAGTCGGTAGCCGAGTTTCGGCAGGCGTTGCTGCCGTTTGCGTCGACGGGCACGGGTTTGGCGAGTCTGGGCCGGCGGCTGGCGGCATATATGTTGGACGAGGGGCTGCTGACGTTAGTGGTCGGGGCCATGATTGTGGGCGCCATTGTGAGCACCATGCTGCGGGAAGAGCCGGCGGATGTGGCTGCTCGCTGGTCCGGTGTTCTTACGTCTCTGCTTGGAGTGGTGTATTTCTGGTTGTCGGAGGCGGTTTGGGGCTGCACGGTGGGGAAGTTGGTACTGGGCTTGCGTGTGGCGAGTCCGCATGGGATGCGGGCGGGCTTGTGGCGCGGGTTGTGGCGGGCGTGCATCCTGCCGGGCGGCTGCGGGCTGGGCGTGTGGCTGGGCATGTTGTCTGCCGAAGCGCTGGTCGCCGGCGCACTGAGTGAAGCGTCGGCGGGGTGGAACGAACTTGTGTGGTCCTTCGCACGCTACCTGCCTGGGCTTGCGTGCCTGGTGACCATGCGGCAGAAAAACGGCTTTCGCGGCTTGCACGAGTTTGCTAGCGGCACGCGGGTAGTTAGGCTGCGGCGGCCGGAGGAGCAGGGACGCTTTGCACAAGTACCGCTGCTCGTGCCCGCACGCCACGAGCAATGCAGCGGGTTGGGACCCTACCGACCCGTGGGCAAACTAGGGAATGTTGAAGGTGGGGCGTTACACTTGGCGTGCGATGATTTGCTGCAACGGCATGTCTGGGTGTACGTGTACCAGTCAGGTGCCGTACAGATGGGGGCCGCGCGGCGAGCGGTGGAGCGTCCCACGCGCCAGCGTTGGTTGCAGCACGGTAGCAGCGGAGAGTGCGAGTGGGAGGCGGTCGAAGCGGTCCACGGCGTGCCGCTAGCGGACCTATTGCCGCGAGTCAAGCGCCCCGCTTGGGAGATAGCCCAGGGCGATTGCGCCATACTGGGCAATCTGGTATGACTGGGCAATTGCGATTTCCGCCGCTTGTTGATAAGCAACGAGGGTGGGAGGAGTCGCCGATGCCCAGGAGTTTCTGCCATGTCGATACCTAAGTCTGCCAGGATTCAGGATCACTTCGCCGAGTTGACCGATCCTCGCCGGCGCAAGGTGATGTATCCATTGATCAATGTGATTGTCATCGCCGTGTG
>FWWM01002901.1_pt1 | contig 26064 bp, 19 predicted proteins | sample 2228351 | NCBI WGS metagenome assembly FWWM01 (sample SAMEA103939774, study PRJEB20133) | metagenome
AAAAAGTGATGCCCTTCGTAAGTGGGTGTGACGGGCAAAAAGCGGCGAGCAAATCGCAAAACGGGGTTGCGCTCGGGGGCAATGTCTTCCTCCTTTCGCAGCAGCAACTTGATGCCTGAGACAATCACAATCGCCCCAAACACATAAATGACCCAGTGGAACTTTTTCAGCAGCGCTGTCCCTGCCAAGATGAAACTCAGGCGCATCACGATAGCGCCTAACACACCCCAAAAGAGCACACGGTGGCGGTATTCGGGAGGGACAGCGAAGTAATTGAAAAGCACAGCGAAGACGAAAATATTGTCAGCGGAGAGGGCTTTCTCCACTAAGTAGCCCGTGAAAAATTCCAGTGCCCGTTGGTGCCCTAACCAAGCCCAGATGACAAGGTTGACGACGAGGGCAACCGCTATCCAAATCCCGCTCCAAATGGCTGCTTCCCGAAGGGAGGGAACATGAGGGCGCCGTTGGAACACCCCCAAGTCTATGAACAACATCACCGCAACAACCAACAGAAAAACGCCCCACGCCCACAACGGTTCAGTCATCTCTACTCCATCACCCTTTCGGCTTCTTACTCTCGGCGTCTTATCTTGCGGCATGGACATACTGCCGGTAGAGCCTTCACATGGCGTTTCAATTTTGACACGCGTGCGCTACAATAACGACGGCAACCACAAGGAGGTGCTTGCCATGCGATGGGTGCGGTTGGGTTTCACGGTGGTTTTGGTAGTTGTTTTGGCAGCCATCAGCGCTGCGCAAGTGAGCATTGTTAGCCCCAAAGATGGTGAGACCATCCGTTCCCGATGGGTGACAGTCAAAGTGGAAAAGCCTTCCCCTGAAGGCTATGTGATGGTTTGGCTCAACAACCAGTTCGTTGCTGCTGTGAGTGCTCCCTTTGAGTTGCGGATAGATTTGGCAGAGCGCAACCTCCTCACAGGTTCCCACACTTTGCGGGTTGTGGGACGAGCAAAGGACGGTTCGTTGGAAGGGGAAGCCCAAGTCCAATTCCATGTGAACCTGACGGGTGTAGGTGCTGGCGTGGAGAGCGTCCAATTAGCCTACAAACTGCGGACGGGTGAAATTGCTTTTTACACCCTCTCCGCTACCTCGGAAACGAAAGCCGAAGTCCCTGCAAAAGCCATTCGGCAGAAACTCCCGCAATTGAGCACCAAACTGACCCTTCGCTGGTTCCAGACTGTTCGGGACATTACGGCAGACCGGCAATTTCGGATGATGCGTGTTGTGGAAGGGGGCGTGTTGGAACGGGAAGCACCTGTGGCAGCGGGTGCGGCTCCCATGATGGGAGGTGGGCCACTGGGAGGCATTGGTGGGCTTATCAGTGGCTATGCTGGTATGTTGGGTTCGCTGATGGGAGAAGAAGCCGGTGCCCCCAGCCCGATGATGGGCGGAATGCCCATGATGCCCGGAGCACCTATGATGCCCAGTGCTCCGATGGCGCCCGGTGCACCGACGGCGGGTGCTCTACAGCGGCTCCGCCTTCGCCCTACAGACAATCAGCGAGCAGGGCTGTTCACCCTCTTGCCTGATGGCACAATAGTGGCGGGTGAAGAGTTGCCCAGCGTGGTGCGGTTCACTGCAGGAAACATTGACTTGGCGGTTCCTGACCGCCCACTCAAAATCGGCGACCGTTGGATTGGCTTCGTAACTCTCCCGCGCAACATAGAGAACTTGACGATTGTCGGCGCGGCGGCTCCTGCAGGGATGATGGGAGGGATGCCTGGCGGGTTAGGACCAGGGGCATTTATGGGTGAAGAAGCCGGCGCGCCGATGGGGATGCCTTACGGTGGTGCACCCTATGGGATGCCTTACGGAGGCATGCCTGGAGCACCCATGATGCCTGGGCGACCGGGAATGGGACCATCCATGCCTGGCGCTCCCATGATGCCAGGAATGCCACCTGGGATGCCAGGTGCTCCCACAGCACCGCAAGAACCTGAGGCGTTGCTTGCCGATGCGCCCGTTGTCACTGCCCCTGCCACTCACCGATTGGACGGATTTGAATACTGGAACGACCGCCTTTGTGCCCGCATCGTTAGCCAGTTCAAAGTGAAGGTGGAGTTGGATTTAGGAGCAACAACTGCAGGTGCGGGACCAATGGCTCCAGGAGCGATGGGTGGAGAAATGGGTGCCCCCCTGATGGGAGGCGGTCCCATGATGGGTGCGCCGGGGATGGGAGCACCGATGATGGGTGGAATGGTTGGGCGCCCTGGAATGCCCGGTGCTCCAACGATGGGAATGCCTTCAGGTCCTGGTGCCCAACCCTTCCAAGCCGCCCGCAGACTTTCAGGCGAAGCAGAGGGAACTCGCACACTCCTCTTTGACATTGAAAGCGGTCAGGTCGTCTATGTCAAGGTAACCATGAAAGCCACTTTTGACACCGACTATGCGACGGTCTTGCCCTTGCTCCCACAAGTGCAGCAACCCGCTGTCACTGGCGCTCCTGGGATGCCTGGCGCCCCGATGATGCCTGGTGGTCCTGCGATGCCAGGTGGACCAATGCCGGGTGCGCCCATGATGGGTGGGATGGTGGGGCGCCCTGGGATGGCAGGAGCGCCGATGATGCCTGGCGCAGGAGGATTCTCTGGGGAAGAAGCCGGTGCCCCTGCAGGGATGCCTTATGGTGGTGTGCCTTACGGCGGAGCGCCTTATGGTGGGATGCCCTATGGACCAACTGGACCAGGGATGCCCAGCGCACCGATGGGACCTGGAGTCGCAGGGATGCCTGGTGCCCCGATGGGACCTGGTGTCGCAGGCATGCCGGGAGCGCCCGGCGCCCCTGGGATGGGAATGCCTTTGCAGCCCACTTTCCGCAACCATCCTGCCAAACTCCACTACTCGCTCACTCTGGAAAATGTCCTTCTCCACTTAGGGCGCTTAGACCGACAACTGAAAGCCCTTACCGAAGCCCGTTAGCCAAAACGAAAGCATGGAGCACGGGGTGGGAAGTTGTTCGTCCCTTGTCCCACACCTTTATGGTTGTGGCTGACGCCGCTCCTACAACGGAACGGTAGCGTTGCGGTTTATCCTCCAACGGTTGTCCCGCATTCTTCGTCTCACGGTTCATTTGTTCAGCATACAGACTTTCGTTGCCTCATTTTTGCCACAAAAGCCCTTTCCTTGCTCTCCCTTGGTCTTCCCTCTCTTCTCTCGCTCCTTCTCTGCCTTTTCTCTTTGCTTTAACCCTCTTTGCCAAAGGCTTGGATTCTTTGACCATCTCTGTGGACTTGACAGTCTTGAGAAGAAATGGAACCAAGTCGCCTTCAGGTCCTTAGGGGCGGGCGCGCTTGAGCGCAAGGACAATCGTGGGTGCTGCAACCAATTGCAAGACGATGCCTGGCACTCCTGCTATCACCGCCGCGATGCCGAAAGCACCAGGTGGCAACTGCAGCAGCGGTGCGACCACCGTTGCCAGCAGCGTGATATCCCAAAGGATGCGTGCCACGATTGCACCAAAAGTGCTAACCCACACATTCAACTTTAGCACGCAATGGAGCACGGAAGCCGTTGCACCGAGGACGGGCAACTCCAAACTCATGAGCACGGCTGTGGGGAATGGGGGCATCCCTGTGAGGAAGCAAGAGACCCAAGGAACCACAAACCCTGTCGCTGCCGCAACGAGAGGAGAGACGAAAAAACCCGCTACTAAGATGGGCAGGTGCATGGGCAAAAACGCCCGCCCGAGTCCAACGGCGTGGAACAGGATGGGTAGCAGCACGCCAACAGCGCCGAACAACGCACCGATGAGCACTTCCTGTATTGTCCAAAGCGGCGCTTTCTCGCTCATCGTTCCTCGACCCCTACTGCCCCGTCCAGAGGATATCCCAGTATCGGCGCCAGATGTTCTCAGCCACAGGCGCTGCGTCAGGAGGAACGGGATAACCATTGTCATCTGCCCGCTCTGCATCGCTGTGATACTGCTCAGGCTTGAGCCACTTGACATGCCCATCGGCAAAGAGCAAGTTGGAGCCGCGCAGATGAATGCGACAGACTGCCCAGTAACAAGTAGCCCCACCGTGAAAGAACCCCGGCGGACCGCAGGGCGCTCCTGCATTGCAGCGGTCCCATTCCACAACAGCAATTTTCTGGGCAGAGTTAGCAATCATCGCTTCGCTGGCTTCGGGGATGCCCCGCACAAGGATGCTCCCGTGCATGCACCCTAAGTTGACACCATGCCCGTAATACCAAGGAAGTTGGGGACGAGACGGGCACTTGAACAAGTCGCGGTTGCGCATGTAGGGATCAAGGCGCGACTTCCACTGAGGAAACGGCATGTAGGCGCCATCGTAGTCTTGCACATATTGGAGCATCGCCAATCCCTGTTGTCGCATGTTGCTGATGCAGGTGGTCGCTCGCGCTTTTTCTCTGGCGGTGCTGAACACGGGGAACAAAATTGCTGCCAGTACGGCAATTATCGCAATGACCACCAACAACTCAATCAGCGTGAAACCCTGACGCATCATGGGTCGCCTCCGCAAAGGTTTTGCTTTTAGCATTCAGCGGCGAACGAAGAAACCCGTAGGGTCATACCAGTTGATGGTTGGCCACTGACTGGGGGTTTGTTGCCAAGTTTGCTCAAAGCGGAACCACTTGGCATGCCCGTCCACGAACACATAGTTAGCGCCCCCTTGATGACGACGGATAGCAACGCTCTTGGGCTCTCCTTTCTCGTCATCCCACTCTGCTTCGTGCTCCTCAGAGCCAGGACCAAAGTAGGGCGTTCGCGGGTCGTTGGGATTGCCCCACGCTGCAGGGACGAAGTGGTCGTCTTCCACCTCATCGCCCAATTCGGCGACGATGATGGCGTTCGCAGGATGCACCACTTGGCTCAGCCGCAGTCCGTAGAAAGGAGGGTGGTCGGGTGGAAAGTAGCCGTTGAGACCGTAGGAACTCACCCGCGCATTTTGCTGCCATAGCGGGCTGGTGTCGGACGGGCAACGCTGCAACAGTTGCGTTCGCACATATGGTTGACAACTCTTCAGCCAGCCCGGACCAACGGGTGCGTGCCCGCCCGCATACTCGTGGGGCTCCGTCAGAGGAAATCCTTCGTCCCAGTCTTGCACATACATGGCAAGAGCGGTGCCCATCTGGCGCGTGTTGGACAAACAAGCGATTGCTCGTGCCTTTTCTCTGGCGGCGCTGAACACGGGGAACAGAATCGCTGCCAGCACGGCGATTATCACGATGACCACCAGCAACTCAATCAGCGTGAAACCCCGACGCACCGCAATCACCTCACAGCCAAAACTGACCACTCATTAATGTGGCACAAATTAAAAAATCGTGCTACTTACCGTCTGTCGGGCGAAACCCTGAGAATTGGGGAGAGAGCGCTGCTTGCTTTCGCCTCGCGATGCGAACGCTTATTGCTGAGCGAGGAGTTCGGCACTTTTAAGCAGGTGCACCATTTCGTCAGGCGTGGTGGTGGCAACGCCGACTTTGCGGACGACGGCAGCAGCAGCGACAGTGGCGACTTCCGCTGCTTCAACGAAGGAGCAATCGGCGGTCAAGCCCAAAGTGAGGGCAGCAAGGAAAGTATCGCCCGCTCCGGCGACATCGTAAACTTGCACCCGCAAAGCAGGCACATGAGCAATTTGTTCTCCGTCAGCGAAAAGTGCGCAACCGTCACCCCCCAAAGTGATGACGATGCCGCGCGCTTCCAACTGCCGAGACAGGTGCTTCCCTGCTTCGGCGAAAGACGGCGCCCCGTTGACAGAAGCGATGGCTTCGCTGCGGTTCAGACTCAGGTAGTCAAAGCCCGCAAAGTGAGCGATGTTAGCAGGTTTCGGACCGGCGGTGAGCAAAGTGGTGCCTTTCAGTTCCCGCAATCCTGCCATCAAGCCTGCGGTGACCACACCTTTTGCGTAATCGGAGACGACCACCGCGTCGCACTCGCGTCCCAACTCGCGGGCGATGCCGCGCAAGGAAGTTTCCAGACTCCCGTTGAGGGGGGCACGGCTTTCCACATCCACTCGTGCCACCTGTTGGGTTTGGGCGACGATGCGAGTTTTCAAAGTTGTGGGGCGTGAGGGATCCAGCAGCACGCCAGTGATGTCCACGCCTTGCTCGCTGAGCAGCGAACGTAAGCGCTCTCCTGCCCAATCGTCGCCGACCAACCCGCACAGAAAAACTTGCGCACCTAAGGCTTTCAAGTTCAGCGCCGTGTTGGCAGCGCCACCAGCACCGTAGGTTTTTCGCTCGCACAAAATCACAGGCACGGGCGCTTCAGGGGAGATGCGTTCGGCGATGCCGATGATGTATTCGTCCAGCATCAAGTCGCCGACAACGACCACTTGCTTCCCCTGCCACTTCTTTGCCCACTGTTGCAATTGCTCGGCGGAAATCATTGCTCATCCCCTCGGACTTTTCGGACGGCTGCTGAAAGGGTTTCTAACTTGCGCTTGGCATCAGCGCGCGGGAGAAATTCCAACCCGCAGTTGGGGCTGACATGCAATCGCTCTGTGCCCACCAAGTTCGCAGCCCACTCAATCTCCCGTGCCAAGGCGTCAACGGGTTCGGGCTTGATGTTGCGGGCATCCACGATGCCGAAGCCCAAAACTTTGTCAGCGGGAAACTGGCTTTGCACCAACTCCCTGTTGCGGTTTTCCTCACCGCTGCAAAAGTCCAGCCCAACGATTTTCACTGGCAGCGCCATCAACGGTTCCCACACTTTGCTTGCGTCAGCGAAGAAGGTGTAAAGGGCAAAATCGGCAGGCACGCCGTCCACTACTCGTCGGATGGCTTCGGTCCACAACGGTGCATCTTCGGGGTGGAACAAAATGCTGGGTTCGTTCAGTTGAATGAGCGGAGCACCAGCCGCTGCTAACGCTTTCGCTTCTTCGTTCCAAATCGCAGCGACATCAAACAGCAGGTCCTCAAAGCGGGGGTAATGTTGGTTCAGGCAAAGTTTGGCGAAGGTGTAGGGACCCGTGAGCACAGGCTTGACAGGTGTATTGCCAGCCCATTGTTGGGCTTTTTGCCAATCGGTGAGCACCAGCGACTCCTTGCGGCGAAGTTTGCCCACGATGACGGGTTGGCGGAAGTAGAAGTTGTTGTCAAACCAGCGCAACAGTCCACCCCGCTGGGTGCCGTCCAACTTGCGGGCGAGGTAACTGAGGGCATCGTCCCAACGGATTTGCCCATCCGTTAGAAGTTCCACGCCCGCTTCCTTTTGCTCCTGAAGAACTTGCTGCGTCACTTCGTCGTAAACTCGCTCCAGTTCTTCGTCGCTCAGTTTCCCATCTTCCCACGCAGCGATGGCGCGACGCAACCGCTGGTCTTGTTCCGAAACCTTCGGGTAATGGTCAACCACCGTAACGACCACAAAGCATCCCTCCATCCAGTTTTGGGGCTGGAGAAAGTTTGACGCTTCCCATGCGAGCAAGCAAGGAGTTTTTACACGCGGTTCACTCAGGCAGCCGCTCAATGCGGGTTTCGGGCGCGAAAGGCACACCCGTTTTGATGGCGGCTTTGCTGAGCAGGTGCGCACCGATGGGTGCGGTCAGGAAGAGGAACAGGATGATGAGCGGTTCGTGAACACTGAAGCGCCCTTCCGTCACGGTGAAGTAGATGGTAGACGCCAGCAGGACATTGATGGTGCCCATCGTAGTCGCTTTTGTGGGTGGGTGCATGCGCGTGTAAAAGTCGGGCATCCGCACCAATCCGAAAGCGCCCAAGAAGGCGAAAGCAGCACCGATCAACAGGAACAGCGAAACAACCCACTCCATTACTCCATCACCCCACCCCGCAGCAAGAACTTTGCCACCGACACAGTGGAAATGAAGCCCAGCAACGCAATCAGCAACGCCGCTTCAAAGTAAAAGCGGGTTTTGTAAAGGATGCCCAACACGATGAACTGCCCTACCATCAGCGTGGAGAGGGTGTCCAACGCCAGCACGCGGTCAGGGAGCGACGGTCCCTTGATAAGCCGATACAAGCAGCAAAGCACACCGAAGGTCAGCAAGGTCAAAGCGAGGAGACACGACGAGGCGAGCATTTGAGCACCTCCTTCAGCGGGCGTTCAAAGGACTGCTTGATGCCATCCCGCGTTGCGGCAGGGTCATCGGTGTTGATGCAGTGCACGAACAGCACCGAGCGGTCAGGAGCCACATCAATGGTCAGGGTTCCGGGCGTAAGGGTGATCATGTTGCCCAGCGCCGTGATGGCGATGTCATTGTCCAGTTCCAGCGGGATGAGGAACAGCGCTGGGCGCAACCGTAGGCGCGGGCTAAGCACCAATTTTGCCACCTGCAAGTTAGCGATAACGACCTGCTTGAGAAACTCGGCGAGCAAAGCAAAGGCTTTACTCCACCGTTCAATCCAGATGCGCTCTTGCCGAAAGCCTCGCGTCAGCCAGAGCACGAACGCCCCGAACAGAAGACCGAGGGCAAACTCACTGATGGTCAATCGGTTGTTGAGCAAGCACCAGAGAAGCGCCAGCGCCAGCACTGCCCGCACCCGCAGTTGCCAGCGCTGTTCCCAGCGAGCAGCCATTGCCACTGCTTTTCACCGTCCTCACGAACGATTGACTAACTGCTTTACCGTTTGCACGATGTGCTTAGCGCTGATGCCAAAAGCATCCATGAGTTCTTCGGGCTTCCCAGAACGCGGGATATCTTTGACCGCCAGTTTGTGGACGCGGATGCCTTCCTTGCTCACAGCCCCTGCGACGGCATCGCCGAGACCGCCTTCGGGATAGTGGTCTTCCACCGTGATGATGAGCCCGTTCGTTTCTTTCGCATTGCGGACCAACGCCTCTTCGTCCAGTGGCTTGACGGAGTAAAGGTCAACGACACGGATGTGAATGCCTTCGTTCGCCAATGCTTCGTAGGCTTTCAGGGCTTCAAACACGGTGATGCCTGCTGCCACGACGGTCACAGCATCGTTATCGCTGCGCCGCAACACTTTGAGCCCACCGATGGGGAACTCTTCCTCGTTGTTGTAAATGACGGGCGTCTTTGGGCGCGTTGTTCGCAGGTAAGCGATGCCCCGATACTTCGCCATCTCTGCCACCAGTTTGACCGTTGAAACAGCGTCGCAAGGATAGAGGACGACGGAACGCGGGATGGCACGCATGGCGGCAATGTCTTCCAAGCCCATCTGGGACGGACCGTCTTCACCGATGGAAACGCCTGCGTGCGAACCGCACAGTTTGATGTTTGCCATGCTGATGCCTGCCATGCGAATAAAGTCGTAAGCGCGCATCAAGAAGCAGGCGAAACTGGATGCGAAGGGAATTTTGCTCCGAGCAGCCAAACCAACAGCAGCGCCAATCATGTTTTGCTCTGCAATGAAGCACTCAATGAAGCGGTCGGGGAAAGCGGCGAGAAACTTTTCGGAGAAGGTGGAGTTTTTGACATCGCCGTCCAATGCTACAACCAGCGGGTTGGCTTTCCCCAGAGCAACCAACGCGTCGCCATAGGCTTCGCGCGTTGCCACTTGTTGCCCCAACTCGTAGCGGGGGAGTTCGGGATCAGGGACTGGGGACTGGGGGGCAGGAACAGCGGTGGCGATAAGGTCAGGGGAACGGACTTTCAACGAACGCGCCAATGCAATTTGCTCTTCCGTCAATGCTAATTCGGCTAACGCCTTTTCCGCCAAATCTTTGGGTAGCGGTCGTCCGTGCCAACCTTCTTTGTCTTCCAAGAAGGACACGCCTTTGCCTTTCAAGGTTCGGGCGAGGATAACAGTCGGTTGCCCTTTCACCGCTGCGGCTTGGTCAAAGGCATCCAGCAACTGCTCAAAGTCGTGCCCGTCAACCAAGATGGGATACCAACCGAAAGCAGAAAAACGGCGGGCGTAAACTTCCAACTCATGCTGCACCATTGTGGGACCGCTTTGCCCCAACCTATTGACATCCACGATGGCTGTTAAGTTGTCCAAGCGATAGTGACTGGCGAAGGCGACGGCTTCCCAAACACCGCCTTCCGCTACTTCCCCGTCTCCCAGCAGGGCATAGACGCGATAGGGCAACTTGTCCATCTTGCCCGCCAATGCCATCCCTACGGCGATGGAAAGCCCCTGTCCCAGCGAACCTGTTGCAACTTCCGCCCACCGAAAGCGAGGGGTGGGGTGCCCCTCCAGTTCGCTGTCAATGCGCCGCAAAGTTTTCAAGCGCTCAACAGGGATCGCCCCCGCTTCTGCCCAAACCGCATACAGCAACGGCGCTGCGTGCCCTTTGGAAAGAACGAAGCGGTCGTTCAGTGGGTTGTCAGGGTTCGGGACATCGTAGCGGAGAGCATGGAAAAACAAGGCTGCCACGATGTCCGCTGCCGACAAACAAGTCGTTGGATGTCCCGAACCCGCTATGGTCGTTGTTTCAACACAATGGCGCCGTAGCAGTTGCCCCATCGCCTTCAGCGCTTCTACCTTCGTTGCTCGCTCCATCGCACATCCCCCTTTGCAATGTAGTTTCTGTTCGTTCATATTTTGGCTCAGTGAGCAGCGAACATTGTGCGATGCCCCAACACTGCTTGGATGTAAAGTTCAGGGCGCGCCAATTGCTTCCCTGCTGCCTCACAGAATTGCCACAAAGGTGCCGCCAGCAACGGGATGAGAATGGAGAAACTGACCAGCAGGGCTGCTCCTGCCACCATAGGGATGGGCACCTTCCGCAGCGGGCGCGGTTCGCCTCCCCAAAACGCCAGCGCCCACACCTTAGTTACGGCGAAAAGGGTCAACAAACCCGTGACCAAAGCGGCAGCGACAGCGTAGTAAGCGTGTTGGTGTAACCCCTCCACGACGATGGGCAACTTAGCAATAAACCCGCTCAGGGGAGGCACTCCTGCCAGCGACCAACCCGCAATAAGGAACAGACCAGCAACGACAGGGTTGCGGATGAGCCCTCCCAGTCGGTTCAGGTTTTGCTCTTGGGTCATTCGTTCCACTATGCCAGCGACGAGGAAAAGCCCAGCCATAGCGAAAATGTGGTGAGCGATGTAGAAGATGGCAGCACCTAACCCCATAGGGCTGAACAGCCCGATCCCCATGACCATGTAGCCAGTGTGGCTAACGATATTGAAGGATAGGAGACGGCGGAAGTTGAGTTGCGTGATAGCACCCAGCACCCCACCCACCATTGTGATGGCGCTAATAGGCAAAATCCATTGACCAGCGAGGCTTTCCGTGCCGTGAAAAACGAGGGGAAAAACGCGCGCTAAGGAATACACGCCCACCTTCGTCATCATTCCCGCAAACATTGCCCCCACCGCTGCTGCGGGTGTGGGGTAACTGTCAGGTAGCCAGAAGAAAAGGGGCACCAAAGCAGCCTTAATGGCAAAAACGGTGAGCAAAAGCATGCCAGCCGCTTCCACCAGAACGCGGCTGCTGCCCGGCGGCAGCGTAGCAACCTTCTGCGACAAATGCGCCATGTTCACCGTGCCCAGCACTCCGTAAAGGGTTGACACGCCCATCAAAAACAGCGTGGACTTGACAAGGTTGAGCACCAAGTATTGCATCCCTGCCCGCAACTGGCGCGGCTCGTTGCCCAACACCAGCAAGCCGTAAGAGGAGCCCAGTAGCACTTCGTAGAACACGAACAGGTTGAACAGGTCGCCCGTCACGAAGGCACCATTGATGCCCATCATTAGCAACTGGAACAGAGGATGGAAGTGCGTTCGCTCGCGCGCCTCATCCAACTCGCCCGCAGCGAACAGCAAACTGGCAAAGCCTGTGGCGGTGCACAAAAAGAGCATCACGACACTTAGGCGGTCAATCATCAACACGATGCCAAAAGGTGGCTGCCAATTGCCCAAGCGGTAAACGAGGATGGTGCCGTCCTTCACTTGCCAAAGCAACCCAACTTCCACGAGAAACAGCAGGGCTACGGAAGCGAAAGCAATCACTCGCTGCGCCCGCACATGGTCGCGGAACGCCACCAACATTAATGCCGCTGCCGAGAGCGGGATGAGAACGGGCAGGACAGGAAGGTGACTCATCGCTCACCACCTTGCTTGCGAGGAGTTTCCGCACCAGATGGTGCGTCTCCCGACGCACCGCCAATCGTCAGCGCATCAGAAGAGGCGCCCTCCAACAGAAGGGAAAAGTCAGGATTTTCCGTTTGAGCGATGGAGTAAATGCGGTAAACCAACACGGCAGCGAACGCCGTGACGGCGAAACTAATCACAATCGCGGTCAGGATTAAGGCTTGGGGGAGCGGGTCAGCATACTGGCGCGCGCCCGCTTGCAGCACAGGGGTGCTGTGCAAAGTGATGCGCCCTGATGCCAAGATGAACAGATTGATGCCGTGCGAGAGCAACGAGAGCCCCAGCAGCAGCGAAAAAGTGTTTGGGCGCATCAGCAAGTAAACCCCTGTGCCGAACAGGGTGCCGATGATCAGTGCCACTTGCAGTTCCACCCTTCGTCACCCTCCTACAAGCGATAGGCTTTGCCCAAAAGCGAGAACGCCATGAGCACCGTTCCGCTCACAACGAACAACACGCCCAAGTCAAAGAACATCGCTGTCGGAATTTCAATCTCGCCCAGCAGCGGGAGGTGGAAGAACCGATAACCACTGGTGAGGAAGGGGAAGCCCAAAAGGAAAGCACCCGCACCCGTGAAGAGGGCAGAGAACCATCCCAACCCGATCAGGGCGCGATAGTTCACGCGGAAAGCGCGCCGAACGCGGTCCTCACCGAACGCGATGTATTGCAGCGCGATGAGACCTGCCACCACTAAACCCGCAATGAACCCGCCACCAGGCGCATTGTGCCCGCGCCAGAACAGGTAGAGGGCGACCAACATCCCTGGCAACAACACAATGCGAGCAATGCTCATGAGCAAGGGGGACGGGATCAGGGACTGGGGACTGGGTTTAGGTGATGGGTTCCCAATGCCGAATTCCACTGCGGTGGGCTGCAAAGCAGGGGTTGGCACCCTTCGACGCAGCCGTAGCAGAGCGTAAAGCCCAAGCCCTGCAATGCCCATCACCGTGATTTCCCCCAAAGTGTCGTAGCCGCGATAATCCACCACGATGACATTGACCACATTCAGCCCGCCCGCTAATTCTTTAGCAGTGGCGAAGTAGTAGTTGCGCACTGTTGGGTCAAAGGGTTGGGCAAGGATTGCCAGCAGGAACACGGTTACGCCTGCGCCGACAGCGAGTGCAAGGAGCGCGTCCATCCCTTTCCACCGAGGTGGCTCTTCGTCCCTAACTTGGCGCGGCAGGAAGGCGAGGATGAGCAAGAAGAGCAACAACGAGGCAACTTCCACCACTAACTGAGTCAGCGCTAAATCCGGTGCGCTCAGCCAAATAAAGTGAACGATGACCATCACACCGACGACGCTCAAACTCAAAATCGCCAGCAGGCGGTTAGTATGGTAAACCACCACCAAAATTGCCGCCAAGATCAACACCGCACCCAAAACGACCGTTGCTATGGGGATGGGCGTTAGGCGCGGGAGGGAAAACCAGCGCCCTTGAGAGAGCGCAACAGCAACGCTACCCAGCACCCATGCCGCAATCCACCAAAGGTAGAGGCGCAGGCGCCCTGACTGAAGGAAGTTGGTCAGCATCTCAGCACCGCTCAACAGTCCGAACGTAATGGCATCGTAACTGCGGTCGCCATTCCACAGCGGGAGCCGTTGGTGGAAAGTCATCAGTGGTTGACGGAGCGCAAACGCAAGTGCGCCCAAGCCCAAAGCCACCGCGCTCATCAGCAACGGTGTTCCGAACCCGTGCCACAACTTCACTTTCAAGTCAATCCCTGCCACAGACAAGGTTGCTGGCTTCAACAGCGGAGCAACAAAGACGGAAGGGAACAACCCCATCAGCAGACACAAACTCCCTAACACAACGACAGGTGGAAGCAAAGCGGGTGGCTGCTTTAAGTCCAGATGCGTCTCTGGTGGCTTCGGTTTGTAAAACACCTCCCACGCAAACCGCACTGAGTAGGCGACAGTGAAAATGCTGGCAACAGTGAGGAGCAAGGGCACTAAGTAGGCTCCGTGTTCAGCGAAATGCACTGCCGCTTCAAAAGCCGTCTCCTTGCTTAGATAGCCGTTGAAAGGGGGGACGCCAGCAGAAGCCGCTACAGCAAAGGTGGCGAAGGTGGCTAATGTGGGCATGACTTTCGCCAACCCGCCCAATCGCTCCAAATCGCGGGTGTGGGCAGCGTGCTCCGCAATGCCCGCCGAGAGGAACAAAGCGGCTTTAAAAGTTGCGTGAGCGAGAAGGACGAAGACAGCAGCGGCTGCCGCATCTTCGGTCCCCAAACCCAGCAAAGCGGTCATAAAGCCCAACTGGCTGACGGTGGAATAAGCGAGCAGCGCCTTCATGTCTCGTTGCATCAACGCCACATAACCCGCCCAAACCATCGTGACGAGCCCCACCGTGCCAACTATCGGGAACCAAAGCGGGTGTTCATGGAACAGCGGGTGCATTTTTGCCAGCAGGAACACACCCGCTTTCACCATCGTGGCGGAGTGTAGGTAAGCGGAAACAGGGGTTGGTGCTTCCATCGCATTGGGCAGCCAAAAGTGGAAGGGAAACTGCGCCGATTTAGTGAACGCACCCAGCAGAATGAGCATCAATGCGGGTGTAAACCATTGGCTGGCTTTCACAACTTCTGCTCGCTGTAGCACCTCGCTCCACTGAAATGAGCCGGCAACGAGCCCCAACATCAACACACCTGCCAAAAGCGCCAAGCCACCCAGAGCCGTCACGACGAGGGCTTGAAACGCCCCATATCGCGCCCGCTCGCGCTCATACCAGTAGCCGATGAGCAGGAAAGACGAGATGCTGGTCAGTTCCCAGAAGACACACAGCGCAATCAAGTCATCAGCGAGCACCACGCCCACCATCGCGCCAGCGAAAAGAAGCAGGCTACTGAAGAAACGAGCGGGTGGGTCATCGTGGTGCAGGTAACCGTGCGCGTAAGTGGCAATGAGGACGCCAATGCCCAAAATCAAGACGGTGAACAGGGCTCCCAACCCGTCCATGCGAAAAGCGAAAGCAATGCCCAGGGAAGGGAGCCAAGGAATTTGAGCAGTTGGTGTCTGCCCTTGACTCACTTGCCCCACTAAAGGTGCTGCGAGGACTAAAGCAACACCCAAAGCGCCAGTAGCGGTCGCGGAATAAAAAACCCGCCGCTCCGTCAACGGCGCCATCAAAAGCGTGAGCAAAGCGGCTGCAAACGGCAACGCTACTGTCAGCAGCAACAAACTGTCCACAGCCCCATCATCTCCCAAGTTCTTGCGCGGTTAGGTGCAAGTTCTCAGAGCCTTTTATGCCACTGGCTTCAGCCATTGGTTGCTGACGCCTTCATAAGCACCTGTATCAGCAAGTGGAAACGAGCCTTTTGCGGTAGTGTTCAACGACTACCGACGACTTATTTCAAACGATTGTTGCCCGCAAGGAGCGATGCGACCAACTCAATTGCGCAAGAGATCCTTCCAAAAGCCATTAGCCTATGATGGCACGGCATTGATGGTGTCAGGGTTTTTGCCTAAAGTTTGGCGCTGCTTGACGCACTATTCCCGTTTTGGTTTGCAAAAGGGTTGCTGCTGCCTGTCTTCTGCGCGGCAAGCGCTGAAGGCTTCTGCGCTGCTCATAAGTTTAGAGCGAAACGCAACGAATTTGAGTTCCCCCGTCACCCGCACTTTGCCTTGCGCTAAAGTTTGAGCAGGCTTGCGGTGATGGCAAACCCTTAAGACAAAGTGCCTTTTGTCAAGGCAGGCGAAGGGCGATGGAGCAGCAAGGGCTACTGGGCGATTTGCTGCCTGAAAGCAAAGTTCCCCACGAACCGTTGGCAGCGCGGATGCGACCGCAATCGTTGGACGAGTTCGTGGGGCAGGAGCACTTGGTAGGACCTGGTAAGCCTTGGCGCATCGCCATTGAGCGTGACCGTCCCCATTCTGCTATCCTGTGGGGACCGCCAGGCAGCGGCAAAAGCACCTTAGCCTTCCTGCTCGCCAAACACACGAAAGCCCATTTTGAGCCTTTGAGCGCCGTGACGGTCGGCGTTGCGGAAGTGCGACAGGTCATAGATGCAGCACGCCGCCGCTTGCAGCGGGGGCAACGAACCGTGCTCTTTTTGGACGAAGTGCACCGCTTCAACAAAGCCCAACAGGATGCTTTGCTGCACGCTGTGGAAGAAGGCGTCGTCATCTTCGTCGGAGCAACGACAGAGAACCCGTTCTTTTATTTGACCCCACCCCTCCTTTCCCGCTGCCGCCTTTACCGTTTAGAGCCACTCACACCCGAGCAAATCTTGTTGCTGCTCCGACGAGCACTGCAGGATGAGCGAGGATTGGGCAAGTTCCAAGTCACTGCCGATGAGGACGCACTGAGGTTTATTGCGGAACGCAGTGGTGGGGATGCCCGCCGCGCCCTTAACGCGCTGGAAGCCGCTTTTCTGACCGAGCAAGCGAAAGCACCGCAAACTGCTCCCGTTCACATCACCCTTGCGACGGTCCGCGATGTTTTAAGCGACGCCCCCCTTGCGTATCAGCGGACGGGGGATGACCATTACGATGTGGCGTCAGCGTTCATCAAAAGTTTGCGCGGTTCTGATCCTGATGCTGCCGTTTACTGGTTGGCGCGGTTTTTGGCGTCGGGTGAAGACCCGCGTTTCATTGCTCGTCGCATGGTCATCGCTGCAGCGGAAGACATTGGTTTAGCGGACCCGATGGCGTTGGTCGTTGCTGTTGCAGCGGCGCAAGCGGTGGAAATTGTGGGCATGCCTGAAGCGCAAATTCCGTTGGCGGAAGCCGCCATTTACTTGGCAACCGCACCGAAGTCCAACAGCGCCTACAAAGCCATCAACAAAGCGATGGAAGAGATTGAGCAACACGGGCCGCAGCCCGTTCCCCTGCACCTTCGCGATGCGTCCTACAAAGGCGCCCAGCGATTGGGACATGGGGTGGGTTACCTTTACCCGCACGATTTCCCCGACCACTATGTCCCGCAAGCCTACTTGCCTCCGACGGTGCGCGGGTTGCCGTTCTACGAGCCGACGGAGCAGGGCTATGAGAAAGCCATCGCCGAACGACTCCGCCGCTGGCGCTCGCAGCATGACCGCAACGCAAAAGAAAACTCGCCTTAAGCCATCCCCGCGCCCTTACTCGGAGCAAGGCAGCAGGGTTTGAAGCAACAGCATTTCGCACGAAAACTATCAAGCCATTGCTTGCAGTTGTTGTTGAATTCGTTGCAGGCGTCGCTGCAAGTTGTTGCGCAACTCCTGCGCCAGTTCAAACGCCTTCCGAGAGTGGTCGCGAGCAAGGCGGGCGCTGCTCTCCACTTCGTTGAGCCTTTCCACCTCTTGTAAAGCGCTTTGAAGTTCTCGCAGTATTTCCTGTCGGTCCACTGCAGCGGTTTGACGGAGGTAGGAGGCTATAAGGTGCGAACGAGCGATCTGGTAAGCAAAGTTCAGGTTACTGCCCATCTCGTCCCACACGCACACTATCTTGGTGCCATCGGGTGTCAAGGCAGTGAAGGGAACACCGTAGGGGTTTTGAGCGAGTTCCGCAAAAATGAGGATGCTGGCGTCAGCGTTGCGAGTTCTCATGCTTTCGTTGAGCGCTTCATCAACTTTGGAGCGGGTAAGTTCCGAGTTCTTTGCTTCCACAACGATTCTGCCCACTTCCGCTTGGTTAAAGCGGACCCGAATCAGCCAGTCACCGGCTCCGCTCCCGCGCCCCACATGGTCTAAGGCATCCCCAGTGACTGCTACTGCCCTCCGCAGCAAAGTCCCCACAGCCTCCCGCTCAAAGGCTCGTCCCACAGTAGTTGGTGCAAGGCTTTTGGCAATGCTGTCAATGGACTGGCGAATTTGGTTGATGGCGTCCCGAAGCCCTTCAACGCTGCGGTTAACTGCCTCGTTGATGCACTGGGTTGCTTCCCCGTCGCGCTTGAAGAACTCGCTGAGGGTGTTGCGAACCTGCCAGAGGTAGGAGCCTTCACGGAATGGGTCAAACTCTTCCTGCAAAGCCTCAACCGCTTCGTGAACAGCGCTTAGCCAACTCTCAGGTCGGGTGGGGTCAATGCGGGCTTCAAGGCGGTTAAGGTGCTCCTGCAGGCGGTCGGTAGCACCTTGCACGGTCCGCTCAAGGATGTTGACCGCTGGGGTTATCTGTTGCCCCAGTTGCTGTTGGAGGGTGGTGACGATTGTTTGTTGGCTTTGAGTGAGGGCGTCTTGGATGCTTGCCCTAACCTGTTCCCGCCATCGCTCCAATGCCTCCCGAAAGAGGGCGTCTGCGCCCCGAGCGAAAGCGCTGTTGAACGCTAAGGCACCGACTTTGAGGGCATTTTTCGCAAAGCCCACTCGCTGCTCTTCTGGGAGTCCCGCAAGCCACCCCACCACTTCGGGGTCATCCAGACAAAGAAGCACTTCTGCCCTTCCATCCTGCACCGTCACATACTCCCTCGTCATCATCAGCACCTCCCTTGCTTTGGCAAATTTGCCAATGGTAAACTGCTCCCTCTCCTTTTGCTGTTTTGCCATCCCTCCCTCGCCTTTAACGCTCTCTTCGCTCCTTCCCAATCTTACGACGCTATTGCTCAATTTGCACGGTCCCTTTATGAGCCCATCCCGTGACCATCCTTTGTGCCCAAGCCACAAAAACAAACCGCAAAGAACTCTCACTATCCCCCGCAAGGTAAGGGCAACTCGGTCCGATACCTTCTTAGCACCATTGCTTGGAGGTGCGCTATCATTTGAAAAAACGGTGCAAGATGTGGTTGGTGATGGCGATGGCATGGGACTGGGTGGACAAACTGCTGGGCATCCCGATAACCTTTCGCGATGGTTGGTTGGAAGCGGCAAACGGTGGATTGTGGAAACTTTGTCGGGAAGTTGCTAAGGGTAAAACCGATGCGAAAGAGAAACTGTGCCAACTTGCTGAGGTTTTGGAAACCGCTCGTGAGAGGCTGCAGGAGCGCTTGGAATGGTTTCTCAAGGAGGAGGGGCTCCCCTCACACCTTGCAAACACTCTGCTCACGGAAATGCAGCAACTAACGAATGCTTTCTTGCACCGCAACGATGAGGAGTTTTCTGATTACCTCAAAGAGTTCAAGCGCCAGATTGCCCTTCAAGGCTTGGGAGTGCACCAAAACCACGGCTTTGTGGTGCGAGTGATTTTGGAGGAGTGGGAACCGAAGGGTAGTGATCTCCTGTTCTTGCCCCATCCCGAAAGTCGGTTACTGCCTCAGGATTACGAGTTTCAGGGTGCGTTGGAGATAGTGAAGCAGTGGTGGAAAACCAGTGGGGTATCCTCACAACCCGCCCACATCACTTGGCGGATCTCTCGCATTGACAATCAGCCTTTGGCAGCGCTGAAAGGGGATTCGCTGTCTGCCCTTTTTGCTGTTGGGATATGGCTCCTTTGCTCCGACATCCCCGTTGACCAGACCATCACTATCTCTGCCGCCATAAACCCTGACGGACAGTTACGACCTGTTGGAGGGATAGAGAAAAAGGCGTGGCAGCACGAGAACACTAAACCACGCTTGCGTTACCTGCTCATCGCTGCCAACCAACAGGTGAGCGGGAGAGAGAACTTTCCTCCCGACTTTTTCCAACCTGTCCGCACTGTCGCGGAAGCGAAGGAATTTTTCATCACTCACGCCAAGCCGTTCCAAACAGTTCGCGAACACACCCGCCAGCAAACGGAGCACTTTCGCTTTTTTGACCGCACTTTTGATTGGGACACTTACGAAGAGCCCATCGTTCGCGAAGGGAACGAACGAGTTGAATTATGGGCATGGTTCAAAAAGCATTTGCAGTCGGAACAAGGGGTGCGTTTTTTGTTGACTGCTTCCAGCGGGATGGGCAAGACGACGGCATTGCGGTTCCTTGCCCACCGCCTCTGCACGGACCCGATAGGGTCCCAATTTGTGCCCATCCTCGTGACTGCCTCTCAGTGGAGCGACATCTTTTTCAAATTCCACAAATCCTTGCCCGCTATTTTGGAGCACTTGTTTGGGTCATCTCCCAAAAGTGACCACTGGTGCTCGTGGTTGAGTCATGGGAGAGTAGTGCTTTTGGTAGATCAGGCAGAGCAAGTAGACCATCTGTGTGACTTCCGAGACCATCTGAGCACTGTCTTGAAGGAATTTAACCGACTGCACTTGCTTATTGCGGTGCGGTCTGAGTGGCTGGAACGGTTCAGTGACCTCAACTTGCCCTCGGTGCACTTGGAGCCTTTGTCAGAACCGAAAGCGCGTCGCCTCTGTGAGAAATTGGCACGCTTCCGTGAGAAATTAGCAAGCGTGGAATTGCCGTCGTCTCCTCCTTTGCCACTCCTCGGTGGGAGCCCGCTGCTCCTTATTGCAGCGTTCTTCTGCTCCCGCGAAAATGCTTTGGGGCAAGGACAGTTGGTTGTCCGATTGGCGGAATGGCTTTTGTCTCACTGCAGTGATCTGCCCCTCCCCTCTAATCGCGTTTTGAAGGTTTTGACGGAGGCGGTTTGGATGTTGCCCCCCGATAAAACGGTGTGGTGTCAGGGCAAATTTTACGATGCCCTGCAACAAGTTGCCGAAGAGCAACACATCGTGGGCGAACTGTGGAGCAAACTCTGGATGGGGCTGCAAAAATGCCCGTTGCTCTCCTTCTATGACACCGCCGTTTCGTTCAGCCACACCCTGTTGTCGGAAGCGTTGCAAGCATTAGCGATTGCCAACCGCTGCACGAACGGAACGCTACCATCCGACATTCACCGACGCTTAGCGCCCTTACGAACAATACTGTTAGCGAGCCTTTTACCAGACCGCGCCGCTCCCGCCTTTTGGGAATGGTTGCAGCGCCGAATGGAAAGCGAACCCGTTCAATGGGCGGAAGTCGCTGCCCGATGCCTTCACGAACGCACCGACGCCCCTGAGAGGTTTATCACAACCCTGTTATCTCGTTGGTTCACTGCCTTTACACGAGGGGCTCACGAAAAGGAGGGTTGGGATCAAGCCATCAGCGCTCTGCCACCCTTTGCCCTTCAGCAATTCGCTCTCCCCAAAGTTGAGCAGTGGCTTACCACCGCTAACTTCGCTGACGACAGGGCAGCCGTGCATTTACTGGCGCTCATCGCTGACAAAATTGACTTCAGCGATACCTTACTCCATCGGCTGTTGAAAGCCTTCCTTGCGAACCGCTATCGCATCACGCTCTTGCCCGACCTCAAAACGCTCCTTGAGAGCGAGAAGCAAAAGGGGTTTGCGACGCAATTTTTCCATCAGTTGTTAACGCACTTGGAAGACGCCAGTCTAACGACCCGTCGCTCTGCTGCCGAAGCGTTAGCCCAACTTGTGTCCCATCCCGTTGAAGTGCCTTGTGCGCTGCGTGACGAAGTTGCTGAAGCCTTGCGGCGCTGCTCGCAAGACCCATCTCTGAGCACTCTTCATCCCGTTCTTCGTCGGGCACTGGCTCAACTCCACTCCTTGGGTTCGTGAAGGGTGCCCTTGACCTGCTGGAGCGTTTCCTTGAGAATAGTGCGCAACTGCTGGTGCCTCCCTTCATCCAACGGTGTCGTCAGGAACGCGACCTCCACCTCGTCGCCGATCAGACCCGACCGCTTCAGTTGCACCAGCGTTTGGACGAATGTCCCGATTTGCGTGGTAGGCACCTTTACCCGCACCTGCAATGGCTTCGGGGGAGGGGGTGGAGCAACTCGCCTCAAAGTCCCGCGCTTCAGCAAAGTTGCCAAATCCATTGCTTCCCCTGCAAAAGGCGATCTACCAACGACTATTTGCCACTGCCCTCGCTCCATCCCGGCTCTCAGTGCTGCCAGAAATGCCTCGTTAAACGCTGCCTCACTGGGAAACGCCTGCTGCTTCTCTTTCCTCAGTTCTTCGTAAACTTCCCGCACCGCTACCTCCTCTCTGTTGCCCACTGCTTCTTGGATGTCCTCCTCCGTTATTGTCGGCTTGGGCGGTTCCACAATTTTTTCTGGCAGTTCCCGCAGCACTGTGGCGTCACTTAGCCAATAATCGCCTGACGGTGGCAATTTTTCGCCGTAATACACCTGCTCACCGATTCGCACAGCAAACTGCCGTTGTTGAACGCCTCGCCGCAGGGTTTCTGCCAGCACGCCTTTGTGCAGCAGCATGGGCAATTGGGGGATGCACCCGAAGTCGTGCCAAATCTCGTCAGCCCTCTTTTCCTTCAAATCACCCAGCAATTGCTGCACCTGTTCGGGGTTGACCCGTTCCGTCATTAGCAAGTCTCGCTGTTTGAGTGTCTCTTTTACCCGCTCCACCAAGTTCGGTTTTTCGCCCACGCCCATCGCACCCATGTCTATCCGCTCTATCCCTTTGTCCGTCAGTTTGGCGATGGAGCGATATGCCTCGCACAGATGTCGCAGCGCATCCTTAGCAGCCTCTTCCCGCTCCTTCTTCAATTCCTCTTGGTCCCTACGGCTCAGCCGTTTGTAGTTCTCACCGCGCTCTATCCGTTGCAGCGCCAAGTAAGTGCGCACCGCGCTGATAGCGGTGTTGAGTTTTTGGGAATCGGCAAACACCACGACCAGCGCGTTACGCCAACGACGAGGCGTTGTCCCGTGCCACTCCAAAATATCCCGTGCCCGTTTTTCTGCCTCAGCAGAAGGCAAATCTGGGGGCAAAACGACCATTTGCAACTCCCGTGTGTCAGGCACGCTCTTTGGGTCATCGGCAATCCGCACCGTCCAATGCTCTTTCGGTTGCAACAATTCTTCCAAGCGCTTGCACAACTCCTGCTGGATTTCTTCGCGGCTGACGCGCTCCTCATACTCCAACCGCAACCGCGTCAGGTTTGGCTCCAGACTGAACAGGTAAAGCCCTTCCCGTTCATGCAGGTAAAGGAGCGACCGTTCCAGCGATTTCAAGGCTCCCGCGATGACGGCAGGTTCCAACCCAGGGCGCCATACAGCAACCTGCAACTCTGCCAAACTGGCGCCTTTGCGCCCCTCTTCTGCTGCGGTAAACGACGCCAGAAAGATGGAAGTTGCCAACCCTGTCGCCACCCCATAGACCTGCCAATCGCCCATCCCGCTGTCAATGCGGGGGGCTCGTTCGCGGATGTCGGCTTGAATGACCGAACGGAATTCTTGCCCAATATGGCGCACCAGTTCCCCTTCCAATTCCTGACGACGCAAGTTGACTTGTGCCGATTGAATCAGCGGCGGGCGTTTCTGTGGGTCGCTTTCCTGTTGCCGCCATGCCTCTTGCACAACCAACCCCAGAAATCGCAACACGCCCCGCGTCCGCTGAAAAGTCGGGTAACTGCCCCATCGCTCATACAGCCAGTCAATCAGCAGCGGGTGAAAGGGATAAGCCCGCAGCATCCGTTCGCGGTAATCCTCACTTTGCGCCCACTCAGGCGCATCGCTCCACTGACGGTAGGTTGTGATGTATTCGTCAACGACGGTGTAGGCGTCTTCTTGCCAGCCGGGTGGAAAGTTAAACAAGCGGCACCGCACGACCTCATAAATCTCCATCCCCCTGACAGGCTCGTAGATAGCTTCCATGCGTCCGAAAATCCGTTGAAGGTTGTTCAACGCCTTCTCGCCCCTTTCGCCGTATGGGGTGCTGGACGGCAGGGTCACGACCACGCAACAGCGGGGCAAACTGCGCGCCGTCTCCGTCAACACTTGGCAAAAAGTCAACACCTGCGCTTGGTAATCGTCGGGACACCGGGCGACAAATTCGGCGATTTCGTCAATCAAGATGAGCGTCGGTTCTTGCCCGATAACTTGCTCCATCGTCGTCCGCCCTGGGGCGACGCGTTTTTGGTCGTTGTCCTCCACCAAGTCGTATCGCCCCAACTGTTCGGCGATGATGCCCCACAGCGTTTTGGATTTCAGTGGGTCAGTAACGGTCCCAACAAACACTGCGACTTTGACGGGTGGGAACTGCGGGAAACCTGCCTTCTCTGCCACCTGTTCCCCAAGCGGTGTGTAGCGCAACTGTGCCCCATTTTTTGCCAAGTGATACAGGGCAATCAACGAGTGAGTTTTCCCGCCGCCAAAGGGCGTTTGGATTTGAATGACGGGGTTGACATTGCCTTTGCCCGCCAAGCGTTTCAGGACATCGCTGAGCAACTGCACCATCCCTTCGGTGGGATAGGTGCGGTCCGCAAATCGCTGCGGGTCTTGATACTCCCGCGCCGCTTTGCCTCTTGTGACATCGTATAAGTCGGCAGCGAACAACGATTCATCCAACCGCTCACTGAAGACAATGGGGTCAGGGCGCACTACTTCCGCCCATGCCGGCAAGCGTTTCTTTGCCATTTTTGTTCACCTCCGCTGAGCGGCACATCTTCCGATGCAAGGATTTTTTCACGATTTGTCGGAAGGGAATTCCAACGACTTTTGAACAACAGTTGCTCCTGCTGATGGCTCGTCAAGGCGCATGATTCTACTCCGCAGCGCGCAGAACCCGTGCAACCACTGTCGCTCCCTGTCCCCTTCTGGGAGCACTTCAGCGATGGCTTGTGCCACTTGCCAGAACGCCTCGTTGTTCCCGTAGCGACCCAACAGTTGCTGCAGCACCACCTCTTCGCCGCCCTGCCACGCAATCACAGCACGATGCAACGCATCTATCAGCGTCCTAAACCGCTCCTGCTCCATGAACTTTCGGTCGCTTCTGCGCTCTACAGGTCCTACCACTTGCACCCTGTTTTTGCTGATGCGCACCAGCCCATCGCCTTTGGCGATGTCGTGCAACTCCACGCCTTCTGCACGGGCAACTCGTAATGCATCGTCAAAGGGCACTGATATCCGCCCGCCGCCGAAAGTCCAGCGCCAGACGAGATAGAAGCGGGTTTGCGGGTCCAACGCACCGACGGTGTTGGCATCGCCACCGACTTTCTCCAAAACCCGTCGCAGGGCGTAGTGGGCGGTGATTTTGCGGGCTTCCTCCAACAGGTCGCGCACGCTCACTTCTGAACCGTCCTGCCGAAGGACTTTCTTGTAGCGACCGAAGATGGCGACGGCAGGACCAATGGCGCTTTGCCAAAAGTCAGCACCGCTGATGCCTGCCTCCCAGAATCGCTCCAACGACTTGGGAATCTCCTGTTCCATCTCTTGCACGACCGACCGATAGTCGCCGACGGTTGCCGCCGTCCGCTTGCGACAAACCATGTAAACCGACGACTCTAACGCTGCTGACTCCTTCGCCCGTGGCCGCTCTTCCATTTCGGTGTGGATGGGCAGGGATGCGGTCAGGTAAAGGTCGGCTGTTAATAGCGCCTCAATGATTGTCTCCCATGCCTCCACACTTTTGTGGGCGAAGATGATGACGGCGATGCCGTCGGGCTTGAGCACGCGGCGAATTTCTTTGAAAGCGTCTGTCAGCATCCGTTCAAAGCGTGCTTTGGCAGCATCCATCCCGCCCGCTTTGCTGGCGTCGGCGACCATCTCGTCCGATTTGGGGGTCAAGGGGGTAGCGAACAGGTCGGGGTAAAGGTCACCGACGGTGCGCTTGAGCCAGACATAGAAAAAGTCGCTCAGGTCGCTGTAGGGCACATTGTCGTAGTAGGGCGGGTCGGTGACGACGGCGTCAAAGAAGGCGTCGGGAAACGGCAACTGCGTGGCAGTGCCGTAATAGACCTTAGGCTCTTTGGCGCTCATGATCATAAACCTCCTTCAGTGGATGCTTTAGGGTGGGCAGTTCTTCTTGGACAACCTTCCAAAGCACTTCGTCGTCTATCGCAAAGTAGCCATGCGCCAAGCGGTCGCGCATCTTCGCCATGCTGCTCCACGGGATGTGGGGATAGCGCTTCCGCACGGAACTGGGCAGGTTTTTGACTGCCTCGCCGACCGTCACCAACTTCCATGCTTCCGCGCTTTTGACGCAATCGTTCGCTGCAAAGGTCGCAAAGTCCATGCCCGCGACGAATGCTTCAATGCGCTCCACCGCTTCCAAGATGTCTTGCAAGAACAGCAGATAGTCCCGCTTCACACTGAGACAGCCTCCTTCAAGATGCGTTCCCGCAGTTCCTTGCGGAGCGCCTTTTTGCGCACCAAGTCCACTTTCAGCCCCAGCAAATGCGAGAGACGGTCTTGCAGTTCAATGAACTTCAGTAAGCCGGGGGCGACTTCAAATTCCACCAAGATGTCCACATCGCTGCGCCGATGGGCTTG
>FWWM01003590.1_pt1 | contig 26054 bp, 22 predicted proteins | sample 2228351 | NCBI WGS metagenome assembly FWWM01 (sample SAMEA103939774, study PRJEB20133) | metagenome
CTGCTGCCAGGTCTTCCCGCCGTCCATGCTCTTGAGCACGCCCATGGACTCGGTACCCACGTACAGTGGACCATCTGCCATGGGTGCTGCCAGGGCGGTTACCCGGCTGGGCAGCCCGGCAGCCACCAGCTTCCACGTCCGCCCTCCATTCACGCTGCGATAGATCTCGTGGCGCAGAGGGTGCTCCAACCGCACACCCGCGTAGATCACATCTCCCCCCACCACGGTCATCGCCTGGACGCCGTGCAGTTCGGTGATCTCTGCCGGCGTCCGTCCAGATGCCAGCGCCAGACCCCCGATCATCAACGCTATGAGGCCGGTCAGGAAGATTAGGGCAACCGTACGCCGCCTCGGTTGTACCGCCACTGCCTCCACTTGCATCTGCCCAGCTTTTGATGTTGCTACCTGTGCCATAACGCCACCGTCCTTTCTATCTTGCAAGACGAACCCTTTGAGTCCCAGGTTCCGCCTCCATTGTACCACTTTGATGTAGGCGGTGCAGGACGGAGGGCACGCGCCGAGGAGGTGGAAATCTGACGGTGTGTCTGACGCTAACCTGGCGCTTCCCCGACGCTGTTGAAAGGTGCAGCGTCCCCGTAAGAGCCTATTCGGGAACCCCGCTATACGACGGCGTCCTCGGGCGAGGGCAATGCCGTCGCGCACCCCGGGGCGAGCCTGTGCGCGCCAGTCCTTGGCATAGGGGTCGCACAGACGCGGACGCCCCCCTGAGCGGTTTCCGGATAAGCGCTAAGCCGATGCGCGCTCCTTCTGGACATGAGCGCTCGGCTTTAGAGTAGACTTGAGGGCAATTCCGAGGATCAGAGGTGCGTTGCACCTTCTAAGGGATGCTGGTGGGGGCCGGCAGGTCGTGCTCGACGACCCGCCCGGTATCGAGGGTGATGTGATAGGTGAACAGATGCGCGGGTACGCGCACGTGGCTGATGAGGAAGATCTGATCAAAGCTGCGAGCGATCTCGCCCTCGGTCAGCAGGTGCAGCAGGGCCTCGACGCGCTCGCTGTCGAATGAGCCCAGAGGCTCATCCAGGAAGATGAACGCAGGAGCTGTGCCGCGCTCGGCCGGGAGAGTGGCCAGGGCGAAAGCTAGCCGCAAGGCCAGGGAGAACTGGTCTTTCGTCCCCCCGCTGAAGATGTTTTTCTCTTTCCAGCCTCCCCTGTCGCCGGCCCGCTCATCCCACACCCGGATGCGGTACTCCTCGGTCAATTCGGCGTCGTAGTAGCGCTGCATGGTGAGGGTGGGCAGGAGCTGGCGCATGTGCTCCATCGTCGTGGGGAGGATCTTCTCGACCATGCGGCGCCGGGCCGTCTCCACAATCAGCTTGGCCTTCTCGCGCACCGCGTGGCCCCGCTCCAGGGCGATGAGCTCCGCCTGGCAGGCCTCCAGGTCCAGCACCTCGCCCTGCAACCCCAGCTTCGACTCCAGCTCCTTTTGCTGTTCCCGCAGGTGCCCTACCCGCTGCTGCAGGGTGTCGCGCTCTCTCTGCAGGGCCGTGAGGTCCTCTTCAGACACGTCTGCCAGGTGAGCCAGAAGCCGGTCCAGTTCGTCGGCCGTGGGCGGGTCGCTCAGTGGCAAGGGCATCCCCAGGAGCTGGATCTGCTGGCGCAGTTGCAGCGCGATCTCGCCCAGGCGACGCACATGGCCCTGACGCTCCCCTTCCTGGCGCTGCACCTCCCCTTCGGCCTCGCGCAGCCGGGTCTGGGCATTGCGGCCGTCCAGCTCATCCCAACGGCGACGCAATCCCTTGCCCAGGGCCTCCACATCCGCCGGCATCCACTCGGCCTGCCAGGGCGGCAGGTCCGGCAGCTTCTCCCGGGCAGCCTGGTAGTGCTCAGACGCCTGGACCAGGAAGCGGCGGCTTTCGACCTCCAGCCGCTCGATCTCAGCAGGGATGCTGGCGGCCTTGACCAGCTCCTTGAGCACGGCGTGCTTCTGCGCCCGGAGTTCCGCCACAGCTGCCCGGCACGGCTCGACCCCCGGCTCGAGCCCCATCTCGCGAGCCGTGCGAGCCACCCGCGGCGTCCAGCGCTCGATGATGGAACTGATGCGCTCCAGCCGGGCCTCCAGCGCCTGGGCGTGCCGGGTGAGCTGGTCGGGGTCTTCCACCGGCCGGGCTTCCAACTCCGCTACCGTGCGTTGCAGATTCTTGAGCCGTCCGGCCTGGCTGCCGGCTTCCGTGCGCGCGGCCGCCACCTTCGCCTCCCACTCCCCGGGCGACCGGCCATCGGACCGCTCCCGCGCGGCAGTGCAGCGGGCCTTTGCTTCGTCCGGCGACGATGGCACCTCCAGGCCCAGCTCTGCCGCGCGCGCCTCCACGCGCTGCTGCTCCTTGTGGCCGGCTTCCGCCAGCGCCAGCTGGGCCTGCCGCTCAGATTCCAGGCGCACCAGTTCCTGGCTGGCCTGGGTGAATTCCTCCCACAACCGCAGGGCGCGCTGGACGAAGGCGCGCACCGCTTCGACCAGGCCGGTGAAGTCGCCTTCCTCGAGACGCGCTAGAATGGCCTTCGCCGAATCCTTGAACTCGTCGCTCAGGTCGGCCACGCGCTGGCGGGTCTGGCGCACGGCAGCCTCGTGCCTGGCCGGAGCCGAGGCCCGCTCGTGCGCTTGCAGCCAGGTGGTGAGCCACTCTGCCTCACGCGCCGCTTGGTAAGCCCACAGGACCTCCTGCAAACGACGCTCTGCTGCCTGACTTGCCCTCTGTGCCTGTCGTAGCTCGTCTTGTGCTCGTTGCAGAGCTGTCACCGTCTCCCGAGCTGCCTCCTCCTGGCGCACCAGATCCTGCCTGGCCAGCGATTCCCGCTCCCGCAGGTCGGCCAAAGATTCCAGGCGTCGCAGCCGGCTGAGCAGGCTTGAGGCCGTCTGCAGCCGTGCCTCCAGGCGGGGCAACTCGCGCTGAGTCAATTCCTGAGCGGCCGCCTGCTCCTGCTTCAGGGCCTCGATAGCCCGTTGCTGCTCCTGAGCCCGCTCGAGGGCGGTGATGGCCTCGCGCAGCGCCACCATCGCGTCGCGCAGGGCCTCGGCTTCCTCGGCCACCTGGCGGGCCTCCTCTCGCCGGGCGCGGAGCGCCACCAGTTGCTCGTCCACGGCGGCGATGGCATCTAGGTGCCGCCTAGCCTCCAGGGCCGCCTGGCGTAGGGCGACGCGATGCAGCCGGGCCTCGATGTGGGCAAATCGCTCCTCCAACGCGGGCAGCTCCGCCTGGATGCGGGCCAGTTCGGCCCGTTGACGGCAGCGCTCTAGCGCCAACCGGTCCTCGCCGGTCAGCTTCAGGTCGGCCTCCAGCCGGGTCATCTGGTCCAGGTTGAGGAGCTTCATCAGGGAGCCTTCACGCTGGGCGCGGCTCATCCCCTCCAGCTTCTCCAGCTTCTTCTGCTCCACAAAGCAGGTGTTGAGGAGCGCTTCTCCGTCGAAGCCCAGCTCGTCCACGATGCGCCGGTTGACGGCCTGGTTGCCGCGCACCTCTTCCACCCCGTCCGGGCGTTCGATCCACAACTCCCACACGTTGGGCTTGTCCCGCACGATGGTGCGGTGAATCTTGAGCAGCCGGCCGGGCGCCTCCACCCATAGCTCGACCCGGGCCCTTTCCACGTCGTAGGCGATGAGGTCATTCAGGCTGCGCGGCGTCTCGGTGACCAGGGGTTGGCCGAAGAGGCCGAAGTAGACAGCCTCGAAGAGGGTGGATTTGCCGGCTTCGTTCTTGCCCTGGATGAGGAAGCGACCCGTCCTGGGCAGATAGAGGTCCACCTGGCGGAGTTGCTTGAAGTTGTGAGCAGCAATGCGGCGTATGCGGATCATCGTTTATCCTCTTCGCGGCTTATCGTGGGCATTCTCAACAGCTCGCCAAGAATCGTTTGCACTCCCTTATCGCGCTAAGGCGGTCATCAAGGGGCGTCCCCGCTCGTCCGGCGGCTGTTTGGCCCTGAAAGCCAGGGCGGGGACGCCCCTTTGTACCAGTACACATCATGCGCCTCCTAGGCCTGTCGGGCAGCTCTCCACCGACGCCAGAAGAAGATGATGACGGCGACGGGGATGAATGCCACCAGGGCGAGGGGCAGGACGAGGACCACCAGCCAGATGACTACGTCGGCCAGGACCTGGAAGGCGCGCACCAGCCCGCGTAAGGCATCCTGAAGCGTGCCGCCGGGCGTCCAGCCGGCCCGAACGATGGCCTCTTTGGGGATCAGCTCCACGGTGATGGTCGCCAGGGCGGTCATGCGCTCCAGGTACTGCATTCGTCCCTTGACCTGCTCGATCTGACCCCGGATGTTGCTCAGTTCCCGGTGCACGGCCAGGACGTCTTCAGCCTCGCCGGTCTTCTCCCGCACCTCGGTGAGGAGTTCCAGCAACTCCTGCTCGGTGGCTTCCAGGTTGCGCAGCCGGGCGCTGAGGTCAGTGTACTCCTCGGTCACGTCCTGACTGGAAGTACTCTCCCGCTCCACCTCGACGGCGATGGCCTTGAGCCGGTCCATGGCGACTTCGAACGACTCGGCCGGGACGCGGATGGTCACCGTGCCCCGCAGCTTCTCCTCCGCTCGCCACAGGTTGGTGTTGGCCACGTAGCCGCCCAGCGAAGCGGCGATGTCGCGGATCTGCGACAGGGCCCGCTCGGTGTCCTCGACCTTGAGGCTCAACTCGGCGGTGCGGATGATCATCCGCTCGGCGACGGAGGGCAGCGCCCCTTCCGGAGCCGGTGCCGGAGCAACTGCAACCCGTTCCACGACCTTCTCGACCGGCCTCTCCTTAACGGGCGCCGGAGCCCTGGCTGGGGCACATCCGACCACACTCGCCAGGAGCACCAACGCCACCGGGATCACTTTGACCCGCTTGTCGTTCCTCATCCCGACCTCCCTTCCACCCCCGCTCGGGGGATGGCAGTGAACTGAATGTCCACCACTGCCTGGTCCTCCAGGGTGAAACCTATCCCGATCACGTCACGGGCGATCTGGTTCACCCCGCGCCGCCGGCCGTTGAGCCGTACCGTCCCCACCTGCCAGGGGACGGGGACGGTGAACAGCAGCTCGCCTTCTTGACGGCCGGCCTTGACAACCTCAACCCTCAGACGTCCCAGGTCCTCATCAAGTTCCTCCCACTGGACATCGGCCACCTCGACGGCACCCTGGGTGACGTGGAAGGTGGAGGTCAAGAGCCCCGGCCGCTCGCCAACGGGCCTGAGGAGCAAGATGGTGGTCTCGTGCGGCTGGTGACGCGGGATGGTGAAGCGTGCCCGGGTCACTCCCACGTAGCGCCGGCGCCAGTAGTTGTACACGTGGTAGTGGGCCCCCGGGTCCAGCCCCAGGTCCGCCAGCTCGATGGTGGTACGCCGGGTGTGATCACCCCAGTTGAGCACTGCGACGACCCACCAGCGGCCCCACTCGCGGACCACAGGCAGGACCAGCAGGCCGGGCAGTTCGTTCTCGAAGAGGTCCACGGGCCAGGCTGCCATGCCCGAAGGCGGCAGTACCTGGCGTAGGTACTTGATGCGACCAGGACGGATGGTGGCGAAGTTGTCGCCCGAGATGACTAGGCCGCCGGACAACCCGATGGCCGACACGAGGGTGCGCATCTCGTTGAGCACCAGGTCGGAGAGGTCGTCGCGGCGGCGGATGAGGACGCAATCGGGGTCATTGAGCCACAGCCGGCCGTGGGTGAAACTCCGGGCGATGATGTTGCGCACCGCGTTCTCGGTGGATGGCGCCGCCAGGTCCGCCTCCCACACCGGCTCCCAGGTGACGTTGACGTCGGGTCCTATGCGGGCGGCATCCACCACGCCCACCGCCGGTGCCAGCGGCACCCCGCAGCCCAGCAGGAACCGCTCGCCGATGGCCTGGCGGATGGTCTCCAACCCCCGGCGCAGCGCCTGGGCGCGGGTGGCGCGGGGATCGTGGTGGCGGCCCGGGAGAGCGCCGGCGAAGGTGAAGTCGATCTTGAAGCCGTCGTAGCCCCATTCACGGCTCATGGTCTCGAAGGTGGCGCACAGCCAGTCCTGCACCTCCGGGTGGGTCAGGTCCAGGGCGTATGCCTCTTCGCCCATGTGCTGCCAGGCCAGCACCGGCCGCTCCTGGTTGTCACGCAGCACCCAGTCCGGGTGGCCGGCGAAGAGCTCAGAGTTGGCGGCCGCGCCGAAGGGTGCTACCCACAGCATGGCCTTGTGGCCGGCCCGGTGGATCTCCCGCGCCAGGGCGGCCATGCCATCGGGGAACCGGTCCGGGCGGATGCTCAGCCAGTCGCCGATGGCTTGCTGGTAGCCGTCGTCAATCAGGATCCACTCCAGGGGCAGGCGCGCTTTCTCGATCTCCACCACGTTGCGCAGGATGTCGTTGGCGGTGTTCTTGCCGAAGAACCAATACCAGGTGCACCAGCCGGTGGGGATGGACGCCGGGACGCGCGCGCCCATCTCGACCGCCAACCGATCGGCCCAGCCTTTCAGGAGCGCCTGGGGCTCCTCGCCCGGCACCACCACCAGCCGCTCGGACGTCAGGCTCTGGCCGGGTTCAAGGGGGACGCCATCGGCGTAGGCCACGGCGCTCAGGCGGTGAAAGGCATTGCCGTCCAGTTGGAGGCGAACCTGGGCCAGTTGGTCCTTCGCGGTGACGAAGCCGATGAGAAGGGCCGGGGCCGGCTCTCCGCCCGGGCCGGGGTTCGAGGTCAGCACGCTCATCCACTCGCTGGCGAGGGTGGTGGGCCAGGCGGGCAGCGGGTAGGGCTGGTGTTTGGTTCGATAGAGGTCGGTGCCGGGGTCGGTGTACACCCCGTCGCTGACGTGCCGAGCAAAGGCCGGCGACCAGGACTGCCAGCCAAGCTGGTAGAAGCGCCAGTCCCTGGGTGAGCCGTGCAGGCGCAGCGTCCCCTTGTCCGAGGCGTCAACGGCCAGGACGACCAGCTCCTCCAGGTGGACGATCTCGGGGCTCACGTTGCGGACCTGGAGGTGAGCCTCGAGGCCCTCATGCAGGTCGGACGCCTGGCGCAGGGTCCACAAGAGCTCGACGCGTTGGTCGCGCCGGCTGAGGGTCACGCCTTCTTCGCCGATGCCGTAGGAGATGTCCGGGCCGGCCAGGCGCAGGCGGACCGGGCGGCCGTCGTGGCGGTAGGCCACCTCCGCCGTGGCGCCGTCCAGCAGGGGCCGGTCGCGGAACCTGACCTGGACGGCGCCGGCAGTGGAGTTTACCGCGACATGTTTACCAAGAGGGATTGGAAGGGTCATTTGCTCTCTGTTTCGCGACTGAGGACTCGACTCTGCTGGCCCACAGTTAACGGGCTTCCGGCCACCTGTTCCGCCTTCCAGCGGGCTGTCTGCTCCAGCAGCTCTCTGGCCTTCTGCCGGGTGACCTCGGTCGTCGCGCCGAGCATCTGGGTGACCTCCTCCAGACGGTCTTCCCCGCTCACAGGGCGTGCCAGCGTCACCGTCCGCTGGCCCACCACCTGCTTGCTGACCTGATAGTGAGCGTCCGCGAAGGCTGCCAGTTGCGGCAGATGGGTCACGCAGATGACCTGATGGCTCAGGTGACCCGGCGCCGTCAGCCCCCACAGCTTCTTGCCGATGACCTCGCCCACCCGGCCCCCTATGCCGGAGTCAATCTCGTCGAAGATCAGGGTGGGAACCGGATCGGCGGCAGAGAGGACGGCTTTCATGGCCAGCATCAGCCGGGAAGCCTCACCGCCGGAGGCGATCTTGGCCAGGGGCCGCAGGGGCTCGCCCGGGTTGGGTGCGATGAGGAACTCCACCTGGTCCACCCCCGTGGTGTCGAAGGCGTAGCGCCGGCCCTCGATCTCCACCCCCTGGGGATCCTCAACCCACTTCAGGTCCACGGCGAACCGGGTCTGCTCCATGCGCAGCTCAGCTAGCTCCTCCTCGATAGCCGCGCACAGCCGGCCCACCGCCTCCCGGCGCGCCGCCGACAACTCCGCGCACAGTTCGCCCAATTCCTTCAGCAGCCGCGCCTCTTCCTCTTCTAGCTCCTCGGTGCGCTCCTCGCTGTGGGACAGGGTCGCCAGTTCCTGGGCAGCACGCTGCCCAAAGGCCAGGATCTCCTCGATGGAATCGCCGTACTTGCGCTTCAGCCGGAAGATGAGGTCCAGACGTTCCTCCACCTGGTGCAACCGCTCCGGATCGAAGTCCAGGTTGTCGCGGTACTCGCGCAGGGACCGGGCCAATTCCTGAAGCTGATACGAGAGCTCCTCGGCCAGCCGGCGCTGCTCCCCCAGCCGGCGATCCAGCCCCTCCAGTTGGGTGAGGTGAGCGATGACCTCGCTCATGCGGTCCACGATGGAGGTCTCCCCCTCCAGGCCGCCGTAGAGGGAGGCGTAGGCTGCGTCGGACAGTTCCAGGAGTCGCTCGGCGTTGGCCAGGAGGTTGCGCTCCTCCAGCAGGGCCTCCTCTTCGCCCGGCTGCAACCGCGCATCTTCGATCTCCTGCACCTGGAACTGCAACAGGTCCATCCGCCGGGCCAACTGGCGAGCGTCTCGCCGGAGCTTTTCCAGCTCCCTGCGCACCTCCCGCAAGGCGTACACCCGCCGGGCCACCTCCTGACGCAGCCCTTCCAGCCCGGCGTAGCGGTCCAGGAAGTCCACGTGTGTCCTGGGGCGCAGGAGGGAGAGGTGCTCTGTCTGGCCGTGGATGTCCACCAGCCACTCCGACACCTCCTGCAGGGCGCGGACCGGCACAGCGCGGCCGTTGATCCGGGCCACCGAGCGCCCGGAAGCGCTCACCTCCCGGGTCAGGATCAGGTTCTCCTCGTCCTCGTCCACACCGTACTCGTGCAGGATGGGCCGGAGGGCGGCGCGCACGGGCTCGTCCAGGACGAAGATGCCTTCCACGCGAGCCTGCTCGGCGCCGGCACGAATCATCTGGGTGTCCGCCCGGCCGCCCAGGAGCAGGGTCACGGCGTCAATGATGATGGACTTGCCGGCGCCGGTCTCGCCGGTGAGGACGTTGAAGCCCGGCGCCAATTGCAGGTGAAGGTCTTCGATGATGGCGAAATTGGAGATGCTTAGCTCAGTCAGCATAGAGACTGGAACTCCGGTGATAGTGCTTGTAGTGGGGGCCCTCTAGCGCCTCCCAGCGCGCTGCGTAGTCCCGGCAGGGGAAGCGCGCACTACGAACCTAGCGCAACCGGGCCGTGGCCGCGCCCACGGCGAAGGCCAGGTAGATAAGAATCCCCGGGCGGAAGAGCAACCCCAAACCTCGGGAGAGCCACAGGCTGATGATGACCACCCCCAGGGTGAGGCACAGCCCGGCCAGGACCTGCATAGCAACGCCGCGCTTGTAGCGTATGACCCGGCTCATGGCCTCGGCGATGAAGCCGCCCACGACCGGGCCGATGATCCATGACACGAACCAGAAGCCGGCGATAGGGGCCATCAGGAAGCCGGCGCCGGTCCCCAGGGCCAGCCCTACCATGCCCGCCAGGCCCAACTCGACCAGCGAGACGGCGTAGACGGGCGAGCGCACCACCCGGGCACACTCCTTGCAGCGCAGGCCGACGGGGTGGCGGATGGCACACTCGGTGCAGATGGGCTTGCCGCACTTGTTGCAGCGCAGCAAGGTCTCCCGGTCTGGATGCCAGTGGCAGTACAGTGCCTCCACTGCCGGCGCCTGCTCCACGGGCACGCCCAGCTTCTCCGAGACCCGCTGGAGGCCCAGGCGCGCCTGCTCGTTGGCCGGGCTGAGGGTCAGGGCGCGCTGGAAGTAGTCGCGCTTCTTCTTCAGGTCGTCGGTCACGCCGGCCAACTCGACCCAGATGTCGGCGCGGTCCGGGTTGCGCCGGGCGGCCTCCTCCAGGTACAGCTGGGCGTCCTCGTGGTCGCCGGCACGGGCTGCAGCCATCCCCCGACGCAGCAGGTCGTCAACCTCTAACCCCTCCAGCTCCTCCTGAGTCAGAGGCGCTCTAGCTTGAGTCACTTCAGCTTCTCCAGCAGCGTTTCGTAGAAGTCGTTGGCCGGTCCGAGCTTCAGGAACGGGACGCTGTACTGGCTCCCGGTCACCTTGACCTCGTCGCCATCCAGCACTTCCACGTGGATCTGGCCGTCAATGCTCAGAACTGAGGCGTAGTCCGCACGCACCCGGAAGGTGATGACGGCCTCAGGGGGCAACACCAGGGCGTGCACGGCCGTCAGGTGGGGGATGATGGGCATGAGCAACAGACTCCGCAGCCGGGGGTCAATCACCGGGCCACCGGCCGACAGCGTGTAGGCTGTGGATCCGGTGGGCGTGGCTACCACCGCGCCGTCGGCCACGTAGGTGGTCAGCAACTCACCGTCAATCAGAGTGGTCAGGTGGACGGCCTTGGGCACGGCTCCCCGGCCGACGAAGACGTCGTTGAGCGCCTCGTAGCCGGCCAGGCAGTCGCTGTCCCGACAAAGCTCCGCGTGGATCAGCATGCGCTCCTCCAGCCGGAAGTCGCCGTCCAGCACCTGGGGCACCCGCTCCAGGGCCTCGTCCGGCTGCAGCTCGGCCAGGAAGCCCAGCCGGCCAAAGTTGACCCCCAGGATGGGCACTCCGTAGGGCGCGGCCACCCGGGCGGCCCGCAGCACGGTGCCGTCACCCCCCAGGGTCACCAGCAGGTCCAGCTCCCGGATGTGGGCCAGGATCGCCCGCTCGTCCCAGGACGAACGCAGCCAGGTCGTGGCGCCGCGTTCCTCCAGCACCCGGCTGAGGGACCGGGCCAGCTTCTGGGTCTCCGGCTTGCGCGGATGGAAAAGCAAACCGATGCGTTTGATGGTCATTTGAGGCTCGACTTCAGACGTTGAACGAGCTCCCTGCGCGGGACCCGCTCCTGGGTCCCGGTGTTCATGTCGCGCACGGTCACCGAGTCGCTGGCCAGCTCCTCGTCGCCCAGGATGAGGGTGTAGGTGACTGCGGCACGGGAGGCCTGGCGCATCTGCGCCTTCAGGCTACGGTCGCCGTAGGCACTTACGGCCGGGATGCCGGCCCGGCGCAGCTCTGTCAGCAGCCCCACCGAGGCCCGACGCCCGTCAGCTCCGGCGTGGGCCACGAAGACGGCCGGCGACGGCAGCGGTGGCACGGCGATCCCCTGATCCTGCATGGTCAGGATGATGCGCTCCAGACCGGCCGCGAATCCCACGCCCGGCGTCGGCGGTCCCCCCAGCAGCTCGGCCAGGCCATCGTAGCGGCCGCCGCCGCACACCGCGTTCTGCGCCCCCAGGCCCTCTTCCGCCCACACCTCGAACACCGTCCTGGTGTAGTAGTCCAGACCACGCACCAGCCGGTGGTTCAGGGTGTAGGGCCGTCCTAGATCGTCGAGCATCTGGCGCAGCGCGGCGAAGTGCTCGGCGCACTCGTCGCACAGGTAGTCGGTGATGCGGGGGGCCTGGGCGATGACCGGCTGACACTGATCGCGCTTGCAATCCAGCACCCGCAGGGGGTTGACCTGGATGCGACGCCGGCAGTCATCGCAAACCTCGCCCAAGTGGTCCTGATAGTAGGCCACCAGAGCTTTGACGTACACAGGCTTGCACTTCGGGTCGCCAGTGCTGTTGAGCTGAAAGGAGAGCCCTTTGAATCCCAGGTCCTCGTACAGGTCCCAGGCCAGCGACATCACCTCCAGGTCGGCCAGGGGGTCCTGCTCGCCGATGATTTCGGCGTTGAACTGGTGGAACTGGCGGTAGCGGCCCTTTTGAGGGCGCTCGCGCCGGAAGGCCGGGCCGATGGAGTAGAGGCGCACCGGCTGGGGCCAGACGTGCATCCCGTGCTCGATGTAGGCGCGGACGGTGCCGGCGGTGAACTCCGGGCGCAGAGCGAAGGAATCGCCCTCCTTCCCGCCCACGATGTACATCTCCTTCTCCACGATGTCGGTGGCTTCCCCGATGCTGCGGGCGAAGAGCTCGACTTCCTCGAAGACCGGCACGTCAATCTGCTGGAAGCCGTACAGCGCGGCCAAGTGATGCAGCCGGCCGATCAGGTGGCGCCAATACGGTTGTTGGTCGGGCAGAACGTCAAACGTGCCACGCGGGGCCTGGAAGCGCATGGTTTCCCTCACCGCTGGTGATGTCGGTTCAATTATAGCGGATTTCGGGGGCAAAGTCTAACACTAGCCGTTTACCCCTCCCCCGAGCGAGGGGCAGGGGAGGGTGAGACCTTGGGCGGCTAGAAAGCCGTCCCGAGTATGGTCCACACCCTTCACCTCCTCTCCAGCCCTCGGCGGCTTCGCGGAGGACAGGCTCCCCTGCCAGGGGGCTGAACGCTTGCGTCCAACATTAGGCCAGCTTCTGGTCACAGTAGGGGCGGAGGCCGCAGGCCGCACACCGCGCCGGCGCCTCGTGGCTGCGAGGGACGCTCCTGGCGCGGAACGCGGCGTGCATCGCTTTCAGCACGCTCAACACCTGTTGGCGGAGGGCCGGTGTGTACGGGATGCTGAAAGTCTGCTGGCGGTATTTGAGGATGCCGTAGGGTGGTGGCTGGCCGTGAGCCTCCTCCACCAGCAGGCAGTAGGCCGCTAACTGCATCACGTCGGAGTCGTACGGCGCCAGGGGGTCACGCCCCGGTTTGACCTCCACCGGGATGATGGCGTCGCCTTCGCGCACCAGGTAGTCCGGGCGACCTGTGAGGCGGTAGCGGGGGGAGAAGAGGGGCTTTTCCACGCGCTGCCACGCGCCGGTGTCAGCGTAGATGACCCGACCGGCCGGCAGGCCGCTGGCCCGGCGCAGGGTCCGGGCTCGCAGCAGCAGGGCAAACCCGGAAGCCAGGCAGAGTACCAGAAGCACGGCCAGCAGAGCGGACATGTGGCTAGCGAGGGGTGAGTGAGCGAAGCAGCGCGATGGCGAGGAGCAAGGCCAGCACGAGGAGCAGGTAGGCCAGGAGTTGCAGGTGGCGGTAGCCGGCCACCAGCCTGCCATGCTCACGGTGGCGCTCGACGCCGGCCTCCAGCGCGCGCCTATCCTGCGGCTGGTAGCCCTGCACGCGCTGCAACCACCAGGCTCGGGCACAGTAGACGTACTGCCCGACTTCGCTGGCCCGGATGACTTCCTCAGCCAATGCGCTCCTCGAATTCCTTGAGAGCGACCTGGAGCTTACGGTGCTCGTAGGCGGTAGTCAGGTCACCGCGCGTGCGCTCCACAACGCCGCGCACCATGTCGGTGGTGCGGCGGAGGCCGCTGGTGATGGCGTCCGGGTAGTCCACCGTGATGAGCACGCCGTAGATTTCGTCCATGGCCGCCAGGACCTGCTCCGCCCGGCTCACTTGGTCGCGCCGGATGAGGTCCAGGGCGTGGCGGCGCAGCTCGCCGGCGGCCTCGCCCAAGGCGTTGAGGTAGGCGGGGTACTCCACACCGAGGTTGTCCGGGTCGGGGATGGGGTGGCCGGCGATCAGGGCGTAGGTGATGTGGGCCTCGGCGTACTCCTTCAAGGCATCCTGAGCGTAGCCGGTGAAGTAGATGTCCGGATGTTCCCGAGTGGCCCGGCGGAGGTCGGCTGCGATGTCGTCGGCTTCCTTCAGCAGCGCCCGGGCCTCATCCCAATCCTCGCGATGAACAGCACGGATGGTGCGAGCAGCGTGTTGGATGAGCCGGCGTGAGCGCTGCAGGGTGGCTTCGCGCACGCTGTGCTTTTGCTCCAGGGCGCTCAGGATCTTCTCGGCGATGCTGTCGAGGTTGTCCACGGCTCTTCTCCCGTCAGCGGATCCAGCGGTCGAAGCTGATGGGACGGCCCGGCTCGAACTCCTCCGGCCCTGGCATCTGAATCTCCCCGAACCGGCGCTCGTAGTTGGCCAGGTTCTCTTGTAACGCCTTGAGCAGCAGCTTGGCGTTGAAAGGCGTCATCACCACCCGCGCGCAGATCTTGGCCGTGGGGCTGTTGGGGAGAATGCGGGCGAAATCAATGAACATCTCCGATGGGCTGTGGGTGATGACCGCAAAATTGGCATAGGTCGCCTCCAGGTCGGGGGGCAATTCAACCTTGATTTGGCGTGGCTGCGGTTTGGGTGCCTCTTGGGTCTTGGACATTATTGCCTCCAGGGAACTGGGCTAGCGAGTGTCAGGTTCCGGATGGGTCTGTGACTGTGATCTCTTGGCCCGTCGCGAACGGCAAGGAGTGGTGAACCTATTCTACAGCCTTTGTGGGCTGTTGTCAACAAGGTTTTGCTCCCTCAGGGACTTTCCGATGTTTTGACCTTCATATCTGGTTTGCAGCACTAGGACTTAGGAAGCTGTAGCTTGAGGGCGCTCAAGTGCCTGTCCGGAAACCGCTCAGGAGGGGCGTCCTCGCCCTGTCCGACGGCGAGGACGCCGTCGGATAGCGGGGTTTCCGGATAAGTTCCAAGAACACGGGCGTTTCCTTTCCAGGTCGACGTGGCCCGTCACAGGCAGTATGACCGAACGGTCTCTCTGCTGGAAAATCGGAAAGCCCTGTGCTCCCTGGGGACCTGCGGACTGAATGCTGGACGGTTTGCCGAAAACGCCAGAGTCTGCTATAGTTAGGGTTAAGAGAGCCGTTGAGAGGAGTTTGGCCATGGCGATGACCAAATTGCTGATGACATGGGACATACGGGCCGGCAAGGAGAGCGAGTACTTCGACTTCGCCTCGAAGGTGCTCGTGCCCGGCTTGATGAAACTGGGCATCCAGCCAACGGAGGCCTGGTACACGGTGTACGGGGATGCGCCGCAGATCCTGGCCGGCTGGGTTGCAGAGGACAGGGACACTGTGACGAGTGCGCTGAGCAGCCAGGAGTGGCGTGACCTGTACCGGCAGCTCATGCGCTACGTGGAAAACTTCCAGTACAAGATTGTGCCGGCTACCGGCTTCTTTCAACTCTGATCGGCGTCGAGCTTGAACCCAAAGGGGCTCCCGGTTCTTGGGAGCCCCTTTTTCGCTTAGTCGCTTCTGCGCCCCAACCTTGGCTGGTGCCATCACCGGCAGATCAGCCTTGGCCGGATCGTTAGTCTTCAGAGGAGGCTTTGCTGGTCTCTTTCTCCGTCTTGCGAGACTTGCTGGGGCTGCTCGAGTTGCCGGACCCCAATTGGCGGTTGTCGGTGATGTAGAAACCAGAGCCTTTGAAAATGATGCCCACCGGCGATATGACCCGATGCACCGTGCCCTGACAGCGCGGGCACTCGCGCAGAGGCTCGGCGCTGAAAGATTGCATCCGCTCAAAGTGATAACCACAACTCTCGCAACGATATTCGTAGATCGGCATGGTAACGTTCTACCTCCTCGACGCAGTATCCATGAGCATTTTAAAATTATACGCAAATCAGCTTCGCCGGGCAAACTCAGGCACGCGTGACGAGGGCTTTCCGATGTTTTGGCCTTCAGATCTGGTTTGCCGGAGCACAGCCCGAAACCGCCCACCCCCGTATGGAAGCAGGAGGCTACCCTCACCAATCACTGTGGTCAAGTGCTAGTGCAAAATCAAGAGACTCCGCCAAAGGCACGCACTACGACAAAGGCTCCGAACCGCCGCGGTTCGGAGCCTTTGATTGCCCATGCCCTCTCGAGGTATCACTGGGCTCTGGGATGTGATTTGTCGAACGTCTCTCGTAGCCGCTTGCTCGTCACGTGGGTGTAAACCTGTGTCGTCGAGATGTTGGAGTGGCCCAGGATCTCCTGCACGTCGCGCAGGGTTGCACCGCCTTCCAAAAGATGAGTAGCAAAAGAGTGCCGCAGCGTGTGGGGAGTCACCTCGGCCTTGATCCCCGCCTGTTCCACGTAGCGCTTGATGATGAGCCACAGCCCCTGCCGGGTAAGCTGCGTGCCGCGAGGATTGAGGAATAACGCCTGCTGAGTGGGGTCCTTCAGGAAAGCCTTGCGTCCCTCCTCCAGATAAGCACGCAGGGCTTCGGATGCCCGGCGGTGTATGGGGATGACCCGCTCCTTGCCCCCCTTCCCCCTCACCCGTACCGTGGAGGTCTCCAGGCTCACGTCATCCACGCGGAGGGCAACCACCTCGCTGACTCGCATGCCCGTGGCGTCCAGCAGTTCCAGCAAGGCGGTGTCACGCAGGGCCCTAGGGCCGGACTCCCTGGCCGGTTGTGCCAGCAGCTTTTCCACCTGGCTGCGAGAAAGGATCTTGGGCAGGCGCTTGCTAACCTTGGGTGACTCCAGGTCCGCTGCCGGGTTGTTCTGGATCAGGCCTTCTTCTGCCAAGAACTTGAAGAAAGATTTGATGGCTGCAACCTTGCGCGCGACAGTAGCGGAGCTGTACTCCCGCTCCTTGAGGCGAAGGACGTAGCCGAGCAGGGTATCCTTGGTGACTTGTCCCCATGCCGTGACCGGGGGTGAGAGAGACGCCAGGTAGTTGGCAAACTGGAAGAGGTCGTTGCTGTACGCGGCGCAGGTATTGGCTGAGTATCCCTTGACCTTGGAGAGGTGGGTGAAAAAGATATCAATAACGTCCTGCATGCGTCGCTCCTTTCCATCGCGCGCGGGCAGGAGACTAGACAGAGGTAAAGGCCAAAAGATCGGTACATAGCTTATCAGTATTATACAACGGTTTTTGCGCTATGTCAACTACGAGCTTCTGGCTATTACCCAAACGAATGCGAGTTCGCATTGCTGATGTTATCAGGTCTTGACAAAGGCGCAGATTTGTGGTACAATAGTAACGCGTGTTAGTAAACCGCGTTAACTAAGTGCTTATCCGGAAACCGCTCAGGGGCGGCGTCCGCGTCTGTGCGATGCACAGGCTCGTCCTGAGGTGCGCGACGGCACTGCCGTCGCCCGAGGACGCCGTCGGATAGCGGGGTTTCCGGATAGGCTCTAAGGAGGCGCTTTGACCAAACGAGCGACCATGGCCGATGTTGCCAGACTGGCCGGGGTATCCCGTACCACCGTCTCTTTCGTCCTCAACAACGTCCCCAGCGTTCACATCTCAGAGACCACCCGGCGCCGGGTGCTGGAGGCTGCCAAAGTCCTCGACTACCATCCTCATGCTGTGGCCCGCTCCCTGGCCAGGCGTCAAACCCGCACCTTGGGCCTGGTCCTGTGTCAGAGCCCAGATCGTATCTCGGCCGACGCTTTCCTGCCCGAGGTCATCCGTGGCATTAGCGCCGTGGCCAGCAGACAGGGCTTTGCCGTGCTGTTGCAGCCGGTCGAGGATGTGCACGCTCCGAATGCATATGCCTACCTGGTGAGTGAAAAGCGCATTGATGGGATCATCCTCTCCGGGCCGCGCTCAGATGACCAGCAGCTCCTCCGCTTGCACGCGCAAGGTTTTCCCATCGTGCTGCTGGGGCAACTGCCCGGAGCCGATTTTAGCTTCGTGGATGTGGACAACGTGGGTGGGGCGCGCATGGCCGTGGAGCATCTGATCCGGCTTGGGCATCGGTGCATCGGGATGATTACCAACGCACCGCTGGAATACACCGCAGCACAAGACCGGCTGACCGGCTACCGCCAGGCCCTGGAAGCCCACGGCCTGCCCTTCGACCGGTCGCTGGTGGCTTATGGCGACTTCAGCGAGCAGAGCGGCGAGATGGCCATGCGGCAATTGCTGACCCTGGACCCGCGCCCGACGGCTGTGTTTGTGGCCAGCGACGTGGTCGCCTTCGGCGCCGTGTCGGCGATTAAGGCCGCCGGGCTGCGCATCCCCGAAGACATGGCTGTTGTTGGCTTCGACGACATCCCCCTGGCGCGGTACATTGATCCGCCCCTGACGACGGTGCGATTGCCGGCTGCCACTCTTGGTCGTAAGGCGGCCGAGGTTCTGCTCCAGCGCCTTGCAGATGGTGGCGGACGGACATCGGTGATCCTGGAGGCCAAGCTGGTGGTTCGTGAGTCTTGTGGGGCATCTCGGCAGCGGTCACCGGAGGCGGCCGAGATGACCGTGTAGTCGGGAAGGGAGGTGAAGCTACGTACACATCTACTCTGGTTCTCAGATCACACGGCAGGTAGTGCAAACGAAGGTCTTTGCGCTACACGAAGGAGGAGATAGCCATGAAAAGGTCCATGTGGCTCATCGGTGTCGTGGTGGTTCTCGCCGTGCTGCTGACGGCCTGCGCCACCCCCACCCCTCAGGTGGTTGAGAAGGTGGTGGAGAAGACCGTCGTGGTGGAGAAGCCGGTTGAGGTCACCAAGGTGGTGGAGAAGGAGGTGCCGGTCAAGGAGACCGTGATCGTCGAAAAGAAGGTTGAGGTGCCGGTCTCCCGAGGCTCCGTGACCGTCCTGGGTGTGTGGGGCGGCGACGAGTTGTCCAACTTCCAGCAGGCCGTCTTCCCCTTCACCGAGGAAACAGGGATCGGTATGGCCTTTGAGGGCACCCGAGACCTGGCAGCCGTGCTCACGACACGCGTGGAAGCGGGGAACCCGCCCGATCTGGCCATCCTGCCCAATCCTGGCCAGTTATACGAGCTGGCGGATGCCGGCAAGCTGGTCCCCCTTGACTCGTTCCTGGATGTTGACAAGCTGACGGAGGCCTACGGGCAATCGTGGATTGACCTGGCCAGCTACAACGGTCGCCTCTACGGCGTGTTCTACAAGGTGGCCATCAAGAGCCTGGTGTGGTACAACCCGAAGGCCTTCGCTGCCAAGGGCTACCAGGTGCCCACGACTTGGGATGAGCTGATCGCCTTGTCGGACAAGATGGTGGCGGATGGCGGTGTGCCCTGGTGCATCGGCCTGGAGAGCGGTGCGGCCAGCGGCTGGCCGGCTACCGACTGGATCGAGGACATCATGCTGCGCACCGCCGGCCCCGAGGTGTACGACAAGTGGGTGCGGCACGAGATCCCCTGGACGGATGATGCCGTCAAGCGTGCCTGGGAGCTTTTCGGCCAGATCGCAGCCAACGAGAAGTACGTCTACGGCGGCACCACCGGTGTCCTCTCCACCAACTTCGGCGACTCACCCGCTCCTATGTTTGACAGCCCGCCCGGCTGCTACATGCATCGCCAGGCCAGCTTCATCACCGGCTTCTTCCCCGAGGGTCTGACGGCCGGCGAGGACTACGACTTCTTCCCATTCCCGCCCATTGACGAGCAGTGGGGCACCCCGGCCCTCATCGCGGGCGACGTCATCGTGATGTTCAACGACACCCCGGAAGCCCGCAAGCTGGTGGAGTACCTGGCCTCGGCTGCGCCCCAGGAGATCTGGGCCAAGGCAGGCGGGTTCATCTCTGCCAACAAGGACGTCTCACTGGATGCCTATCCGGATGAGCTGACCCGGAAGATGGCTGAGGCCATCGTGACCGCCAAGGTGGCTCGCTTCGATGGCTCGGACCTGATGCCCGCGGCCGTGGGGGCCGGCTCTTTCTGGAAGGGCACCCTCGACTACGTGGGTGGCACGGACTTGGATGCGGTGCTGGAGGAGATCGAGGCGTCGGCAAAGGACGCTTACAAGTAGGTCGTCTCTCCTCGGGCTCCGGATGCGTAGCCGCTAAGCGACAGGCGCTGAGGAGCGAGAGGCATGTCGGCCAGCCTGTGCCTCTGTCTCTCGCTCCTCATTTCGCCCTTGAGCGTGATGGAGGGAGTAATCATGAAACGAGGCGGCTGGACTCCTTGGCTGTACATGGCGCCGGCGCTGCTGATCCTCCTGGGCTACCTGGTCTACCCGACCGTGAGTACCATCTACCTGAGCTTCTTCGACGAGCGCTCGGAGAACTTCGTCGGCCTCCAGAACTATGTCTGGGTGTTCACATCCAACGCGATGCGCACGGCCTTCCGCAACAACTTGCTGTGGCTGGTCCTGTTCACGGCGCTCACCGTCTCCCTGGGACTGATCCTGGCCGTGCTGCTGGATCGGGTGCGTTATGAATCCATCGCCAAATCCGTCATCTTCCTGCCGATGGCCATTTCCTTCGTGGGAGCCGGTGTCATCTGGAAGTTCGTGTACGCTTTTCGACCAGCCAATGCCCCGCAGATTGGGCTGCTGAACGCGGTGTGGACCGGCCTGCTGGAAGCGCAGCCTGTGGGCTGGCTGGTGAATCGGGCTACTAACAACTTCGCCCTCATCGTGGCCGGCGTGTGGATCTGGACGGGGTTCTGCATGGTGATCCTGTCCGCAGCCTACAAAGGTATTCCCCGGGAGCTGCTGGAGGCAGCCCGGGTGGACGGGGCCAACGAATGGCAGATTTTCTGGAACGTGACCATCCCTTTGATGCTGCCCACCATCGCCGTGGTCACTACCACGATGGTCATCAACGTGCTCAAGGTGTTCGACATCGTCTACGTCATGACCAATGGTGACTTTGGGACCGAGGTGATGGCGAATCGCATGTACAAGGAGATGTTCCACTTCCGGAACTTCGGGCGGGCCAGCGCCATCGCCGTGATCCTGCTGCTGGCCATCATCCCGGTCATGGCGGCGAACATCCGGCGCTTTCGGGAACAGGAGGCCATCCGATGAGCGATCCCACAACCGGAGTGGCGATTGAACGCGCAGCGCCGGCCCAGGCTGCGGCCGGTTGGGTCCAAAAGCTATGGCGAGCGATTCCCCGCGCGCCCCTGCATCTGACCATCATCGCCATCAGCCTGATTTGGCTCATGCCTTCCGTGGGGTTGCTGATCAGCTCTTTCCGACCACGCAACGCGGTGATGAGTTCGGGCTGGTGGACGGTGTTCGCCCACCCCTTCGACTTTACCCACTACACCCTGGAGAACTACGTGGCGGTGTTGACCGCCCAGGGGATGGCGCGCGCTTTCCTCAACAGCTTGATCATCGCCGTCCCCTCCACCGTCATCCCCGTCACCATTGCCGCGCTCGCGGCGTACGCCTTCGCGTGGATGGATTTCCCGGGCCGGCAGGTGCTGTTCGTGGTCGTGGTCGGGTTGCTGGTGGTGCCGCTGCAGATGACCCTCATCCCTGTGCTGCGGGTCTACAACCGGCTGGGGCTGGCCGGCACGTTCCTGGGTATCTGGCTGGCGCACACCGGCTATGGCTTGCCTTTCGCCATCTACCTGCTGCGCAACTTTTTCGGCGCGTTGCCCAAGGAGCTGTTTGAGTCAGCCTTCCTGGATGGTGCCTCGTGGTTCACAGCCTTCACGCGCCTGGCGTTGCCTTTGTCGGTGCCGGCGCTGGCCTCCCTGGGCATATTCCAGTTCCTGTGGGTGTGGAACGACCTGTTAGTGGCCTTGATCTACCTGGGCGGCACCGAGCGCGTGGCACCACTGACCCTCAAACTGAGCAGCCTGGTCAACTCGCTGGGCCAGAACTGGCATTTGCTCACTGCAGCCGCTTTTGTTTCCATGGCGCTGCCCCTGGTGGTGTTCTTCTCGTTGCAGCGCTATTTCGTGCGGGGCATCCTGGCCGGCTCGGTGAAGGGTTAGAAATCACTGAGGAACGCTGCCGGGGCCGCTTCCGCTAGACCAACCACAACAACCAGATTTCTCTACTTGGACTTTGGACAAAATCTGAGAAACCAGGTTTCTTACCTGTTTGTGGTCAAGATGTGCTTGAAATCAAGCAAATCTTTGGACAGCAATGGGCAATTCTTGGACCCAAAAAACCGGGTTTCTGATCAAGCAATCCCCCCGAACAGCGGCAAAAGCCGGCAAAACAGGAGATTGCGTCGGGCCCTTGGCGCCCTCCAATGACACCGGCGGAGGTTTGTACGGTGGAGAACGACTAGATTAGGAAACGACCTGGATGCTGCAAACAGTCACCGTTGAGCCCAAGTCGCTGCAGGACTACTGCCCCATCGTCGGCGAGCGCGTCATCGAGGAAATCCGGGCCCTGGCGGAACCGCTGCGAGGTGCGCGTGTGGTCCACATCAACGCCACGGCCTTCGGCGGGGGCGTGGCGGAGATGCTTTACACCCTGGTGCCGCTGATGCGCGATGTGGGCTTGGATGCCGGGTGGCAGGTCATTGCCGGCGAAGACGAGTTCTTCCAGGTCACCAAGGCCTGCCACAACGGGCTGCAGGGTATGGACCTACCTTTCACCGACGAGATGAAGGCCATCTGGCAGCGGTACAACGAGCAGAACGCTCGTGACTTCGAGGGCGAGTACGACTTCGTGGTGGTCCACGATCCGCAGCCGGCGGGCCTGCTCCACTACCACGGGCGGTCGGGGACCGAGCGCTGGCTGTGGCGTTGTCACATTGACACTTCCCACCCCAACCCCGCCTATTGGGACTTCTTCGCGCCGTACATTTCCAAGTACGACGCCGGCATTTTCACCATGGAGCAGTACGTGGGGCCGGGGGTGGCCTTCAAGCACCTGGCTATCATCACCCCGACCATAGACCCGCTGTCGCCCAAGAATGCGCCCATGGCGCCGGGCCGGGCGCGGGAGATCGTGGCGCGCTTTGGGCTGGATGTGACCCGGCCCATCGTCACTCAGGTATCCCGCTTCGACCCCTGGAAGGACCCGCTGGGGGTGATTGACGCCTATCGCCTCGTCAAGGCGCAGGTGCCGGAGGTTCAACTGGCGCTGGTGGGCTCCATGGCCTCAGATGATCCCGAGGGCTGGTACTTCCTGGATCGCACCATCCGGCACGCCGGCGAGGACTTCGACATCCACATCCTGCACAACTTCCACGGCGTGGGGCCGCTGGAGGTGGGCGCCTTCCAGACGGCCAGTGACGTGGTCATCCAGAAGTCCACGCGAGAGGGCTTCGGCCTGGTGGTGACCGAAGCCCTGTGGAAGGGGAAGCCGGTAGTGGGGGGCAACGCGGGCGGCATCCCTCTGCAGGTGGTGGACGGCGAGACGGGCTTCCTGGTGAACTCCGTGGAGGAGTGCGCCGAGAGGACGTTGTACCTGCTGCGGCACCCGGAGGAGGCGGCGCGCATGGGGGCCGCCGGGCGGGAGCACGTCCGCCGTCATTTCCTCTCGACACGCCACCTGGCCGACTACCTGCGGTTGTTCAGCAAGCTGACGACGGGGTAAAGGCCTACCCCAGGTCTTCGCGTTCCTCACTCCCAGCGGAAGGTGCGAGCGGACACGGTAGCTCCTATGTAGCAGCATCCCCGCCAGCACTGCCACGTCGGTCAGGTGCTCTCCCCAGCTGTCACCGAACCACAGCCCACGCATGAGGGTCACCACGTAGGTCAGAGGGATGAAGCGGCCCAAGGCGCGAACGTTGTCCGGCAGCACCTCCAGCGGGATGGTGGCCCCGGAGAGGAAGATCATGGGGTAGAAGATCACCATGCCGACCCCCTGGGCCAGCCGGGCGGTGGGAGCCAGGCTGGCTAGCACGTAGCCCACGGCGAAGAAGGCAGCCGATGCCAGGCATAGGCCAGCGGCCACGCTGACGAGATCGCCCTGGAAGCGCACGTTGTACGCCAGCTTGCCGACGAGCACCAGCAGCAGGATGCCCAGCGGGGTCATGACGAAAGAGACCAGCACGTCGGACACCAGGTAGGTGACGGGGTGTAGCGGGGTGGCCCGGAAGCGGCGCAAGATCCCGGACTCCCGCCGGACGGAGGTACCGATGGGCACGCTCATCAACCCCACGGTGCCGATGATCAGGCTGGTATAGGCCGGGACCGAGACGTCCATGGTGCCCAGACCGCCGAACTCTGCCACCGGCTCGTTGCCGTAGATGGACCCGAAGAGGATGAGCATCAGCGGCGGGAATAGCAAGGTGAAGAAGGCGCCTATGGGCTCCCGCAGGTAAAGCTTGGCTTGCACAAGGGTCAACTTCCACAAGGCACGCATTGCACTTCCTCTTTTGCAACAAAATGGCTATCAGGAGGCGTCCGCGTCTGTGCGACGCACAGGCTCGCCCTGTCCAGCAGCTCTTTGACCCTGAAAAACGGGGCGGGGACGTCCCTTTGTAGCGGTGGAAAAGTTCAAAGAACTTACGGTTACCTGGTTAGTCGCGCATCTCCCGACCGGTCAGCGCCAGGAACACATCCTCCAGCGATGGTTGCTCCGTGCGCAGGTCGCGGAATGTCACCCTGGCCTCCTCCAGGGCGTTGACCACAGTGCTCACGAGTCTGTCGCCCCGGCTGTAGACCACCAGCCGCTCTCCGATGCGTTCCACCCGGGTCACGCCCGGGCAGCCCTGTAACCGCGCTGGGTCGAAGTCCGCATCTGCCTTGAACACCACCCGGGTTTCCGCTACCAGCTCCCGGATCAGGTTCTCCGGCGTGCCCAGCGCCACGATGCGCCCGTGATCTATGATCGCCACCCGCTGGCACAGTCGCTCGGCCTCTTCCATGTAGTGGGTGGCGAGGAAGATGGTCTTGCCCTGATCACGGATATCGCGCACCAGGTCCCACATCGCCCGCCGTGCCTGGGGATCAAGCCCCGTGGTCAACTCGTCCAGGAAGACGACATCCGGGTCGTTGACCAGGGCCAGGGCGATGAAGAGGCGCTGCTTCTGGCCACCGGACAACTCAGCAAAGGATGCGCGTTGCTTGTCGGCCAGCCCCAGTTGCTCTAGCAATGGACGCCAGTCCACCGAACGGTCGTAGAACGAGGCGAACAGGTCCATCGCCTCCCACACCTTGATGCGGTCGGGCAGGGCCGCTCCCTGTAACTGGACGTCGATGCGCTGGCGTAGGGCATGGCCATCCCGCTGGGGGTCCATCCCGAGGACCTGTACCTGGCCCTCGTCAGGCCGGCGCAAGCCCTCCACGCACTCGATGGTCGTCGTCTTCCCCGCCCCATTCGGCCCCACCATCCCGAAGATCTCACCTTGGTAGACCTCGAAGGAGATGCCATCCACGGCGATGACTTCGCCGTAAGCTTTGCGCAAGTTTTGGACCTCCATCACCACCTGCATGAGTGATCCCTCCCTCCGAAAAGGATGTTTTGTACTTCGTAGTTCGTTTTTACTGCGGCAAGAACACTTGTACGCATCGCTCCGCGACAAGTCGCACAAGGCGGGCGAAAGCCGCGGGATCCCGGCCTTTGCGCCCTGCTCCCAGGCCGTCCACGTCGGGTTGAGCCAGCAGGGAGACGGCATGCTCCGGGGTCACGCTGCCACCGTAGAGGATGCGCACCGCCTGCGCCGCCTTCTGGCTGAAGCGCTCCGCTAGCCAAGCGCGGATGAAGCCACAACCGGCACCGACCTGCTCCGATGGGACGGGCTTCGCCACCCCGATGGCCGCCTCCGGCTCGTAGACCAAGGCCATGGCGGCGACCTGGTCCGCCGTACAGCCTGCCAGCATGCGCGCCAGTTGCGTTGTCAGCGCCTCGCGGACATCCCCGCGCCACCCCGCCGGCTCGCCGATGAGCAGGATGGGGCGCAGCCCGGCGGCCAGAGCGGCGTGGACCTTGCGGCTCACCAACTCGTCCGTCTCGCCGAAGTGGCGACGTCGCTCCCAGTGGCCCAGAAGCACCCACCGCGCTCCTGCATCCGCCAACAGCGCTGCCGAGACCTCGCTGGTGAAGGCCTCCCCCGGCCCGGGGTGCAGATTCCGGGCACCCACTTGCACCGGTGTGTCCGCTAGCACCTGAGCCAGACTGTGAATCGCCGTGAAGGGCGGGCAGATCACGATGTCCACCCGCTCCCAGAGGTCCGTTACCTGCGGTACAAAGGCCTCGACGAAGGCCCGCGTCTCGGCCAGGGTCATGGCCATCTTCCAGTTGGCCAGAGCAAGGGGGGTACGCATCACCGTCCTCCGATGATCTCCTCCAACGCCGCCACGTGGTTGGCGAACGCATCGCGACCCTTGGACGTTGCGGCGATCCAGGTCTTGGGGCGACGATTCACGAAGGTCTTTTCCACCACCACGTAGCCCGCCTCTTCCAGCTTCTGCAGGTGCACGCTGAGGTTGCCCGGAGTCAGGTCCAGCAGCTCCTGCAGGAAGCCGAAGTCCACCCGGTCCCCTTCCGACAGGCTCACCAAGGCGGCCATGATGCGCAGGCGCGTTGGCTGGTGAATCAACGGGTCCAGTTCCGGCATGGTCTCATCTCCAGCGCCGCGAGATGTAGACCCCGCCGCCGGTCAGCGCACCACCGCCCAGCAGGGCCATCCACAGGAATAAAGTAGGCCGGGATCAGGTAGTAACCGGCCAGCGCCAGCACCGTCACCCCGAGCCCAAGCCAGGCGATGACGTTCGATCCCAACCACAACCCCATCACCACGTAGCCAAACATGGCAACAGTGGCGATGAACAGCGAGGTCCGCACTTAGAGCCTATCCGGAAAATCGACATTATGCTATACTTGGGTCCACATCATGGCGCGTAGGAGGCCAGTGAGATG
>FWWM01005852.1_pt1 | contig 26052 bp, 24 predicted proteins | sample 2228351 | NCBI WGS metagenome assembly FWWM01 (sample SAMEA103939774, study PRJEB20133) | metagenome
GTGTTCGGCTTGCCGAGCGCCAGCCCGACCAGTTTGACGGCGCGCGGCAGTTCCCAGACGATGACGCCCTTGCCGTAACGTCCCTGGGCCGGGAAGTCGCTCTGGGCGAGGCGCTTGGCCTTGCCGTCCGAGGCGAGGACGAACAGGTCGCCGGCGGCGGGCAGGATTTGCGCCCCCACCACCTCGTCCCCGACGCCCAACTTGATGCCGTTGACCCCAGCCGCCGCCAGCCCCATCGGGCGGACCTCCTCCTCGCGGAAGCGGATGCCCATCCCGTTGGTGGTGACGAGCAGGATTTCCTTGCCGCCGTCGGTCAACGCGGCCCAGCCCAGGCGGTCGCCCTCGTTGACGTTGACCAGGCGGAAGGTCTGCGCCGAGGGGCCGGGGAGGCTTTGCCCTGAGCGTTCGCCTGAGTGCTCACGCCGAAGGCCTGCCGAAGGGTCGCTCACGGCCGATTTCTTCACCATCCCGCCGCGCGTCACAGTGAAGACGCAGGTATCTTCGGGGAGCATAGAACGCTGGGCCGGCAGCGCGAACACGACTGCCAGTTTGTCGCTTTCGCGCAGGGGAGATAATTTGTGCCAGGGCGCGCCGTCGCCCAGTTTTTCGGCCTCGGGAACGGTATGGGCGGCAATGGCCGCTGCCTTGCCGCTTTCCGAAACCAGGTAGAGCGTATCCTTCGTGGAGACTTTCACCAGCCAGCGCGGGGCATCCGCGCCGGAGAGACGCGGTGGCTTCTCGTCTGGCGTGCGCGCCATGAGGCCGTCGGCCGTCACGCCCACCCAGACAACCTGCTCCGGCAGCAAGTCGCTGGCGGTCAGTGGCCTGGCGGCCTGTCTCTTCTTCAGGCTGACCACCTGCGTGCGGCGGCGGTCGCCGTAGGCAGCCTTGACCTTGAGGAGTTCCTCGGCAGCCACCTGTCGCATCTTCTTCGGCGATTTGAGCAGGGCCTCGAGTTCCTTGATGAGCGCCACCGTTTCCTTGTACTCGGTCTCGATTTTCTTGCGTTCCAGGGTGGCCAGGCGGCGCAACTGCATCTCCAGGATGGCGTTGGCCTGGATTTCGGTCAGTTTGAAGCGCTTCATCAGTTTGGCGCGGGCAGTCTCCACGTCTGGCGCAGCGCGGATGAGTTTGATGACCTCGTCCAGGTTCTTGAGCGCCACCAGGTAGCCTTCCAGGATGTGCGCGCGCTGGCGAGCCTTGTCCAGGTCGTATTCGGCGCGGCGGCGGATGACCGTCAGGCGGTGTTCGAGGTAGACGCGCAGGGCTTGTTTCAGGGTCAGCAGGCGCGGCTCGCCGTCCACCAGCGCCAGCAGGATGAGGCTGAAGGTCTGCTGCATAGGCGTGCGCTTGTACAATTCAGCCAGCACCTTCTGCGGCTCGACGTTCTTGGTCAGTTCGATGACGATGCGCATGCCCTGGCGGTCGGACTCATCACGCAGGTCGCTCAGCCCCTCGATTTGGCCCTCGCGCACCAGTTCGGCGATGCGCTCGATGAGGCTGGCCTTGTTGACCATGTAGGGCAGTTCGGTGACGATGATGCGGCTCTTGCCACGTTCCATCTCTTCGATGTGGACGTTGGCCTGGATGGTGACGCGCCCGCGCCCAGAGCCGTAGGCTGCTTCGATGCCCTCCTCGTCCTTCTGCTGGACGATAACCCCGCCGGTAGGAAAATCTGGCCCTTGCACGAAGTTCATCAACTGCCCCACGGAGATGTCGTCCAACTTTTCCCAGCGTTCGAGCATGTAGACGCAGGCGTCCACCACTTCGCCCAGGTTGTGCGGCGGGATGGAGGTGGACATGCCCACGGCGATACCGGTCGCGCCGTTGACCAGCAGGTTGGGGAGGGCGGCCGGTAGCACGGTTGGCTCGCTGAGCGTGTCGTCGAAGTTGGTCGCAAAATCTACCGTGTTCTTGTGGATGTCGGCCAGCATGTCCATGGCCGGGGCGGCCAGGCGGGCTTCGGTGTAGCGCATGGCGGCCGGCGGGTCGCCGTCTATGGAGCCAAAGTTGCCCTGCCCGTCTACCAGCAGCGTGCGTAGCGAAAAATCCTGCGCCATGCGCGCCATGGCCTCATAGACGGCCTGATCGCCGTGCGGGTGATACTTGCCCAGCACCTCGCCCACGATACGAGCCGATTTCTTGTAAGCCGAATCGGCGCGCAGCCCCATGTCGTACATGGCGTATAGGATACGGCGCTGGACGGGCTTCAGGCCGTCGCGGGCGTCGGGCAGGGCGCGGGCGACGATGACGCTCATGGCGTAGTCGAGGTAGGCCTGCTGCATTTCCTGGTCGATGTCAATTTTACGGACGAGGCCGAGTTCCATGCGTGACTCCGTTGGCTTCTTCCCCAAAGGGAAAAAAGCGAATTAATGTTCTATATCCATATCTTAAGGCGAGCGGGTCGAATTGTCAATCCGACGGATTGCGCGGCAAAGGCAGACGGGGCATTTTGTGGACGTCCTGAACGATGGGCTCCTCCTGCTCTGCTGGCGCGGTCGGGGTCGGACCCGCAGCCTGCTTCTCGACCCTGACCCACATCTGCGCCCCGTCGGTGGTCACCTCGATCCAGCCGTTGCGATCGGTACGCAGCAGTGGATAGTCTTCGATACTTTCGAGCAAGGTCTGATCGGGCAAGCCGTCTTTGTCACCGGCGGCAACGCTGAGCAGGATGACCTGCGGGTTGAGGTGGGCGATCCATTCGGGCGGGCTGATGGGCGCATAGCCCGAGTCGCTGAGCAAGAGTAAAGAAACCTGGTCGAGCGATTTTCCATAGTCGAGTTTTTCCAGCGCCTCGAAGTTCATCCCCACTGGCAGCAGAGCGCGAAAGGCGCGCCATTCCAACAGCAAGACGGCGCCGCGCGCGTTCACGTTCAGCACGTGCAAGACGGCCCCCTCTCCCAAATCGAGTTGCATGTCTGCTTTGGCAAGGGTGACCGGAATGCTTTGTTCGGTCAACCAGGCGTTCAGCGTGCGGGCGGCGTAGGAGGCCTCCAGGTTGCCTGCCCAAAGTGCCTGTTCTGGCGGGATGCGCTGCATGACGCGGGGCAGGCCGGCCACCTGGTTTTCCTGCGTGGAGGCCACGACCAGCCAGTCGAGACGGCGGCCAAACGGCGGCAAGCGGCGCCCCAAGCCGTCGGACAGCAACGAGGCGTTGGGACCCCCATTGATCAGGATGTGACGCCCGCCAGGGGTCTGGATGAGAATGGCGTCGGCCGAGCCGACATCCAGGAAGGTCAGGCGCAGGCGGCCGTCGGGCGCGGCCAGGGCAGCGCGCCAGGTCAGGATGACCAACACCGTCAAGATGGAGGCGACCGCCGTGGCCGGCAGGGGGGGCAGGAGTACCTGGCGGCGGGAGAAAAATTCCTCGAGCGGCGAGCGGGCAAAGGTCCAGGCGAGAAGCGCAAGGTAAAACAGCAAGACGAGCCAGAAGGAGAAGTCCCCCAAGACGATGACGCCATGCGGCAGACGGTCGAACAGTTCCACCAGGCGAATGGTGTAGGCCACGAACGGCCAGGCGCCCAAAGCGGCTACGGCGCCCAGTGGCAGCCAAACCAGGCTGAGCAGCACAGCAACCCCGCCCAGGATCATGACCGCCGGCTGGACCGGCAAGATGAAAGGGTTGGCGATGAGCGAGACCAGCGAAATGCGCTTGAAATGCCAGGCCATGATGGGCAGGGTGGTCAGTTGCGCAGCCAGTGTGAGCAAGACGTATTCGGAGAGCGGGGCAGCGATCTTTTGGGCTTTGCCGGGGTCGAAGTAACGCCTGATGAAGCGCACCGCCCAGGCCTGGAACGGCTCGGCGTACAGAATCAGGCCGAGGGTGGCAAAGAACAAAAGTTGGAAGCCCACGTCCCAGGGCGTGTAAGGATTGACCAACGTCATCAAGGCGGCCGAGACAAGCAAGGCGTTCAGGCCGTCGTTGCGGCGGCCAAACAAGCGGGCAAGCAGTGAGAGCGAACCCATGATAGCGGCGCGCACCACGGCCGCATCTGCGCCGACCAGGAAGGTGTAAAGGCCAATCCCCACCATGGCGACCAGAGAGCCGCGCGCCTGGCCGAAGAGGCGGCTGAACAGCGTGAAGAACAGGCCGGCGATGATGGCAATGTTGAAACCGGAGATGGCGATGATGTGCGCCGTTCCGGTGTCTTTGAAGGCCTGTTGCAGGTCTTTGGGCAGTCCCGTGTCCACGCCTAACAGGATGCCGGCCAGAAGGGAGGCTTCGGGGTCGGGAAAGAGGATGTAGATATTGGCAAGCGCCTTGTCTTTGAGTATGTATAGCCAGCGTTCGATAGGGCTGCCGGCGTTACCGGGCAGGCGCGTGACCTCGACCCTGGTCATATAGGCATGGATGCCTTGCCCGGCCAGATAGTCGCGGTAAGAGAAGTCCTCATTTTCGGGCGGCGTGAGCAGCCGTCCGCGCAGGCGTAGGCGCTCGCCGTATTGATAGGTTTCGTTGGGCCAGGCGCGCGCCAGCAGCAAGCCTTTTACCGGCAGGTCGCCAGAGCCGGTGTCTATGGCTTCGACTTGCAAGCGCAGGTTCGTGTATGTGTCGCGGTAATCGGGTGGTTCGATCAGCACGCCTGTGACCAGCACATCATAATCACGGTCGTTGTACCAGGCGATGTGAAAAGCGTCTATTTGGGGTTGGTTGGCCTGGTAACGGGTGGCGCCCAGGAAGAAGAAGACCAGCGAAACAGCCAGCAGGAACAGGGTGGAGGAAGAAATCTTGAGCGAGGCCACTCGCCTGCCGAACGAGTGCAGCAAGATAGCCATGAGCAGGCAGACGCCAGTCGCCCCAAACCACTGCCAGGCCGAGAGCGTAACCTGGGCAGCCAGGACGACTCCGGCCACGAAGGCCAGAGAGAGCCAGAACAAAGGGAAGGCGCGCAGGCGGTCGAAAGTCGTTTTCACGGCGATTGGGAGTGATTGTACACTGAATTTGCGCAGCAGGTCGGAACGGAAATCCGACCTACAGTATAATACCGCCCATGACAAATTCAAGGAACATGGACAAGGCCGCTTTGCGCGGCGAGCCATCCTATGTGTGGCGCGCCGGCCAGCAGCGCCGCCTGGAGATGATCGTCCGTGCGGCTGGCGAGCGGCTGGGAGGCCGGGTGCTGGAGAATGGCTGCGGCGTGGGGACGTATCTCGAGCGGCTGGCAGGCCGAGGGTCGGATGTGATCGGTCTGGAGTATGACTTCGAGCGGGCGGCGCAGGCCGCTTCCCGTGTCGGCAAGGTGGTCAACGCGGCCGGCGAGGCTCTTCCGCTTCCTGCCGCGACCTTCGACCTGATTCTGAGCCATGAAGTGCTGGAACACGTCCAGGACGACGCTCAGGCGGTGCGCGAGATGGTGCGCGTTCTCAAGGCCGGCGGGAGGCTGGTGTTGTTCGTCCCCAATCGCGGTTATCCATTCGAGACACATGGGGTATTCTGGGGTGGCCGTTACCACTTTGGCAATAAGCCTTTCGTCAATTATTTGCCGCGCCGCTGGCGGGATCGCCTGGCGCCGCACGTGCGCGTTTATACGCGGCGCGACCTGGAACGGTTGTTTGCGGGGCTGTCGGTGCGTTTCGTGGAGCGCACGGTCATCTTTGGCGCGTACGACAATCTCATCGCCCACTTTGGCATGGCCGGAAAGGCGCTGCGGGCTGTGCTTCAGTTTCTGGAAAGGACGCCGTTGAGGGTTTTGGGGTTATCACATTTTTGGGTCGTCGAGAAAGATTGAATTTCGCCACAGATTACACGGATTTAGCCACAGATTACACAGATTACACGGATTTAGCCACAGATTACACAGATTACACGGATTTAGCCACAGATTACACAGATTACACAGATTACACAGATTACACGGATTACAAAAGGCCCGTCTCCCTGCGGAGCGGGCCTCTACTTTTCCCCTGCCTACCTGTTACCTGTGTACCTGCTCCCTGCCCACTGAACACTGCTCCTCCCCGCCTCGAACGCCCGGCGGTTGAGTTCCAGGTACTTGGCCGGGACGCGCGCCTCGATGACCTTCAGCCAGGTCTCGGCGGTCAGGGAGACACCGCTCAGGGCCGGGTCGTTTTCCAGCAGGGCCGAGAGAGCGCCGAGCAGGACGACGTTGGCGACGCGCAGGTTGCCCAGTTCCTCGGCGATGCGCTCGCCGTCCACGAAGCGCACGTTGGGGGTCACGGCGGCGAAAGCGGCGCGGATGTCCTCATCGGCGGGGTAGGTCTGCCCGCCGGAGGTGACCGTCAGCGGGACGATGGCCTGGTTGTTGATGACCGCCACGCCGCCGGGGCGCAGCGTCCGCACGTTGCGCAGGGCCTCCAGTTTCTCGAAGGCCAGCAGCACGTCCGCCTCGCCCAGGCCGACGATGGGCGAATAGACCTGCGCCCCCCAGCGCACGTGACTGGTGACGCTGCCGCCGCGCTGCGACATGCCGTGTACTTCGGCCTGCTTGGCGTCCAGGCCGGCGGCCAGCCCCACGTTGACCAGCACATCGCTGGCCAGGACCGTCCCCTGGCCGCCCACGCCGCACAACAGGAAGTTGATGACCTCTTTCATGCTCGCTCCTTTTCCACGAAAACGCTGTCGGGCCGGAAGGTGATGGCGTCGCGCGGGCAAATCTGGGCGCAGACCTCGCAGCCGGTGCAAAGGCTGGCGTCTATCAACGCCTTCGGGCGCTGGGTCTTCTCGTCCAGTTCGTCGCTCTTCAGGATGGCCGGGCAGCCGATGCGGAAGCACAGCGTACAGCCGTTGCATTTATTGGCCAGCACCTCCAGCGAGACCCACTTGCGGCGTGCTTCGGGCAACAGGACGCATGGCTCCTGCACAATCAGCACGGCAGGCTCGTCCAGTTTGACGTATTCTTTGAGCGTCTTCTCGATGGCGTCCACGTCCAGGGCCGAGAGCGTGCGCACATGCCGGACGCCGCAGGCGCGCACCAGCGGCTCCAGTTCGATGACCGGCGTCTCCTTGCCCATCAGGGTCTGGCCGGTGCCGGGGTTGGGCTGGTGACCGGTCATGCCGGTGATGCGGTTGTCGAGGATGACGGTCACGACCGGGGCCTGGTTGTAGACGACGTTGAGCAGGGCCGGGACGCCGGTATGGAAGAAGGTCGAATCACCGATGACGGCCACGTGCTTCTCCGGACTTCCGGCCTGGGCCGCGCCGTGGGCGACGGCGATCCCCGCCCCCATGCAGCCGCAGGTGTGGATGGCGCTCAGCGGCGGGATGAGGCCCAGGGTGTAGCAGCCGATGTCGCCGTTGACCGGTACTTTGAGTTTGTTCAAGATGTAGAAGGTCGGGCGGTGCGGACAGCCGGGACACAGCACCGGCGGGCGGGCGGGGAGCGGACCGACTTCGGGGACGGGAGAGGCCTCCATAACGGAAGCAGGCAGCAGTCCGGCCCGAACCGCAGCCGAGCGCACCACGAAGGGGTCGAATTCGCCCGTCAGCGGGAAGATGCTCTTCCCCTCGCAGGCGATGCCCATCAGCCGCACGCCTTCCTCGATGAAGGGGTCGAGTTCCTCGAGGACGAGGAGACGGTCCACCGAGGCGGCGAACTGGCGGATGAGTTTTTCGGGCAGCGGCCAGGACATGCCCAATTTCAGCACCGAGGCGTCGGGGAAGACTTCGCGGGCGTACTGGTAGGAGACGCCGGCGGTGATGATGCCCAGGGCGCGGCCGCGCATTTCGATGCGGTTGAAGGGGAAGTCGTCGGCGTAGGCGGCGACGGCGCGGATGCGCTCTTCGATGATGGGATGGCGCTTGATGGCGTTGCCCGGCACCATGACGTATTTGGCCGGGTTGCGCGGGAAGGGTTTGGCCTCGGCAGGGAGTTCGAGGCGCTCGCCCAGTTCGACGGCGCTCATCGAGTGGCAGATGCGGGTGGTCAGGCGCAGCAGGACGGGGGTGTCGAAGCGCTCGGAGAGTTCGAAGGCGGCCACGCTCAAGTCTTTGGCTTCCTGACTGTCGGAAGGCTCCAGGCAGGGGACGCGGGCGAATTTGGCGAAGGTGCGGTTGTCCTGCTCGTTCTGGCTGGAGTGCATGGCCGGGTCGTCGGCGCTGACGATGACCAGCCCGGCCTCCATGCCGGTCATGGCGGCGTACATGAACGAGTCGGCGGCCACGTTCAGGCCGACGTGTTTCATGGCGGCGAAGGCGCGTTTGCCGGCGTAGGCCGCGCCGATGGCCACGTCCACGGCCACTTTTTCGTTGGTGCCCCATTCGGCGTAAATGCTGGGAAAGAGGGCGAAGTTCTCGAGGATTTCGGTGCTGGGCGTGCCGGGGTAGGCCGAGGCGACCTGCACGCCGGCCTCCCACATGCCGCGCGCCACCGCTTCGTTGCCGGAAAGCATCTTTTTGATGGCCAAGGGGAACTCCTTTCGAGGGAATTAAGGGATGGATGGTAACTACCTGCCAGGCGGTGATTTGTATAGTATTGTTGTGCAAAATCCGTCACAACCGTGAAGATTCTGTGTCATGCTGTCATTGCGAGCGATGGCCGAGCGCTGCATCGAGATTGTCGAGATGTAGGCGGCGGGTCTCGATACACCACTTCGTGGCTACTCGACCATCGCCGCCGTATCGAGACCGAACGAAGCCCTGGCCTGACGCCAGGACAGGCAGTCTCCCGGCCTGCGAGGGGATTGCTTCGGGAAAAGCGCCCTCGCAATGACAGTCCAATTGGTTGCGGCTTGCCGTGCTGTGAAAACACAATTCCAATAATCGGATAAAATGTACCTGCGCCTTTCTAAAGGCAACACCGTTTTTATCTGAGGAGACGCATGACTAGCATCTGGAATCGTATCAAGGATGGACTCGCCTCTGATCTGGCCTGGTGGCTGCTGGCGCTAACCGGCGTCATCCTGCGCCTGCGGCAGTACGCCGCCAACCGCTCGCTGTGGGCCGACGAGGCCAGCCTGGCCTACAACCTGGCCAACCGCTCCTTCGCAGAACTGACCGGACTGCTGGATTATCACCAGGCTGCGCCCATCGGCTTCCTGTTCATCGAGAAATTCTTCGTCGTGATACTGGGAAACCACGACTATGTCATGCGCCTCTTCCCGCTGTTTGCCGGTATCCTGGCGACCTGGTTGGTCTACCGCATCGCGCAGGAACACCTCGACTGGGCAGGGTTGCTTGCCCTGGCACTGTTCGCGGTGGGATACTGGCCGGTGTACTATTCGTCCGAACTCAAGCAATATTCCAGTGACGTAATGGCGGCTGTATGGTTGGCCTACCTGGCAGGCCGCTGTCTGCGGAAAGAAGCACAGGGCAAGGATTTCTTCTGGCTGGGTGCGGCAGGGGCAATTCTCATCTGGGTCTCGCACCCGTCTGTGTTCGTGTTGGCAGGCATCGGGCTGACGCTGCTGCTCGATACACTGACCCGCAAGGGACGCGCGCCGCTATCCTGGCTGGCAGGCATGGGCCTGACCTGGCTGGCATCCTTTGGCTTGGAGTATCTCGTCTCCCTGCAGCACATCGTCGCCGATGGCTACCTGATCGAATACTGGCGCAAGGCCTACATGCCCATCCCACCCTGGAGCAAGCCGGGCTGGTTCGTTTCGACCTATTATGCTTTCTTGTTCATCGGTTTTCATCGAACCGATTGGCTGATGTCCAGTTCTTTTCTTATCTTGACCAGCACGGGGGCCATTTTTCTGCTCCTTCGGAAGCGCAACCTGGCATTGGTGGTGCTTTCTCCCTTTGTAGTGATCTTGCTGGCTTCCGCTTTGCAGCGTTATCCACTGCAATACCGTTTCATGCTGTTCTGGATTCCTTTTGCGCTCTTTTCGATGGCAGCCGGCTTACAAGGAATGTACTGGTTGATTGCCAAGGTGAATCGCTCTCTAGGGCTGGTCGTAAGCAGTCTGTTGACGCTGGCAGTCTTTTCGCTCGTTGCGCCTCAATCCATGTCTTTTCTGGAAAACCCCGGCGGCGTAGATATCAAACCTGCTTTGCAATACATTGCCGATCATCGGGCAGAGACAGACAGCCTGTACGTCTTTCACGCCGCCGACCCAGTATTTCGCTATTATGCCCCATTCTATGGCCTGGATACGGGCAATGTCGTGATTGGCTTCGATACGCCAAGGAAACGAATAGCCCTCCAGGGTTTCTATGACGATGTAGGGAGGCTGCGAGGCGAAGAACGAGTATGGTTCCTGTTTGCCGAAATCGTGGATTGCCCCGGCTGCGACAGCGACCAGCAAGCCTTTTATCTGGAATATCTGGATGAATTTGGCGTGAGGCTAGACAGTTTCGATGGGTCGGGGGGGAACGCTTATCTTTACGATTTGAACCCGTAACGTGAAATCCATCTCCCAGGGGGACTACGGGGATGCCACCTGAAGCAATACAAATATTGCCTTACAAAATCTCTTGGCGCGCCAAAGTGCTGGGATAACCATTGAGTTCGGGCGGCACCCCCTAGGGGGCAACTGCTGCCCCATCGGTTTGGCGCGCTAACCAAAATCTTAGGGGGGATAATTTGTGGGACAATTGCCAAGACAGGCTACTACCGACCAGAGCCAGCAGTTATCTCAGCAATCTGGCACACCGGTTTGATTGTGACATTTGGAATTTTTAATACATTTAGTATGACATTTTGTACAAATGTATATGACATAATGCACTGTATTTCACAATCCAAAGGGGATAAGATGGAAAAGCGTATATGCGCTTATCCGAATAAGGTAATTTATGCTCTCTCCTGTCCTCATCCAGGAAATCACCCAATTACATGCCGACTTCTGTTCGGCGCTGGCCGATTCTACGCGGCTGATTTTGCTCTATGCTCTGGCCGAGGGGCCGCGCAACGTGACCGAACTGACAGAGGAACTGGGGCTGCCACAGCCGACGATTTCGCGTCATCTGAAAATTTTGCGCGAGCGCGGTCTGGTCACCGCTACCCGGCAAGGGATGAACGTTCAATATAACTTGACGGACGAACGCATCATCCAGGCGCTTGATATTCTGCGCGCTATCATGCGCGACCGCATTCAGTACCGCGCCAGTTTGATCGCCGCGGTGTAAATTGGGCTGCCCATGCTGGAGGCTGGATGGAAAAGAGCGTTATACGCAAATCATAGATTTGCGCCACAAATCAGAAATTTGCGCCACAAATACATTCAGGAGGCTGTAGGATGCAATTCAAACGTTCGATTTTTTGGTTGATGCTGGTGGGCCTGCTGCTTGTCACGGTCAGCGCGGCGGCGTTGATGACCGCTCAGCCGGCCAGCGCACAGTGTGGTTCGCAGGCTTCGTCCTGTAAGAACTGCCACGAGGTGCAGGGCCAGATACCGGTCAACGCCGACGGCACAGCCTGGCACCAATCACATGCCTTTGGCGATTTCTGTTACATTTGCCATGCGGGCAATCAGCAGGCCACCGACGCGGCAGCGGCCCATACGGGCATGGTGCCGCCGCTGGAGGATATCAAGGCTTCGTGCCAGCAATGTCACGTGAACGACCTGGAGGCGCGCGCTCAGGTGTACGCCAACGCGCTGGGGGTGGCGATCGGTTCGGGGTCCGGCGAGCAGGCTGCGGGGGGAAGCGAAGCGGCGGCTCCGGCTGCGGGGTCCGCTCCGGCGGCGACAGTCAGCGGGTGCAACGAAATCGTGGTAGATGATCCCAATCTGGTGGACTATGCTGCCCATTACGATCAGACCGTGCTGGGCAAGAAGCCGGTCAATTGGGGCAACGTCATCTTGCTGGTGATGATTGCCGGTATCGTGGTCGGCGGCGGCGGGTACGTCGTCACGCGCGAGAAACTGGTCAGTGTCAAGTTCGGCGATACGCGCGCCGTGGAAGGCGAGTATCCGGCCGATGTAGTCGAGATGCTGCCGCAGATTTCCGGCCTGAAGGCGGGGACGCGCAAGTCGTTGAAAAATGTGCTGGAGAGCAAGAAAGCCGAAAAGGCGCTCGACCTGCTCGACTCGCTGATTTCCAAAGAGGAGTAGCCATGAAAGCCATCTGGAATTACATCCGCAAGGAAGAGTGGTCGCCTTATATTGCCGGTACGCTGCTGGGCGTGGTAGGCATTCTGGCGGTGTGGATCAACAACAGCTTGCTGGGCGCTTCGGGCGCTTTCGAGAATCTGGTGGGCATCATCGGCAAGGCGGTTGCGCCGGCTGTGTTCGACAACATGTATTTCAACTTCGTCATGCCGGCCGAGATTACCACCAATGTCATCCTGCTGGTGGGCATTTTCTTCGGCAGTATGCTGGCGGCGCTCACCAGCGGCACGCTCAAGTTCCGCGTCAACGACAACGAGCAGTGGAAGAAAATCTACGGCCCGCAATTGTGGAAACGCTGGCTGCTGCTCTTCGTGGGCGGCATCATCCTGGAGTACGCTTCGGGCATTGCCGGCGGCTGCACCAGCGGTCTGGCCATTTCGGGCGGGATGCTGCTCGACCCGGCGGCCTTCCTGTTCATCGCTGGTATGTTTGCTTCGGGCATCGTCACGGCGCTGGTCATCTACGGCAAACGCTATTAGGAGGTAGCCATGACTTCGTTCATTGTTGCATTCGTTTTGGGTATCGCCTTCGGTTTTGCGCTCAACAAGGCCGGGCTGACCAAGTATCACAAGATCGTCAACGTCTTCCGCTTCACGGATATGGCCGTGTTGAAGTTCATGATGACGGCGCTGGTGGTCTCGATGAGCGGACTTTACTTGCTGCGCGGTCTGGGGCTGGTGACCTTTCCGGCGCCGCCGGCGACCTACGTCGTCGGCAATCTGGTGGGCGGTCTCATCTTCGGCGTGGGCATGGCCATGGCAGGCTTTTGCCCCGGCACGGCAGCCGCCGGAGCAGGGGATGGCAAACTAGATTACCTCATCCCTGGCGTGCTGGGTTTCTTGACCGGCGCGGCCATCTACGGCCTGACCTATCAGCAGGTGCAGCCGGCCATCATGGCGATTGCCAATTACGGCAATGTGGTCATCCCCGACCTGTGGGATCTCAGCCCGTTCCTGACCGTCCTGCTCTTTGCGCTGATGTCGCTGTTCCTGTTCTACATGATAGACCGGGCGGGATGGCAGAGGAAGAGCAGGGAGCAGTGATCAGTTATCAGTGATCAGCGAGTGGTAGTGATAACTGATGCCCTGGATACTGGAGTTTCTATGACAAAAACACTCTCACGACGAGATTTTCTCAAACTGGGCGCGGCGGCGGGAACGGCTCTGGCGGCGGGCAGCCTGCTTCCGGCTCCGGTGGCCGAGGCGGCCCGTCGGGCCGGATTCCTGGACGCGAAAGGCAACGGCTACATCCCCAGCATGTGCGAGATGTGCGTGTGGCGCTGCGGGCTGATTGCCAAGGTCAAGGACGGGCGGGTGGTCAAACTGGACGGCAACCCGGAGCATCCGCACTCGCGCGGCAACCTGTGTCCGCGCGGGCAGTCGGGGTTGATGAACACTTATGACCCCGACCGCGTCCTGACCCCGCTCATCCGCGTTGGCAAGCGCGGCGAGGGCAAGTTCCGCCAGGCCTCCTGGGACGAAGCCCTTGACCTGGTGGCAAGCAAGATGCTGGAAATCAAAGAGAAGTATGGCCCCGAAGCCATGGTCTTTTCGACCACGCACTGCCTGACTCAGCCGCAATTCGAGAATCTCTTATACGCCTACGGCTCGCCAAACTACGGCACGCAGCGCTCGTTGTGCTTCAACGCCATGATTACCGCTTTCCAGTTGACCTACGGCGTCGAAGAACCGGCGCGCCGCTACGACAACGTGGAATTCATCCTGATGGTGGGGCGCAACCTGATGGAGGCCATTTCCACATCGGAGACGGGCGAATTCTCCCGCGCCCTCGACCGCGGCGCGAAACTGGTCTATCTCGACCCGCGCTACACCAAGACGGCCTCCAAAGCCGCCGAGTGGATCCCCATCCGCCCCGGCACCGATTCGGCCTTCCTGCTGGCGATGATCAACGTCATCGTCACCAACCAACTGGCCGACTGTGAATTCGTCAAGCAGTATGTCGTCGGCTGCGACAACATCCAGGACGAGATGAAGAAGTACACGCCTCAGTGGGCAGAGCAAATTACCGGTGTGCCAGCCGAGACCATCGAGCGCATCGCCCGCGAGTATGCCGGCGCCAAACATTGCGCCATGGTGCATCCCGGCTGGCGGACGTCTAACTTCGTCAACTCGTTCCAAACCGAACGAGCAATTGCCACGCTCAACGCCTTGAGCGGCACAGTGCTGCGACCGGGCGGCTGTCTCTCGGCCGAACTGCTGGTGGAGGGCGCCGGACTAGGCGCGCCGCCTCAGCCGCCATACCCGCGCATCTCGGCTCTGCGCCTGGACGGTGTGCCGTGGAAATACCCTCTCGTCCCGCTCAAACTGGGCGTCTTTCAGGAACTGCGCGATAACATCCTGAGCGGGGAGCCATATCAGGCGCACGGCTGGTTCATCTCGCGCCAGAACCCCATCCTGGCTCTGCCGGACCGCCATAAGACTCTGCAAGCCTTCGGTAAGATGGACTTCGTCGTCACAATCGACATCCTGATGAACGACACAGCCTGGTTCTCGGACGTCGTGCTGCCAGAAGCCTCCTACCTGGAACGCTACGACCCGCTCCTGCCGGTAGATGGGAAAGCCTTCATCCGTCAACCGGTCATCGAGCCGCAGGGCGAGGCCAGGTCCACGTTATGGATTTACAAGCAACTGGGCGAGCGCCTGGGCATCGGCGAATATTTCCAATACGAGGACGAGGAAGATTTCCTGCGCCAGCAACTCAAGCCGCTAGGCGTCAGTTTGGAAGACGTCAAGGCCAAAGGTTATACCAAGATGCCGGAAGAGAAGGAAAGCGGCGAAATCACCTTCAACACACCTTCTGGCAAGATCGAGGTCTATTCCGAGACGCTCCAGAAGGCCGGTTTCTCGCCCTGGCCTACCTGGGAAGAACCGCCCATGCCCGGCGAAGGGCAATTCTACCTGCTGACCGGCAAGGTGGCCCAACACACGCAGTTCGGCACGCAGAACAATCAACTGCTGCACAAGTACGCCGACGAGCCACGCCTGTGGATGAACGCCAAGACCGCCGCGCAAAAAGGTCTGCAAGAGGGCGACTGGGTGAAAGTGACCAGCAAGGTTGGCAACGTACACATCCGCTTGAAAGCGACCGAAGCCATCCGCCCGGATTGTGTCTATATGACGCCCGGCTACGGTCACCTTTCCAAAGGGGTGACCACGGCCTTCGGCTACGGCGCCAGCGATTCGGTCCTGCACGAAACCTACACCGATCCCATCAGCGGCAGCCAGGCCCTGAGCCAGACTTTCGTCACAGTGGAAAAGGCTTAGAGGTGAACCATGACTGAAATCAAACATCATGCCTATCTCTTCGACGCCACGCGCTGTATCGACTGCCGCGCCTGCATGGTGGCTTGCAGCGTGGAGAACAATATCGAGATGGACAAGACCCGCATCTGGGTAGCCGGCGTGGGCGTCAAAGGCGAATTCCCGAATTTGCAGCGCGCCACGATGGTCTATCACTGTATGCACTGCGAGCATCCCGATTGCATGTCGGCCTGCCCGGTGGGCGCCTACAGCAAACGGCCCGACGGCCCAGTGGTCTATAACCCCGAAAAGTGTATCGGCTGCCGCTACTGCATGAACGCCTGTCCGTTTGGCGTGCCACATTTCGATTACGATAAAGGCATCGTGGAGGGCGCATTCATTGATAAATGCACCTTCTGCCCGCAGCGCATCGACGTGGGCGAAGAGCCCGCCTGTGTGCAGACCTGCCCGACCGACGCGCTGGAATATGGCGAGCGCGAGGAACTGCTCAAGAAAGCCCATGAACGCATCGCCGCCCATCCAGAGCGATACATCGACCATGTCTACGGCGAGTTCGAGAACGGCGGCACGTCCTATCTCATCCTGTCGCATGTCCCCTTCGAGGAACTTGGCCTACCGATGCTACCTGAAACGCCCATCAATCAGGTCAGTGAGACGGCGGTCGGCCTGACGCTGCCGGTAGCCCTAGGCTGGGGCGCGACGCTGACGGCCATCACGGCTGGCGTCTCGCTCATGAAGAAGAAGGCGGCGAGTCAGGCGGACGAGAAGAAAACGGAGGCAGAGAAATGAAACTCAACATTACCGTTCAACCGCGCTTCCGCGTCGGGCTGTTCCCCCTCGTCTTGCTGGCCTTGATGGGCATCGCGGCCGTCATCGCCCTGTGGCGTTACATCTATGGCATCGGCGCGATCAGTAACCTGAGCAACTCCTATCCCTGGGGCTTCTGGGTCAGTTTCGACTTGTTCACCGGCATTGCTATCAGCAGCGGAGCATTCGTCATCGCTTCACTGGTCTACATTTTTGGGCTGGAGGAACTGCGCCCGCTAGTGCGCCCCACCCTGGTCACGGCTTTGCTTGGCTACATCATGGAAGGGATGGCGCTGCTGGTCGAACTTGGTCAGCCGCATCGCATCTGGTACTTCTTGCGTTACCAGAATTTCACCTCCTTCCTGCTTTTCATCGGCCTGTATGTGATGATTTACATTGCCGTGCTGACAGTGGAATTTACCCCGGCGGTCTTCGAGCGGTTGAAATGGGATAAGGCCGCCACACTGCTCAAACGCTGGATGAAGCCGGTGGTCATCTTTGGAGCGATCATTTCCACGCTGCATCAGGCTTCACTCGGCTCGCTGCTGCTCATCCAGCCCCAGAAACTACATCCCCTGTGGTGGACGCCCTGGATTCCGCCGCTATTCTTCGTCTCGGCAGTCGCCATCGGCCTGGCGATGACCATCTTCGAGTCCTCGATGTCATCCCGTTACTTCAAGCGCGCCCTGGAGACGCATCTGCTCGAAAAACTGGCTCGTGGTTTGCCCTTCGTGCTGGTCTTCTACCTGGCCATGCGCTTCATTCAGTTGGCGCTAGAGGGTAAACTCTCCTTGCTCTTTTCCAGCGGGCTGATGAGCATCCTGTTCTGGGCCGAAATCCTGCTCGGCGTCTTGCTGCCCGTCGCGCTATTCTCCTTCGAACGTGTGCGCACCGGCCCCAGCGGTCTACTGGCCGGCGCCTTGCTGACCCTGGCGGGAATGATACTCAACCGCTTCGACGTCAGTTGGCTTGCCGTCAAACATTATGACCCCCTGACCTACGCTCCGACCTTCATGGACAAAGTGACCTATTTCCCATCCATCACCGAAATTCTGGTCTCGGTGGGCATCTTCTCCTTTGGCATCCTGGCCTTCGGACTGCTCGCCAAATACTTCCCCGTTTTCGAGACGGAACCTCACGGAGCGCACCCAGGCGACTAAATCCTCGCGTCATCCCCGACCCTCAGCCTGCCTCCGTTGCGATAGGCATTTGCCTACGCTGATAACCCTCCCGCCCAAATTTCGCGCGGGAGGGTTACAATTGGCAAGGAGTAGAGACGTAGACAGGTAAAGACGTACACAGGTAAACAGGCACACAGGTACACACGTACAGGACGGAACACTGCTCACCGACTCCCCATGCGCCCTAACTTCTTCCACCACCTCCACCCTCCCACCATCCCGGCCGACCAGGCGCGCTGGCATCACACCCTGGGCGCAGGCGGGACGGCCGTCTTCCTGATTCTCATTCTCGGCGTGACAGGTATCCTGGAAATGTTCTACTACGTTCCTCATCCGGAAGAAGCGGCTCTCTCGGTGCAGCAGATTACTTATCATGTCCCCTTCGGCTGGCTGATTCGCAACTTGCACTATTGGGCCGCACAGGCGTTGATTCTCGTTTCTGCCGTCCATTTTTTGCGTGTCATTTTTACCGCTGCTTACGGCAAACCCCGCCGCTTCAATTATCTGCTCGGACTGGCGTTATTTGTCCTGGCGCTTCTGCTCGATTTCACCGGCTACATCCTGCGCTGGGACGTGGGCATCTGCTGGCCGCTGACCACCAGCACGAACCTGCTCAGAACCATCCCGCTCGCTGGCGATTTTTTGTACCGCCTGGCGGTCGGCGGAGGCGAAGCCTGCCAGACGGCTCTGCTCCGCTTTTACACCTGGCACATTTTCGCCCTGACCCTGCTGGTCGTCATCCTGGGCGTCTGGCATGCCTTCCGCGTCCGGCGCGATGGCGGGATTGCCGTTCCGCCCCCCGCGGCGCGTCCCAGTCAAGAACGCATCAGCCGCTTCGAGTTGGTGCGCCGTGAAGTTGCGGCCATGCTGCTCGTTGGCACATTTCTCATCCTACTCTCGCTTCTCTTCCCTGCTCCCATTGCCCCCGCAATGAGCGGTCAGCCGGTCATAAGCGAAGAAGCCCGCGCTCCCTGGTTCTTCCGGTGGGTTCAGCAAATGCTTAAATGGGGCGACCCATTTCTCTTTGGCGTGCTCATCCCTGTTGGAATCCTCGTTCTTCTCACCCTCATCCCCTACATCTTCCCCAAACCTGCTGACAGCGACATTGGCCGCTGGTTTCCAAAATCCAACTGGCTGGCGCAGGCGACGGTTGTGGTCATTGGTTTGTTTATTCTCGTTCTCACGCTCGTAAACAGGTAAACAGGTACACAGGTACACAAGTACACAGGTACACAAGTAAACACGGAACATACAAAGACATCCTTTCCCTCATGCGCCGTCTCCTCACTCTTTCCTCTTTTCTCCTTCTTCTCGCCATCATTTTTATTTGGTGGAACAACTCGCGCCGACTCAAGCCCATTGCCCTGATACCCACCCTGACCGGGCAGCCCGAATACTGTCTCACCTGTCACAGCGACTTGCCCGAAATCAGCCCCTCGCATCCGGTAAAAACCTTCGGCTGTGTCCTCTGTCACGGCGGGGAACGCCTGGCCTTGGACGCCGACCTTGCGCACAGCAGTATGCGCGGCGGGGCAAACCCGTCCGACCTGAGCGTAGTCGAAGCCTCGTGTGGCGGAAGCAACTGTCATTCCGGGAGCGAAGCGGATGGACGGAACCACATACAGCGCGTCCTCACCAGCGTCCAATCCACCTACACCGGGGCGATTGCCAATATCCGCTACACCTTCGGCGCGCAGACTAATTTGAATGCTCACTTCGGAATCCGCGCCGTGACCGATGACGAAACACGGACAGGGATCAAAGCGCTCCTGGCATTCGATCCATTCAGCGAAACCAATCCGTCCATCCAGAAATTTGGCGAGAATTGCCTCACTTGCCACCTCCACGCCGAACCGCGTGAAGGCGAGAGGTACGCGCGGCAAACAGGTTGCGCCGCCTGCCATTCCCCTCTTCCATCGGGAGAGAGGGCAAGGGTGATGGAGAATCGCCACACGCTGACCACCGCCATCCCCTACACTCAATGTAACACCTGCCACAACCGCGGCAACTACGACCTGCGAAACATGACTTTCGTCGAACGAACCGACCATTCAACCCTCAGGTTGTACGACTATTACCAGCCCATTGCCCAATTCGTCCAATGCGAATACACCCTCGACTGCGTGGACTGTCACACCCGCATCGAGGCAATGGGCGATGGCGATATTCACCCCAACCAGGCCAACATCCAGTATGTGCAATGTAAAACCTGTCACGGCACGCCGACCGAATTGCCGCTCACCAAAACGTTGACCGACCCGAATGACATCGCCTTCAAACTGGCATTTCTCAACCCCGTCGTTGACCTGAAACTGGGCGATACCATCCTCGTCACCGAACAAGGCGAGCCGCTTTGGAACACGCGCGTTCTGGCCGATGGCACGTATGAAATGATTGGCAAAGCCACGCGGCAATACTTCACCTTCCGCCCCGTGATGGGCAGCGGTTGCACGCAGAACGGCGCAGACCAGCGTTCTGCTTATTGCCACCAGTGTCACGCTGTGAAGAGGTGATATGCCTGATCCGAACCGCCGCGATTTTCTTGCCCTTCTCCGCAACGGCTTCCTCTGGCTGAGCGGCGTGTTGGCCCTCGGCATTTTGCTCCGTTTTCTCGACTTCGACCCCACCCCCGCGCCAAAGACGGAATTCGACCTGGGCCCCGCCTCAGACTTTCCCCCCGGCTCGCGCACGCTTCTCTCCGACCCACCGGCGATACTGCTGCACACCGAAAGCGGCTTCTTCACCCTCAGCCTGGTCTGCACCCATCTTGGCTGCACCGTCGAGCCAGATGTGGATGGCTTCTCCTGTCCCTGTCACGGCTCCCGTTTCGATGCCGACGGGCGCGTGACCCATGGCCCCGCCGCGTCTGCTCTGCGTCAACTACGCGTGGAAGTTACCGCCGATAATCGCCTCATCCTGCACACTGATTGAATTTGCGCCATTTCTTCAAGTCTGCCAGCCGTTCCTCCACAGCCTGGACCTCGAGTTCGAGTTTCGCCAGGTAGGCCTCCAACTCAGCGATTTGCTCGGCCCTGGTCCGGTAGCAGCGGTGGAAGTGATGACACCGCAGCAGTCGAAGACGGCCACTGCCACCGCAATCGCCAATTCGAAATGGTTACTGGCAACGGTGAAGAAAGCGCGGTCGTCTTCGAGTAGTCCGCGCCGACGACTTTACCCATCACGAAACTGACCAGGAACATGACCACAAAGTAGATGAGCAGCGGCGCGGCGATGCGCGCCACGTCCAGCGGCAGTTCCACAATGTACTCACCTTTGAGCGAGAACATGACCACGAGGGTAAAGAACAGCGCCGTCAGCGTGATGGGGCCGGTCTTGGGGATGAACTTGCTGTGATACACTCCTTGTCCCTGGCCTGCGAAGAGATGATTTGGCTGCCTGCAATGGCTCTCAATGACCTGATTACAATAGGGCGATGGAAGGCCTTTACGCCGCGAGATCAGACGTCCATTGATCTGTGAATTAGGTGGATGCCACCGGTGTTGTTTTTTGCCGGAGCAGGTGTGCAAGGCATTTCACCACCCCAGCGCAGTTATGCACGCCAATTACACATGGCGTTTGGGCCTGCGCCTCAAACGGGTATAGGCCAGCCTGCCGGATGGAAGCAAGAACAGCATCAAGGCCGTCATGATGACCGCTGAGGCCAGACACCAGGCACAGGTCGCACCAATGACGAAAGGCTCCAGGAATGTCAAGTAGACGGAAAAAAGCGTGCCAAAGGCCGTCATGCCCAGCATAGCCAGCGCAGCATAATCAGCCGATCTGCCAGCCGCAAACCGGTGGACGAACCAGGCAACAAGGATAGCAAGGTAGCCGGCCAGTCCAAGCACGCCGACAGGTAGAATCCCAAACAGGCGCGCATATTCGCTCTGTTGCACGGTATTGCAATCGCCCACCGGCCCACAGACGGCTTGGGTGTGGGTGGTCTCCACAAAGGTCAGGTAACCAGCCACGCCCAGCCCCACGAGGCACAACGCCAGGACAGCCCAAGCCCCCCATCCACTGAGCGCTTCGCCGGGCAGGCGGCAAAAGCGAAAGCCGGACACGCCCAGGGCAACAAGCATGCCAATCAAGACGACGGTCGCCAGAGTATTCCCGGCAGGATCACGAGCCAGACGTTCCCGCAGGGTGAGACGAGTCTGCTCCCAGTTCACCGGCGGCGCCGGGGCGACGACAGCCGGTTCCTGGACGGCCGGGGCTGGTGTGGTCACCTCAGGGGTTGGCTGCACCTCAGGGGAGTCAGAAGCAGGTGCGGGGTCGGCTTGAACCGTGGCGGGGACAGAGAGCGCTAACGCCTCTGCCAAGCCCGGAATAGCAGGCCAGTCCACGCCTCCTTTTTCGAGATGGTAGGCAATCAGGCCAGGAAATTGTTCGGGGATGTCTCGCGAGCCAACCAGGTATTGATCTCCTACGACCAGGAAGGGTACGCCCGTGCTCTCCAGGTCAAAGTAGAGCATGGCAGATTGAAAGAGCGGCTGGCCGCTTTCCGAGGTCACATCAACGGCAAAGATTTGCAATTGATCGCCGTATTGCTCGATGAGAGGCGGCAGGGTTTCAGTCATCACATAGTGGCAGTGGCCGCAATAAGGGGAATAGAACAATACGGCGCGGACAGCAGCGGGTGGTTCGGCCTGAAGCGGCGGCATCGTCCTACCAGTGAACAGAGTGAACATCAAGAGCAGGTTGAGCATGTGATTTTTTCCTATGGGTAGCGGCGAAGCAAGTGCCCGGCAATGTCATTCGGTTAGCCCTCTCTGGGCGCGGTAGCGTTGACGCAGTTCGGCCAGGCTAACCAGGTGGTCCGATTCTTGAAGGTACCAGTGCTCCCAGCCGTTGCAGGGCGCGCCGCCGGAGTAGTGGCTGCCAGCCTTGTGGATGCTGCCCTCGAAGCCGTCGGCTGTGCGCAGACGGCCATCGGGCTTGACAACCGCCGTGCGGGACGGGTCTCTGGCAAAGAGCAGGGTCTGGCCCGGCCGGACGTGACCATCTTCCAGCAGCCGGGCAAATTCCACCCGCGCAGCACGTTGGGCCTGGCTTCTGACATCGAACGTCTCGGCATTGAACGGCGCGGGTTGGACGGCCTCAAGGCGCCGGCAGGCGACTTCGATATAGCGGCGTTCGCGCTCTATCCCAATCCAGTTGCGGTGCAACCGTTTGGCAACGACGGCTGTAGTGCCGCTTCCCAGGAAGGGATCAAGGATCACAACGCCGGGATTGCTGGAAGCAAGAATGACGCGATAGAGCAGGGCTTCCGGCTTCTGCGTGGAATGCGCCTTTGCGCCGTTTTCATCTCTGGCGCGCTCTGCACCGGTTGCCAGCGGTAGAATCCACCAGTCAGAACGCATTTGCTTCTCCTCGTTCAGACCTTTCATTGCCTGATGGTTGAAAGTGTAGCGGGCGCCTTTGCCCGTGCTGGCCCAAATCAGCGTCTCGTGGGCGTTGGTAAAGCGCACGCCGCGGAAGTTGGGCATTGGGTTGGTCTTGATCCAGATAACATCGTTAAGGATCCAGAAGCCCAAATCCTGCAGGATGGCGCCAACGCGGAAGATATTGTGATAGGTGCCAATCACCCAGAGCGTGCCGGTTGGTTTCAGGACGCGCTGGCAAGCCGTCAGCCATTGGCGAGTGAATTCATCATAGGCCTGAAAGGACTCGAAGCGGTCCCAGGCGTCACCCACTGCATCCACTTTTGTCATATTGGGGCGGTGCAGTTCACTGTGCAGCTGTAGATTGTAGGGCGGGTCGGCAAAGATCAAGTCAATGCACTTCTCCGGGAGGGATGCAAGCACTTCGACACAGTCGCCCTCGAATATCTGATTCAGAGGCAGGGGCATGGTTTACTCCGCTGGCTAAAAATTATACCCTCTCTTTCCAAAGTGAATGTCAGCCGGGAGGTACCGCAGCATGGGCATCGAAATCCGAAGTACGCGCCCTCGGACTTCATTTTGCAGGTCAGATCGGGAAGTGTCCGCGCTTCCCCTGGGCGTTCCAAATCTGGACCGTCATGAACCGCGGACGACGGCCCTCTGTTCCCCGACCCGGCGGGAATGGGGTGCTGATTCGGGTGTAAGTTGAGATTGATTTCCCGCCTCAAATCAATGTCCGACCCCGCGCCCGCGGCCCTGGGGCGCCCCCCTGTGAAGGCAACTGCCGCCCCGACGCGTCTGACCCGGACAAGGCGCGGCGGGCCATTCGTCAGGCCCGCCGCGTTCCGTGAACGATTGACTCACCCCCACGTTTTACTTCTTCAAATCCGCCAGCCGCGCCTCCACGGCCTGGACCTCGAGTTTGAGTTCCGCCAGACAGGCCTCCAACTCGGCGATCTGCTCGCCCCTGGTCTGGTAGCGGCGGTGGAAGTGGTGGCCGCCGCAAGAGGGCAGTGTTTTCTCTTTGCTGTATAATAAAGACATGGCAACTCCGAATCCTTCCCGCGTGAAGATAAAAATTCCCCAGCAGGAACTGGTGGACTTTTGCCGTCGTTACCAGGTGCAAAGATTGGCATTGTTTGGCTCCGTGCTGGGGGATAATTTTCGGCCCGATAGCGACGTGGATGTGCTGGTATCCTTTCAGCCCAATGCGCGCATTGGATTGATTACCTTCTCGCGCATGCAACGTGAACTCGCCTCTTTGTTCAATCGCCCGGTGGATTTGGTGCCAATGGATGGATTGAAACCGGTCATCCGCGACGCGGTACTGTCCGACATTGAGGAAATCTATGCGGCCTGAAAAACTCTATCTAACCGATATTGTCGAAGCCACGCAGTCCATTGCCAGGTTCGTGCAAGGAGAGAGTTTCGACGAATTCGAGCGCAACGAAATGATGAACAGCGCGGTACTCCAGAAATTGATGGTCATTGGAGAAGCCGCCGCTCGCCTGCCGAAAGCGTTTACCAGCCGCTTTCCTGAAATTCCCTGGGTGGACATCATAGCCTTCCGAAACATTGCCGTCCACGAGTACTTTGCCATCCGCTGGGATATTGTCTGGATTGCTGCAACCGAAGAAGTCCCCGTACTGAAAGAACAAATAGAGCAAATCCTTAGGCAAGAATTTGCCGACTAGCAGATCGGGCCCCGTCTGTGATCTATGATTGGGGCGACATTCTCTTACAGGGTGTCGCCCCAACGTGTCTGGCCCGACCAAGGCGCGGCCCAGCACGGCGGACCTGACGAATGGCCCGCCGCGTTCCGTGAACGATCGACTCACCCCCCTACGCTTTACTTCTTCAAGTCTGCCAGCCGCTCCTCCACGGCCTGGACCTCGAGTTTGAGTTCCGCCAGATAGGCCTCCAACTCGGCGATCTGCTCGGCCTTGGTCTGGTAGCGGCGGTGGAAGTGATGGCCGCCGCAGCAGTCGCAGCCGCAATGGCAGTCGTGGCCGCCGTGGCAGTCGCAGCGGCATTCCTCGCCGCAGTCGCAGTGTTCGTGCTTGCATTCACAGGTTTTGTCAGACATAGGATGCTCCTTTCTCTATTTCTTCAAATGGTGGCGCAAGTCTTTGACTGTGGTGAGTGAACCATCAACGAATAGGGCAACGAATGAGCGAATGGGGCAGCGGAGTATTCGTTTATTCGTTCCCCATTCGTTGACGGTATGCTTCTCTGACTTCGCCTACACTGTCAAATCTATGAATTTGCCTCACGCAGCAAAGCAGGAATCACCTCCGCAATGGCATCGCGCACGCGGCGGAAGTCGTCCATGTCGTCCGTTTTGGCCGGGTCGGGGAAACTGTGGTGGATTTTCTTCCCCTTGCCCAGCCAGACGGGACACTCCTCCGCGGCCGAATCGCAGACCGTGACGACCAGATCGAACGCTTCGCCCAGGAACTCGTCCGTCCGCTTCGACCGGCCCGCGTGCTGGATGCCAATTTCAGCGAGCGCTTCCACCGCCTTGGGGTGGACGTAGCCCGCCGGCTTCGTCCCCGCGCTGAAGGCCTGCCACTCGTCCCCCAGCCGGGCGTTGACGATCGCCTCAGCCATCTGGCTGCGGCAGGAATTGCCCGTGCAGAGAAACAGGACGCGCTTTTTCATGCTTCCGCCATCAGCGCCGTGGTGATGAAGGTGGTCACCTCCGCCGAGGTGGGGACGCGGCCGGAAGAGACGACTTTCTCGTTGATGACCAGCCCCGGCGTGGAGAGGATGTCGTATTTCATGATGTCGCTGTAGTCGGTAACTTTGACCACTTCAGCCTCGATGGCCAGTTCGTTCACGACCTGACGGGCGATTTGTTCCAGGCGCTTGCAGTTGGCGCAGCCCGAACCGAGGATTTTGATGGTGAGCATGAGGGCCTCCAGAAGAATAGTGATCAGTGAGCAGTGAGCAGTGTCAGTGAGCAGTTATTGGTGAGCAGGGGTGAGAGCAGTGCGGCGGGTGATGAGCCACAGGCCGAGGGACAGCAAGGCGAGAAAAACGAGCAGGGAAAGCCCCACCCAGCCGAGGCCGGCCCCGTCCACCCAGGCGCTGTAGAGCAGACCCGCCAGGGTGCTGAAGAGCGCCACCCAGCCAACATAAACCCAGGCCCTGGTGCGCCCGATGATGGCGGCGGTGATGAGGATGCTCTGCAGGCTGAGTTCGGGGTCCGAGATGAGGTAGGCCAGCAGGGGGCCGCGGTGCATGCCCAGGCTGAGGAACATCTGCGCAATCGGCACTTCCACCAGGGTCGGGAAGTACATGAAAACGCCGAAGACCACCCCGGCCAGGTTCGCCAGCAGGGTGTTCTCTCCGGCGATGGCCTGAATCCACTCCGGGCGGATGATG
>FWWM01005953.1_pt1 | contig 26040 bp, 19 predicted proteins | sample 2228351 | NCBI WGS metagenome assembly FWWM01 (sample SAMEA103939774, study PRJEB20133) | metagenome
AATTTTCTCCCATGGGTTTCAAAGAATCATTTAATCGATTTATCTGAGGTTTTGTAATGAATTTTGAGTTGAGAGATTTTTCAGGAATTTTCAAAAATTGAAACATTTTTGCTTTTTTTAGGGTATTAAATATATAAGGAAGATGGATATGAAGAAGGAAAAAATTTTTTTTATATCTACAACAATTCTTTCCGTTCTTTTCTTCCTGATTATGGAATCTCCCTTTCGAACTTTTGCCATGGCTCAAGAAAAGGCTTCTGGCTCAGAGCAGATACTCGAGCTCTACCTGGATGATTGCATTCTCAGAGCAATCAATAACAATCTTGGACTCAGAGCCGAGATGCTCACTCCTGAAATTGCGGAGGGAAATGTTCTTCTGGCCAAGGAAAAGTTTCTCCCATCTTTTAGTATTAATTTTAGAGACGATAATCAACGCAGCGCTTCTTATTCTTTCCTTGAAGCGAAAGATGTCGTGACAAAAAAGCAAAATGATTATACCTTCCAGCTTTCTCAAAATATTCCTTTTGGAGGCTCTTTCTCTCTATCTCTTTATAACAATATAATTGATACAAACAGAGCGTTTATCACCATTAACCCCAGTTATGGCTCGACAATTCGCATGAATTATACTCAGCCATTGCTGAAAGATTTCGGCTTTAGGATAGGTCGGAGAGAGATAATAATAGCCAGCAACAACAGACAAATTGCTGAGGAGAATTTCAGAAAAATGATTGAGGATATTATATATAATGTGGAGGTCACATATTGGAATCTTGTTTATAGCAGAGAGAATCTTAAAGTTCGTCAACAATCTTTACGTTTAGCACAGGAGTTGCTCGAGAACAACAAGGCTGAGGTCGAGGCAGGAACACTTCCTCGAATTGAACTCCTCACAGCAGAAAGCGAGGTAAGCATTCGCCAAGCAGATATTCTTGAAGCTGAGGCTATGGTTAAAAACTACGAAGATCAACTTAAAACTATAATTAATCTTTCAGCGGAGATGGAAAATATAAAAAATATTCGAATCTTACCCGTGGATTCTCCCACCATTGAAAAAAGAGATATAAGCTATGAAGAGGCTCTTCGTATAGCTTTCCAGAAAAGACCTGATCTTCGAGCTTTAAAAGTTGACTTAAAAAACAAAGAATTTAATTTAAGATACGCAAAAAATCAGCTTCTTCCTGATCTTAGTTTTCAACTCTCTTATTGGAGTCCTGGAATATCAGGAGACCAGATTATTTATCTAGATAATGATCCATATACTCGCATTCAGGTTGGCAAGATCCCTGGCAAAAAGTCAGATGCTCTTAAAGATGCTCTCAACTTTAAATTCAAGAACTGGACCGCTGGGCTGGTTCTAAATTTGCCCATCAGCAGTTTCATAACAAGAGCCAACTATGCACAGGCGAGACTTAGTCTTGATCAGTCCATGTTGAAGCTAAAAAATCAGGAACAACAAGTGGATCTTGAGATAAGCACTGCTTCCAGGGCAGTTGAGACCAATTATCAAAGGGTAATAGCCTACAGAGCAGCAAGAGAACTTGCCGAGAAAAAACTTGAAGCTGAATTGGAAAAATTTAAGGTAGGAAAGAGCACCAATTATCTTGTCCTTCAGTATCAGAGAGATTTAGCAAATGCTCAGACCATGGAAATAAAAGCAATGATCGATTATAATATATCGCTTGCCAATCTTGACCGAGCAATGGGAACTGGTAGGGAACGTCATGGAGTATCAATTATAAGCAATGAATAATTTTTCATTTTGTAAATCATGAATATAAGATGGATGGGAAAATGAAAATAATAGAAAAAATTAAAAGAATGAGTTTGGCTCAGAAAGCTTTTCTAATTTTAAGTGTTCTTCTGGCGGTTCTGATAATTTGGAAAGTTGGACAGGCAGTTTTTAAAAAATCCAATTTCAATAGTTTTAGACAAGCAGCTGTTGCTGTGGAAATAGCTCCTATCCAAACAGGTTTAATAAGAGATGTGGGACAATTCTCAGGAACTCTCATTCCAAAATCTCAGTTTGTGGTGGCACCTAAAGTTTCTGGCAAATTGAAGAAGCTTTATGTAAACATTGGAGATAAGGTGGAGAGAGGACAGTTGGTAGCACAGCTGGACGATGAAGAATATCTCCAGCAGGTAGCTCAGGCAGAAGCAGATCTAAAAGTTGCCAGAGCAAATTTTGAAGAATCAAGAAGTGCGCTCGAACTCGCAAGAAAGGAGATGGAAAGAGCAGAAACTTTGCATAAGAAAGGTATTCTTTCTGATGCTCAGTTCGATTCAGCTAAAGCCCAGTTTCAGGCACAAGAAGCCAGGTTTAAAGTGGCTGAAGCTCAGGTGGCTAATCGGGAAGCCGCGCTTGAAACAGCAAAGGTGCGACTCTCTTACACAAGGATAAATGCTACATGGGAAACAGGGAGCAATTTTCGATATGTAGGAGAAAGATTTGTGGATGAAGGTGCTTTGCTTTCGGCGAACACTCCAATAATCTCTGTAATTGAAATCCAACCCATCTTAGCAGTAATTTATGCGACAGATAAAGAATATTTCCGTATAAGAGTTGGGCAGGATGTAGCAGTCAGTTCTAGTGTTTTTTCAGGAGAGAAATTTTACGGGAAAGTGGTTAGATTGGCTCCTCTTCTTAAAGAAACATCTCGACAGGCAAGAGTGGAAATTGAGATTGAAAATAAAGACGGAAAGCTCAAGCCAGGAATGTTTATACATGCTGAGATAGAATTTGGTAGGAGAGAAAACGCAAGAATTGTTCCCTTTAACTCCATTGTTACTCGTCAAAATTTCCAGGGAATATTTCTTGCTGAAATTGAGAAAAGAAAGGCAATATTTAAGCCCATTAAAGTGGGTATAATTGAAGGAGAGAAAGCAGAGGTTAGCGAGCCCAATGATATTTCTGGTTTTGTGGTAGTTCTTGGTCAACATTTACTCCAGGATGGAATGGGAATCATCCTTCCTGAAAAGGGAGATAAGAAAGAACCATCCCAGAGAACTGGAAAATTTTCTGATAGAAAAGAGGGGAAAAAATGAACATTTCCGAGTTTTCAATAAAACATCCCATTTTTATTACTATGATAATTTTAGTGGTTATAGTCTTAGGTCTTATCTCTTTCACAAGATTACCCATAGACCTTATGCCTGATATAACTTATCCTACCCTCAATGTTTTCACCTCTTACCCTAACACTTCGCCCCAGGAAATAGAACAGATTATAACAAGACCCATTGAGGAGGCTTTAAGTTCGGTTCCTGGAGTGGAGGAAATATTTTCCATTTCCTCGCAGGGATCAAGTGTAGTAAGAGTGATGTTTTTCTGGGGAACAAATCTTGATGAAGCATCCAACGAAATAAGAGAAAGGCTGGACCGCATAATTTCCCGTTTTCCAGAAGAGGTTCAAAGACCAACATTGAGGAAATTTGACCCTGCTCAAATGCCAGTTTTGATGATTGGAGTGCTCAGCGAGCTTGATCCCATTCAGGTAAGGAAAATTATAGATGAGCAGATTTCTTATCGTTTAGAAAGAGTGCCAGGAGTTGCTTCAGTGGATATATGGGGAGGCCTTGAAAGGGAAATTCAGGTAAATCTGTTTCCTGATAAAGTGAAGGCTCTTGGTTTACCCCTGGATTTAATTATAAGCAAAATTAGGCAGGAAAACATAGATCTTCCAGCAGGAACTATAGAAAAGGGAAATTATGAGATAGTTATACGAGTCCCTGGAGTCTATACAAATATTGAGCAAATTAAAGAGACAATTGTAGCTATTAGGGAAGGTGCTGCTATTAGACTAAGAGATATAGCGAGTGTTGAAGATACTTATCGAAGAATTACAAGGGTGGCAAGGATCAATGACTTGCCAGGGATAAGAATGGCTATTTTTAAACAGTCTGGAGAGAACACTGTAAAGATAGTGGAAAGCATTTACAAAGAGCTAAGAAGACTTGAAGAAGATTATCCTCAATTTAAATTTGTCCCGATAAGGGATAGCGCTAAATATATAAGAGATGCAATAAATAATGTAGCTTCCACTGCTCTTTATGGAGGGCTGCTTGCAATTTTTGTCCTTTTGTTTTTCCTTGTTAATCTGAGAAGCACTCTTGTAATCGCTTTTTCCATTCCTATTTCTATTATTGCCACATTTATTCTGATTTATTTCAATGGGTTTACACTGAATGTTATGAGCCTGGGAGGGCTTGCCTTAGGAATAGGAATGATGGTAGACAGCTCAATTGTTGTCTTGGAAAACATATATAGATTGAGGGGAAGAGGAATCCCTATAATGAGGGCTGGTGTTGAAGGAACCAAAGAAGTCACATCAGCAATTATTGCCAGCACACTTACCACCATTATTGTTTTTATGCCCATGTTATTTATGAGAGGGGCTGCTGGTGTAATGTTCAAACAGCTTGCTTATGTTGTCGCTTTTTCTCTCATCTGTTCTCTGGCAGTGGCTCTCACTCTTGTTCCTATGCTCTCCACAAAGATTATTAAGGATGATGTGGCAGGGAAAAAGAACCCGGGTTCCAGATGGGCTGTCAAAGCAAAACAAATCTTTTCAGAAATAGAAAATTATTACAAAAGAATTCTCGATTATTCTCTTCGCCATAGATTCCAGATATTAACTATAACCGTAATACTTCTTGTAATAAGTATTTTTCTTCTTCGTTTTGTGGGGCGTGAATATCTTCCTCAGACTGACGAAGGGGAGGTTTCAATTACTGTGGAAATGGAAGTTGGAACAAGACTTTCCGTTATGGATCAGAAGCTCAAAGAGATAAGCTCTCTTGTAAAACAACTTATTCCTGAAATTCAAACCATGGAAGAAATCGCTGGAAGCGGTGGATGGAGAGGCGGAGCGAACCAAGGAAATATAAGATTGAAGTTGGTTCCGCGCTCGCAGAGGACAAGATCAAGTATGGAAGTAGCTGCTGACTTAAGTAGAAAACTTTCCCAGATTTCTGGAGTTATAATTCGTGTCAGAACTTCTGGTGGGCAAATGATGTTTGGGATGAGAGGAGGTGGTGGTGGAGAAAGGTTGCAGATTGAGATTCGAGGTTATGATATGGATTTGGCACAGAATATAGCCCAACAGGTAAAAAGGGTGGTGGAAAACATAAAAGGTGTAACTGATGTAAGAATAAGCAGAATTGAAGGAGCTCCTGAACAACATTTTGTTATAAATAGGGAGAAAGCGTCGGACATGAAGCTTTCTGTGAACCATATAGCAAGCTTTATCCAGACAATACTTATGGGCTCTCAGGCAAGTTATTTCAGGGAGGCAGGACGTGAATATCGAATTCTTGTAAAAGTTAAAGATTCTGAAAGACTCGACATTAATGATCTTCTTGACCTTACCATCACCAACTCAGATGGTCAGCAGATAAGCCTGCGGAATGTTATAGATGTTAAACCTCAAAGAGGACCCCAACAAATAGAAAGAAGGGATAGAGAAAGAATAATAAATGTTTCTGCGGAAATAGCTGGTAGGGACCTGGGATCAGTAATTGCTGATACTCGAAAAGCTCTAAAAACCATCCCTGTTCCAAGGAACTTCACCATTGATTTCACGGGAGATTATGAAGAACAAAAGAAAGCAAATCGTGAATTGACTCTAAGTATTATTCTTGCTCTTCTCCTTGTTTACATGGTAATGGCCATGTTATATGAATCTCTAAGGGATCCATTTATAGTTATGTTCTCTGTTCCTCTTGCAATAATTGGTGTAGTCATAATACTTATACTTACAAATACAACCCTCAACTTACAAACCTATATTGGTTTAATAATGCTGGGCGGAATTGTTGTTAACAATGCCATCCTGCTCGTTGATTATACTAACCTTTTAAGAAGAAGGGATGGTATGGAATTAATGGAAGCTATAAAAGAAGCGGGTAGAAGAAGATTGAGGCCAATCTTGATGACCGCCTCCACCACAATAATCGCCATGATTCCTTTAGCGCTGGGAATGGGAGAAGGAAGCGAAGTTAGAACTCCTCTTGCAAGGGCAGTTATTGGTGGACTTACAAGCTCCACCTTCATAACTCTTGTAGTAATTCCTGTTATATATTCTCTTTTTGAACAGAAGAGAAGTAAAAAATTAAAATAAATCTTTAATTTCTGGGCGCTATTTTATCTGAGTTTTGTTCCTCCTTATAATTTTATAAAAATCTAAAAAAGAAAGTTTAGAAAACAATTTGCGAATTTGACTTTAAAGACCATTTTTTTTAAAATCATCCTTTATAAAGGAGTAAAAATGAAAGCTCCCAAGTTAACAACTCAAATTTTTTTCGTGTTGATCTTAGGAATAATTTTTGGTTTGATTTTTCCAAAATGGGGCGAATCTATAAAACCTATAGCGGATGCATTTTTGAGGATGATTAAAATGATTATTGTTCCGCTCATTTTTTCCACTCTCCTTGTGGGGATAGCAGGGACAGGAGACTTTAAAAAGCTTGGAAAGATTGGATTAAAAGCAATAATTTACTTCGAAATTGCTACTACAATAGCCCTTTTCCTCGGTCTTTTGTTTGTTTCAATAACAAAACCTGGAGTGGGTGTCTCTATTGCAGATGTGGATCCTTCTAAGATACAGGCAGCTGAACAAAGTCAGATAAAAATAGGAGAACTTCTCCTCCATATCATTCCAACAAACATAATTGAAGGAGCTGCGAGAGGAGACATTTTGCAGATAATTTTCTTTTCATGTTTTTTTGGGATTGCGGTCACTGCTCTTGGTAAGAAGGGAGAAATTATAATCCAGTTTACTCAAGCGGTTTCTGATGCCATGTTCAAAGTTACTCTTTATGTAATGAAATTAGCTCCCTTAGGTGTTTTTGCTGCTATAGCAGCTACAGTAGGAAAATATGGAATTTCTATGCTCCTTCCCCTTGCAAAACTCATTATCACCATGTATATTGCCCTCACTGTATTTTTATTCTTTGTGCTGGGGGCTATCTCTATTATAATAAGAGTTCCATTTTTTAAATTTATGAAGGCTGTTTGGGAGCCTTTTCTCATAGCATTTTCCACCGCAAGTTCTGAGGCTGCTCTTCCAAAAGCTATGGAAATAATGGAAAAATTTGGTGTTCCAAGAACAATTGTTGCTTTTGTTATACCCACAGGCTACAGCTTCAACCTCGATGGAAGCACTCTCTATCTTTCCATGTCCACAATATTTGTAACTCAAGTATATGGAATGGATTTAGGTATGGAGAAAATAATCTTGATAATGCTCGCATTGATGCTAACTTCCAAGGGAGTTGCAGGGGTTCCTGGTGCTTCCATAACAGTTCTTACAGCCACTCTGGCCTCTTTTGGATATCCTCTTGAAGCTGTCCTTTTGCTATTAGGGATTGATAGAATCCTTGATATGGCAAGAACATCTGTAAATGTGGTTGGGAATTGTATTGCTTCAGCAGTAGTTGCCCGATGGGAAAAATGTTTTGACGATGAGAGGATGAAATCTTATGTTTGATTTTATAATACAAGATTCCATCTGACCTCTCTATGTGGAGATATTTAGTAGAAAATTCTTTATGAAGGAAAAAGTTAAGAAAATAATTCTCGTCCTTCTTGTTATTTTTGCATTTATTTTAAGAATATGGGGAACAGCTGGTGTATATCCAAGGCCTGATGACCATGAACAGATAGGTCATGCGAAGGTTGCTTATAACCAATATTTTCAACACTATTTAAGCTATCCTGTATTTTATCAATATGTGGGAGGATTTTTTCTAAAGGGAATAAACCTTCTCTTTCAATTTTTCGGAGCTGTGGAAAAGGACTTAAAAAAGAATTTTAGCTATGATGAGATAGCAATCATTTTAAGAATTATCTCCGCTCTTTATGGAGCTTTTTCAGTATATATAACATATCTGATAGGGAGAAAAATTTTTGATGAAAAGACAGCTCTTCTATCCTCCTTCTTTTTAACCTTTACTTTCTTCCATATCTTGCTCGGACATACTGCTCTCCTGGATCCCCAAATGGGCTTTTTATCTCTCGTGGCATTTTACTTCATTCTTAAAATTTTTGAAACAAGAAAATATTCCCATTATATTTTTGCAGGTTTATTCACCGGTCTCTCTATTGCTTCTAAATACAATGCTATTTTTATTTGCTTTTCTCTTCTTCTTGCTCATATTTTTAGCTTAAAGGAAATTAAGAAACCATGGAAAGTTTTCAATTTCAAAATAATGTTAGCAGGAATAGCTATAATCTTAGGTTTTCTAATAGGAAATCCTCCTGTTTGGTTATCTTTTAGAAGGTGGTATTCAGCTTTCAAGGTGTTGCCGATTGTATTAAAACCGGATCCATGGATGGCAGAAATAAAAGGCTTGAGTCTCTGGGATTGGCTTCGTTACAACAAATTTACCTTCGCCCTTATTAATATTAACTATTCTATAAAGTTAGCTCTATCATTCTTACTTCTAATTGGCTTTTTTTATCTAATCTTTAAACTAAAAAAAAGCTATTTCCTTTTTCTTTCCTTTCCTATTTTTTATATTATTTTAGGTCTGGGAATCTACGAAATCTCAAGACCAAGAGATCATTTTGTTCTCATACCATTTTATATAATCTTGGCATCCAAGGGATTCTTTTTAATATATGAATTGATAAAGAAAACGCTTCCCTCAAAAACATTATCTCAAATTATCGCTATCCTCCTTTTAGCATTGTTCTCTTATCCATCTCTTAAATCCACCTGGGAAATCCTCTGCTTTTTCAGAGAAAGGGATACTCTGGAGTTCTCAGAAGACTGGATTTATGAAAATATACCCCCTAAGAGCTGGAATACATACGAACTTTACACTCCTTTTATATACATGCCTGCTTCTGTGTGGAAATATGGTTTTATTTTTCCTTACAGATATCATCATAACTTTTATTTCATACTTGGAAGATGGCTGAGGGAGCAGCCTTTCGATCACTTAAGAAAGATTTCGAGGTTTGTGTATGTATCCTCAGTAAATTCCAATAGATTCAAGGGGGTGGAGAAGTTTTATCCAAAAGAGCACAAATTTTATACCACAATCCAAAAGGAATTTAAAATTCTCAAAAGATTTTCATTAAGAGAGATCGAATCTAAAAACCCAGAAATTTCAATCTACAGCATTAAAAAGCTCGCTCCTCGTGAGCTATCGATTATCTTCCCTAACCAGTTATCTCTTCATCAAAGAGAAAGGGATGTAAATTTCGCTGGTGCAGGTGATTATGGAAAAACAAATCTCATAAAACTTCTCTATCCTGGAGAAAAAATAGAAAGATGTATTGTAAAAGAAAAAGAAATTGAACACTTTTCTATATTTCTTTATGGTAAAGAAGGAGACTCTATTCTATTAAAAAATTATGATGTGATGCTTAAAGTTTCTAAAGAAGGATTCGTCTTTAAAGAGGTGGAAGCTAAAAGAGCGATTTATCCCTCACCAAATAATTTTTACCTTTTTGAAATTGAAGCAAATTATCTTAATTCTGCTCCTGTTCTTGTTAAGATTATTTTTGATCCCTTAAAAATTGGCTTTGAGCTTTTCAAAAATAATCAGTATGAAAGATCCATTTCTTATTTTTTGAATCAAATAGAAAAAGAACCAGAGAATCTCGATGCTTTTCTTTATCTCCAGGAAGCAAGAAGGAGAAAAGGTTTAAAAATTGAACTACCAAAAACTCATGTCTTAAAAAGAGTAGATACTTATTTTAGGAGTAATGATATGGAGAAGTGGATGAAATGGGTAGAAAGATATGCATCCATAGATACCCAATATTTACTTGACTCCAAGACCCTCTATTTGGAAACAGAAGATTTTACCAGAGATTCCTTTACATTAAATTCCCTCGAATTCCTTAACAGAAAAGGCTCTTTAGTATGCAGGGATCTCCATATGGAACTTCCCTTTATTCTACCTCAGAATTACATAGCTATCCTAACAGTCAAATCTCCTTATGAAAAACTATTTTCCTCCATAGAAATAGTCTCAGATGGAGGCTCTTATTCGCCCTCAAAAGTAACTCCTCTTCCTGAAAAATTTTTTAAGATCGAGATTCCTTTTGAAAAAACTAATATATATGAAAAAGCATTTTTAAGAATAAAACTAAATGAGCCCTTTCTTATTCTTGATGATTTAAGAATAATACCTGATTTAAAGAGATTTCTTGAGGAGAAAAGAAAAGATGTAAAAGGTATCCTTGAAATCTTTGAAAAATATAAAGAACCAAAATGAGCTGGAATTTTTTGAAGGAAGAAGAGAGAAAAAAATGGGATCATTTTGTGGAGATGCAAGAAGATTCAAGATTTATTCATTTGACCGGTTTTAAAAAGGTGGTTGAAAATACTTATAAATTTAAGCCTGTTTATCTTTATTTTAAAAGAGGAAACGAGATTTTGGCTACATTTTCTTCCTTTATCCAAAACTCCATTCTATCAGGGAAAAGAATTATCTCTCAGCCTTTCTCTGAATACGGAGGGTTAATTTTCTCTAAATGGCTTGAAGAAAAAGAAAAAATCGAAATTTTGGAGAATTTATTTGAAAGGCTTCGTTCTTTAATGAAAGATGAAGGAATTAAGGGAATGGAGCTAAGGGGTAAAGTTAGCGAATTGCTTGAAAAGTTTTCACATAAAATTCCTCTGGGAAAATATGGAATAAAAAGGCTAAAAAGTAAGATGGATCTCTGGAACTCCGTGGATTACATGGTCAGAAAAGCCGTAAATAAGGCAAAAAGAGAGGGTGTTTCCATAGTTAAAGATGAAAATTTCGACAAAATAAAAGATTTTTACAGACTTCATCTTATATCTATGAAAAGACTTGGTTCCCCTCCTCATCCTCTTTCTTATTTTCTTTCCTTAAAGCATGAACTTATGAAAAAGATTGAAATTATTTATGCTGTATATCAAGACAAAATTATATCTGCTCTTTTGGGATGGAAAGTGGGAAAAAGTGTTCATGTTACAGATAATCCATCGGATAGAAGATTTTTTCATCTGAGAGCTAATGATTTACTATTTTACAAATTGATAGAATGGGCTCTGGAAAACAATTATGAGATCTTTGATCTTGGTCCAATGAGATACGAAGGACAGGAGTTTTATAAAAAGAAATGGAATCTTGAGGCTCTGGAATACTCTATATACCATTATCCTTTCCCTATTAGCTCCATCGCTTACAAACCTCCATTTTATGTAGAATTGGCAAGAAGGATATGGAAGTATGTTCCTTGCTATTTTGCAAAACGAACTGGAAAGTTTTTAAGAAAGGAGCTCGGATTATGATGGAAAAAGAATTTCTATCATTGTTAGCTTGTCCGGATTGTAAAGGTGAACTCTCTCTTGAAATGGACGAGCTAAAATGTTTCCATTGTAAAGAAGTATTTCATGTAAAGGATGGTGTTCCAATTTTTGGTTTCAGAGAGAGTGAGGCTTTCTGGAAGGAATTTTTCAATGATCTATCTGAGAAAATAGGGGATTCTGAAGAGGCAAATGCTTATTTTAACAAAAAAAGCTTTGAATTTACAAAATCTGTTCTTCTTAAAGCGATAGGTGAGATAGAAGATAAAAAAATAGTGGACATTGGATGCGGGACAGGACATGCTACATCCTGTTTCTCAGAAAAAAATATTATTTTAGGCGTGGACATCTCTCTTAAAATCCTCTACCTTGCAAAGGAGAAAGGACTCTTACCAGTTCAGTCTTCTGCTACGAAATTACCTTTTAGATCTAACTCTTTTGAGGTTATAATTTGTAACAATCTCCTTCAAACAGTTTCCGAAGGAGAATCGGTGATGGACGAAATAGAAAGAATCTCTGCAAAAGGAGGAAAGGTATTTATAGTCACCTCAAACAGGGATGGGATTCTTAACAGAATATTTTCATTCCTCGAAAGAAAAAAATACCAGAAAATGCGGCTTTACTCTATTGGAGAAATAGCATCCTATCTTAAAAGAAAAGGCTTCCAAATTAAAAATTTCTATTTTCTTTCCCTTCCCATAAAAAAAGCATGGAAAAACAAGGGAAATACATTAATTAAAATTATTTCTACCTCCTTTCTCATTGAGGCAGAGAAAAAATGAGATCAGAAAAAACGAAATATATCCTGATTTTAATTTTAGCAATGGGCTTTTTCCTCAGATTCTGGGGAATCTCCTCTGTTTACATAAGGATAGATGATGTAACGGTAGCCAAAACAATAATAGATGTCTACAGAGGCTACTGGGTTGCTGATCCCATATTTTATTATCCCCCTCTGCTGTATTACATATGTGCTATTGTTCTGAAAGGAATATCTCTTTTCCTTTCCCTTATCTTTTACTACAAAGAACCGGGATTTTACCCGTTCACGCTCTCCCATGTTTTGTTTATTTCTCGCCTTGTCTCGGCTTTTTTTGGCTTCTTAACCATCCCCTTACTTTATCTTTCTCTTAAAAAACTTTATTCTGAGAGAGTAGCTCTAACAGGTGCATTTTTCTTCTCCATTTCTCTTATTCATGTAATCCACAGCCATCAACTTGTCATGGATATCCTTTCAACTTTTTTTGTTGTGCTTTGTTTTTACTTCTCTGTGTTGATTTTCAAATCGGGTAAAATTTTGCATTACATATTAGCAGGGATTTGTGCAGGATTAGCAACATCGTCAAAATACAATGGGTTGGTAGCTGTATTCATAATAATAACTGCTCATCTTCTAAGGACAGGAAAAATCTCCATATCAAGTATTTTTAATTATAAATTAATAATTAGCGGTATATTCTCATTGCTGGGATTTATTGCTGGACATCCCTTCTCAGTTCTGAGATTCAAACAATTTTTAAAATCGACCGAGCTCTTATTTAACGTGGTTCACAAAACAGAATGGCATCTCGTTCCCATAGAAAATATAAAATATTCCCGTTATTTTCAAGCTATTACTAATACCCTCTCTGCCGAAGGTCTTCTGTTTTTTTCCATGATAATCCTTGGGCTTTTTTTAATTCTAAAAATAAGAAAAAGAGAACATCTTCTCTTTCTTTCCTTTCCTTTAACTTATTACTTTTTTATAATCCCTCTTCTCGGGTTTTCGAGATGGAGAGATTTAACTTTTATTTCTCCCTTTTATTCTGCAATACCTGCTATAGGTATTTGGTTAATTTTTGAGAAGATAAAAAAAGAAATAATTAAAAAACTTTTCTTTGGAATTCTTATCATCTTTCTCTTCTCCTCTTTTTCCCACGTTTTCTCAAAAGTCTATTTAATATGGGATGATGATTCTTCTCAAGTCGCTTACAGATGGCTTCTCAGAAATGTGGAAGAAGGAGTGGTTTACCCTACCGCTTGAGGAAGGGAAAACTCCTTTCAGACTTCACTCAACTCCTTATATTTTCAGGAGAGAATTTCCCTCATTTGAAAATTTTGATCTGATCCTTTCTTCAAGTCTCTGCTACTCACATTTCTTCAAAAATAAAAAATTTTATTCCTATGAACTATCTTTTTATGAGAAACTTGAAAAGCATGAATTGATAAAAGAATTCTTCATTAAAGATATAGAATATAAAAATCCTGTGATAAAAATTTATAACGGAAGGAACAAAAAAAGAAGGCATCTCAAAATTATGATCCCCAATGTTCCTTACAGCGAGAAATTAAAAAGAGAATTCGAGATGGTGGACAAATTTCCTTATGGAAAGGAGACAAAAAGTTTCTTCCTTCAGGAAGGCGAAGAAATAGAAAGGATCTTTATTTCCAGGAAGCCCATAAAGAAATTCTACATTTTCTTTTTAAGCAATGACTCTAATGGTTTTATTAAAATTAACAATTTTTTGAAATCAAAAAAAGTGAAGGTGGAAAAAGGTAAAGATTCTTTTTACATTCTCAAACCTTCCCTATCCTTCCCTTTTACAAAATACAGATATAGCATCAGAATAAAGGCTCTTGGGGGATTGAAGAAAACATTTGTTAGAATTATTTACGATGATATTGAGGCAGGATTACAGTTTCTCCAGTTAGGTAATTACAAAGAAGCTTTGGAATGCTGGAGAAATGCTGAGAATAAGAAGCATTACCCTGAAATTTCCCTCTATCTCGGAGAAATAAATGATCTCATAAAATCTTTGGATGGAAGGGAAATAAAATCTTTGAAGAAGATATATAATGAAAAAGATTTAGTTGAATGGAAGAGAGCATTTAGAAAAGTTACGGGTCTGGATATTGATTTTCTTGAGGAAAGCAAGACAATAAAAATTCAAGCTGAAGATGGTTTTTGGGAGCGTGGCTATCTCATTGAATCGCAAGCTCTTTCTAATGGCAGAGGGATATTCCTGAAAGAGAAAGAAATAATTGAAATTTCCTTTTCCGATATCTTCCTTTACCCTGGATTTTACAAAATAAATCCAAATTTCTTTATCCTGAATAAAACTGAGGATATGAAAATGACCATAACATTAATTAAAGATGGAGAAAGAGAGGATCTTGAAATTAAAAACTCAGAATTAAAGCTTTCAGGGAAAAATGCCGAAGTGGAAATAAAAACAGAAATTAAAAAAGCGTGTTCCATGAAAATTAATTTTAAAATAGAGAATGGTTGCAACTCCATTATAGACTTCATAAGAATCACCCCCTCCTTCCATGATTTCTTTATAAATGAAGATCTCATCTTTCAAAACTATTTAAAAAAATTGAATCAATGAAACTTTGAGCTTTTTTAAAAGGTATAAATTTTATGGAGGCAATACATGAAGAGGATTCTGGTAATCGGCGGAATAGCAACCCTGATAGGGATAGCGATCTTTTATTTTTTTATCCATAAAAAGAGCTCCGAGCCAAAATTCAGGACTGCAAAAGTGGAGAGAGGCAATATTGCCTTAATGGTATCAGCAACAGGAACGTTAAACGCTCTAACCGCTGTCCAGGTGGGCACTCAGGTCTCTGGTATCATCTCTCAGCTATTTGCGGATTACAATTCAGAAGTGAAAAAAGGAGATGTGATTGCAAAACTTGATGACACTTTTCTGAAAGCTCAGGTAGCAGAAGCAGAGGCTAATCTTTATAAGGCTAATGTGTCCCTTAAAGAAACTGAGAGGAATTATAACAGAGCTAAAGAATTATTTTCACAGGGATTCATCTCTGAAGCTGAATTGAATCAGGCAGAGGCAAACTACGAATCCGCAAAAGCTACAGTAAGGCAAATGCAGGCTACTCTGGAAAGGGCTAAGACAAACTTGCAGTATACAACTATAACTGCTCCAATAGATGGAATCGTGATATCAAGAAATGTAGATATTGGACAGACAGTTGCTGCCTCCTTGCAGGCACCCACCCTTTTTACCATTGCTCAAGACCTTAGACAGATGCGACTCGAAGCTTCTATAGACGAGGCAGACATTGGGAAAATAAAAGAAAATCAATTTGTGACTTTTACTGTGGATGCTTTCCCTGAGGAGAGATTTGCGGGAAGGGTTTCCCAGATAAGGCTTGAACCTATCACAGTTCAAAATGTGGTTACTTACACAGTGATCATAGATGTTCCTAATCCAGAATTGAAGCTTAGACCAGGCATGACTGCCAATGTATCCATTTTAATTGACAGAAGAAACAATGTTTTAAGAATCCCAGCTTCAGCAACTCAATTCAGACCGAAGGAAGAGGATATTTCACCTTTAGCAAAGAAAAATGAGGAAGGTCTCTCTCAAACGTCCCAGACAGAAAGGCATGCTCAGGGCTTTTCTGGGCAGGAGAGGAGATTCAATCCAGAAGGAGGCGAAAGAAGACCATTTTTCGGTATGGGAGAAGGTAGAAATCCAGAATTTTTCATGAGGATGAGAGGAAGAGGTCAAATTCAGGAAGCCACTGTTTATATCATAGGTGCTGATAAAAAACTTGTCCCAGTAAAAATCAAAAAAGGTCTTTCAGACGGAAGTTTTATCGAAGTGGTGGATGGAGAATTAAAAGAAGGAGCTGAGATTGCGATAGGTTATGCAAGCCCAACCTCTTCTCCTCAGAGCACCTCTGTTCCTAGATCTAGTCCGTTTATGATGTTCAGAAGATGAGGAACTTAATAAGTTTAGAAAACACTGTAAAGATATACAGGCTTGGAGAAGTGGAGGTTCATGCTCTGAGAGGAGTCTCTTTGATGATAGAAGAAGGGGAGTTTGTGGCGATTATGGGACCATCAGGCTCTGGAAAATCCACTCTAATGAACATCATCGGTTGTCTTGATACTCCTACCAAAGGTAAATATTACCTCGAGGGAATTGAGGTTTCCTCTCTTTCTCGAAACGAACTTGCAAAAATAAGAAATAGAAAAATAGGCTTTGTCTTTCAGACATTTAATCTTCTTCCCAGAACAAGCGCCATAGAGAATGTAGAACTGCCTCTTTTTTATAATAATACATCTGCCAAGGAAAGAAAGAGAAAAGCTCTTGAGGTTCTCAGGAATGTGGGTCTTGAAGGAAGAGAAAAACATACTTCTGCTCAACTCTCAGGAGGAGAACAACAGAGAGTGGCAATTGCAAGAGCTCTCATAACAAATCCTTCCATAATCCTTGCTGACGAACCTACAGGAAACCTGGATACAAAATCCTCAATTGAAATAATGTCCATATTCCAGAAATTAAATGAACAAGGAAGAACAATAATCATAGTAACCCATGAAAACGACATAGCTCTATATGCAAAAAGAATTGTGCGTTTGAAAGATGGGTATGTGGTCCATGATGGGAAAATTGAAAATAGGAAAAATGCGAAAAGTGAGTTCCAATCTTTGCCTCCTATAGGGAGCGAATAAAAGTGAGGAAAAAATGAACTGGATAGAAACCTTTAGAGTTGCTTTCAGGTCAATAGGAAGGCACAAATTGAGAGCCTTCCTTACCATGTTAGGCATAATTATAGGAGTGGGAGCAGTCATTGCTATGGTATCTGTGGGAGAGGGAGCAAGAGTAATGGTAGAGGACAATATAAAGAGTCTTGGCTCTAATCTCATACAGATATTTCCATGGTCTATGAGAACAAGAGGAGTTCATGGTGGAATTGGCTCAAGACAATCTCTTACAGAAGAAGATTATCTTGCCATAAAGAGAGAATGCCCATCTGTTTCAGCTGTAAGTCCCATGGTAAGAACGAGTACTCAGGTGGTTTATGAGAATCAAAATTGGTTTACCTCAATCCAGGGAGTTAGTCCTGAATTCCTCCGAATAAGAGGATGGAGTCTTGAAAAAGGATCGAATTTTACTGACTCAGATGTAAGGGGAGCCACAAAAGTTGCGATCCTCGGAAAGACGGTGGTTAAAAATCTCTTCGGAGACGAAAATTTTGATCCCACAGGTAAAGTTATAAGAATAAGGAAATTTCCTTTTACAGTGATCGGTGTGCTTTCTGCTCGTGGCTATTCTGCGGTGGGATTCGACCAGGATGATCTTATTCTCGCTCCATACACCACAGTCCAGAGGAGGCTCACAGGAGATATTATGAGAATAAATATTATATATGCTTCTGCTGTAAATAGCGCATCAATGGCACAGGCACAAGAAGAGATAACACAGCTTTTGAGAAGACGTCATAAAATTCAGCCAGGAGAAGATGACGATTTTTCAGTAAGAAATCAGATGGACATTGCTTCCGCAGCCACAGAAACAACAAGGATAATGACCATTCTCCTTGGAAGTATCGCCTCTATTTCCTTAATCGTAGGGGGAATAGGGATAATGAACATAATGCTGGTATCAGTTACAGAAAGAACGAGGGAGATAGGTATAAGAATGGCTGTGGGTGCAAAATCCAGGGATATTTTAATACAATTTCTTACAGAGGCAGTGGTATTAAGTTTTGTGGGAGGGATAATAGGAATATTAGTGGGAGGTGTCGCCTCTCAGTTAATAGCTCGCTTTGCAGGGTGGAGAACTTTTATTTCCATTAATTCCATCCTTCTCGCATTTCTCTTTTCCGCTTCTGTGGGGATATTTTTTGGTTTCTATCCTGCGAGGAAAGCCTCTCTTCTTAACCCTATAGATGCGCTAAGATACGAGTGATTTAATTTCTTTCTCCCCGATACCTTTCTCAAAAACAAAAATCTTTAAAATCCTGAGGGAATGAATTAAAATTGGTATTTAAAAGAAACATGGAAATTTTAATAATAGAAAATCTTTCTCTGAGCCTCAACGGAAGGGACATCCTCAAGAATCTCTCTCTTGCCATTGAGGACGGAATAATTAACTCTATCCTTGGCTCAAACGCAGCGGGAAAATCCACCCTGGCAAATGTAATAATGGGACTTGGTGGTTTTAGACCCCAAAAAGGGAGAATAATATTTATGGGAGAGGATATCACAGATTATTCTGTTCACAAGAGAGCAAAGATGGGGCTAACTCTTGCGTGGCAGGAGCCAGCGAGATTCGAAGGAATAACTGTAAGAGATTACATCGCTGTAGGAATGAAAGAGAAAGATGAAAATTTAATAAAAGAAGTGCTCGAACTTGTAATGCTGGATCCAAAAGAGTATATGAATAGATATGTGGATAAGACCCTTAGCGGAGGCGAGAGGAAAAGAATTGAACTTGCGAGTGTATTCGCCATGAAACCAAAACTTGCTATACTCGATGAACCTGACTCTGGCATAGATATTCTTGCTCTTGAAAACATAATTGAGCTTATTAAGGAACTTAAAAGAAGAGGCTCCACAGTGCTTCTCATAACCCACAGGGAAGATGTGGCTATAATAGCTGATAAGGCGTCTCTCATGTGTTCTGGTTTTATTATTAAAGAGGGTAGAACAGAGGAAGTATGCGACTACTTCAGGAAAAAATGTATCCCTTGCCCCACCCATATATATCCAGAAGAAAGTGACAAAAACTCAAGAAAATGAATATATCCAAAGATTACGAAAATATGCTAAAAGCTTACTCGCAAGCAGGGGGCAAGCCAGAAATCTTTAAAGATTCGAGCATTGCCCACATTGTGGTTCACAAAAATAAGATTTACGGCACGCATTTAGTGGATGGAATAATAGTCCATCCCATGGAAACGGATAAGGGAGCTAAAATAGAACTGATTGTAGAAAGAGGTAAAACCATCCAATATCCTGTCCATCTTTGTTTTGGTATTATCCCTGAGCAGGGATTACAGGAAATTGAAATGAGAGTGAAAGTAGAAGATGAAGCAAAAATTAAACTCCTTGCTCACTGTGTTTTTCCAAATGCCATCAAGATTATTCACAGCATGAATGCTGAAATTGAAATAGGAAACAATGCTTGCTATGAATACAGTGAGGTTCATTACCACGGAGAAAAAGGGGGGATTGAAGTAATACCAAAGGCGAAGGTAAAGGTGGGAGAAAAGAGTAAATTTTTGACTAATTTTACCCTTCTAAAAGGAAGAGTGGGTGTATTTGATATGGACTACGAAGCATTTGTTGAGAAGAACTCAATTATCGAAATGACTGCGAGAATTTATGGGTATGGAGAAGACAAGATCAGATTAAGGGAAGCAGGGAGACTTATTGGAAGAGGTTCAAGAGCACTTATAAAAAGCAGAGTTGCGGTTAAAGATGAGGCTATATCCGAAATAATAAGTGAAATTACTGCTGAAGGAGAGGATTCCTGGGGACATGTGGATTGTGTGGAAGTGATTCAGGGAAACGCAAAAGCGAAGGCGATTCCTATTGTGGATGTTCTTAAAGAATCAGCAAAAGTGACCCATGAAGCAGCGATAGGAAGAGTGGATAAAAAACAGGTAGAGACCCTGATGGCAAGAGGGCTTGAAGAAGAAAAAGCAATAGACATGGTAGTAAGCAGTATGCTCAGATAAATTAATGATTTGAAAATAGAAAATAGAAAATAATCTTAAAATGAACAAGAAATGCCAAGAGTTGTGGAACAAATAATCCGGAAAATGCAAGATACTGTATCAATTGCGCTTTTCCATTAGATGATACTGACATCGTTTTTCTCAATTTACCCTACTCAGAAACTTCCATACTTGGTAAAAAGATAAAAGAAATAAAAAGGGAGATGGATAAAAAAAAGATTATTGCTAAAATTGTGAGGAAAATAAAAGATAATTACAAGCCTGAAAAATAATCTTTTTTGGCTCCTTTGCTTGAGGAATCTCTCGGAAAGACAAAAAATCGGTGACAGCTTTATCTCTAAGGAACTGAAAAAGGGAGATGTTCTCTATGGCTAAGGAAGATGTAAAAGAGTAGGTTTTTAGATTGGAATCTTTACCCTTTCTGGGGAAGGCGATTATGATTTAAACAAAAAGAATATTCTCAGCAAAAGGATTCTTTCCTCTTTTTTTCATAATTATTTCCCTGTTTCTCACTATTCCCTCTGATTTAATTATGTGTCAGGAAAGAAAGGAGGTGGGGCAGAATTCAGGTACCCATAAAAAGGCATAAAATCTTTATCTTAAAGCTGAATATTCCTTTGCGGTTGAAAAATTCCGAGAAGCTATAAAGGAGATGATAAAGAAGCTTAAAAAAGAAAAGTTCTACGAAGAGAGGATTGCTGAAGCTTATTTTACAATAGGGATTTGTTATCTTGGACTTGAAGACCGTAAGAATGTAAAGAAGAACTTCGTAGAGGTATTGAGGAGAAAACATGATTTAGAGCTTACCCAATTTTCTATTCACCAAAGGTAATAAAAGCATTCAATGAGACAAGAGCAAAGTTTTCAGCACATATTTGAATTTATCACAAAGGGAGCTCCTTAGGTTCAGGTGATGGAGAGTTTAAATATGTAGAAGTAATAGTAGTGATATGTAAAAGATTAAACTAATCACCGAATCCAAAAATTCAGGATAAGAAAAAAAGCAAAATTAAAAATTTAAAGGGCAAAACATAAAACCAAAAAGAAATTGAAAGATTCAAGGGAAGACAAACTTCCCCAATTCTGCCCTATTAAACTACACAAAAATTTGCAATTTTGTGCACTACAATTAAAAAACTGCACATTTTATTAATTAAATCCCCTTTTATCTCAACCTGCTTAAATTTTGGAACAACCGATTGTAAAGAAATGAAATGCTGAGGGTTCAAAGTGTGCGCAACTTTATCAGTCTGCAGGAATAGCAAATTTTAAGACCCCAGGGATCTCTCAAAAACTTTCTATTTTCGTTCTTTCCCTGTTCTTTAATCTTAACACCAGGTGCTTTTCCTTGTCTTTCAAAGGGTTATTATTTATAATCTTATTTTCTCATGGAGAGAAAATTAAAAGTTGCTTTTATTGTTCAGAGATATGGTGTGGAGGTAAGCGGAGGAGCTGAGCTTCTTGCCAGATGGATTGCAGAAAGAATGAGAAGGCACTGGAATATTGAAGTTCTTACCTCCTGTGCTATAGATTATGTCACATGGAAAAATCACTATCCAGAAGGATTGACCTTTGTGAATGAAATACCTGTTAGAAGATTCAGGGTTAAAAGAGAAAGGAATGTGGAGAAATTCGGAAAAGTCCAGGAGAAAATATTCGGAAAAGAACATACAATTAGCGATGAACTCCAGTGGATAATAGAGAACGGCCCTTACTATCCTGAACTTATTGAATGGATAAAAAAGAAAAAGGATGAATACGATTTATTTTTATTCTTTTCCTATCGATACTTCCACAGCTATTTCGGTGTTATGGAAACCAGAAAGAAATCAATTCTTGTTCCCACTGCAGAACATGACGATGCTCTTTATATGAGGATATTTAGAGATATTTTCAAGGAAACTGGAGGAATTATCTATATCTCTTTTGAGGAGGCTTATCTTATCCAGAATATATTAAAAGTTAATCATGTTCCTTACGAGATTTCAGGGGTAGGGATTGAAAAAATGGAGGGCAATGGCAAAAGATTTAGGGAGAAATTTGGTATCGAGGATGAATTTATTTTATATGTGGGAAGAATAGATGAGAATAAGGGTTGCGGAGAGCTTTTTGATTTCTTTATTCGTTTTGTAAGGGAGACCGGTATAAACACAAAGCTTGTTCTTGCGGGCTATCCAGTGATGAAAATACCTGAGACTTCCAGTATAATTCATCTCGGAGTCATAACTGATCAGGATAAGTTTGATGCTCTCTCTGCGTCAAGGCTTTTTGTTATGCCCTCCTTTTACGAGTCCCTTTCAATTGTTACCCTTGAAGCCTTCGCCTCTGCCAAGCTTGTTCTTGCCAATGGAAACTGCGAAGTTTTGAAAGGTCATATTGAAAGATCCCATGCAGGATTATATTACAGAAATTATGAGGAATTCAAAGAGTCTCTCATTTTTTTGCTAAGAGAAAAAGAACTTGCAGAGGAAATGGGCAAAAAAGGTCTGGATTACTTTAACGAAAACTACAGATGGGAATTGATCGAAGAGAAATATCTGAGATTAGTGGAAAAAGTTTTATGAAAGTTCATCAATTACTTACTTCCCTTACTTATGGAGATGCTATATCTGATGAGGCAATAGCTATCAAGAGATTTCTTGAGGAGGAAGGAATTGAAACTTTCATATTTTCCCATTTCTACCATCCAAAGACTCTTCGCTATCTTATGAGAAAAGAGAACTTCTTTAAAATAGTGGAGCCTGAGGACATAGTTATTTTCCACTTCTCAATTTTCTCGCCCATTTCAAGATTTTACAGGGGTTCAAACACTAAAAAAATATTGATGTATCATAACATAACTCCTTTTCACTATTTTATCGATTTTCAAAAGGAGCTTACTAAATTTACTTTTCAAGGAAGAGCTGAGTTGAGGGATTTTGTAGAGATAACCCATCTTGCCCTCGGAGACTCAGATTATAATAGAAGAGAACTGGAAGAATGCGGTTACAAAAGGACATCTGTGCTTCCTATCATAAGAGATTTTGATGCTTTTGATAATGCAAAAAAAACAGCCATAGATTATTTATTTTCTGATGGTAAAACAAATATACTTTTTGTAGGAAGAATCATTCCAAATAAGTGTGTGCATCATTTAATTAATGTATTCAGTGTTTACAAGAAGGAATTTAATCCTTCCTCAAGGCTCCTGATTGTGGGAGAATATGCAGGATTTGAAAGATATTATTATTCTTTACTTGAACTTGTGAAGGCTCAGAAGATTGAAGATGTTCATTTCTCTGGTCATGTCACCTTTGATGAACTTGTCTCTTATTATCGAATTTCAGACATGTTTGTTATTCTCTCCGAGCATGAGGGCTTCTGTGTCCCTATAATTGAATCCTTCTATATGGGAATCCCTGTTCTGGCATATTCCTCCACCGCTATTCCAGAAACAATGAATGGAGCTGGGATTTTGATAGAAAAGAAAGAGCCTCTGCTTGTGGCTCAAATTATGGATAAAGTTATGAAAGACCAGGAATACAGAAAGCAAATTATCAACAATCAAAGAATAGCCTTTGAAAAATATAAAAAGGAGAATCTCAGAAAACTACTATTAAAATACATTGATGAGGTATCGAAAATTGAGAATTGACCAGTTAGTCCCAGCTTTTCATAGAGGAGATGCCATCGGAGGAGAAGCCCAATTTCTTAGGGATTCTTTGCGGAGAAAGGGCTTCTCTTCGGATATTTATTGTATAGATGCAGACCTTGGCATGGAAGAAGAGGCAAAAAGTTTCAAAAATTGGGATGGTTTCTCAGATATCGCCATTCTCCACTATGCGGTTCCTTCTCCCTTAAATCAGGCTATTAAAGAATTCAGAGGTAAAAAGGTTCTAATTTATCACAACATAACCCCCCATGATTTCTTTCTTCCCTTTGATAAAAAAATGACCTGGATTTGCTACGAAGGAAGAAGACAGCTTAAGGAGCTGCTTCCTTATCTGGATTTAGTTCTTGCAGATTCTCCTTTCAATGAGAAGGAAATCAAGGAAATGGGATTTGAGAAAACTGGAATTCTTCCCCTCTTTATTGACTGGAGAAGATATGGGGGAGAGCATAAGTCATTTGTGAGTGAAATCTTCTGTGAAGAAATACCAAATATTCTCTTTGTGGGAAGAGTGGTTCCAAATAAAAAAATTGAGGATTTGATAAGAGTTATTGCATACTATAAGAGATTCATTTCTCCCATGATAAGATTGCTAATTGTTGGTAAGACCTCAGCCTGTCCACCCTATTTCGATTCTCTTATAAAATTGATGGCAAAACTGAAAATTACAAAAGAGGAGGTTGTATTCCTTGACCATCTCCCTGACAATGAACTTGTCGAAATATATAAAGTTTCCAAAGTTTTTCTATCCATGAGTGAACACGAAGGCTTTTTCCTTCCAGCTGTGGAAAGCATGCTCTTTGATCTTCCCATTTTAGCTTATTGTTCCTCTGCTGTTCCTTTTACCCTCGGGAACGCAGGTATAATATTCGAACATAAGAAAATCGACGAGATAGCTGAAATGGTTCACCAGATTATTTATGATGAATCTTTAAGAAATTCCATAATAAAATCTCAGAGAGAAAGGTTGAGATATTTTAAAGAACTCGATCATTTAAGCATTCTTCTCGGATACCTAGGGCTTTCATGAATCTGGCATTTGTAATTTCTGGGTTCGGAATAGAAAAGTTAGATCCTCTAAAAATCTATTGCAGAATAACCGCGGAAAATCTGTATAAAATGGGAATGGATATTACTATCTATACCATAGCAGATGAAAAACATAGGAAAGGTGAATACATACTCAATGGCGTTCTAATAAAAAGATTTCCTCACGAAAAAAGAGATTCGAACGATTCCCTTCACCTTATCTCACGACTTCTAAAGGATGAAACTGGATACGATGCCATAATATTTTTTGAACTTAAGAGTCCTATAACTCTGAAAAGCTATGAAAAGATAAAGAATAAAAAGATTATTGTTCCCTTTTTGTATGGAGAACGAGAGAGATGGCTACCTTTTTTGAAAATCCTTTCCAGTTTCGATGCTATAGTATTTATCACAGAAAGAGAAAAGCTCAATTCAGGAATAAATTTTGAGTTAAAAAAGCACAGAATAATCGAATTTGGAATAAAGGAAAAGACGAAAATCGATCCTCTTCAATTCAAGAAGAAATACTTTATACTTTCAGATTATATTCTCTGCCATTCAAATGAAGAAAGGAGCATAGAAAAAATTGTATCCAGTTTCAAGACATTGAAAACAAAATTCCCTTTTCTGAGCCTCATCATCTGGAGTGAATCAGATAAAAAAATTCCTTTTGATCCCGATATAAAACACTTTAATTTAAAGGACGATAATGAGAGATGGAATTGTATCAAAGGAGCTATTTTGACTATTTATCCATCCCAAGAGGACACACCTGACTTTTCTGTCTTAGAATCTATGGCTCTCGGTGTTCCCGTAGTTGTGAACGAAAATTCAAAAACCCTCGTGGATTACTGTATAAAAAGTAACGGTGGATTATGGTATTCCACAGAAGAGGAATTTCTTGAGGTTCTTTCTTTATTGATAAGGGATAGGGCTTTGAGAAACGCGATGGGGAAAAAGGGTTATAAATATGTAAAAGAGAGCCATTCCCTTGAGCAGAATTTTTTAAAATGGAAGAGTTTTCTATCGGAGTTTGTTTGATAATCAAAATAAATCATTTTTTTTAAGATAAATGTTCTGAATATTATGGATAAAAGGGACTAAAGTATCTCTCAAAGTTATTGACCATCTTCTTATCGCTTTATTGTTGAGAAGAAGGTTAGCGAATGGAGCAGAGGTTCGCCCGTGTTAGCTCATAATTCATTGTTCTTGAGATTAATCCTTCACTTCTTCCCTCTCATCCTCTCTGTTAAACCTTAGACATTCCATATTGCTCTGAAGGATTTGAAAAAAATCTTTGAGAAAGCATACTCAGGGATATTCTTGATTTTATCAATTTTGTTTGGGGGTATTTTATATTAACTAACCACACCACTTGACAAATAAAAAAAAGTTCATATATTCTAAGAAAAGGATGAGAGGGATAAGATTTATTTTAATACTTTTGCTCCTTTTCCCTCTATATTCAAAAGAAAATTTCCTCAAATTCTTTTATCCTGAACCCCTCGGTAAGAAACCACAAAAGCCCAAAATTGATTTTCAAAGCCTAATGGAAAATTATGAAATGCCTCTGGAGCTGAGGAATTTCAG
>FWWM01004955.1_pt1 | contig 26024 bp, 23 predicted proteins | sample 2228351 | NCBI WGS metagenome assembly FWWM01 (sample SAMEA103939774, study PRJEB20133) | metagenome
ATGCTAATCCTCCCAGCCTCTCTGGGATCGCGTTAGATTTGTTAGAGCTCCTAAAGATCGGTTCTCTATGCGAACACCTTAGATATATCCTTTCAAATGGTGTTCTATATGGTGTTTGGCTTGGAAGAGGAGTTTGATTCGCTGAGCTATTCAGAGGCTCCGAAAATCGTTGTTAGGCCTCCAGGCCCAAGATCCCTCGAGATCCTCAGGGATCAGAGGGATCTTGAAACAAGGACGCTTATATATCCTAAGGTGTTTGAGTTCGCAATAGACTCTGCTAGGGGCGCTACTATAAGGGATGTTGATGATAACTACTATGTTGACTGGGTAGCTGGGATAGCTGTTCTCAACGTTGGTCATAACAACCCCCACGTGATCAATGCTATCAAGAGCCAGCTAGATAGATATGTCCACTGGATGAGCGAGGTTCCCAGCGAGGCTAGGATCAGGTTCCTCAAAAACCTCCACTCAACACTGCCCCAGGGCCTTAGAGGAAGGGCGAGAGTGATCACCTCTGTCACGGGGGCAGATGCTGTGGAGACAGCTATAGCTATTGCTAGGTGGGCTACTAAGAAGCCCGTGATCATGGCTTTCGAGGGAGCATATCACGGGGTTCACCAGGGAGCTGTTATGACAACTGCTAAGAAGACCCTTCAGAGGCTTTCGGGAATGCCTCTGGTCAATGTGGTGAGGATCCCCTTCCCATATCCCTATAGATGCCCAGTCCCGGCCAAGGATCCCGAGGAGTGTGGCTACGCTGTGCTGAGCTATATAGAGCACCTGATCAGCGATCCATACAGCGGTGTTGGGGATGTGGCAGCAATACTCTTCGAACCCATACAGGGTGAGGGGGGCTACATAGTACCCCCGAGAGACTTTCTAAAAGGGCTGAGGGAGGTTGCCGATAAACACGGGATCTTATTGATAGCAGACGAGATCCAGTCGGGCGTTGGGAGAACCGGGAAGTGGTGGGCTGTGGAGCACTTCGGGGCCGCGCCAGATATAATTACCATATCCAAGGCCATAGGCGGGGGCATACCAATATCCTTTGTAGCGTATAGAGACGACCTGGATGAGAGGCTTGAAGAGATGTTCCACCTAGGAACATTCAGAGCAAACCCCCTCGGCCTTGCTGCTGGGAGCGCTGTTATAGAGTATATTAGGTCCAGAAATCTCCTCGAGAGGGCCAGCAGTCTGGGTGACTATGCAATCAATAGGTTTAGAGAGATGATGGATAGATACGAGATCGTGGGGGATGTGAGGGGGATAGGATTCATGATAGGGATCGAACTCGTTAAGAGCAAGAGGACAAAAGAGCCTGGGGAGAAGATAGCACAGGATCTCAGAAAAAGGCTCTTCCACAGAGGATTGTTGATGCACACATGCGGCCACTATGGAAACGTAATGAGGTTCATGGCACCTCTGGTGATATCTAGAAAACATCTAGACACCGGGCTGGAGATCTTTGAGGAGGGGGTTATAAACATCTCGAAAGAGATCAGCGCTGGCTGAGATCGCTAGAAAACAAGGATCTTAGCCCCTGTTTTTCCATGCCTAGCCAGAAAAGTTGCAGCACCGACTATGGGGCATCCCTCAAGTATAGATTCCCTCGAAATCCCCATAGCCTCTATAGTTGTTGAACAAGCATAGATCTTAACGCTGCCCGAGCTCCTGGCCATCCCAATCAAATCCCCCAGCTTCGGAAGACCGCTGGGCTCCAGCCCCTTAGATCTGAGCTCGTTGTAGAAGCTCCTCTCAATATCCTCGGCACCCCCCTTAACTATAGCCCTCAATCCCCAGAATGTGAAGAACATCTCAACCTTCATACCCATAGCCGAGGCTGTTGTTGCTAATATCAATGCTGGATAGACGCTCTCAGGCCTATCGGATCTAACTATTATAGCGAGATCCGCTGTCCCTTCCTGTGACAAAGAGGAGGTCATATGGGATCACCTCTTCCTAACATAGGCAACTATATTTTCACCCTCCCTCTTGATCTCTATGATCTCGTTTCCAGTATAGGCTGCCCAGGACTTGAGATCCTCCTCAAAAGCGGGATCCCTAGCTATCACGGCAACCACAGCTCTGCTAGGCATCTGGGATATTGCTGAGCTCAGCATTAGTATAGGGCCTGGACACATAGTGCTTCTAGCGTCGATTATTTTCTCAACACTATATTCAGATCCCCCGGTCTTATTTCCGCTTATTGTCACAACAAACACCTCTAGATTAAAAGATGCTAGAAATCTTATAAGCATTAATATTTGGATTGATTGTAAATCAACTCCGGCTTTGTTGTGAATACAATAACGATGATCATATATCTATTTCGATCGGATCGAGATCTCAACATATATTATCCCAGTAGAAACATGCCTTGGCCGCGAAGATGAGCCTCCACATAGGCATAGATATCGGTGCCACCTTCATAAGGGCGGGGCTTTTCAAAAGCGGTGGGGAGCTTGTGAGGAAGGTTAAGAAGCCCTTCCCCAGATCGGGGTTCGAGGGGTATATAAAAAGCATTGTTATAGATATATGTGGCGATCTATGCGGTAAAGATCTGTCCAGGGTTTCTGGAGTTGGTGTTGGCTCAATAGGCCCCCTAGATCTTTCTAAAGGATATGTCCCGGAAACACCCAACGCCCCGATTAAGAGCTTCAGAATAGTGGATCCCCTGAGAGAGCTGGGGCTAAGAGTGGTTCTGGCAAACGACTGTGCAGCTGCTGTGTGGGGTGAGCGGCTCTTAGGACTTGCGAGGGGCTATGATAACGTGCTCTATATAACCATAAGCACGGGCATAGGGGGCGGAGCCATAGTTGATGGCAATCTCTTGATAGGCAAGGATGGAAACGCGCATGAGATAGGGCATCTAGTTGTTGATTATTCCTCGAGCATTAGGTGTGGCTGTGGGGGCTATGGCCACTGGGAGGGGATCGCGTCTGGGATCAATATTCCGAAGAGCTTCTCCGAATATATATCTAGGAGCGGGCTGTGCAAATCCCAAGAATCGCCCTTGTGTGGGAAAACCCTTGAGGGAGCCATAGAGGCTGGAGAGATCTTTGAGCACTATTCTAGAGGAGACCCTATTGCTATGAGATATGTGGACGAATACCTCATGATGATCAATGCTGCCGGCATAGCCTCCGCGATCAATGCCTATGACCCAGAGATCCTTATTTTAGGCGGATCTGTAGCTCTAAACAATAGGGAGGCCTTTACCAAGGGCTTGGAGAGATACCTGGATAGATATATAACAGTTAGAAAACCAAAGATCCTGTTCACAGGGTTTGGAGAAGACGTGGGGATCTATGGGGCGGCGGCTCTATCTATAAACCCCCCAAGATCTTTGGAGAAATATATAAGCATATGGAATAGATAGAGCCGGAACAAAGGATCTTCCATCTATTGAGGCTCTATAGTGGAGGGGGGCTTGGGGGTAACAGCATAGGCCACCATAGTGACCTCCGGGATCTCTCTAGCTATCCTCTTAGAGATCCTATCGAGAACCTCGAACGGGATCCTAGCCCACTCGGCCGTCATGCCATCCTCACTCTCAACAGCCCTCAAGATCACCACATACCCCTCCCTCCTAGCATCCCCCTTAACACCAACCCAGCTGCTCTCAAGAAGGACTGGGAAGGCCTGCCACAGCCTATCATAGATCCCTGCTGCTTTGAGCTCCTCCTCAACTATTTTCGTAGCCCTCCTCAGGATCCTGAGCCTCTCCCCACTAACCTCACCAACTATCCTCACAGCAAGCCCGGGCCCTGGGAACGGGTGTCTCCTCACAATCTCCTCCGGCACACCCAGGGCTCTCGCAAGCCCCCTCACCTCATCCTTATATAGACTTCTCAGAGGCTCGATCACCTTCAACCCCAGATCCCTTGGAAGCCCTCCAACATTATGGTGGGTCTTTATCCTCGCCGCCAGGGGTCTCGAGCCGCTCTCTATAACGTCTGGATATGTGGTCCCCTGGGCCAGCCACTTTATACTGGGATCCTTGGCAACTATTTCTTTAAATATCTCTGCAAAGAGCCTCCCTATGATCCTCCTCTTCTCCTCAGGATCCCTAACCCCTCTTAGAGCCTCTAGGAACCTCTTAGAAGCATCTATAAAGATAACATCTATCCCGAGCCTCCCAAGGTTCTCTAAAACCTCCTCAGCCTCGCCATCCCTCAACAAGCCGTGATCCACGAAAACAGCTACAAGCCTATCCCCCACGGCTCTCTTGACCAGAAGAGCTGTAACGGTAGAGTCTATGCCGCCGCTCACGGCACAGAGAACCTTCTCCCCGGGGCCCGCTGTTCTCGAGATCTCATCAACGATCTTGTCGATCATTTTGCCAGGTCTCCAGCTCCTCTTAGCACCAGCTATTCTTAGAAAGTTGTCTAGAAGAAGCCTACCCTTCCTAGTATGGCTAACCTCTGGGTGGAACTGAACACCATAGATAGGCCTCCCAGAGATCCTGTAGGAAGCTATATACCCCATATCCTCAGACACGGCGAGGGTCTCAACATATCCAGGTAGATCCTCAACATAGTCAGAGTGGCTCATCCACACCTCCTCAACATCTCCAAAGCCCTCGAATATAGGGTCTCTCCCAGTGATCCTTATCCGAGTCCCCCCATACTCCCCAGCACCTCTAGAGACCCTGCCCCCAAGCATCTTGGCCAGGGCCTGGTGCCCATAGCAGATCCCGAGAACAGGTAACCCTAGATCTAGGATCCATTTGGGGGGCATCGGGGGCTCGTGCTCCAGGACACTTGCAGGGCTTCCCGAGAGGATAAGGGCTTTGGGGGAGATCCTCTCCACAAGATCCCTGGAGAGATCATGGGCAGATACTATCTCGCTGTAGACACCCAGCTCCCTGATCCTCCTGGCTATGAGGTGCGTGTACTGGCCGCCGAAATCTATAACCAGGATCGTGTCGTGCTCCCTGCCCAGCTCACTCACCACGATCCCCTATAACCCTCTTTCTACCAGCTCTGATGAACCTCGCCCTAACCCATAGATCCTCTATGTTCTTTGCACCAGCATAGCCCATAGAGATCTTTATACCACCAACCACCTCCCTAATTACAGATCTAGCAGATCCCTTATAGGGCACCAACCCACCAACACCCTCAGGTATGTTCTTAACGATCTTAGCGTATCTATCCATAGAGAACCTCCTCATCATAGCCGTTGTGCTGGCCATGCCTCTATACTGCTTATAGAGCCTCCCACCAACCTCTATCAGCTCCGAGGGAGACTCCTCAGTCCCTGCAAGGATATAGCCAACCATAGCTGTGCTGGCGCCCACAGCTAAAGCCTTAACTATGTCGGAAGCGCTTCTAAGACCCCCATCGGCTATCAAAGGGATCCTGAGGCTCTGAACCTCGAGAGCGTCTCTGATGCTCGCAACGCTCCAGATCGTTGGTGCATATGCCCCAGCCACGTTTGGGGTAGTGCATATAGATCCACCGCCTATGCCAACCCTAAAACCATCTATCCTCTCAACAACTGAGAGGGCCTCTAGAGCCGCCTCAGGCGTCCCTATGTTGCCTGCTATGAAGTCGGAGGATATCTCCTTAACAAGCCTGGAGCTGGCCCTCAGGATCTCCTTGTTGTGGTAATGGGCAACGTCAGAGACAATAGCGTCTGCAAATCTCTCCAGCCTCCTAGCCCTCTCTATATCGGAAGGATTGACAGCAGCAGCGACCAGGAGTCTTCCCTCCCTATCAAGCACAGGATCTATGGGCTCCAGGGCCCCATGGACGCTCAGGCTCCCTATATAGGCCCCATCCCTCGTTATAGCCACAACATCGCCCCCGCCCCTCGCTATGTGTTTAACAGCCTCTGCAGCAGATGCGATATCAAAAGAAACCCCCTGGACCATGGATCTTCCCACCGGTATGGATCCCTCTTTGCAGGCCTCAACGAGATCGCTGTATCTAGCATAGCCCCTAAAAGATCCCGTGGGATCTATTACGGGCAGGTTCCTAACACCCCTCCTCACCATGGCCTCGATGGCTCTTCCACATGGTTCCGCGTCCAAGAGATATAGATCTTCTAGGGGGACTGGTGGGAACGACTTAACCCTCTCGAGGTTTCTAACCTGCTCCTCTACAGGCATGTTTCTATGTATAACCCCTATTCCCCCCATGAGGGCTATTGATACTGCTAGTCTCCACTCGCTAACAGTATCCATTGGAGAAGACGCTATGGGGATCTTCAGCTCTATGTTTTTACTAAAACGTGTTGAAACATCGATCTCTGAGGGGTCTAGGTCTGCAGCGCCCGGGAGTAGGTAGAGCTCATCAAGATCTGGAGAATAGGCTGGGGAGAGTATTTTTTCGAGAAAGCTCTTCAAAAACAGCTCCTCAAGGATATATATGTGGAGAGGCTTATAAGAAAAAAGTTAGCATGAACATGCTAACTATGATCAAACACCGATAATAGACCTCACAAGCCCCAGGAATAGGGGTGATGGCGATAAAGGCCTGCTCCTATACTCAGGATGCGCCTGTGTCCCCACATAGAATCTATAGCCCTTCATCTCCATAAAGTCGGGGAACCCTTCATCGCTATAGCCGCTCACAATGAACCCGGGGCTCTCAAGCTTATCAACATATTTCGGGTTAACCTCGTATCTATGCCTATGCCTCTCATAGATCTCCCCGGATCCGTAGAGGGTGTGGACAAGAGTGCCCCTCACAAGCCTGCTTCTAGTCAGCCCCAGCCTCATGGTGCCCCCAAGCCTCGTTATTCTTTTCTGGCTCTCAAGGAGATCTACTACTGGGTGGGGGGTTAGGGGATCTATCTCCGTTGAGTTAGCCCTCTCGAGCCCAAGAGCGTTTCTAGCCACCTCAACCGCCATTAGCTGTAGTCCGAAGCATATCCCCAGGGTCTTCATATTGTTCTCCCTGAGAAGCCTGAGCATCTTTACCTTGCCCTCTGCCCCTCTCTTACCGAAGCCTGGGAGCACTATGTAGCCAGCCTCTCTGTCTAGATAGTTCTCCGGATCTATTTTTCCAGCCTCTATATCTGTTGCCTCTATCCAGAGGATCTCTGGCTTCACCATATACTCTGCAGAGGCGTGCTTCACAGCCTCTACAATGCTTATATAGCTGTCCCTCACCCTTGTATACTTACCCACCATGTAGATCTTAATGCTCCTCGAAGCCCTGTCAAGCCTCTCGGCAAAGGCCTCCCACGACGAGAGATCCGGTTCTCTGTATTGAAGCCCAAGCCTCTCCACGATCTTCCTTGTAAGCCCCTGGGAGTGGAGGATCAGGGGGACTCTGTAGATGTTATCAACATCAGGGTCGCTGAATATCATGTCGGGGGGGACGTTGGTGAAGAGCGAGATCTTTCTCCTAGCCTCCTCACCCAAGATCTTCTCACCCCTAGCTATAATGATATCGGGCTGAACACCTATCCTCCTAAGCTCCTGCACAGAGTGCTGGAGAGGCTTTGTCTTAAGCTCACCAATGCTCCTCAGATAGGGGACAAGGGCCACGTGCACATAGAGCACGTTGTTAAAGCCCTCCTCAAGCCTAAGCTGCCTCATAGCCTCTATAAACGGGAGGCCCTCTATATCCCCAACAGTCCCGCCAACCTCTATAACAGCTATATCAGCGCCCTGTGATTTAGACACCCCCCTTATCCTGGCCTTGATCTCGTTGGTTATGTGGGGTATCACCTGAACACACTCCCCGAGATAGTCGCCTCTCCTCTCTTTCTCAATAACAGATAAATAGATCTGCCCGGTGGTTATGTTATTAGCCCTCGAGAGAGACTTCCCCAAGAACCTCTCATAGTGCCCAACATCGAGATCGGTTTCAGCACCATCGTCAGTCACAAAAACCTCACCGTGGGCATAGGGATTCATGGTTCCGGCATCGATATTTATATAGGGATCTATCTTTATCGCCGTAACACTATAGCCAGACCTAGAGAGAAGATTAGCTATAGATGCCGCAACAATACCCTTACCCAGACTGCTCAGAACACCGCCGGTAACGACTATATATTTTGTCAACAGCCAAACACATTAAATAAATACACATGGGGGTATAAAAGAAAAACCTTCAACATATCAATAGAACTTATAACTAGAACCGACTAGCTGGGTATTACCACTACCTATTAGTTGTAGAAGGCATATAGAGCTTATATAGGCGCGGATCAGCAAAACAGGATCAATCACGGCCGCTATAGATTCCCTATAACCTTCTCTCCGCCCCGAAGGCGGGGCTTTCGATTGTATGCTATAAGGGAGCTATTGGGAAGATAGCTTGGCACCGAGCTAGAGCTAGCGAATGGAAAAAGGGAGCCAAAGCGGCTGGGTGCACATAGCTAAAGACCCATGTTTAGGAGACCAGTATCAAGGCCTATCACAGAACCATGGTTCGATCGAAACAACACGATCCTCAGAATAGCTGTCCTTAATAATGAGTGAGCAGAGTTGAAGCTGTGATGGTAATAAAGCTATGGAGATCTTGGCTATATATTTTAAGGATCTTCTTAGGGTTAATAGATATGTTTCAAGCCTGTGATCACAGCTTAAAGCATGGCCCTGCCTTTTAAGGCGGGAACTGTATTTTGTTAGGCTCTCTAACACGGATATATATTGTGTCGATTCAGGGCTTTTCTTAGTAGGGAGTGTAGCTCTAGCACAATAGATAGGTTCTCGATCCCGAGGATGCTGAGCAGCTCTATATCTATTTCCAGCCTGGGTTCTTCGCATAGTTGAAGCATATATGGTTTTAATTTTATCCCAGCTATTCTATCGAAACTTTTAACAAGCCCCTCTAGAGCTTGTTCATCTAATATATTAACATTAAGAACAGGCATTCTTAGATAGTCTTCCTCCAAAAATCTAGCCCATCGCTCACCTATTTTTCTGCCAGCTACTATGAAGTATGCTATGAATAAGGAGCTGTTAAACCATAAAGCTAGGGCCTTATCCTTTGGCCCATCATTTAGAGTTACTATATAGAAGTTTTTGGAAGCCGTTAATGGCCTATCACTATAACATGCAAAAACACCTCGATTCTTAAACGAAGGATCGATCTTATCGGGGAGAAAAACCCTCCCAAAGGGCTTCTTAGTTGTTAGTTGCCTATACACATGGCTATACCAATACCGCCCAAAAGCCCTGATAGAGGGCTCAGCGGTATAGCTGCTCCTCCCCCACTCTATATATCTAGCAATGTCGGGCGGCAGCTCTTTCTCACCTATCGGCGGGATCGATAAGAGGTAGTGCCCAACCCCGGGGGTAATGGAATCTGTGTATAGCTCGGGCTTTCTCAACGCGGGTACAAGAAAATCTCTATCTATTTCTAGCTCTGTTCCATTGCCTCTCTCTATGACCACAGCATTGGGGTCTTCTTCAACTATCTCCCAATATCTATTAGGTATGAAGAAGAAGTTAGGGCCATACATCTCCACACCCCTCACTATCCCAGCCCCAAGACCCTCTCCCCATGTTATAAGCAGGCCCTTCTCCCTCGCATGCTTAAAGATCCTGGATATGTGCTCCCTCAGCGGGTTCCTGCCGAAGAGGGATAGCCAGTTGAGGTTCCACGGATACGGGATCCTAGATAGATCCACCCAGTTAATGGAATCGCTAACAACCCTCTTCCCAAGGATCTCCGGCACAGCTTCGACGTTCTTGTCGCTTTCATCTGTAATAGTTATGAATGCTGTCTCAGCCCCTTCCCTTGTTTTCCTCGCAGCCAGGATGATCTCTTTAAACCCGCTATCGATGGAAAAAGAGGCTTCGGAGCCAAGCTCTATTATCGCATCAACAGCATATCTATCCCTTAATAATTCCTTCACAGCCTCGCCATAAATAGTGTAGAAAGTAGATGCTGGGAGAACGGATACGAGCAAGCCTCTATCCTTTAAGAGACTATCTATTAGGAATAGAGATACCACCTGAAGGCCGAGCTGTCTTCTCCCAACATATCTATCATAACCGGATCTCTTCAGAAACTCTATTAAAAACCCCCTATATTCCTTATCTAGCATCTCCCACCTCGTGAAAGGAGGGTTTGTGAGGATCATATCAGCCCTCGGAAAGATCCCCATCCTAGGGAAATATCGCAATAAGGGTGAGAGCCTCTCACCAATAATCCTGAAAGAATCCCCGACAAGAACACAAACCTTCTCAAGACCCCCTCCCAGAGAATATACTATAGCCGCGTACCCCACAAGAGCTGGGAGAACATGGTATTCTATACCCAAGACCCCCTCTACCCGGGTTTTTGGAAGATCCCTAGCAACCTCTGAAAGGGTTAGCCCAGATCCCATAAAGGGGTCTAGAAGTACTAAGCGACCCTTACTTGTTTCAGCATAGCGTAAGGCTAGGTATTTCATCAACCTTACACCTACAGGCCTCGTATAATATGCAGCCAGCTTCTTCCTCCGAAAAGGATCCAGCAATCTCACCACTTCTACCTGGTTTTTAACTATCTCTGAAGGTGTTAGAGACACCATCCTCAATCTTACAAGTCTTTCGAGTAAGGATAGCTCTTCGCCAGATAGCTTTTCTAGACGCCTTATCGGAGCAAAGCTTGTTATCCCAATTAATTCCAACAGATCTCTTATTCCAATTGACTTGAGAATTGTTGCTAGGGAGAAAACAACAGTGTCAAAAGCACCGGAAGGATCTCTGATATCCATTACTTCCAGGATCTTCATTACATGTGGTATAAGCTCTTTTTTCGAGATCATGCTCCCCGCCAAACCCCCGATCTGCTGTATATCATGGCATTTGATCTAGATCGATCTGTTTTTCCATTTCTTCGACACGCGATAATTCTACCAGACTCCCGAGAGCATCAAACATCTTGTCCCCCTCTCACAAACATTGTAAATTTCAGCAACCAGCCCCCCACCAAGAGCAAACATGTATTCAAGCTCATCAGAACAACACGACCCTTTCCCCACCTCAAAGTATATTGAGAGGGCCATCTATGCTCTCTAAAAGCCTCTTTGTATCCTGAGCTTTGCTAGGAATTCCTCTAGCTTTGAAGCTAGCCTGTCGACCTCTTGCTCGCTGTGAACTAGTGAGGGGAGTAGGTGCGCTAGTTTCTCACTAATATATAGGATCCCGTTGATCCTTGAGTATAGGTGAAAAACATACTCAACCTCTCCGCTCCATCTCAGCCCATAAACCTCTCTAGCGTTCCTAGGCCTAGATCTTGTGAAGTGGATCCCAACCATGGCTCCTATGCCCGTTGTCCAGCATATGCCTCCATGCTCTTCGCATATTCTATCAACTTTCTTTCTAAAGCCGTTCCATATATTGTCTGCCTTCTCGTAGAGTGATCTGTTTTGGGAGAGGTATTTAACCATCGCGTGGCCTGCAGCCATGTTTATGGGGTTGCCCACAAATGTCCCTCCATGGAAAGATCTGGATCTGGGGTCTGGATGCTTTATATGATCTAGGAGCTCCATAACCTCAGCCCTCCCCCCAAAGGCCCCTGCACCGGCGAAGCCTCCCCCAACTATTTTTCCCAGAACCACTAGATCTGCTTTTACGCCGAATCTCTCCTGAGCTCCCCCGGGGGCTAGTCTGAAGCCCGTGATCACCTCGTCGAAGATCAATAGAGATCCATATCTATAAGAAAGATCCCTGAGGCCCTTGAGATAGCCTTCCCGGGGCTCTATACAGCCACCAGCACCAAGAACAGGCTCGACTATTATGGCAGCGGCCTCGTATCTCTTGAGAGCCTCCTCAGCAGCGTCTAGATCGTTGAAAGGGATCGCTATTGTGTATCTAACAAAATCCTCTGGAAGCCCAGCCGATTCGGGGCCTGTGAAGGGCGGGTTAACAGATATATGGAGAGCGTCGAAGCCTCCATGCCACCCACCCTCGATCTTGACCAGGTATTTCCTCCTAGTATATGCCCTGGCAAGCCTCGTAGCGTACATATTAGCCTCAGTCCCGCTGTTTGTGAACCTAACCATCTCGAGACCGGGAACGACTCTTGAGAGAAGCTCCGCATACTCAAAGGCGTATGGGTTCTCAAAGCCCAGATGGGTGCCCCTACCCATGGCCTCGATCACAGCATCGATCAAGATCCTGGGTCTGTGCCCCAGAATATGGGTTCCATGGCCCATCCAGAAATCGATATACTCGTTCCCATCAACATCCCAAACCCTTGTCCCCTCAGCCTTCTCTATGTAGAGCGGGTAAGGCTTCATAGCCCTAGCAGCATATGTAACTCCTCCTGGAAGAACCCTGTATGCCTTTTCGAAGAGCTCTTTGCTCCTCCCAGTCCTCTCAATATACCTTGCCTCAAGCTCGGCTGAGATCTTCCTCAACTCCCCATCGCTCGGAACCCTCTTCACGAGTCACACCTGGAACTTGATCTTGAATGGAAGGAGATCTGTTATAAGGCTAAGCCCGGGGGGGAGAGTGTGGATCTTCTCGGCAATGTTTAGAACCATGGCAGCAGTCCCATAGTCACCGTGAGTCCCGCTGCTCCTCCACAAAACACCAGCATCTTCACCCTCAACAGATATCTCCTCATACTCAGGAGCACCAACATATGCGTGGAGCTCAACCCTCACAACCTCATTATCACCAACATAGCCAGAGCCATAGCCAATAACGCCCTTATTCCTCCCCTTCTCAACCCTCACCCCGTGGGATTCCACGGAAGCCTCTGATGGCACGGGTTTCTGGACCTCGACAACCCTGGATGGGTTGAGGTCGCTGGCAAGGGCTATTAGATAGACTGACTCGGCGAACCCCACGTGGCCAGTAACCTCTCCCTTGGCTAGCTTTTCGCCAAAAACCTCTGGATCCTCGTTAACCCCTATCTTCCTCCTAAAAGGCTCCCTCCTTTTGGCAGCGTCGAGAGACCTTACTACCCTTATCTTCTTAACAGCGGGTATTGAGGCGGCGATGGTAACCACGAGGGTGTCGAAGAGAAATCCAGGATTGATCCCGGCCCCTATGATCGCGACGCCGTGCCTCTCAGCAAGCTCGTCGAGCCTCTTGGCAAGAACAGGGTATCTATAGTACGGATAAGCCAGCGTCTCGCATGTTGAAACAACATCGGCACCAAGCCTTGCTATAGATACTATCTGATCGTAAACCCTATCGAGATAAGACCCCGTGGCATGTATAACAACATCGGCACCAGCTAGAGAAGAAAGATCACTGCTAACCTTAACACCAATGCCACCAACACCCAGCACATCGCCAACATCCCTGCCAACGATGCTCCTATCAATATCAAACACCCCCACAACCTCATAGCCCCTCTTGATGGCAAGCCCAGCGGCAAGCCTACCTATAGCGCCGAACCCGTAGAAGCCTATCCTCAAAACATCACCAACGATAATTACACAAAGCATTAATATAGATAGCAATCATATATACACTAACCCCACCTTTATACCCCTGACCACGGTGAACCCCTATTCAGAAGCCACAAGCATATCTAAGGGTAGTGGGGCTCAACACCCCTCTCTCCAACCCCCATATCCTCGCAAGGATCTCCCCGGGCTCCCAGAGATCTCGCGAAAACCACGGCAACAACTATATCGCTCAAAACCGTGAGCCTGTTTCAGCGGGGGAAGACCATATACATCATCATGCCCGGCTTCTCGATAGCTTGATCAGCATTACTGGGAACCTGTAGATCCTCCTCCTATGGCTCTCAAACATAGCCGAGATCTCCATGTTATATATGCCGAGAACCTCGGTGTTGAAGCCCTCTTTTAGCGCTGTGCTTCTGATGAGGTTGAGGGACTCATCGTTATATTTATGTATCGAGTATATGGTGTGGGAGGCCTTCATAGCTGTTCTTAGAAAAACCAGGTCGGATCCCCTTCTATAAACACCAAAGGGAGGATTCATCACAACGAGGCCCAGGTCTCTTAGAGGCCCTTGAAATAGATCCCAGCATATGATCTCAACTCTGTCCAGCAGCCCCAGCCTTGAGAGGTGCTCCTTAGCAGCCTCAAGATCCCTGCACGATATATCTATGCAGAGAACCTGATCCACACCCATCAAGGCTAGAGCGGCAGATATCCTTCCCGTCCCACACCCAAGGTCAGAAGCCCTCTCGCCCAGATCTCCCTTCAAGGCCGCTGTAAATATCATCTCGGCCACGAGCCATGATGGTGTTTGGTACTGCTCAAGGATCCTCATGGGCTTTTTGAAGCCGGGGATCTCCTCTAAGATCCTCTCAAGATCCTTCTTAGAGAGCCCTTGACCCCCGGAGCCCTGGCTGAGAAGCCCCACAACCATTAGATCTGCAGCCTGTCCACCCACCTGCCCTCGTGGATCTTTATGACCCTCGCAACGTTCTCCCAAGCCATTTTCCTGAGATCATTATCACCCATACCAAGCTCCGCAAGCCTCTCAAAAAGCCTGGGCAGCTTTGACGCGTCCTCAAGCCCCTCCGGGGTTCTCTCTATCCCGAAATAGTCTGTCCCTATAGCCAGAACATCTGATCCGTATCGCCTCCACACCTCCACCACATGCTTAGCTAGATCGTCTATCGATGGCTTACCACCTATCGTTGAGGTTATGAGGGTAAAGCCTATAACACCGCCGCTTCTCCCTATCCCCTCCAGGATCTCGTCGTCAGCGTTCCTAAGATTCTTGTGAACAGCGCTATAGTTAGAGTGGCTGGCTATAACGGGCATCTTCGAGATCGAGAGCACGTCGAGGGCTGTTCTCTTTCCAGCGTGGGACACGTCGAGGATGATCCCGAGATCGTTGGCTACCCCCACCAGATCCTCCCCGTTCTCTGTTAAGCCGTAGTCCTTCCTAGATCTGCATGAGGAGGCGTATTTATTATCATAGTTCCACGTTATCGTGAGGCTCCTGACCCCCAGCATGTGGAGAACCTCTAGATCCTCAGGCCTGTTTATGGGATCAGAGCCCTCAAGGCTAATAAGGATCCCTATCTTATCGCTCCCCTCGATCCTCTCTAGATCCCCCGGCCTTGCCACAAGGCCCAGTCTATAGCTATACCTTTTAATAAGATTCCTATATATATGTATATGTTCCACAACATCTCCAAAGGATCCCAGTAGGGGGACTGTGGCCTCATGCCACGAGCCATATAGCTTCTCAAGCCTCTCAAGGATAACGGGGCTCCAAACCTGGTTTCCGGGGAATATTGCGCCAAAGATCAGCTTAACACCCCCTCTAGAGTATTTCGGTATATCGCCATGCCTCCCCTCAACATCTCTCTCAAAAGTAACCCCTAGATCCTTGTTAACCTTTGGATCAAAACCCCCTGTCTTTATAGCGTATGATATGTCTTGATGCATATCCGCGATCATGTAGCGAGGCATAGGAACACCAAGAAGAGTTATGCTCCGAAATATATTTCCCAAAAGATCACGGGCGGTTAAGAGATATATCTGTAAGCGATATTAGCTATCAAGAATAAGAGATCGTGTGGTAGCTTGAAACACCCCCACGAGATCCACAGGGAGCTGGGCCCAAAAACAGCGAGGATCTATGTGATAACTATAAGCACCTCGAGATACGAGGCAATGGCCAGGGGGGAGAGATATAGAGACGAGTCAGGGGACACCATAGAGGCAATGGCTAAGGATCACGGGCACATCACGGTGGGTAGAAAGCTGTTGAAAGACGACCCAGCCGAGATCAGGAGAACTGTGGAAGAGCTGCTCGGGAGAGAAGATATAGATGTGATCATAACCACGGGGGGAACAGGGATCTCGAGGACAGACTCCACAATAGAAGCCCTGAGACCCTTGATCGAAAAGGAGATAGAAGGGTTCGGCGAGATCTTCAGAGCTGTGAGCTTCCAAAGAATAGGATCTGCAGCAATGCTCACAAGAGCCCTAGCAGGGGTGGCTAGAGGCAAGCTCCTAATAGCGCTCCCAGGATCCCCAGACGCTGTTAGAACAGGCCTCGAGCTAATATTGCCAGAGATACCCCATATACTATATCTTATAAAACAATGAACAGGGCAACATATTTGAAGATACTCCACCTCATAACATGCCCCTCTCTTCATCGGGGCTTCTGGTGCTTAGCCCGGGCTCTGTGCCCAAAGCCTCATATGCCGGTTTGGAGGCCACAACCCCATACACCGCGATATATCGTGGGGATATTCTCTCTAGCCCTTATCCCCAGGGTCGGGCAACACGCTATCATCCCCGAAGCCTTATCACTATAGACTTCTAAACACAGACTATCTATGCATCAGAGGGGCGAGGCTTCCAGCTATAAGCTTTATCTTATTGAGAGCCTCGATGACCGGCAATATAGCTAGCTCGGAAAATGCTAGAGTAGATCAAAGGGATCGTGAGGAAGCTATTGAGGAGAGCAGGGAGAAGATATATCTGGCTATACGAAAACAAGATGAGTGGAACAGCTAATGGGAAGCATAAAAGAACAGTGATCGTGGCAATAAACATAGATAGAGAAGTCCTCGAAAGAGCATATGAACTAGGGATCGATGTATATGGGAGCGTTATAGACTAGCTTTTTCTCAGATAGGATCTAGTGAGGGCGTGACAATGGCTCTCCCATCAAGAAGAACAAAGAACTAGCCTATGGTCTTTTTGAGGAACATGATCCCTGGTAGGAATGCTTCTATAGCTGTTTTGATGTCTGAGATGTAGTGGCCCATATCCGGTATTACGTGGAGTTCGAATCTTTTTCCCAGTTCGAGGAGCTTTTGGGCATATCTCAGCACTGGCCTCAGAGGCGTTCTTGTATCGTTCTGGGGATGTATTAGGCATATCGGGGCTTTCAACCTCTCTGCATAGTTTATCGCTGACCTTTCTTTCCACATCTCTCTCTTTCCATCGAATAGGAGCAGTGCAAACTGCTTTAAAAGCGAGTCTCCGAGCTCGTACATCTCCCCCCAGTCAGGGACAGAGGCCCCTGCAACGGCGGCATCCCACACATCAGGCTCTCTCACCGTTGCCCATACGGCCATGAAGCCCCCATAGCTGTAGCCAAAGATCGCTATTTTACTCGCAAGCCCGCTCTCCCTAGCCCATCTAGCTGCATATACAACATCCATTAGGTCGCCGCCTCCAGGGTCACCTATATCTAGCCTTCTAAACTCCTCACCATAGCCCGTAGACCCCCTGAAGTTGGGTGCAACAACATGGTAGCCGCTAGCAGCTAGAGAGGCTATCACCCGATCCCATGCGTCCGGAACCTCGGCCCAGGGGCCGCCGTGGACATAGATCACAGTGGGACCTGGCCTGGGAGCCGCTCTGCTCTCTACGACAAAGGTTGGTATCGACAGCCCATCAAAGCTTCTTATCCTGACAAAATATACCCTCCCAAGCCTCCGAGCAACGTTTCGTGATAGCCTTGAGCCAATAACCTCTCTATAGCTCCCATCGATCCCCACGCTTATTATCGCGGTAGGAGATCTTAGCGAGGATCTGGATAGTATGAATCTACTACCGGCTCTATAATACGTTGCCGAGCCGCTGAAGCCGGGGGGCAGCGGGATCTCTTTCCCATCTACATAGATCCTAACCCTTCCATCCCTCTCCCCGAGGAACCAGGCCTTCTCATCGTCAAGCCATTCGTAGTGCACGTACTCAGCCACCCCGTGCCTCAGGTGATCCGTGTGGGATGTTCTAAGCTGCTCCAACCCCATGCTACCTGGATCTAGGGTGTAGAGCCTCTCAGGGCCCGCATAGTTCGAAGCAAAGAGGATCTTCCCACCCCTGCTTATAACAGGGGGGAGGTTTCTCGAACCTCTCCTAGGGGTATATATGTTGAGCCTCCCACTCGATAGATCTAGGATGAAGAGCTCCAAAGACCTGGCATCGCCGGCAAGCCAGCCAGAGCCTGCAGCAAGACCCCCCCTAACGCTCGACACGAAAGCCCCTCCAGAGAGTCTCTGGATAAGCTCGGCCCTACCACCAGGCCTCGCGATCCATATGCCCGTTCCCCCCTCAACAATCCCTGAGATCAGGAGCTTCTCGCCGTCCCACGCGATCCCAGTGATCCTTGTCGGCTTGAGACCCTCAACCTCAACCTTTTCTCCTGTAACAGAGTCCGCAAGGATCACTGTCCCCAGCTCCTTACCAGCTGTGGTGTCACGTATATATGGGAATAGCTTTGAATCCTCGCTGGTAGTTGCCCCAAGGACTCTCTCGCCACTTGTAACCCTGATCCTCTCTCCTGTTTCGAGATCGAGGGAATAGAGGTCAACAAACCCCTCTTGTGTTGAGAGGTATATAAGCCTCCTACCCCCAGAGATCCCAACAACGCTATAGCCAGGGATCGTTATTATCTCCTCCACTATAGATACGATCTCTCTATAAGATGCCGAGACCCCCTCTCCCCCAGCCCCAGGGGATCTTGTTTCCCTAGACAATGCGGGGCTCACCGGATAATAATTAATATAGCAGTATATTTATTGTTAGTGATCATGCCTAGAGCCCATAATCACAGATCCTTTATCTATCCTCGTACCACGGCTCTAGCGTTTTTAATCTAGGCATGTGGTTTTCAAGAGCTATGGCAGCTAAATTATATTATCCCCCAGGGGATCATATTATACGGTGTTCAGAAAAAACATGGGAGAAAGGCCAAGAAGTATTGGTGTGGAGGCTATAATGAGCATCATAAAGAACACATTTGGCGACGCCTCAAAAACTGTTTTCGAGACCCTGGTCAGGATAGGTAAAGAGATCCAGGATGAGGATCTAGCTCTTCAATCGGGGCTCCACGTCAACGAGGTGAGGAGAATACTCTACAAGCTCTCGGAACACGGCTTCGTCACCTCGAGGAGGGTTAGGGATAGGGAGACGGGGTATTATATATATTTCTGGAGAGCCAACATAGAGTATCTCCCACAGATCCTTATCTCGAGGAAAAAGAGGACTATAAACAAGCTGGCCGAGAGGCTCAGGTACGAGGAGATCTATGTATTTCAGTGCGGCTCCTGCAGCGGTGAGAAGGAGAGGTTCTCCTTCGACGACGCTGTGGCAAACGATTTTAAGTGCCCAAAGTGCGGCTCACAGCTAGAGCCTGTTAACAACATTTTCACAGTTGAGAGGCTTAGAGAGCTTATAGAGAAGCTTAGAAGGAGTGTTGAGGAGGATGAAAAGAGACTCTATAGCAGGGGTTCTTGACCTATTCTCAGGAGCCGGGGGTTTCTCGAGGGGTTTCTCAGACGCTGGATTCGAGATCCTCATGGGCATTGATAACGATAGAAACGCCATAAGATCCTTCAAGGCTAACTTCCCAACAGCTGTGGCCTTACAGGAAGATATACAGGAGATAGGCTCGGGAGATATACTATCTATGCTGGGCATTAGACCAAGGATCGTGATTGGAGGGCCTCCATGCGAGCCCTTCACAGGAGCCAACCCTGAGAGAATGAGAGACCCGCTCGACAGGCTCTACAAAGACCCCATGGGGAGGCTGGTGCTGCACTTCATAAGAATCGTGGGCGAGCTGGGGCCAGATGTCTTTATAATGGAGAACGTCCCAGCTATAATGCATAGCCCCATTAGAGAGGCTATAGAGGATCTGTTCGAAAGAACCGGGTACCAGGAGATCTATTTCAACGTGCTGAGAGCAGAGGATCATGGGACGCCTAGTAGGAGAACAAGGGTGTTTATATCAAACATAAAAATAGATCCCACTAAGAGCAGCAGGAGAATCACTGTGGGGGAAGCCCTATCAGATCTACCTCCCCCTGGAGAAACAGAGATCCCTAACCACGAGTACGTAACGCTCTCCTCCAGGAAGATCAGAAGGATCTCAAAGATCCCCAGAGGAGGATCTCTATATCTATACGAAGGGGCAGGCGGAAAGAGGCTTCCAAACTACATAAGAATCGATCCAGACGATGTGGGGCCAACAGTTATGGGGTCATCGAGATTTATACACCCCTATGAAGACAGGATCCTCACTGTGAGAGAGCAGGCAAGGCTTATGGGCTTTCCAGATGATCATATATTTCTGGGAGGGAAAGACGATCAGTTTAACCAGGTGGGAGAAGCAGTACCGCCCCCACTGGCTAGGAGCATAGCTGAAGAGATTAAAAAGATCCTATAGCCGCGGGGCTGGGGTAGCTGATGCTCTAAAACTAGGTCAGTAGCTTTCTCGAGCATCTTTAATGCTTCATCTGTTATAAGCACTTTCTTATCGTAAAAGCTTCCAGCTACTAATGAATCCCTAGTTTGTATAGCATAAACAACGTCAAGTGATCGCGAATTCTAGGCGCATGCACCTCCATCTTAGCCCTCATATCTCCAAACATCAATCCGGCTTCTCGATAGCTCTCAGTATTTTTTCCTTTATATCTAGCTTGCTTTCGCTGCTATGAATTTAAGATGAGCTTTGCTGACATCCAGAGCGTTTTAGTAACGCATAGCCCTTCTTACCATGAATTTCTAATATTTGTCTTACTGCTGCTTTAACCTCTTCCCAAGATCCGATGGGCTCAAAGATACTACCTATTCTAACCGTATAGTACTTGCCTCTGAAAGTATAATAATCCCTTAACAGGGACAAATGGATCATCTTTTCAAGTTGCCCTTCTGTAGCGATTTTAGCAAGTTCCTCAATCTTTACTGATTTATCTACTAGCAAGCAACCATCGAAAACTTACTGGCTTACCTTAACCCTAACCTCATCTGGCCAGCCCCACTCTAAATATGGAAGAAACCTTCTAAGCAGAATTATTCTCTCCTTAAGCTTATCCCCATGCTTGCTGCGAACCTATAGCTAAGTTCTAATCACCTCCAATGCTTAGGAGCTCTGAAACCAGCTTATCTATCTCCTTCAATTCATTCTTGATGGCATTTCTAGCTTCATCCCTCAAACCAGCCGTGCGTCTCTTTGTATATCTTATGAGTGAGACCTTCTCATGGCACTCCTTACTTAGTTCTGCTAATTTGAGATGCGATGGGTTGTTTGGATTGAACTGTGGTATAGGTAACATAAACGGTCTTCTGATAATATGGCGTTCACCGAAGGCGCCTCGAGGTTGGAGGGGCTTTATAGCATCATTAATAACGCTAGAATTAAGGACGGCGCAGATATAATGTGCCTCGTTCTCATCGTTTGTCTCGTAAAAGTAAGTTGTGTAGTCTACAATGAAGCCTTGAGGTTTTATCCTGGCTTTGAGCACCTGGAAGTCTGGCAATGAAGATCTATTGATCACGCATGATACGAGGTTAGTCCCGCTTGCATTATAAAGAACAACATATCTACTACTAGGATTTTGGTTAGTAAGTGTTCCCATATAGTCAAGCCGGGAAATTATCCTTGGAAAGTTGTTAAGCGATCTTTGTGTTGCGTGTTTCTCCCAAAACCCCTGGGCCTTTTCAAGCCAGCTCGCCATATAGGCAAAGCCCTTGTTCCTCAGATCATCAACATCAAGCAATCTATAGCCGGTTGCTATCCGCTCTATTGGGAGAACCACTGGCCTTAGTTTAACATATCCGAAGGGCACGATATCCCCGCCCAACAGGGTTGCGTATATGAAGCTGGCCTCGACAATGCCCCTCAGCTCGATATCCTTCCAAGGCTCCTTGGCATGTCTCTGCACATCACCCGCTGTCCTGATAGCCGGCCTATCCACATCTATCCCTAGTTTTGGATGCACATCAAAATCTATGAACCACAGATTTCTTGGAATAATTGTTGCTCCATCCCTAACTCTGTCATGGTACACGCTGTATCTAAGCGGGATGGCAGGGGGCTCGTAGTTATAGTCACTGGTCGTTAGATGTTTAATCGCTTCATCGAGCTTCAAATTCTTTGCCGGTAATTTTCCAGCATATTTTCTCGCCGGGACAGGGTAGGACGTTTCACCATCTTTAACCGCTATCAAGACGCATGACGGTACGTTGAATAGGGGGGAAACATCTTCTAGATCAAGGATTCTGGATAGCTTCATCCTCGGTTTCCCGAACTTCCTAAAGTTCATATGTTGAAACGCTCCTGTCAAAACGCTTCTAGGCATGACAAACCCGATCACCCCATTATTCTTTAAATACAGGTCGCTAGCTCTGCAGAAGAAAAGAGTGGCTACTTCCATATGAGTAAATAGTTCAACCTGATCGCTGCTTAGTAATTCGTATTCTAATATCTGGCTTTTAACGAAGTCTTGGTACTCTTTATTCTCAATATATCTCATAGCTATCCAGGGCGGATTACCAACAACTATATCGAACTTTGTCTCACTGAGCGCTGCTGGAACGTATATGTTACTAAGCATGAAGACCCAAATAGCGTCTAATCCTCTTTCGATCAGTGTTAGGATAGTGCGTAATGTAGACTTTAAAATTCCTAACTCATTATCCGTTACAGTGCTGAAGAGCCTTCGTTCAAAAACTTCATAAGCCTCGTTTTTATCCTCCCTGGCTCTATAGGAATTTATGGCCTCTTTAAAGCCCTCAATTACCTGACTTAATCTCTTTCTATTCTTGGCCACATCGATAGGTATCTGTACGGAAATGTTGTCAAAATCATATTCATAAACCTCTATACCCCCAAATAGCGTCTTAGTTGTTTTCGGCATTTTTATAGAGTCAGCCACGTAAACAGGTATTACAATAGGCTTGCCTAGATGAAGTAAATCGCCTAAGGCTATCAGATAGTTGGCTCTTGCTATAATTACAGCTAAGGGGTTTATGTCCACTCCGATAACACCAGTGAGAATAAAGTCTAAAATTTGGCTTGAGTGCCATCCCCTTTTCGAAAGTTCTTCCTTTAGTATATAGATGGCATTACAAAGGAATGTACCTGAACCACAAGCAGGGTCTAAAATCCTAGGAGGCTCTGCGCTTTTTTCTTTCCATAAACCTATCACCTCCTTCAAGATAAGTTCGGTAAGCCACTCAGGCGTATAATACTCACCGATTCTATGCCTCTGACCTCGTTCAACTATTTCTTGATAAATTCCTTTAAAGAAATCTTCATCGATCTGTGAGAAGTCATATCTGAGCAGCTCTTTGGCTATATCGCAAGCCAGCTTCAATGCTCTATTAGCTATCTTTGGATGGAGGATCCAGGCGAAGAAGTCCTCCTCTATTAGATTCAATTTGCCGTATAAGGCGAAGTACTCGCCGGTTAAGGCCTTCCCTATCATATCTTCCTTTATTATCTTATCCCCGCTCAGCCTGAGGTAGACTATGAGCTTCACCAATGTAACGAGGTAGGTGTGGTCTATGAACGCTCTCAGCTCTGGTTTACTGCCATAGACTATCTCCATGTTTTTGGACCACAGATCAAACTTAAGCCTAGCATCATCGTAGCCTTTCACTTCGTTCCAAAGCGCTTGAAGCTCATTAATGGCGATGGCGTAGGTCGGGCTGCCGGGCCCAAACCTCCCTTTTAAGTCTTCAGCTGTCGGCCTTATCTGAGGCTTTGAAAATATGAACGAATCCAGCCAAAGTACGGTATCTGCAACATCTGCGCGTGAAATATCGATTGAACCTATCTCTTTGACGTCAACAACCTGGCCATTTTCAATGACGGGGAGGTACGCTTTAAAGACGATAACATCTGTTGCTATCCCAATGTGTTTTCCTCCAGGTTCATGCCTATATAGCGTTTGGAGGTGTTTCTTCAGCTTTGCTTTTGCATCGCTTATTTCCTTATCTAAATCGACCTTTATTTCAAAAACCACATTAGAGAACAGGAGATCGGCTCCTCCTCTAACACCATAGAGCCCCTTCTCTATTCCTGGAAGAAGATCTATTAGTTTGACCTCAAATAACCTTTCAAGTAGCCTAGATAAAACTGTGACTTTAGCTGGATGGCTTCTCGCTTGCTTAGCCTCTGCAATCGTATTTTGAATTATCTCCTTATATTTTTGAATTATCTCCTCTTCCGATAAGCTCATAATACCCCTCTTAATTCATAATACCCCTCTTTTCAACGTTGATGAGATGATTTTATAATCTTCTTCTGATATCTCAAACATCCCCCTTCTCAACATAACAGACCATCTACGGCCTTTTGTAAAGCTTAATTTGGGAATTAATCCTTCAAAGTCTATAGGCTCCATGGGCACATAGACTGCTTTCAGCCTGACTCTGTATGGAAATATTTCACCATTAACTGGCGTAAATATCTCCTCATCGCTCTCAAACGGCTTAGAAACCGCCTTGAATATTCCCCCAATCCTCTTAGGCTTCACGTAGAACACGAGCAGATCTCCAGGCTTAACTTGACCTATTATTTTTTTACGCCTTTTTGAAACCCCCCATATTCGCTTATCGCGTATGATTTGCCAGTTCTTCTCATTTGTGACGCACATCCAATACCCCATGTCTAAACACCCTCAGGATATGTCTTCCCAGCCCTCTCAACCACTACTTTACCGCCTTCCTGGATCCAAACGATCTCATCTCCCCTATCTAACTTGAGGAGCTTCCTAACCGCCTCAGGGATGATCATCCTATAGTAGTATCCCATACTCGTCACCTTGAGGATTGCGTACCTTAATTAATTATCGTTCATTGCTTAAATTAATTATCGTTCATTGCTTATAAGCTTAGGCCTAAGAGGTGGGCGAACTTAACAGAAATAGTACAAACGCTAATGCTCCAGCTAAGGCGATCTGAGCCAGCTCATAGGCTCACATCGTCTTACGCGGGCAACGTAAAGCTCATAGCTCAACTTAGCCCATATATTCACAGCAGCTAAAATGAGTTGGGGAGGGCATTCAACGGGACATGGAGAAACCTAATGCCTGGGCGGTTGAAGCACGAGCCATCAGTTTAATGATGCATGGAAAGCTACTTAGACAGATCGACGATTATGTTGACGACCTCTAGGTAATGATATCGCCTTACCATCTCCTATGCGGGGCCATCTCCCTGATGCGTATTTCGGTCCAAAACAACGCGTAAAGCTCATACATCTAAGCCCGCTATTTGACCATCCCCCTTTAGAGGTAACCACATCAACAGCATCTCGCTGTTTCCAAAGCGTTTCCCCATTTTCCGTTTCCCGCTTTCCACTTTCCTCCCTTCCCTAGCCTCCATAATGAGGCTGTATTGGGGAAGCGTGGTAAGGGACGCTATGCTGGATAGGGGCACCCCCTAAGCTATTATATGCTCGAATGATAGCCAATATTATTGAAGCCTTCATAATCCCCACGCTTTGAAGGATCCTCATGGGAGTTGCTATACTGATAGCAATAATTCTCACATCGATAGTGTCTCTGGCGACAGGCATAGCGGATCCCTTCAAGACCATGGCCTCGGCACCACTATCACCCCTATCTCTCAGTCACCCAGCCGGGACAGACGCCCTTGGCAGAGATCTCCTCTCAAGGATCTTTCTAGGATCCCTGGTCTCGCTCTACATATCGCTCCTAGGGACTCTCATAGCCTTCCTACTGGGCCTTCCAATGGGATTTGTCTCAACGCTATATAGGGGCTCTAAGATCGATGACACCATAATGAGGATCGTGGATTCGCTCCTAGCATTCCCAGCCCTTGTGCTCGCGCTATTCATAAGCGCCTCCCTCGGCCAAGGGCCCTTGATATCGTCAATAGCTATAGGGATAGCGGAGGCGCCGGTGGTTGCCAGGCTCAGCAGGGGATCGATGATAGGCGTTCTATCAAACCAGTTTGTCGAGGCCGCCATATCTATAGGAGCTAGCAAGAGATGGATCATTGAGAAATATCTCCTGCCCCACTCATCATCAATATTAATAACCCAGTTCACATTGACCCTGAGCGCGGCTATAATCCTAGAATCGGGGTTAAGCTTCCTGGGTCTAAGCACCTCTCCGCCAGTGCTTAGCCTGGGGGGATAGTTAGGGAGGGCTTTCTATACCTCGAAACCTCTTGGTGGTACGCGCTAACACCCTCGATCTTCCTGGTTCTATTAGTCCTCTCGGTAAGCTTGATAGGGGATGGCTTGAACGATATCCTGGACCCCAGATATAGAGTGTCAAGGGATTATGTCTAGGACTCAACGTATTCTACCCCTGCATCTCGGTTTCTCTCGCCCTTCTTTAAATAACTAGCCCGCGAAACAGGATCTCGATCCATCTAGATCGGATCAAAACGGCCTA
>FWWM01005957.1_pt1 | contig 26023 bp, 25 predicted proteins | sample 2228351 | NCBI WGS metagenome assembly FWWM01 (sample SAMEA103939774, study PRJEB20133) | metagenome
GGCCGCGCTCGGGGTCTTGGAGCTCGTAGTAGTCAAACTTGGCGGTCATCAGCCGTTGCCGGGCGATGGCCAGCGCCACACGAGAGGTGTCGCAGGTGATCCAGCGGCGGCCCCACTTCTCGGCGCAGTAGGCGGTGGTGCCGGAGCCGCAGGTGGGATCCAGCACCAGGTCGCCCGGGTCGGTGGTCATGAGGATGCAGCGCTCAACAACTTTGGTGTGGGTCTGGACGGAGTAAAGCATTTCTCGCTCGCCCATTGTGTCGCCCCAAACGTTCGTGAGCGGCACAAAGGGGAAGTCATCAAGGTAACGCAGATAGCGAAGTGAACCGCGTGCGATCCAAAGACGTTCCGCACACTTGAGACGCTCCAAACCTTGCAGAGACGTCTTCCAGTGGCTGTTTGGTGGACTGTAAAAAGTGCGGTCATGATAGGTAAAAGCAAAAGAGCCACCCGCCGTTGAGCCTTCAGAAAAAAGCGAGGTCGGTTCAAAAGAGCGACCGTTCTCATCCATGTGCCTATATTGCTCGGCAGTGCCCGCCTCGATTTTGGGCAAATATAACTGGCGGTATTTCGTTTGGCTTCTGTCCTTCGCATACCATAACAGGTAATCGTAAACGCTCGCCAAAAAACCAGACGGAAAACCTCCTGTCTTCTTGAAGGCCACCACCGCCACAAAGTTTTCCCGTCCAAACACCTCATCCAGCAGGCAGCGCACCAGGTGCAGGTTCTCGTCGTTGATCTGCACGAAGATGGAGCCACTCTCGTGCAAAAGTTCCCAACACAAAAGCAAGCGGTCGCGCAGGTAGGTCAGGTAGGAGTGGATGCCCAGTTGCCATGTGTCGCGATAGGCTTTGATTTGCTCCGGCTCGTGGGTGAGGTCTTCGTCTTTGTCCTTGACGTCCCGTCGGTCAAGGCGGGGCTGGAAGTTGCTGGCATACTTGATGCCGTAGGGCGGGTCCATGAAAATCATCTGCACCTTGCCCGCCATGCCCTCTTTGACCAGCAGCGAATTCATCACTAGGAGGGAATCGCCCAAAACCAGGCGGTTGGTCCAGCCGACTTCGTGCTGGTAAAACTCCACCTGCTTGTCGGCCGGCAAGGGGGTTTCCCCGAAAAGATCGATTTGCAAGGGTTGGGGTCTTTTGACCGCTTCCAGGATGGCGCGAGTGGAGATGCGTTCGTGGATGTGGAGCGAGACCACGTCGACCTCGAACGAGGTGTGTTCGGCCTTGCCGGCCCAAGCCAGTTGCGGGTCCAAGTGCGGGTCATACGTATAGGTTGTGGTCTTGCGCTCGCGCACCTCGTAGGTGGGCGCGCTGCCTGCAGGAGGGTTGTTTTTGCGCCGTTCAGTGGCATGACGAAAATCCTGGATGGAGTGATCGGGGAGTTTCTGGCGACCAGGCATGGGGCTCTCTCCTGTGGAATTCTCTCGCCTCTCTGAGGGCCAATCCCGTCCTCGAGGATACATCCTGGCCCGTGAGACCAAAGGCTGTGTTGATTTGCCAGGCAGGCTTGATGATGGGTGGTATTATAACGCCAGATGATCCCGGCGGGTGGAAACAGAGCAGAAGCCAGCCGTCGGGAAGGCGACGTTTTTCAGGCTCCCTCTGTGATCGGTATGCTCCAGAAACCTGTGTCACCTGGAATCGCCAGCGTCTCGTCCGGGGGAGGGTGGTTGTCCCTTTCTGGAGGATTCCCATGTTCCTTTTCTCCAGGTAATGGTATACTCTTTTCAGGAGGCAGGATGTCGGATCAAGACCTGGTGGCACGGCGCATTCTCGCAGTGACCGAGGAGGAATTCCAGCGCCTGATCCTGGATATTCATGATGGGCCGGTGCAGAAACTGTTTGCTGTGCTCAGCCATCTGACGTTATTGCGCTCGTGGCTGGAACAGAATTCATTTACTCCAGAGCAGGTTCTACCGGTTGTTCAGCGCAGCATTCGTCTGCTGGAAGATTCTCTGAAGGACATTCGTGACCTGTTGAGCACCTTTCGCTCTCCCGAATTCGCCGCCAGCACCGTTCGGGAACTGGTCGAGAATGTGATCGTCCAGCACGAAACCTTGACCTCCCATACCGTAACCCTGGAGACCGCCTCCTTCCTGCCCGAGATTTCACTTCCCGTAAAAATTGCCTTCCATCGCATTCTGCAGGAGGCGCTTTCGAATGTTCGGCGGCATGCTGGCGTGAGTCACGCTCAGGTGAAAGTCTACGTTCAGGGGAAGTGGCTGGTTCTGGAAGTGTGTGATCAGGGACGGGGTTTCATGCCTCCTTCGCTGGAGGGTCCAGAAGCCACCGAGAAGCCGGAGCATATCGGCTTGCGGGGGATGCGTGATCGGGCGGTGCTGGTGGGAGGCGAATTTTCGGTGGAGAGTCAACCCGGAAAGGGCACCTGCGTTCGGGTGAGATTCCCTATCTATGAACGATAAACGGCCTGTGCGTATTGTTCTTGCTGACGATCATCCCCTGGTGCTGGAGGGGCTGCGCGCCCTGATCGCCACGCAACCCGATCTGCATGTGGTGGCTACCGCCACCGACGGAGAACGCCTGCTGGAAGCCGTGGAACGCTTTCGCCCCGACGTGGTGGTAATGGACTTACAGATGCCCTTCATGGATGGTGTGACCTGTTTGCAGCACATTCGCCGCCAGGGATTACCGATACGCGTCCTGATCATCAGTGCCTTTAGCGATGCTCTTTCCCTGCGTACTGCCATCGAGTATGGCGCCGACGGCTTTGTGTTGAAGACCGAATCGCCAGAGGTAACCCTGGCGGCCATCCGCCAGGTGGCGGGAGGACAACTGGTTTTCCCGGAATCCGCCCGACGATGGTTGATGCGTTCCTCTTCGGTCTCTCCGAACGATCTTACCGAACGGGAAGAAGCTATTCTGGCCCTGATAGCTGAAGGCAAAAGCAACGCCCAGATTGCGGCACTGCTTCACTTGAGCGAGAACACGGTCAAATTCCATGTGAAGAACATTTTTTCCAAACTGGGGGTGACTAACCGCACCGAGGCGGCGGCCCGCTACCATAAGCGTTGACCCACCTATTTGTGTAGGTTTCTTTCTCCTGATGGATAGCCAAAAACAACTCACAGGGGTGTTGTTGCTTTGCGCCCCTTTTGTTATTCTTTTCACAAATCTCTGGAGGCCTGATCCGTGATCGCAATCTGTCAGGTTCAGTGAGCGAAAGGAGCACGGAATGATTGTCACCACGGCGGAACTGTTCAAAATTGCCTATGGAAAATTTGCTATTGGAGCCTACAACATCAACAACATGGAACAGGCCCTGGGCTTATTCCGGGGACACATCGAAGCTCAGGCGCCGTTCATTATCCAGATTTCCAAAGGTGCCCGCAAATATGCCGGGGTCAAAATGCTGGAGGCCATCATCCGGGCCTGCGACGAAATGTTCCCAGAAGCCATCTATGCCGTCCATCTCGATCATGGTGACGAGACCACCTGCTACGAGTGCATTGACTCGGGCTTCTACTCTTCGGTCATGATTGATGCCTCCCATGAACCGTTTGAAGAGAACGTGGCCATCACCCGTCGGGTGGTCGAACGTGCTCATGCCCGCGGGGTGAGCGTGGAAGCCGAATTGGGCATGCTGGGCGGTGTGGAGGAGCATGTGGCAGTGGATGAAAAGCACGCTCGCCTGACCGATCCCGATGAGGCCAAGCGATTTGTGGAACTGACCGGTTGCGATAGCCTGGCCGTCGCCATCGGAACCAGCCACGGCGCCTATAAGTTCAAAGGGGAACAGCGCCTGCACTTCGAGCGCATTGCTGAAATCCAAAAGCGGTTGCCTGGCTTCCCGCTGGTGATGCATGGCTCCAGTTCAGTGCCGCGCGAAGAAGTGGAGCGGATCAACAACAGCGGCGGCAAACTGGATCCCTCGGCACGGGGCGTGGATGAAGCGGAATTCGCCAGAGCCATCCCCCTGGGCGTCACCAAAGTCAACATTGACACCGATGGCCGCCTGGTGTGGACGCGGGTCCATCGTGAACACTTCCGCGATCACCCGGAAAACTTTGACTTCCGCAAACCCGGCGAAGCCTTCATCCAGGCGTATGCGGAGTTCATTGTCAAGAAATCCAAAGCCCTGCTCTCGGCCGGAACCCTGCCGGCAGTGCGGGCGGCTCTCCTGGAGACGAAGACGGCATGACTCTCCCGACTCGCTCTTCCCTGACCCCCACGCGTGGCGAAATCCCCAGCCGCAACCTGGCCCTGGACCTGGTGCGCGTCACCGAAGCCGCCGCCATGGCTGCCGGTCGCTGGATGGGACGCGGCCAAAAAGAAGCCGGCGATCAGGCGGCGGTTGAAGCCATGCGCCTGATGCTCTCCATGGTAGAGATGGATGGAATCGTGGTCATCGGCGAAGGCGCCAAAGACGAAGCCCCCATGCTCTACAACGGAGAGCGCGTCGGCAACGGCCAGGGACCCGTCGTGGATGTAGCCGTGGACCCTGTGGAAGGCACCGCCCTCCTGGCCTACGGACGTCCCGATTCGATCTCAGTGGTGGCAGTCGCCCCGCGTGGAACCCTGTGGTCGCCAGGACCCGCCTTTTACATGAATAAGCTGGTCGTCGGCCCAGAGGCACGAGCCGTCATCCATCCCGATCTGCTCAAGGCGCCGGTGGCGGAGATTCTATCGGTCATCGCCTCTGCGCTGAAGAAATCGTTACGCGACCTGACGGTCTTCGTGCTGGATAAGCCACGCCATCAGACCCTGATCGCACAGATTCGCCAGAGCGGGGCACGGGTTCTGCTGCGCACCGATGGAGATGTGGCCGGCGCCCTGATGGCCGCCACTCCCAATTCGGGAGTGGATGTCTTGATGGGCATCGGCGGCACGCCCGAGGGAGTGATCGCTGCTTGCGCCGTGCGCACCCTGGGCGGGGCCATGCTGGCCCAACTGGCCCCGCAGAAACCCGGCGAACGCGAAGCGGTTGAGCAGGCCGGCCTCAGCCTGGATCGCATCCTGACCGAAGCCGATCTGGTTCAGAGCGAGGATGTCTTCTTTGCGGCCACAGGAATCACCGATGGCGTGCTTCTGCCCGGGGTGCGCTATACCAGCCAGGGTGCCGTGACGGTCTCGATGGTCATGCGCGGCAAGACCGGTACCATCCGCAAAATCTATGCCGAGCATCGCCTGGAGAAACTGCGCCAGATCAGCCCAGTGGAGTATTAGCCCTCCTCTTCTCGTTCCCCTTGTCGCCTTATGTGGGACATGCCTGTCCCGAGCATATTCGTAACCGTCCAATCCACTACAAATCTTTACCAAAAGGAGTGAAACCATGGTTGAGGAAACGAAAGCCTTATTTGATGCGGGTGTAAAGCAATATAGTGACGCCAGCCGTTACTACTATAGTCCAGGCTTTCAGCCGGATGATACCCATGTGTTGGCCGTATATCGAGTCACCCCTCAAGAGGGGGTCTCCTTTGAAGAAGCGGCAGCGTCCGTCGCAGCTGAGTCCTCCTTTGCCACCTGGACAACCGTCTGGTCCGATTATCTGGTAGATGCAGCCCGTTACTCTGCCCGCGTATATGACATGAAACCGGTACCTGGTCACCCGGATCAGATGATGGCTTATATTGCCTATCCGCTGGATTTGTTCGAGGAAGGTTCGCTGCCCAACCTGATGTCTTCTCTGGTGGGGAATGTGTTTGGTTTCAAGCCCTTGCGTGCGTTGCGCTTGGAAGACATCTACTTTCCACCTGCCCTTCTCAAAACTTTCCAGGGTCCCCCTCATGGGATTCAGGTAGAGCGAGATAAGTTGAACAAGTATGGGCGGCCCCTGCTGGGCGGCACCATGAAACCCAAGTTGGGCCTTTCGGCCAAAAATTATGGGCGATTGGTCTATGAAGCTCTGAGAGGGGGACTGGATTTCACCAAAGATGATGAAAACATTACTTCCCAGCCGTTCATGCGCTGGCGCGACCGCTACGAATTCATCATGGAGGCGGTCCGGCAAGCGGAGGCCGATACCGGCGAACGCAAGGGGCACTACTTAAACGTCACCGCCGGCACGATGGAAGAGATGTATCGCCGCGCCGAATTTGCCAAAGAATTGGGGGCACGTATCATCATGGTGGACTACCTGGTGGTGGGCTTTACCGCCTTTGCCTCCCTCTCTAAATGGTGTCGCGAGAATGGCATCCTGCTCCATGCGCATCGGGCCATGCACTCGGTGATCGATCGCCAACCCAATCACGGCATTCACTGGCGTGTTCTGGCCAAGTGGTGTCGTATCGTCGGCGCCGATCATGTGCACAATGGAACGGTCGTAGGCAAACTGGAAGGTGATCGTTTGAGCACGCTGGGCATCAACGAGATGTTGCGGAATACAGACGTGGCTAAAAAGGAAAAATGCTACGGCTATCACTTCGATCAACCTTGGCTCTCCATGCCTGCCATGTTCCCGGTCGCCTCGGGCGGGATTCATGTCTGGCATATGCCTGAGCTGGTTTCGATCTTCGGGGACGATGCGGTTCTGCAATTCGGTGGAGGCACGGTGGGGCACCCCTGGGGCAGCGCGGCCGGCGCAACCGCCAATCGTGTGGCTCTGGAAGCGGTGGTCCAAGCCCGCAACCAAGGACGCAACTTGCTCACCGAAGGAAGAGCCATTCTGGAAGAGGCAGCACGCCATAGCAAGGAATTGCGGGCGGCGATGGAAACCTGGAAAGGCGTCACGTTTGATTACGAAACGGTAGACAAACTCGAACAACCGGCAAGCTAAACTCCCTCTGAAAGGAGCCTGCGATGAAAACAGAGACCTTCTCTTATCTGCCTCCCCTCTCGGTGGATCAGATTCGCGCTCAGATAGCTTTCTTTCTCAGCAACGGGCATGTGATCGGTGTGGAATATTCCCATCCTTCTCAGGCCAGACGCTCGTTCTGGAACTGGTGGAAATTGCCGCTCTTCACCTTGCGGACGGTGGATGAAGTCCTGGCCGAAGTCCATGCTTGTCGGGAGGCTCACCCAGATTGCTACATACGTGTGACGGCGTATGATCGCCTGCAACAAAGGGAAGTGATGGAATTTGTGGCTTATTCTCCTGATGTAGCGTATCAGGCCTAGAAGGAACCTATGAAAAGGCGCCCGATCATTTTGGGAATCGTTGGAGATAGCGCAGCCGGGAAGAGCACCCTGAGTCGTGGTCTGGCAGAAGTCCTGGGCGAGGAACGCGTGACAGTCGTATGTGTGGATGATTACCACAAATACGACCGTCGCGAACGTGCCCAACTAGGGATCACGCCCCTTCATCCTGACTGTAACTATCTGGATGTGTTCGAACTGCATCTGGAGCGTCTGCACTATGGTCAACCTATTCTCAAGCCGGTCTACGATCACTCGACCGGCACGCTGGTACGACCTGAATATGTGCAGCCTCGCGAGTTTGTGATCGTGGAAGGATTGTTGGGCTTCCATTCGGAAGTGATGCGTCGCTTCTATGATGTGAAGGTGTATCTCGATCCGCCGGAAGACCTGCGGCTCTTCTGGAAGATTCGCCGCGATACCACCCGCCGCGGCTACACCCTGGAAGCGCTGCTGGAGGATATTAAGCGACGCGAGCCTGATTCGCAGCAATTCATTCGCCCCCAACGTCAGTATGCCGATATTGTGGTGCGTTTCTATCCCGATGAGGGTGTTCCACCGGAGAAAGCCGGTCCAGACCTGAACGTCCAGCTGGTGCTGCGTCCCACCATCCCTCATCCCGACTTGACCTATCTGGTGGATGGAAGTCACGCCTCGAATCACATTCGGCTGCGCCTGGGACGCGACGAAGGGCGGCCGGTGGACTTCTTAGAAATTGATAACCGCGTTGAGACCGAAGAAGCCGCCCGGCTGGAAAAGGCCATCTGGGAACACCTCCCCGATCTGCATCCGATCAGCGAGGAATACTTTGGCAACTACCAGGATCAAGACGGAATTCGCCACAGCCGCACCCTGGCGCTGACTCAGTTGCTGCTGGCCTATCACCTGCTGCGCAAATACAACCGGTCTGAGGAGATTCCTTTTGCTCCTCCGGTCGCTGCCCTGAGTCGCTTACGCTCTACCACCAAGATTTCTTCCCCCTGAGGAGGCGCTACCCGATGGACGAGAGATGGGATCTGGCGATTATCGGTGCTGGCCCGGTAGGCCTGTATGCGGCCTTTTATGCGGGCATGCGCAACCTGCGTACCATAGTGTTCGAAGCGCTACCCCGTCCAGGAGGCCAGATCACGGCGTTATATCCTGAAAAGTACATCTATGATGTAGCGGGATTTCCGGCCATCCTTGGCCGTGATCTGGTGGCCGAATTATACAAACAGGCCACCCAATTCGATGCAGAATTCAAGTTCAACGAGCGGGTGGAAGGCCTGGAAGTCCTAGAACCGGGGCATATCCAGCTCACCACCTCGGAGGGTACCTATTTCAGCAAAGCCGCCATCATTGCGGCGGGAATCGGCGCCTTTCAACCCAATCGTCTCTCCATACCCGGAGCGGCTGAACTGGAAGGGAAGGGGGTATCCTATGCCGTCCGGGAACGCGAAAAGTTCCTCGGCAAGCGGTTGCTCATTGTAGGAGGAGGGGACACCGCCGTGGATTGGGCGCTGGAATTGCGCAACTGGGCCAGCCAGGTGACCCTGGTGCATCGCTTCGATTACTTTGAAGCCCATCAGCGCAGCGTGCTGGCGTTATATGATTCTCCGGTGACCATCCACACCGAAAGTCAGTTGGTTCGCATCCTCGGCAATGAAAAAGTAGAGCAGGCCGTCTTTCGTCACAACATCACCGGGCGGGAACAGACGATTGACGTGGATGAAATCCTGATTTGCATCGGCTTTCGCGCCGATTTAGGCCCGATCAATCAATGGGGACTCACCATTCAGGACCGCAGAATTCTGGTCAATCATCACCTGGAAACCTCCCTGCCCGGGGTATACGCAGTGGGAGATGTGGCCAGGATCGAAGGTGAAGTCAGCATGAATCTGCTCACCTATGGATTTGGTCAGGCGGCGTTGGCGATTGGGTATGTAAGCCATTTCATCGATCCGAAGCAGCGAGTGGTTCACGGTCACAGCAGTCATCGCAAAGGGATGAAATTTGGTTCCCCTTCCCCCAATCCGTGATCTCAGATTTGATCTGCCTCGAACGAGGAGCGAGTCCGCTGCGAAAATGAACCGCAGAGAGCGCCGAGCATCTGGAGTTTTTCCTCCGTTCCATCTCTGCGCACTCGGTCTCCAGAATCGGTATCCGAAGAGACCAAAGTTGTGATAGATTCATCGTGCTCGAAACATCCGTGTTCTGAATCGGTATTTTTCCCCAAAAAAGCATCACGAGGAGATACCTCATGCCCGAAAAACCCCAGCGCAATCTATCCCTGGAACTGGTCCGTGCCACCGAAGCCGCGGCTCTGGTTGCGGCTCGCCATCGCGACTCGGCTCAGTGGGAAAATGCCAACCTTGCCGCAGCCCAGGCCATGCGCCTGGTGTTGCAGACCATTGACATGGACGGCGTGATCATGGTCGGTGAGGGGGAAAAACGCCAGACGCCTGTCCTTTTTCATGGGGAAATGGTAGGCACAGCTCATCCTCCCATGGTAGATATTGCGGTGGATCCGATCGAGGGCCCTCCCCAGCGAGCCTTGATTCATCCCAACACCATGTCCCTGGCCGCCCTGGCCGAACGCTGGAGCATGTGGGACCCCGGTCCCGCCGTGTATGTGGAACAGATCGTCGTGGGATCGGAGGCGCGTCAGGTCATTGACCTGAATCTTTCGCCCACCGAGAACCTGAATCGCATTGCCCAGGCGCTGCGTTGCCGGGTGCGCGATCTGAACGTCTACGTTCTGGATCGGCCGCGCCACGCCGCGCTGGTCCGGGAGTTAACCGAGGCGGGCGCCCGGGTGAAGCTCCATAGCGAGGGCTTCGTGGTGGGTGCCATCCTGGCAGCCATGCCCTCAACTGGTGTGGATGTGATGATGGGCATTGGTCGGGCTACCGAAGCCATGCTGGCCGCCTGCGCAGTCAAAGCCCTGGATGGGGGAATGCAGGTCCGACGTGCCCCGCAAAGCGAAGAGGAACGGGCCCGGCTGGAACTCTCTTTGGGGCCGCGCATGAATGAAATCCTGCATCTCGATCAGTTGTGTAAATCCGAAGATGTGTTCTTCGCCGCTACCGGGATCACCGATGGGAGCCTGCTGCGAGGGGTAGAATTCCGCCGCGATGGGGTGATCACCGAAAGCCTGGTGATGCGTGCCCGCTCGGGCACCATCCGCTTCATCCGTTCCATTCATCGTATGGAGAAACTGATGCGCTTCAGCCAGGTGGATTACACGGGAGAACGAACGGAGCAAACCGGTGGTTAAACTGGCCCCCTCGATCCTCTCAGCGAACTTCGCCTGCCTGGAAGATCAGGCCCGTCAGGCAATCGAGGCCGGTGCCGACTGGCTGCACATAGACGTAATGGACGGCCATTTTGTGCCCAACATCACCATTGGGCCGCTGGTGGTGGAAGCCTTGCGCCCCCTGAGCCAGGAAACCGGCGCCTGGCTGGATGTTCACCTAATGATCGAAGAACCCGATCGCTATCTGCGCGATTTCGTTCGGGCCGGTGCCCATATTGTGACCGTTCATGTCGAGGTCTGCCACCACCTGCACCGCACCATCGAAACCATCAAGGAACTGGGTGCACAGGCTGGGGTGACCCTCAATCCGGCCACTCCGCTCTATACCCTGGAGGAGATCCTGCCGATGGTGGACCTGGTGCTGATCATGTCGGTCAACCCCGGCTTTGGAGGGCAGAAATATATTCCTTTCTCCACCCAAAAGATTCGCCGTGCTCGGCAGATGCTCGATTCGATAGGCTCGACTGCCTGGCTGGAGGTGGATGGTGGGGTGAACGCCGGCAATGCCGCCGAGATTGTTGCCGCCGGGGCCACTGTGCTGGTGGCGGGCAGCGCCGTCTTTGGGGGGGGGTCCCGTTCGATTGCCGAAAATGTGAGCGCCCTCAAACAGGCGATTGCGTCGGTGCAGAAAACCTGATCAAAAGCGAAGCGCAGGAAAACGCTCCGCTTCTGGCGCCTGGCAAGCAAAATCCAGGCAATGCCTGCCAATCTTCCGCTTTGTTGGCCCACACCCGTTGTGGGTCAATTCTGTTTAGCCTCTTGACAGATCCCGCCTTCTCTACTATTCTATCTTATGTATTATACAAGTGGAAGAACACCAGAGGAGAGAGTCATGCCTGACCTGGATCGCCTGCTCGAAAACTGGGAGAGTGTTTACAAAAAGGGTTTGCTCACCTTCTGGCTGCTCCTGTTGCTGGGCGAGAAGCCGCGCTATCCCTACGAAATGAGCGCCGAGGTGCTGCGCGCCAGCCAGGGGACGCTCAGCGCCGACGACAACAGCATCTACCGTGCGATAAGCCGCTTCGAGGAGATGGGGCTGGTGGTGAGCGAAGCCGGGACCTTCAGCCTGGGTCCGCCGCGCAAGTACTACCGTTTGACCCAGGACGGGCGTGAGTTACTGCGCCGCTTCATTGAGCGCAACATCTTGATTTTTCAGCATCCCGAGGTGGCGGAGCGCATCCGCCGCATTCTGCAGAATGGAGAGACCGATGAGCAATAAATCGCCTCTTAACCTCGAACAACTCGAAGCCCGGCTGTCACGCTGGGAGAAGTGGGTCTACCTGTGCCTGGGCGCGGCGATCGTCTTGTTGATGGAATCGCTTATCAAAGGCTACGAGAACGTTTTGCTGGACGAAATGTACTTTACCCTTCAGACCAATCGTGAAAGCATTGAGTTTCTCCGCCTTCATTCCATGGAGTGGAGTTTGATCCTTTATTCCCCCTGGCGGTTCTTGCTCTGGCTGGTGGTGGAAATCGCTGCCCTGGCGCCGGCGGCCATCCTGGGTCTGGCCTCCCACTGGCGCAGGGTGGCGCTCTCCAAACGCCTCAACCTGATCGCCGGCTTCCTGCTGGCCGACTGGCTCAACCTGATCGCCCTGGGCGCAACCAATCCGCTCGACATGGGCGCTGGCTACAATGTCCTCGTCATCTTCTATCTGCTCCTGCTCGGTGGCGGCTACTGGGCCATGCATCGCAAACGGACGCGGATAGAGGAGATGTTTCCCTGATTTCTCCCGCCAACGGCCTTTCGCCAGCCTTCCGGCAAAGGGTTGAGGAACGCTCAGTGCGCCCGTGTTTACTGCGGAGAGCGCAGAGGTTGCTGAGAAAAGATAACTGCCTGCCCGTGGCGCAAGTCTCTGATTTGTGCATTGGCCAATCGGAGATGTGCCCCACAGGGTGACAGACAAGTCTTCGGCGTCTCTCCGGACAGGTCAAAACGCAAACGCGCTGCTATCAAAGATTGGCCAGAGCAGGTAGTGACGAGAAAAACCAGAAAAGTTGAAAACGCTGCCTGCCCGGCGGTGAAATGGCGTGACAACACGCAAGAGGAAGACGATCAGCCTTTCATTTTGTGGTATAATCTCCCTCGCCTGGCGTGGAGCCTGTAGCTCAACGGTAGAGCACTTGACTGTGGATCAAGGGGTTGTGGGTTCGAGACCCATCAGGCTCCCTGGAAGCGAGAGCGTCCGAACCTGTGCATCCGGTTCGGACGTTTGGCTTTCCTGGCTGGCGGCAGGGAACCGCACCACGGAGCCGTGGTCAGCACCCGGCCGGGCCAGGCGGGACTGGTTGGGGGAGGTTATTCGTCCATCACCCGCAGATATTCCCGGTCAAACGCGGCGGGAATGGATTCGTTGGGCGCATAGGGCGAAGGGCCGTAGACACGGGAGGCCACGCCCAGTTGGGAGAGTTCGCACACGTGCCAGTCCTGACGGTTGGTCAGGTCCCAGAATTCGATGGCGTCTTCTGGATGAAAGCCGGGGTGGCTGTAGGCTTCGGGGTGGAAGAGCCAGTCACAGGTTACGCGGGTGGCGGAGGGGGAGAGCGGAGTCAGGGTGTGGTACATCACGTAGTCGGGGTGCAGACTGAGGAGCATGTTCGGGAAGATCGAGTAATAGTACACCCGTCCCAGGTCATCGCCGGTGACGGTAGGGATGGGTGGGGCACTGATCTGACCGCTCATGGTCATGCTGCCTGCTTCGTGGCGCAATTCCATGTATCCGCCCAGGAAGGGGCCTTCGGTGAGATCGTTGTGACCGCTGTTAGGGGGGGATTTTTTGATCAGTTCGGGATGCACAAGGGGACAGTGATTGCACTCGGAGTAGTTCTGGACGATCAGTTTCCAGTTGGCGCGAACGTGATATTCGATGCGCCGAACCGAGCGCAACTGGCGGATCTGCCAGGGGGTGAATTTATGGAGCAGAGGGGCAAAGAACGCCTCAAAGGGTTCGGGATGAGGGGACAGGTTCACGAAGAGGAATCCCTCCCATTCGTGGAGGGCCGCACGGTGCAGGGGATAGTCTTCCTTGCGGAAGTCGGGGATGCGATCCATGTTGGGCGCGCCGATCAGGCGGCCTTGCAGGTCAAAGGTCCAGGCGTGATAGGGGCACTGGATCGAGCCGGGCAGGTGACCGGTCTCCGCTTCGCACAGGCGCGCGCCCCGATGGCGACAGACGTTGTAGAACGCGTGGATCTCCCCGGCCCGGTCGCGCACCAGGATCAGGCTCTCATCGCCAATGGGGTACAGGAAATAGTCACCGGGGTTGGGGATCTGTTCGGCCCGGCCAACACACAGCCAGTAGCGGGAGAAGATGCGTTCCTGTTCGCGGGCGAAGATCTCCTGGGAGACGAAGTAGGGGCGGGGCAGGGTGAGCGACCCCTGGACATAGGTTTCGGTGGAGTGAAGAAAGGTGGCCATAGATTCCTCCTGGAAGGATGGTTCATACAGGATGGATAGGGTGGTATGCAGACGTTATATATTATATATGATTTTTAGGGTCGAAAAAGGATGAATTCGGTGGAATGGCCGCTGGGAGGAGAAAAGGAGGTCGCGGCAGTTGTCCTCGAGAGGCGGAATCGGCCCCCCCAGGTCTGCCGGAGCGTAGCGATAAACCTGGATAGGGGTTGTAGTAGATACCAGAGAAGGAGGCAGGATGAGTGAGCAAGATCACAATCTATTCGAGGAAGTTCAGACCGTGCCGTTCTATGAGCGGCCCAACGTTCGTTACCAGGTTCTCCCGATCGGCAAGGGTGTGCCGTTTGGCTTTGAGGTGGTCTCCAATCCCCAGGTAGGGATTGCGGGCGTCTATGGAGCCTGGGGAACAGCCTACGACAACCAGCGATTGTTCGAGTGGATTGCCGCCCGCCTGGGTGAACCCCTGCGAGACGAAGAGCGAATGAATCTGGCCGAGTTGGGCTTCCTGTATCGCCACCACCTGGATATTCTCTCCCCCGAAGAATATCTGGAACTAGAAGTGGAGGTGGGAGCGCACTTGCTACGCGAGGCGGCTTATGCCTGCGGCTGGCAGCCTGGCGAGGTTGAGGGCGTGTTGATCGGCGTCAGCGGCCCGGTGGTGGAGGATTATGTGTTGCGCATTGCCCGGCGGGCTGGCATTCCTGATCATGCGATCAAGGTCAGCGTGCACAAAGCCTGCGATGGTTCGGTGGGAAGCCTGCATCTGGCGCTGAACCCTGAACTGAGTGTGCCGGGGCAGATGAGCCTGGCCGAACGCCTGTATGGGAAAAAGGTGCTGGTCGGTGGGATTGAGGGATTGAGTCGCTTTGTCGGGCTGTCGCGGGATAAGAATGCCCTTCAATTGTTCGGCAACGGCGCCGGTGTGATCGGCGTGATCCCTGGTCAGAGCATGACCTTGCTGGCCGGCAAAACCCATGCCGCCTATGACCAGGAGGGTGTGCTGGCAGTCAAGATGTATTATCCCCACTCGCGCCGTCATCTGGTGGAAATTGCGCAAGACGGCTCCGATCACCTGCGGGTGGCGGGTCTGATGCATGAACCGAAAGATGGCGCGCCGATCGAGATGGCCGGCATGATGGGCATGGTGAAACTGTTTGTGCGCACGGGCGTACAGGTCGTTCAAGAGGTGATCGAGGCCTATCGGCGCTTGATGGCTACCCTGGCGCAGCCGGAGCAGATCGCGGTGGCTATCGTCCATCACGCCAATTACAAGATCAACAAGTTGAAAGAGAAACAACTGGCTGGTTTGGGCGTTCGTTTTCCCATGCCTTGGCTGTTGAGCGATTTTGGGAATGTGAGCGCGGCTTCAAACATGATCGCCTTTCTGCGTCAATTGCCTGCGCTGAAGCCCGGTCAGCACGTCCTGTTCGATGGGTTCGGGGCGGGGACGTATTATGACGTTCTGGTGGTCGCTCTAGGGGGCTGAACCCGTCTCTGGAGTGATCGCCTGACCTGAGACATCACTGGTGGAACATCCCTGGTGGGACGGCATTGTTGGGACACCCCTTGGGTAGGGACGGCAGTTCAACTGCTGTCCAACCATAAAACCCAACCTTGTCTTTCTGCGATCTTGATTTATACTTGACTTCACTGCCAAAAGGTCATTTCACCGCAGAGCACGCAGAGAACGCGGAGAGTTTGGCTTGTTGAGCAAAACGCGGCATGTTCCGGTGCGGATTTGGAAATTTTCGGCTCTGCGCTTTGCGCGTTCCCGGCGGTGAAGGGTTGTTGCCGTAGAGTCATACTTGCAAAGTGATTTTATTTCACAGTGATACCAGAGGAGAGAGATGCCGGGGATTCAGACCCGCCCACTCAAACGATACTGGCGTGTGGCGGTGATCGCCAATATCAAGGACAAAAATCAACCGCTTCCCCCGGGCGTGCCGCCAGATGCGTTTGCCGATTTCGATACCATCGAAACCATCGAGCAGATTCGCGCCGCCATTGAGAGCGATGGCCATGAAACCGTCTTTCTGGTGGCCGATCGCACGCTGCCGAAGACTGTGCAAGACTACGCGCCGGATATCTGTTTCAATATCGCAGAAGGAATGGGGGGCGATGCTCGCGAAGCCCAGGTGCCGGCGTTGCTGGAATTGCTGGGCATTCCCTACACGGGATCGCGCGTCCTGACCAATGCGATCTCCCTGGATAAGACTCTGACCAAACGAATCTGGCGCGACCGCCGCCTGCCGGTAGCACCGTTTCAAGAGTTCAGTCTGGGGGATGAACCTTTGAGACCGGAGTTGAAATTCCCTCTGTTCGTCAAGCCGGCCCGCGAGGGGACCGGTATGGGCGTGGATAGCAATGCCATTGTGCATAACGAAGCCGAGCTGCGTGAACGGGTGCGCTGGGTGATCCGCACCTATCAGCAGCCGGCCCTGGTGGAGACTTTTCTCTCCGGCCGGGAGTTTACCGTGGGGATTCTGGGGCGACCAGACGCAAAGCGATACTCCCGGCACCCAGAGTGGTACGACCGGGATGGTTTCCATCGTTTCCCGGTGCTGGAAGTGGATGCCAGTCGTTCGATCACTCCGCACATCTATAGCCACCCGGCCAAAGCCAAAGACGTGGGCGAGGAGGGCGCACCCGCTTATCTCTGTCCGGCTTCCATCGAACCGGAGCTGGAAAAGAAACTCAAGCACTATGCCTATCGCGCCCATATCGTGTTGAACGCCCTGGACGTCTCTCGCACGGACATTCGTCTGGACGAAGAAGGCAACCCGCGCCTGATGGAGATCAACACCCTGCCCGGCCTGACCCCGGAGTACAGCGATCTATGCATTCAGGCCAGAGCCGAAGGCATTGCCTATAACGATCTCATCCTGGAGATTCTCTATCTGGCGGCCGGCCGCTGGGGATTGCTGGAGCCGCGTGAATCTGCTCCAGCGCCTGGACACACCAGCCATAAGGAGAGAATGTGATTCTACGAGTTCTTCGTTGGTTGGTTCCGCCGGCCGCGCTCGTGGCCATCACCGCCTGGATGTGGATTGCACCACCAGGCTGGCTGGGCAAGATGGACGCTATCGGCTATGCGGTTTGTCATCGCATTCCCGAACGATCGTTCCACGTAGACGGTCGTCCCCTGCCGCTCTGTGTCCGATGTTCAGGGACTTTCTCTTCGGCGGCGATCACCCTGATCGTGTTGAGCCTGGTCGCTCCCCGACGGAGTGGCTTCCCGCCTGCTCGCTTTTACCCTGTGTTTGGGGGGCTTTTTCTGGCGTTTGCGATTGATGGCGGAAATTCGTATCTATACCTGATCAAACAGGTCAGCGGTGCCTTTGAGAACATCCCCAATTTATATGTGCCCAATCATACGCTACGCCTGTTCACGGGCAGTGGTATGGGGATGGTGATGTCCACGGTGCTCTGGTCCGCGTTTCATGCCAGTCTGTGGCAACATCCTGATCCCCGGCCAGCGCTGGCGACCTGGCGTCGCTTTTTGGGGTTGGTCGCTCTGCTTGTGGGGGTGGATGGGCTGGTGTTGACCGAACATCCCCTGGTATTGTATGCCCTGGCGCTTATCGGTCCGTTGGGCGTGCTGGCGTTGCTGACCATGATCTTCACCGTCTTCTGGCAGACCTTGATGCGCCAGGAAAACACCCTGACCGAAAGCCGGCAACTGGGTTTTCCCCTGCTGGCCGGCTTTACCCTGGCGTTGCTGATGATCCTGGTGATTGATCTGATTCGGTTACAATTAACCGGGACGTGGCGGGGATGGTCTTTCGGCGCATAATTCAGACAGGTTGTGCCAGTTCCGAACGGAAAACGTCGTCTGCCTGGCACAACGTTAGCCTGTTAGAAGACAGCGTAGAACAGACTTTCCTCTGTTCAAACCCGGCAGAACCAGTTAGAGTGTGGATTCTCCTATGGACCTGATCAGCGGTTTGTTTTCGGCGTTTGGCCTCTCGGCCAGTGCAGGGTTGAATGCGTACATTCCCCTGTTGATCATCGGCGTGCTGGATCACTATACGGATTGGATCACCCTGCAACCGCCCTGGGATACGCTTTCTAACCCCTGGGTGTTGATCGTGCTGGGCATTCTGCTGATCATCGAAATGCTGGCCGATAAGATTCCGGCGGTGAATCACCTCAACGATGTGATCCAGACCGTGGTTCGGCCGACTGCCGGCGCGATTGCCTTTGCAGCGGCTGCCAATGTCATCACGGACGTACATCCGGCTCTGGCGTTAATCGTGGGTTTGCTGGTGGCCGGTGGTGTGCATGCCGCAAAGAGCGGCCTGGTTCGCCCGGCAGTAACGGCCTCCACAGGCGGAGTGGGGAACGTGCCGGTCAGTCTGGCGGAGGACGTGACCGCTATGGGTATCTCGATTCTCGCCCTGCTCGTGCCACTGGTGATCGGCACATTGCTGATCGTCGGCCTGGCCTTTCTCCTGGCGTGGTTGTGGAAAAGGGCGATCCAGCAAGACCTTGCCCATCCACGGGACTGAGGTTTCCATGTTTTTCCTGAGTAGGTTGTGATCATGAGCGATCACGAAACCCGCCTGTCGTCTATGCATGCTGACTCACCTGGCTGGCCGTCCGCTCCACCGCCTGCGCCTGAACCTGGCACCCCACCCCCGGCAGTGCCGCCCGGCCCGGAAACCCCGCCGACGAAGACCACCCTCTGGTGGATCGTGGCGATTGTGCTGATCCTGTTATGCTGTTGTTGTGTGGTGTTCGCCACGCTGGCCTGGATGTTTGGTGATAGGATCGTCCAGGCTATTCTGGAGACTTTGTCCTAATGAGGGCTGTTGGGGTCGTGATCCTCCTGCCTGAGGGGTGGAACAGAATCCCCTGCAAAAACGAACCGCAGAACGCCGGCAGTAGCACGACCTTTTCGCAGCGAGTCAAAGAGATGTTGTAATTCGGCCAGGGCCTGTCGGGCGGCGTGTCGCGTGGCATCGTCCAGGGGGGCGGCGAGGAATTCTGCCTCGTCGAGCACGGTCTGTTGCCCATCGGCGGCGATCCAGAGATCGAGGAACAGGTCCACATACTCCACCCGGCCGGGGGGAAAGCGAGCCGGTTGGGTGATGTTGCAATACCAGCCCTTCAACGCTCCATCGTCGCGGTCATAGATGGCGAAGATGTTATACCAGCGATCGGTGAAATAGGTTTCCACGAAGCGATCACCTCGCTTGAGCAGGATGCTCTGGAAAGGCATGTCATCGCGGTCAAAGAAGGCCTCTAGGGTCAACCAGTCTGCGCCGCGGGCGATCAGGGTCCCCTCATAGCGCCAGGTGAGTTCGCCCTGGAGATTCAACTTATCCACCACGATCCGTTCCAACACGGCCCAGACACTCCACGTAGAAAACGAGAGAGAGGGTTTCACCCACCTGGGGCGGCCGCTTGCGGCGCACCACCCAGCCATTGTGCAGGCGGATCTCATATCCCTCGCGCCGAAAGAGCACATCATCCACCGTCAACTTCAGCCGTAACGGAGATTTTCGCCTGCCATCCTGGCGAAAGAGCAGCGCCACGCGCTCGCCCACAGGGTGATTGTGCTGGCAGGGAGGGGAGAAGGTGCTGAAGGACGTTTCCACCTGCCCTTGGGGAGTGATCGTCCCCTCGAGCACGTTCCCCGCGCCCAAAAAGCGCGCCACCCACGGGGAACGGGGATCATACCAGACTTCAGCCGGGCGGCCCGCCCGAACGATCTCTCCCCGGTGGAGGATCAACACCCGATCGGCAATGGCGAAGGCCTCCTCCTGGTCATGGGTGACGTAGATGGCCGGGATGCCGGTGCGGCGCAGGATGGCGCGCAGTTCGTGGAGCAGGGCCTCTTTGAGAGAGCGATCCAGGGCGCCGAGCGGTTCGTCGAACATCAGCAGTCGCGGGGAGGGGGCCAGGGCGCGCGCCAGGGCCACCCGTTGTTGTTCGCCACCGGAGAGATCGGTCACCTTGCGGTGTTCAAAGCCGCGCAGGTTGACCAGGTCGAGCACTTCGGCCACGCGGGCGCGCAGAGCGGCCTCGAAGGCTCGAGGGGAGGCAGCAGCCAGGCGTCCGGGGCGCATGCGCAGGCCAAAGGCCACGTTCTCGAACACGTTCAGGTGAGGAAATAGCGCATAGTCCTGGAAGACCAGGCCGAAGTCCCGCGCGTGAGGCGGGATCGGGGCCAGGTCCACGCCGTTCCACAGGATGGCGCCCGTTTCGGGGGCTTCCAGTCCAGCGATGATCCGCAACAGGGTGGATTTGCCGCTGCCGGAAGGCCCCAGCAGGCTGACCGTTTCCCCTGGCAGGACGGTGAACGAGACCTGCTTCAACAGCAGACGACCTTCATAGGTCTTGGAGATTGCCTGGATGGTGAGCATCAGGGCACCTAAAACTCGCCGATTCCGGCCAGTCGAACCCGTTCCAGCAATACGATGCCTGTCAGAGCCACGCCCATCAGGATGGTAGACATGGCCATGGCCTGACCGTAGTTCAGGCCGCCAGGTTGAGCCAGGAAACGGGCAATCGCCACCGGTAGGGTGGGGAAGTCGGGACGGGCCAGCAGCGAGGCAGCGCCGAATTCGCCCAGCGAGACGGTAAAAGCGAACGAAGCCGCGCTCAGAATGGCCCGCGAGACAATCGGCCAGTCTACCGCCTGCCAGACACGGAAAGGCGAAGCGCCCAGGGTGGCCGCCGCCTGGCGCAGTCGTTCTGGGATGGAAGCCAGGGCCGGCTCCAGCGTGCGGATGACGAACGGCAGCGCGATCACCGTGTGGGCCACGGGCAGGATCAGGGGGGAAGTGAGCAGGGCCTCCCCTCCCGGCCACAGCGGTCGGCTAAAGGTGAGCACATAGCCCAGGCCCAGGGTGACCGCTGAGGCGCCCAGAGGCAGGAGCAGGAGCGTGTCGATCAGCCGTGTCACTCTGCCCGGTTGAGTCAACGCCGAGGCCGCCGGCAACCCCAGAGAGAGGGAGAGGATGACCGTGGCCAGGGCATAGGCCAGGGAGTTGCGCACTGCCTCGACGGGCGGGACGTAGAACACCGAGCCACGCCGGTTGACGAACAATTCCCGGTAGTAGTCGGCTGTCAGGCCATAACGGATCGTGCCCCGTTGTCCCATATCGGCTTCTAACCGCACCAGAGATCGGGCCGGGATGGCCAGCAGAGGAAGCAGGAAGAAGAGCGTCAGGGCCGTCACCATCCCGCCCACAAACCATCGTTCGCGCCTGTGACGCGGCGGACGGGCTACCGATGGCCCAGGCATAGTCGGCACCAGGGAGCGGGTCGCCAGGCGGGTGTAGATCACCGAGAACGCCAGCGTGCACAGCAACTGGAACAGGGAGAGCAAGGCAGCGGTGGGCAGGTTGAGGAAGTGCATGGTTTGCAGGTAGATTTCGGTCTCCAGAGTGGAAAAGCGCGGCCCTCCCAGCAAGAGAATCACGCCGAAACTGGTGAAGTTGAACAGAAAGACCAGCACGCCGGCGGCCAGAAGCGGCACGCGCAGCAGGGGCAGGGTGAGACGCATCCACACCTGCCACGAGTTCGCGCCCAGGGTGCGGGCGGCCTGTTCCAAGCGCGGATTCAGGTGGGTCAACGCGTTTCCCACAATGCGGATCACGATGGTGGTGTTGTAGAACACATGAGCCAGCAAGATGGCGGTCAGCGTGCCGGTGAAAGAAAACGACCACGGGCTGAGCAGAGCGATCCACCCGCGCGACCCGAGCAGGGCGTTGAAGCCGGCCGCCACCACCACCGTGGGCAGCAGGAAGGGAATGGTGATCAACGCCCGCAGCAGGGCTTTGCCGCGAAATTCTAGCCGGGCAAACAAGGTTGCCGCTGGCAGGCCGAGGGCAAAGGTGAGCAGGGTAGAAAGGGCGGCCTGGTAAAACGTGAACCCGGCCACTCGTCCCAGCAGAGACAGCGAAGCGGCCGGGGAAGTCAATCCTCCCAGTCCCAGGGCCAGGATGCGCCCCAAAGGCAGAAAGAAGAACACACTCAGGAAGGACAGCGTGGGGAACAGTGCCACCAGGGAGAACAGGGCGATTCGTCGGCGCAGCGGATCGCGCCACCAGAATCCGGCCGCTTTCCGCGAGCGGGAGTCGTAGAGCGAGGGAGATTCTCGCTCTACGACAAGGGATTTCTGAATTGTCTCATGAGGGGGCGACATGTTCACACAGCCGATCTTACCGCAAAACCACCTCCGTCCACTCCTGAATCCAGCGCTCCCGCTTGGCGGCAATGACCTCGGGCGGCAACGTGGCCGGTTCCTCTGGATACACGTTGTACTGATAGAAGGCATCCGGCAGGGTCGCCATGGGGTGCACAGGCAGGACGAACATCTGGAGCGGCAGGTCTTCCTGGAAGGGCAGGCTGAGCATGAAGTCCACAAACCGCTCGGCGGCGGCACGCTGGCGGGTGCCCTTCAGAATGCCCACGAACTCGATCTGGCGGAAGCAGGTTTGCGGCCCGACGATCGAAGCGGTTGGCGCTTCCTCCAGCGGTGTCTCACTGAAGATCACCTCGGCGGCCGGGCTGGTGGCATACGAAACCACCAGGGGTTGTGGGCCCCGTCCTGACGAGCCGCTGAAGTTGGTGAAATAGGCAGTGTTCCAGTCGTTTACCACCACCACCTGGTTCTCGCGCAGCGCCCGCCAGTAATCCAGATACCCCGGCTCCCCGAAGTAGGCCACGGTGGCCATCAGGAACGCCAGGCCGGGGGAGGAAGTGGCTGGATTTTCCACCACCAGCAAGCCCCGGTATTCCGGGCGGGTCAGGTCTTCGAGGGTTTGGGGCACGGCCAGTTGATTCTTGGCGAAGAACGCCTTGTCGTAGTTGATGCACACATCGCCGTAGTCCACGGGCAGGGCGCGGTTCTCTGCGTCCAGGCGAAACTCAGCCGGGATCTCAGCCAGAGCGGGCGACTGGTAGGGCTCAAAGATGCCTGCTTCCAGCGCTCGGGATAAGAACGTGTTATCTACGCCGTAGAACACATCGGCAAAGGGGGCGTCTTTGGCCAGGATGGCCTTGTTGAGCGCTGAGCCGGTATCGCCACTGGCCAGGAAAGTCACTTTGATGTTATGGGCCTGCTCGAAGGCCTGCAGCACCGATTCGCTCACCGCAAACGAGTCGTGCGTCATCACGGTCAGGGGGATCGGCTCACCCGACGAGAGCGGGACGACAGGTTGCGTAGCGGTGGGCGACACCACTTCCATCTCCACGATCGGCGCAGGGGACGGACTAGCCGGCGCCGCTGCACGGCAAGCGGCAAGCAGCAGGGCGATCAACAGGGCAATTGACAACAGGCGTTTCATGGCAACACTCCTGTCAGAGAAAGATCACGGAGAGAGGCGCCGATGGACGATCAGGAGCGTGCCCGCTCGCACCCAGATCGAAGCCTGATCGTCGGTCATCTCATTGCTCAGACCGCGCGTCTTATGGGCGAACAGGGATTCATCGGACAGTGACCAGCGCAACCCGACCGTGCGAATGCCGTGGACATCCCCCTGCCACGGGATCAGCGAAACCAGGTCCCCGCTTCGCCCGTGGACCCGGGCGTGGTCGCGGCAAAGGAACGCCTCCTCCACCCCATCATCCAGGCGCACCTGCCGCCCGATCAGGCGTGGATCGGCCAGCAAGGCCAGGTTGCCCAGGGTCTGATCCAGGCGACCGCCCAGGGCTCCCAGGATGACGATCTCGGTAAATCCCTGCTCCAGGGCATAGGTCAGGGCGAGTTCCAGGTCGGTTTCGTTCTTATCGCGTGGATAGTGGATCAGCCATGTTCCAGCCGCCCGAAGAGGGGAGAGATCGTCGGCCACAGAGTCCAGGTCACCGATCACCACGTTGGGGGTCAAGCCGAGCGCCAGGGCATGGCGTGTGCCCCCATTGGCGGCGATGATCCCATCGGTGGGCTGAAGCAGGCTACGGGCGGCTTGCAGGTCGGGCAAGTGACCGTTAGCAAAGATCAGGCAGCGCGACATCCGTTCCCCTCGTCTGGCAAGAACGAACACCATCCCTGGCGGGGGATGGTGTTGGTGACTTGGTCGCAGATCCCTCCGCTGGCATTACCCAGATCAGGTGATGCGGGTCGAGCGGCTACGCTCCTCTCAGCCTGTAGCGCCAGGCTCCCCGTTAGATTGTCAAGTGCCCGATCGTTCGGGCATAGGGGATTCTACTGTGTTTGCGGCAAGATGGCAAGGTTTGGCGTTTTGTCGTGCCGACCTGTTGCAAAAGGTGGTCCGCCGCTGAGAACGCAGGTATGCAGAGACTTAACAAAAAAGTCTGGGTGTGTGCATGCAAAAGTTGTCAAGCGGTGAAGAAAGGCATTCGCAGATTACGCAGAGAGCGCAGATTGTTTTGACGTTGCTGCATTTGGCGATGAAAGCGGCGGGTTTTCCTGAGAAGATTTGTGTGCACCGGTCTGGCAGGGCTTTTCAAAGATTTAACAAAAAGTCTTTTACCGCTGAGATCGCAGAGTACGCAGAGATTTAATTGAAAAACTCTGCGCTCTCGGTGCTTTCTGCGGTTTGTTTTTGCATGGATGAGATCACGTTTTTGTCTCAAAGACGGAGGTTTGCCGCCTATAGGCGATTAGGTGGAGAGAGTCCATCTAAACCATAGTTGGGCGCAGATGGAAGGAACGTTGAAAGTGTAATCTTCGTCCTGCCTGCCGGGTCGGTCGCCCGCCGTGGTGGGTCGCCTGCAGGGGTGACGTTCGGCGATGGACGGGAAGGTCAAGGTGACTTGCCTGCTCTCTCCGCCCGCGCGGCGGCCCGAACGGGTCACGGACCTGGACATGGTTTCGCCTGGCGGCTAGCGCGAAGGCCGGAGTGGCTTGCCTGAGGAGCAGGTTGTACGGGGCAAGGGTATCTCGCCCGGACGTTTCCCTGCTCCCTGGGGCGGGCTGGTCGGAAGGTCAAGGCGGCTGGCCTGCCGTGGCCGGGCCTGGCGTGGCGGTGGCCGGTCGGTGTTTTGGCAGTTGCATTTTGCCTGCGGTGGTGGTATGATGATATTGGCATGTGGCGACACCCGTCGCACTTCGCACGAAGGTCACGGGCAGGAAGGTCGGTGGTGGTGTGTTGCACCATTCCGCACTTGCGCCCAACACGCGCTTCCAGCGGACGCTCGCTCCGCTCGCGCCGCTGAAGCGCAGGCCGTTAGGCGGCTAAGAGCACCCATCATTTTTAGGAGGGCGTGGAATGAACAAGAAACGACAAATCGCGACTTTTGTAGGCTTGTTCGTTGCGTTGGGGTTTCCTTTCGTTATTTACGCGCTGAATTTGCTGTCTGGCATACGACGCGAAGATTTACTAATGCCTTCGCGAGTAGGTCTTCTTATTGCGGAAGAGTGGGGTGCTGCACTTGTTCTACTAGCGATTGTCTTTCTTTGGGAAAAGCAGTCTTGGACATCCATTGGCATCAAGAAGATGTCATGGCAGGATATATTGTGGGGGGTGATAGGGTTCATGGTTGGCGCGTTCTCGTTTATCCTTACTACCCCTGTTGTGATAGCACTGGGCTTGGGCACGACTTCAGGTGGCATTTCACAATTAGCGCAAGTTCCGCTTGCTTTGCGAATATGGATCGTTCTCACAGCAGGCATTACGGAAGAGATACTCTTTCGTGGATACCCCATTGAGCGCTTGTACAGTTTGACTAACCGCCTTGGTCTAAGCGCAGTAATTGCCTATGGGGCATTCGTATTGCTTCACATTCCTTTCTGGGGGCTTGGCGGCACAATCCAGATTGGAGTGTGGAGCGTTGTAGTCACGGTTCTCTATGTCAAACGTAGGAACCTGCTTGCTTGTGTGCTGATGCACATCCTGAACGATGCTTATGCTTTTATTCTGCTGCCGGCGTTGTTTGCTCAATATTTGCCATGATATGAACACGGCCGCCCAACATGCGCTTTCTGGGAAACAGAGATCGTGGTTTTTGGGGTGAAATTCGACAATCTCCTTAACCCTAAACAGGCTTTGCCACATTTCTTGCAACAAAGCCTGCCTTTCGTTGGTTCTTTGTCATAGACCCGAACGGTGCGGCGTATGGGGAAATTAATTTTCTGAACGGGGTCGCCGGACGAGCCGGACGCCACCAATGGACAAATCATCACAGCCGGAAACCATGTTGCAGCACGGGAGGCTTGCGCCACGCCAATGCGAATTGTACGGCTTGCGTGCCTGCCATGTTTGAGTATACTGTGAGTCAGTGACTTGCGCGGCTGTTTCCCCC
>FWWM01003933.1_pt1 | contig 26022 bp, 23 predicted proteins | sample 2228351 | NCBI WGS metagenome assembly FWWM01 (sample SAMEA103939774, study PRJEB20133) | metagenome
GGGGCGGATGGCGTCGGCGAACACCGGGATCAGCTTGAAGCCGATCTCCTTCACCTCCCCGCCGCGCACGTCGAGATCGAGTCTCGCCAGGAACTTGCCGTTCGAGCCCGAGCCCACGAGCAGGGTCTTGCCCACCTTGACGAGCTGCGGCAGCGCGTCGTGGGTGTGGCCGGTCAGGATCACGTCGATGCCCGGGACCCGGGCGGCGAGCTTCTTGTCGACGTCGAAGCCGTTGTGGCTCAGGAGCACGACGAGCTCGGCGCCCTCTTCGCGGGCCTCGGCGACCAGCTGTGCCACCCGCTCCTCGCGGATACCGAACGACCAGTCGGGGATCATCCAGCGCGGGTTGGAGACCGGCGTGTAGGGGAAGGCCTGACCCACGACCGCCACCTTCACGCCGCCGAGCTCGAAGAAGGCGGTCGATTCGAAGACCGGTTCCTGCCACTCGTCGTCGACCACGTTGCCGGCCAGGAAGGGAAAGCCCAGCTGGTCGACGATCTCCTTCACCCGCTCGGCGCCGTAGGTGAACTCCCAGTGCGCGGTCATCGCGTCCACGCCCAGCGCGCGCAGGACCGCCACCATGTCCGCCCCCCGGGTCTGCAGCGTCACCCAGGAGCCCTGCATCGCATCGCCCCCGTCGAGCAGGATCGTCCGGCCCGGCCGCTCGGCTCGGATCGCCGCGACGAGCGTGGCGATCCGATCGAGGCCCCCGACCCGGCCGTAGCGCCTCGCCAACTCGACGAAATCCCGGTCGGTGAAGGCGTGGGCCTCGGGCGAGCCCGGTGCGATCCCGAACCGCTCGAGGAACGCCGTTCCGGTCAGATGCGGCGGTTGGCCGCGCATCTCGCCCACACCCAGATTGATCGAAGGTTCGCGGAACCAGATCGGGCGCAGTTGCGCGTGCAGATCGGTGAGGTGCAGGATCGTGACGTTGCCGACCGGGCGGAAGGCGAGCAGATCCGCCTCGCTCAAGCGGTCCCGGGCGGCGAGCTCGGCGGCCCGGCCGGGCCCCAGGATGCTCGCGGCGGCGGCGGTGAGCGTCAGGAAGTCGCGACGGCTGACCAAGGCGGTCCTCCCGAGAGATGCGGACGAGACGCCGGGCGGTGCGAACGAGACGGGCCGCATCGCGCGATGCGGCCCGTGGCCGGAGACGGGCGGAGCGCCGGGCTCAGGCGCCGACCTCGAGTTTGCTTTCCACCTTGGTGACGCTTCCGTCGTCGTCGTACCAGGTGAAGGTCAAGGTCCCGCTCTCCTCGGCCTTCATGAAGAAGGCGATGTAGGGATTGGCCGAGATCGCGGGATACAAGGTCATCTCGCACACCAGCTTGCCGTTCAGCTCGCAGGTGAAGCGGTTGATGATCTTGCGGGGAATCGGCTTGCCCTCGGCATCCTTGCGCTGGCCGGATTCCATGACGTGGTTGACCAGCGTCTTGATCTCGATGATCTCGCCTTTCTTGGCGGTCTTCGGCACCCGCAGGCGCGGCTTGATGTCGGCCATGGATCGTCTCCTCCTGTTCGCTCAGCCGCCGCAGCCGCCGATCGTGACCTTGACTTCGGTCTTGGTCATCCAGACCGAGCCGTCGGAGAGCTCGGCCACCGCCCAGACGTTCTGGGTCTGGGCCAGCCGCATCCGGGTCGAGAACTCGGCCCGACCGCTCGCCGGTGTGAACCGGAAGGTGCACACGCCGGCCTCGGGGTTGCCGTCGGCGAGGATGTGGATCGCCTTGCAGTAGTTCTCGGCGGTCATCGGGCTGTCGACCGCGGCGGTGAGCGGGACGCTCTGCCCGTTCTCGGCGATCTGCGGCATGTCCAGCCGCACCTTGCCCTCCTGCGGTGTCCGGTCACCGATCAGCTCCTTCAAGAGCTTCTCGGCCTTGGCGAGGTCGGCCCGGGCCGGCCCGCCGGCGAGCGACAGCCCGCTCAGCGTGAGCACGGCGGTGCCCACCCCTTTGATCACCGTGCGGCGGCTCGCCGCGCACGCCTTGCTCATCGTCGCAACTCCTCGGGTTCGTGAACGCGTGGCTCAATGGCGGATGTTCGGCGCCTCGATGATGGTCCCGTTGCTGATATAGCTCAGATAGAACTCGAGGTCGCCATATTCCGGCGCATCGGGGGGCAGATCGTTGGCCCGGATCTGCACCCCGCACCACTGGAAGCGCTTGCGGATGTCCCAGGTCTCCTGGCGGCTCGTCCGCCACAGCGGGAAGTGCGCGACCTGGCCTGGCAACAGGCCCAGGAACTGCCCGCGCAGCCAGGTCTCGCCCAGTTTCTCGTGGCAATCGACGCAGGCCATGTGCTGCTGGCCGATCTTGAGGCGCGTGAGCGCCTCGCCACGGGCCAGCGCGGCTTTGGCCTCCTCGCTCGACGCGTCGATCGCCACCGGCATGCCGGCCGAGAGATTGGTCAAGAAGACGTGGAGGGCGGTGTTCTCGGGGCTCTGCATGAGCCACTCGGCACCGGTCGTGGCCTTGGCGTGACGGGCGACGAACTCCGCCACGCCCACCACCTTGGCGAGCCGAGGCTCGTAGTACGGCATACGCGCCGCCCAGCCCTTGAAGGCGGTGTCCGGGTCGGCGTGGCAGGACGCACAGCTCTTGCCGTTCGGGCCCGGCTTCTCGAACAGCACCCGGCCGGTGTCGACGAGCTCGGCCGAGGGGTTGAGGAACGGATCGGTCCAGTCGCGGTCCTCGACCGGGATCGGCCGGCGGGCCGGATCGTCGAGCGGGTTGGCGAAAGTCGCGGGGGTCTCGAGCGTCTTAAGGAAGGCCACGATGTCGCGCACCTCCTGCTCGGTGTAGTAACCGTGCGCGCCCCAGGGCGGCATGGTCGTCTCGGGATTGAAGACGCGCGCGTCCCACACTCGGTTGAACAGCTCGAGGTCGCTGCGCCCCCAGGTTCCGATCTCGGACAGATCGGGGCCGGAATTACCCGGCATCTCCAGCGTCTCCGGCCCCATGATGTGGCAGGACAGGCAGCCACCCCCGCGGGCCCGCGAGAACGCGAGCTGCTTGCCCTTGACCGGGTCGCCCTGGCCGGGATCGGCCACCTCCTTGAGCTTGCCCGGCTCGGGTGGGGCGGGTGTGCGGTCGGGATGGGCCAGATCGTTGAACTTCGACCAGTCGGTCTGGTTCCAGTCCCTGTAGCGCTTCCAGGGTGAGGGCGCAGCCGAGCCCTCGAGGGCCAGGGGCGCGTCCTTGCTCCCCGCCAGGGTGGGAGCCGGCGTCGCCGCGACCAACGAGGCCGCGAACGCCACCGTACCGGTCACCGTTCGAGCGATGTGTCGTGTCGGGTTCACCATCGTGCCGTCCCTGCCTCTCGTTGTATGCGGGAGCGCGAAAGCCCCCCAGCCCTGCCCGCCGCTCGGATGCGCCGTCGCCCTTCCATATAAGCCGAGTTTAATATATAAGCCAAGCCGGTTTCGGTTGCGGCGATCGGTCGCTCGGCGCAAACTGAGCCGGTGAGGAGAACGGGGCCGATGACGGCGCGCGTGGCGGTGGTGGTGGCGACGTGGCTCGCATCGCTGGGCCCGGGGCTCCAGCCGGGGGCGGCGGCCGAGCTCGTCATGTTCGGCGAGCGGGGCTGCTCCTGGTGCGCCCGGTTCGAGGCCGAGATCGGGCCGATCTACGACAAGACCGAGGAGGCACGCCGTGCGCCTCTGCGCCGCGTCGACCTCGACGCCGGTGTGCCACCCGAGTTCGTCCATCTGCGCCCGATCACCTTCACGCCGACCTTCGTGCTGCTGGAGGACGGGCGCGAGATCGGACGGATCCAGGGTTATCCCGGCGAGATGCACTTCTGGGGCCTGTTGGGCACGCTGCTGGAGCGGTTGCCGAAGGCCCCCTCGGCGGTCGCGACGGGAGGTTGAGATGCCGGCCACGCGCCGTGCCTGGCTCACCTCGCTGGCGGCCGTGGTGCCGCTGCGCGGGGTGCGGGCCCTGGTCACCGATGCCAGCGGGCTGCCGGCCCAGCCCTGGTTTCTGCAGTCCTTCTTGGATCTGCGCGAGGACCTCGAGACCGCGGCTTCGGCCGGCAAGCGGCTCGTGATCCTGATCGAGCAGCGCGGCTGTCCGTTCTGCCGCGAGCTGCACGAGGTCAACTTCGCCGACCCGGAGATCGCCGGATGGATCCGCGAGCGCTTCGAGATCCTCCAGCTCGACCTGCACGGGGCGCGCGAGCTGGTCGATCTGGACGGCGCGCGGATCGAGGAGAAGGTCTTCGCCCGGCGGATCGCCGGGTCGATGACGCCGGTGGCGATCTTCCTGCCGGCCGATCCCCGGGAGGTGGCCGGTCGGCCGGCCCACGAGGCGGCGGTGGCGAGGATGCCCGGCTATCTTCCCCCGCGCGAGTTCTTGGCGCTGTTCCGCTACGTTCACGAGGAGGCCTATCGGCGGGAGAGCTTCGAGGCCTATCGGCGGCGGCAGGCGTGAGGCGCGACGTCCCGCCGCGGGGGTCGCCGGTTGCGGAACCTGGAATATTAGGGTTGTTGCAGATGCGGTCGGCTGCACACGGCCGAGCCGCGGGATCAGGTGGAGGTGAACCGTGCGAACGATCGGGATCGTCCTGGCCGCGGGCGCGATGGTCGCCGCGGCACCGGTGTGGGCGGGGCCTTCGGCCGAGACCATCGCCCGCAACTGCGTGGTCTGCCACGGGCCCAAGGAAGCCGGGCAGGCCGAGATCCCCAAGATCGCACCCTACCCCGCGCGCAAGATGGTCGAGATGCTCACCGGCTTTCGCGACGGGACCAAGGACGCCACGATCATGAACCGGATCGCCAAGGCGTTCACCGACGAGCAGATCGCGGCGCTCGCCGATTACTTCGCCAAGCAGTGAGGGGAGGCTCCAGGATGCGGACCGATCGACGGACCCTGCTCGCGGCCGGCCTCTCCTTGCCGGCGGCCCTGGCGATGCCGCGCCTGGCCCGCGGCGCCGGGCCCAAGGTGGTCGTGGTGGGCGGCGGTTTCGGCGGCGGCACGGCCGCCAAATACGTCAAGATGCTGATGCCGGCCGCGGAGGTCACGCTCGTCGAGCGCGACCGGCAGTTCGTGACCTGCCCGTTCTCGAACCTCGTGATCGGCGGGCTGGTCGAGATGAAGCAGATCACCCACGGCTACGACAAGATCGCCAAGCGGGGCGTGAAGGTCGTGCACGACGAGGCCGTCGGTGTCGATCCGGTCACCCGCAAGGTGACGCTCGCGGGCGGTACGGTGCTGGACTACGACCGGCTGGTCCTCTCGCCGGGCATCGATCTCGACTACGAGCGTCTGCCGGGCTACAGCGAGGCCGCGGCCGAGATCATGCCGCACGCCTGGAAGGCGGGGCCGCAGACGCTGCTCTTGAAGAAGCAGATCGGGGCCATGCCCGACGGCGGCACGGTGATCATCGTGGCACCCGCCAACCCGTTCCGCTGCCCGCCCGGGCCCTACGAGCGGGCCGGGATGATCGCCTGGTATCTCAAGAACCACAAGCCCAAGTCCAAGATCCTGATCTTCGACCCGAAGGAGACGTTCTCCAAGCAGGCCCTGTTCTTCGAGAGCTACGAGACGCTCTACCCGGGCATGATCCAGTGGGTCGGCGGCAAGCAGGGCGGCAAGGTCGAGCGGGTCGATCCCAAGACGATGACGATCGAGGCCGGGTTCGGCGAGGAGAAGGGCGACGTGATCAACGTCATCCCGCCGCAGCGGGCCGGCAAGATCGCACAAGTGGCCGGTGTCACCGACGACAAGGGCTGGTGCCCGATCGACCCGCGGACGATGGAATCGACCAAGGTCAAGGGCATCCACGTGGTGGGCGACGCCTGCATCGCCGGGGCGATGCCCAAGTCCGGCACCGCCGCCAACAGCCAGGCGCGCAACGCGGCGGCGGCGATCGTCGCGGCGCTCGAGGGCAAGCCGGCGCCGGAGCCGTCCTTCGCCAACACCTGCTACTCGGTCGTGGCCGAGGGCTACGGCTTCTCGGTGACCGGCGTCTACGGCGCCACGCCCGAGGGCATCAAGGAGATCGCGGGTGGCGTGAGCAAGCTCAAGGCCCCGGCCAAGGACCGGGACCTCGAGGCGGCCTACGCGGTGGACTGGTATCGCGGGATCGTCCACGACGCGCTCGGCTGAGCGGCGGACGAGCTCGCATCGGGAGGTAGGACATGAGCGAGACGAAAGGAGGGCGGCGCCCGGGCGCCGCTTCTGGACGTTGGTCCGGTTTTGGGCCCTCGCCCCCGCCGGGGCAAGAGGGGGGGGGCGGGGTCTTGACACGGCGAACTGATATCTGATACATCAGACGGCGTCCCGGCGAGCCTTCATGGACCCTTCCGGCCCGGGCGGCACGGCCCCCCGGGCGAGGAGCGCAGCGCATGACCCCCGCGGCCCCGGCCCCGGTCAAGATCGACGTGCGCAACCTGACCAAGCGTTTCGGCGACCTGCTCGTCCTCGACGACATCTCCTTCCAGGTCTCCCGCGGGGAGTTCCTGGCCATCGTGGGGCCGACCGGCTGCGGCAAGACCACCTTTCTCAACTGCCTCTCCAAGCTGATCCCGACGAGCGCGGGCGACATCTACATCGACGGCCGTGTCGCCGACCCCCGCGTGCACAACATCTCCTTCGTCTTCCAGGAGCCGACCTGCCTGCCCTGGCGCACGGTGCGCGAGAACGTGGCCTACGGCATGGAGCTCAAGCGCTTCCCCCCGGAAAAGATCCGCGAGCGCGTCGACTACATGCTCGGACTCGTGGGCCTGGCCGAAACCCAGCACCTCTACCCGAACCAGGTCTCGGCGAGCATGGTGCAGCGCATCACCGTGGCGCGTGCCTTCGCCGTGGACCCGGATCTCTTGCTCATGGACGAGCCCTACGGCCAGCTCGACGTCAAGCTGCGCTACTACCTCGAGGACGAGCTCGTCAAGTTGTGGCAGACGCTCAAGGCGACCGTCATCTTCGTCACCCACAACATCGAGGAAGCCGTTTACGTGGCCGAGCGGATCCTGGTGCTCAGCAACAAGCCGACCCGCATCAAGGCCGAGGTGCGGGTCGATCTTCCCCGGCCGCGCAGCCTGATCGACCCGGCCTTCGTCCAAATCCGCAAGCAGGTGACGGAGCTGATCCGCTGGTGGTGATGCCAGCCGCGGCGCCCCGGGCGCCGCTTGTGGAACCCGCAACCGCAAGCAAGGAGGTGAACGGCCGTCAGCAGCAGGTGGGTTTTCCCAACCAACGAATCCCTGTCTACACCCCGGTGTTCGAAAGGAGGCAGACCGATGAAACGGATGGCGATTTGTGTGGCCCTGGCGGTGATCGTTCTCTTCGGCGTGTCCCTGCCCGCGGCGCAGGCCCAGGCGCCCTTCAAGCTCAAGATGAGCTGGCAGCCGGAACACGAAACCTTCTTCCCCTGGCTCGCCAAGCAGCGCGGTTGGGATAAACAGGAAGGCCTCGATCTCGAGCTGACCTACTTCGATTCCGGCATGGCGCAGATGGAGGCCCTGCCCGCCAAGCAGTGGGTTCTCGGCGGAACGGGCGGGGTGCCCATGGTCGTGGGCGCCCTGCGCTACGGCGCCTACATGGTCGGCCTCGGCAACGACGAGTCGATCACCAACAACATTTACGTGCGGCCGGACAGCCCGATCCTCAAGGTCAAGGGGTTCAACCCGAAGTTCCCCGACGTCTACGGCTCGCCCGAGACGGTCAAGGGCAAGACGGTGCTCGTGACCACCGTCTCCTCGGCGCACTACGCCCTGAGTTCCTGGCTGGAAGTCCTCGGGCTGAAGGACAGCGACGTCGTCATCAAGCAGATGGACCAGGCCTCGGCGGTTGCGGCCTTCGAGAAGGGGATCGGCGACATCGTCGGCTTGTGGGCGCCGAACACCTACACGATCGAGGCCAAGGGCTACAAAAAAGTGGCCGATGTGCGCTCGACCGGCCGCGCCCTGCCCATCGTGCTGATCGGGGAGAAGGAGTTCTGCGACAAGAACCCCGAGATCGTGGCCAAGTTCCTGCGCGTCTTTTTGCGCGGCGTCAATTTCCAGCTCAAGCACGGCAGCCACCCCGAGGTCGTGAAGCTCTACCAGAAGTTCATGAAGGACTGGGGCGGCATGGACATCTCGGCGGAGATGGCCAAGCTCGACATCGACCACCACCCCGTCTGGAGTCTTCAAGATCAGCTCAAGCTCTTCGACGCCTCGAAGGGCATGAGCACGGCCCAGAAGTGGCAGACCCAGATCGCCGAGTTCTTCACCGCCCAGGGCCGCTTCAAGCCCGAGGAGTTCGCCAAGGTCAAGGACTCGGCCTACGTGACGGACAAGTTCCTGAAACTCGTCAAGACCCCGATCCCGACCGACGAGCTGAAGTAACCCCGCACCTCCCGGCGGGGGTTTGCCCCGCCGGGAGGTTTTGCACGCCCGGATCCGAGGGGGGACCCAGGGGATGGCCTACGAGGAAGTCAAGGTACGAAAGCCGCTCGGGTTGATTCTGCTCCCGTTCTTCAGCGTGTTCTGCTTTTTTGCCGCCTGGGAGCTGATCGTGCGGATGGAGATCGTGCCGGCGACCATGCTCGCGGCGCCGAGCCAGGTGGGCAGCCTCTTCGTCGACAAGCTGACCGACCCCAACCCCGACGGGGCGACGATTTTCGTCCATGCCTGGGTCAGCATGCAGGAGGCCTTCCTCGGCTACCTCCTCGCGCTCGGCATCGGGCTTCCCCTGGGTCTTTTCATGGGATGGTTCGGGGTGGTGCGCGGCATCGCCCGGCCGATCTTCGAGTTGATCCGGCCGATCCCGCCCATCGCCTGGATTCCCCTCACCGTGTTCTGGTTCGGGATCGGTCTCTGGGGCAAGGTCTTCATCATCTGGCTGGGGGGGGTCGTCCCCTGCGTGATCAACGCCTTCGTCGGCGTACGCATGACCAACCCCACGCTCATCCAGATGGCGCGCACCTACGGCGCCTCGGACTGGCAGATTTTCAGAACGCTCTGCGTCCCCTCCGCCCTGCCCATGGTCTTCGGGGCGCTGCAGATCGCGCTCGCCAGCTGCTGGACCAACCTGGTCGCGGCCGAGCTGCTCGCCGCCGACCAGGGCCTGGGCTACCTGATCACGATGGGGCGCAGGCTCGCGCTGCCGGACATGGTGGTCCTCGGCATGGTGTCGGTCGGGGTCATGGGCGCGATCATCGGGTTGGCGATCGACGAGGTCGAAAAGCGGCTGCTGGCCGGCATCCGGAGGTAAGCGATGGCCGAGATGGAAGAGGGCATCCAGCGGCTGGGGCGCCAGGACCGCGCGATCGCCAACGAGGTGCAGAAGAGCGTCCGCGAGCGGCGGCCCCTCACGCTGCGCCGGGTGATCACCAACGAATACGTCCTGCACGTCGTCTCCGTGGCGGCCTTCCTCACCCTCTGGCACGAAGTCGCCGCAAGCGGCGTCTTCAAGGGCGGGCTCTGCACGCCCTGGCAGGTGGTGGTGCGGTTCGGGGGGCTGCTCACCGACACGCTCGCCGGGCTGACCCTCTGGGGGCACATCTGGGCGAGCGCCCAGCGGATCGCCATCGGCTTCGTCCTCGCCTCCGCGGTCGCCATCCCGCTCGGGCTCTTCATGGCCCTGAACCCCTACGTGAACGCCGTCGTCAAGCCCGTCTTCGACATCTTCAAGCCCATGCCGCCGATCGCCTGGGTCTCGATCGCGATCCTCTGGTTCGGCGTGGGCGAGGAGTCGAAGATCTTCATCATCATCATCGGGACCTTCGTCCCCTGCCTGCTGAACGCCTACAACGGCATCCGGCTGATCGACCCCGAGCTCTACGACGTGATCCGGGTGCTCGGGGGAAGGCGCTGGAACGAGATCCTCCAGGTGAGCTTTCCGGCCTCGTTTCCGGCCATTTTCGCGGGGCTGCAGATCTCGCTCTCGCTCGCCTGGACCTGCGTTCTGGCCGCCGAGCTCGTCGCCTCGCGCTCGGGCCTGGGGTTCATCATCGTCCAGGGAATGAAATTTTCCGACGCGGCGCTCGTCATCGGCGGGATGGTGATGATCGCCCTCGTCGCCTGGCTCTCCTCGCTTCTGATCTCGGGGCTGGAGAAGCTCCTCTGCCCCTGGCGCCGCGACATCCGCGACCTGTGAGAGGGGGCCTCCGCCGGACATGACGCACAAGATCGAATGCCGCCACATCTCGAAGGTCTTCATCCAGAAGGGCAAGCAGCGGGTGCACGTGCTCGAGGACATCTCGCTGTTCGTGCGCGACAACGAGTTCCTCGTCATCCTGGGGCCGGGGCAATCGGGCAAGAGCACGCTCCTGCGCATCATCGCGGGCCTGGAGACGCCGACCGAGGGCGAGGTGCTCCTCGACGGCAGGCCGGTCGGCGGCCCCGGACCCGACCGCGGGCTCGTGTTCCAGAGCTACATGCTCTTTCCCTGGAAAACGGTCCTCGGCAACGTGGAGCTCGGCCCCCGCCTGCGCGGGGTGCCGCGGGAAGAGCGACGGCGCATCGCCCAGCACTACATCGACCTCGTCGGCCTGCGCGGCTTCGAGAAGCACTACCCGCACCAGCTGAGCGGGGGCATGAAACAGCGCGTGGGGATCGCCCGCGCTTACGCCAACAACCCGCAGGTCATGCTGCTCGACGAGCCTTTCGGCCAGCTCGACGCCCAGACGCGCTACTTCATGGAGAAGGAGACGGCCCGCATCTGGGAGACCGAAAAGCGCACCGTCCTCTTCGTCACGAACAACATCGACGAGGCGATTTTTTTGGGCGACCGCATCGTCACCTTGAAGGGGAAGCTCCCCGGCCGCATGGACCGGGTCTGGGAGGTGGACCTCCCGCGGCCCCGGGAGCACACGGACATGGAGTTTCTGAAGCTCCGGCACACGATCACCGAGTGCTGCGAGCTGACGCTCTGACCCCTTTCCCCGGGGCCTTCCCCCCGGCCGCGACGCGGCCGGAACGGGGGCTCCCCGGGTGCCGGCAGGGAAAAGAGAGGCTGCGATGGCGCCACAGTGTTTCGAGACGATGCCGCGGATCCGCTTCGGTGCGGGAAGCCTGGAGACCCTCGGCGAGGAGGTCCGGCGGCTGGAAGGCAGCCGCGTTCTGGTCGTCACCGACCCCGGGATCGTCAAGGCGGGGGTCTTCGAGGCGGTGAAAACGGTGCTCGACAAGGCGGGCCTTGCGGTCACGGCCTTCACCGAGGTCGAGTCCGACCCGAGCCTGGAGACCGCCCAGGCCTGCATCCAGGCCGCCACCTTCGCCCGGCCCGACGTCGTCGTGGGCGTGGGGGGCGGAAGCTCGCTTGACCTCGCCAAGGTCGCCGCGGTGATGATCACCAACGAGGGGCCGATCGAGGCCTACTTCGGGATGGAGCTCGTTCCCCGGCCGGGCGTGCCGCTGGTCTTGATACCCACGACCGCCGGCACGGGAAGCGAGATGACCTCGATCAGCGTGCTGTCCGACACCCAAAACCAGGTGAAGAAAGGGATCGTGAGCCGGTACCTCTTCGCCCGCGCGGCGATTCTCGACCCCCTCCTGACCCTCGAGCTGCCGCAGCGGGTCACGGCCACGACCGGGATGGACGCCCTGGTGCACGCGATCGAATCTTTCGTCGGCGTGCGGGCGACCGTGTTCACCGACACGCTCAACCTGCGGGCGATCCGGCTGGTGGCGGGCAACCTGCGGCAGGCCTTCTGCAACGGCCGCAACGTCGCGGCGCGCGAGAACATGCTCTACGCCTCTTGCCTCGCGGGCATGGCCTTCTCGAACACCCAGAACGGCCTCGACCATGCGCTCGCGCTCGCGATCGGGGGAAGGTACCACCTCCCCCACGGCCTGCTCACGGCCTTCCTGCTCCCCGGGGTGATGGAGTTCAACGCGATCGCCGTGCCGCACAAGTTCGCGCAGATCGCCGAGGCCTTCGGCGAGCCCGTGGCCGGGCTCTCCGAGCTCGAGGCCGCGCGGCGCGCCGTGGCCGCGGTGCGGGCGCTGCTCGACGATCTCGGGATCTCCACCCGGCTCGGCGACTACGGGGTGAGCCGCCAGGACATCCCGGCGATCGCCCGCGCCGCGCTGGGGGCGACCCGACTGATCGGCAACAACCCGCGGACGGTCACCGAAGCGGACGTGGTCGGCATGCTGGAGCGCAATTTCTGAACGTCGCGCCGCGGGACGCGGCGCAAGGAGGATGCCATGTCGGATGCAAGCCGCAGCGAACGCCTGGATGCCGAGACCATCCGGCGCTACGAGGCCGAGTACGTGATGACGCCCTGGACGGCGCAGAAGGGGCTCAAGCCCTTCGTCGCCGTCGAGGGCAAGGGGTGCTGGGTGAAAAACTCCGAGGGCAAAAAATTCCTCGACTTCACCTCCCAGTTCGTGTTCACCAACCTGGGGCACTGCGACGACCGCGTCAACGCCGCCATCGCCCGCCAGGCCGCCACGCTCCCCAGCGTCAACTCCCAGTGGGCGACCGAGCCCAAGGCGCGGCTGGGGAAGCTGCTGGCCGAGGTGACCCCCGGGGACCTCAAGAAGTCCTTTTTTTCGACCGGGGGCACGGAGGCGAACGAAGGCGCGGCGAAGATCGCCCGCTGGGTGACCGGCAAGCAGAAAATCCTCTCCCGCTGGCGTTCCTACCACGGCTCGACCATGGGGGCGATGGCGCTCTCGGCCGACTACCGCAACTGGTGCGCCGAGCCCTCCGTGCCGGGGGCGATCCACATTCTCCCCCCCTACTGCTACCGCTGCAGCTTCGGGGCGACCTACCCCGCCTGCGACATCCAATGCGCCAAGCACGTGGAAGAGGTCGTCCGGCTCGAGGGCGGGGCGCGGCGGGTGGCGGGGATCATCGGCGAGCCGATCTTCGGCGCCGGCGGGGTCATCGTCCCCCCGGACGAATACTGGCCGATGGTGCGTGCGATCTGCGACAAGTACGAGATGGTCCTGATCTCCGACGAGGTCATGACGGGTTTCGGCCGCACGGGCAAGTGGTTCGGGATGGACCACTGGAACGTCGTGCCCGACATCATCACCATGGCCAAGGGCATCAACTCCGGCTCCGTGCCGCTCGGGGCGACGATCGTGCGGCCCTGGATCGCGGAAAAGTTCGAAACCATGCCCTACCTCCACGGCCACACCTACTCCGGGCACGCGCTCGCCATGGCGGCGGGGGTGGCGGCGATCGAGGCCTACCGCGAGGACCGCCTCATCGAGCGGGCGGCCGAGACGGGCGCCTACCTGATGGAGCGGCTGAGGGAAATCCAGGACAAGCACCCCTGCGTCGGCGAGGTCCGCGGCAAGGGGCTCTTCTGCGGCATCGAGATCGTGAAGAACCGCAAGACCAAGGAGCCCATCCACGAGGCGCTCATGGAGCCGCCGCGGCCGTCGACGGCCAAGATGAGCTTTCTCGCCAAGTGCATGGAGGAGGGGGTCTACATCATGGCGGGGGGCGCCTCGGTGATCATGATCAGCCCGCCGCTCATCATCACGAAAGAGGAGCTCGACTTCGGGCTCGAGGTGATCGACCGCAACCTCGCCCTCTGCGACGCCGTGGTCGAGACATGACCCTTCCCGGCCGGGGGAAGGAGGCGGGGATGCTCGAGCAGCGCTCGCTTCGCGAGCAGGTCTACGATTACCTGCGCCAGGAGCTCACCCGGGGGAAGCTCATCCCCGGGGCGGCGGTGAACCTGAACGCGATCAGCCGGGAGCTGGGGATCAGCAAGACCCCCCTGCGCGACGCCCTCCTGCAGCTCGACACGGAGGGCTTCGTCACGATCTGCCCGCGCCGGGGGGTCTTCGTCAACCGGTTGACCCTCGAGGACATCCGCAACATCTACGAGGTCGTGGGCGCGCTCGAGACGACCGTCATCCTCGCCGTCTTCGACAACGTGCAGCCGCTGCATCTCGAGCGCATGAAGGCGCTCAACCGCGAGCTGCGCGCCATGATCAAGCAAGGCGATTTCCAGGGCTACTACGAGGGGAACATCCGCTTTCACGGCGTCTTTCTCGATCTTTCGCACAACGAGATGATCAAGCGCATCATCGCGCCGATGAAGCGGCGCCTCTACGATTTCCCCCGCCGCGGGTACATCCGCGAATGGGAGCTGAGCAACTGCCGCGACCACGAGCGCCTGATCGAGGCCTTCGAGAAGGGCGACCGGGAGCTCGCGGCCTACATCTGGCGCGACGTCCACTGGTCCTTTGCGGCCCAGGAAAAGCAGATCCGGCGCTTTTACTTCGCCGACGGGGCCGAGGCCCGCCGGCCGGTCATCCCGGGCAAGGCCGAGGAGCCCGTCTGCGTCACCCTTTCCCGCTCCGCCCGCCGCGCCCTGAAGGGCGGCTCCTGAGACGGATCCCTCCCATGGCGATTCTCACGATCAACGCCGGCAGCTCGTCGGTCAAGTTCACGCTCTTTCCCGGCGACGGCGATACCCCCCGGGCCTCCGGGATCGTCGAGCGGATCGGGCTCGAGGGAACCCGCCTCCGGGTCCGGCGGGCGGGCGGGGAGGCGGTGGACACCCCCGTTCCCGGCGCCGACGTCGACCGCGCGGTCGAGGTCATTCTCGCCGCCCTCGTTCACCCGGAACACGGGGTGATCGCCGGAATCGGCGAGATCAAGGCCGTGGGCCACCGCGTGGTCCACGGCGGCGAGCGGCTGACCCGGCCGGTCGTCCTGGACGACGCGGCCAAGGCCTACCTCGAGTCGATCGTGCCGCTGGCCCCCCTGCACAACCCCCACCACCTGCGCGGGATCGCGGCCTGCGAGCGGCATATCCCGCACGCCGTGCAGGTCGCCGTCTTCGACACCGCCTTCCACGCGAGCCTCCCGCGGCATGCCTTTCTCTACGGGATCCCCCTGCGGTTTCACACCGAGGACGGCGTGCGGCGCTACGGCTTCCACGGGATCAGCCACAAGTACGTGTCCGGCGAGGCGGCGCGCTTTCTCGGCCGGCCCCCCGAGGGGCTCCGGCTCGTCACCTGCCACCTCGGCAACGGCTGCAGCCTGACCGCCGTGCGCGACGGCCGCAGCGTGGACACGAGCATGGGGTTCACCCCGCTCGAGGGGCTTCTCATGGGGACCCGAAGCGGGGACATCGACCCGGCGGCCGTGCTTTACCTGATGGAGCGCCACGGCCTATCGCCCCAGGCGATGAACGATCTCCTCAACCGCCAGAGCGGGTTGCTCGCGCTCGCCGGGGTGGGCAGCAACGACGTGCGGGACATTCTCGCCGCCGCCCGCAACGGGAGCCGGGAAGCGGAGCTCGCCGTCGAGATGTTCTGCTACCGCATCCGCAAGACGATCGGGGCCTATGCGGCGGCCCTGGGCGGGCTGGATGCCGTCATCTTCACGGCCGGGATCGGCGAGAACGCGCCCGAAATCCGCCGCCGCGTCTTGGCGGACCTCGGGTTCCTGGGGATCCGCCTGGACGAGACCTTGAACGAAGCCCCCGCCACCGGGCCGCGGGCCGTGCACGCCGCGGCAAGCCGCGTGGCCGTGCTCGTGATCCCCACCAACGAGGAGCTCGAAATCGCCCGCGAAACCCGCCAGGCCCTCGCCGAGCTCCGACGGTCCTGAGGCCGGCTCCCCCGGGGGGGTCAGGGCGTCCCCCCGGCCGGGGGCTTCTTCGCCGCGCGCCTGCGCTTGCGGAAGACGGTCGAGCGGTCCACCCGCAGGGCGGCGGCGGCCCGGGCCATCGACCCGTGGGCCGCGAGCGCGCCGGCGAGGATTTCCCCCTCGATCTCCTGCAGGATCTCCTTGAGCGATTTTCCGCGCGTGTCCAGCGTCTCGTAGAGGTTCCGCGTGCGGCCGGCGGCCTCGTTCCACATGCAGGAGTTGAGGTCGGCGAGCTCGACGACCGGGCGGTCGCAGGTCACGACGACGCTTTCGATCAGGTTTTCGAGCTCGCGGATGTTCCCCGGCCAGCGGTGGGCGAGAAAGGCCTTTTCGACCTCCGGCGCGAAGCGCAGCTCCTTGCGGTATTTGGTCGCGTACTTGCGCAGGAAATGCTCGGCGAGCGGCAGGATGTCCTCGCGGCGCTCGCGCAAGGGCGGGACGTGGAGCACGGCGACGCGCAGGCGGAAGTAGAGATCGCTGCGGAAGCGGCCCTGCTCGATCTCCTTTTCGAGGTCGCGGTTCGTCGCGGCGAGGATGCGCACGTCGACCCGCCGCACCCGGGTCGAGCCGACGGGGATGATCTCCTGGTCCTGGAGCAGGCGCAGCAGCTTGACCTGCAGGGCCGGCGGAAGCTCACCGATCTCGTCGAGAAAAAGGGTTCCGCCGTCGGCCATCTCGCAGAGCCCGGGTTTGCCCTTGACGCTCGCTCCCGAGAAGGCCCCCGCGGCGTAGCCGAAGAGCTCGGATTCGATCAGGTTTTCGGGGATGGTCGCGCAGTCGAGCTTGAAGAAGGTGCGGTCGCTCCGGGGGCTGGCACGGTGGATGGCGCGGGCGATGAACTCCTTGCCCACCCCGGTCTCGCCCAGGATGAGGACGGTCGCGTCGGTGGCGGCGACTTTTTCGATCAGCTTGTTCAGCTGGATCATCTCGCGGCTGCGAAAGCTCGCGAGCGGGAAGCGCTGGAAGGTCTCCTCGGTGATGTATTGCACGTTCGTGCGCAACTGCTCGAGGAGTTTTTTTTGTGAGGCGATCTGCTCGCGGAGCTGGCTCATCACGGTGACGTCGCGCACGAAGGTGACGACCAGCGCGACCCGCCCCTCGGCATCGAAGATGGGGTGCCCGTTCAGGATGAGCTTTTGCCCCTTCTTCGTCGTCTGCACCGAGGTCGCGGGCTGCCCGGTCTTCACGATCGTCGGGTTGAGGACGACGTCGAAGACGCCCTCGCGCACGAGGTCCTGGACGCGCCGGCCCACCAGGTCCTCCCGGTTCAGGCCGATCAGCTTCTCGTACATCGTGTTGACCTTGAGGGTGTAGCCCTCGCGGTCCGAGATGTAGATCCCGTCGCTCAGGACGTCGAGAATGCGGTCGATGTAGGGTTCGATCGGCTCCATGGGGCGGGTTCAACCTCCGTTCGAGGTCGGCGGGCAGGGGCGGATGCCCCCGCCGGGCCGCGGAAGAGGCCGCGGCCGGACGGGGGCGTCGGGCGGCGTCAGGCGCGGAGCACCTGCGGCAGCCAGGTCGCAAGCGGCGGAAAGAGGAGAATGAAGACCATGCCCAGGACCTGGAGGCCCATGAACTGCACCATGCCCACGTAGATGTCCTGAAGGCTCCACTCGGGGACGACCCCTTTCAGAAAATAGGCCGAGAGCGCAACCGGCGGGGAGAGCCACGCCGTCTGGAGCGTCACGGCGACCAGCGTGCAGAACCACACCAAGTTGTAGCCCATCTCGCGCACCATGGGCATGAGAATCGGAATGATGATGAGCACGATCGGGATCCACTCGAGCGGCCAGCCGAGAACGAAGATCAGCGCCATGACCGCGATCAGCATGATCATGGGGTCGAGCTTCATGCCGAGCAGGAGTTGGGTGAGCAGCGTCGCCGAGCCCAGCCGCGAGAAGACCGCGCCGAAGAAGTTCGAGGCGGCGCAGAGCAGCAGGATCATCGCCGAGATCTCGACCGTGCGGTACATCGCGCTCAGGAGACTCGGGAAGGTCATGCGCCGGTAGATCAGCGAGAGCAACAGCGAGCCGATCGCGCCGCAGGCCGCACCCTCGGTGGGGGTGGCGACCCCGAACATGATCGTCCCCAGGGTGGCCAGGATGACCAGGCTGACGGGCAGCACCCCGAGGACGAGCTCCTTGAGCAGCCACGACACGGAGGGGGCGTGCATCTCGGGGGGCAGGGCGGGGCCCAGCTCGGGCTTGAGCCGGCAACGGACCAGGCAGTAGCCGCAGTAGAGGGCGGCGAGGAGGATCCCCGGGAAGATGGCCGCGGCGAAGAGGTCGGTCACCGGGACCCCGACCACCGGGCCCATCACGACGAGCATGATGCTCGGCGGGATGAGGATGCCGAGCGTCCCGCCGGCCGTGATGCAGCCCGCCGAGAGCCGGACGTCGTACTTGCTCTGCCGCATGGTCGGGCCGGCCATCACGCCGAGCAGCGTGACCGAGGAGCCGACGATCCCGGTCGCCGCGGCGAAGATCGTCGAGGTCGCGGTGACGGCGATGTAGAGCGACCCGTGGACGCGGGCGAGCATGAGCTGGAAGGCGCGGAAGAGGCGCTCCATGAGCCCCGAGCTCTCCAGGATGTAGCCCATGAAGAGAAAGAAGGGCACCGCGGCCAGCACCTGCTCGTTCATGATGGCGTAGACCTGGAGCGTCATCAGGTGGAAGACCACGGGGCCGATCCCGACGTAGCCCACGACCAGCCCCAAGAAGAGCAGGGTGAAGGCGATGGGGAAACCGACAAAGATAAAGGCAAACAGGGAGCCGAGTGCCACCAGCCCCAGGATTTCCGGACTCATCGTGCGCTTCCTCCTTCCCGATCAGGTCTCGGAGCCGGCCTGCTCTTCAATCAGGCTGACCCCCGTCCTGGCCGCGTACAGGGCCTTGAGCAGCTCGGAGACCCCCTGGATCAGGAGCAGCAGGGTGGCGACGGGGATGGCGAGCTTTTGCGGCCAGATGATCGGCATCCAGGGGCTGGTGACGATGCGCTCGTTGAAGAGCACCGAGCGGTAGGCGAACTCGGAGCCGATGTAGAGAAAAAACAAAAGCGCCGGGAAGTAGAGCCCGATGTAGCAGGCGGCGTCCACCATCCCGCGCGTGCGGATCGACCACTTGCCGTAGAGGAAATCGGTCCGGATGTGCTGCTGGCGCTGGAGCGCGTAGGCCGAGCCCAGCATGAAAAAGGCGCCGTAGAGGATCTGGCTGATGTCCGAGGCCCAGATCGTGGGCGCGTTGAACACGTAGCGGGCGATCACCTCGTAGACGAGGCTGAGCGACATCGGCAGAATCATCCAGGCGATGATCTTGCCGCTCACGATGCTGATGCCGTCGATGGTGCGAAGCAGCCGGGCGAGCCCCGGGGGAGCGTTGTGCAGGCCCCCGCGCGTCGCGTCGCGCTTGGTCTCTTCGGGTTCGTTCATGGGTGGGGTTCCTTGGAGAAAACGCACCGGGGGCCGCTCGCGGCCCCCGGTGCCGTGCTTCAGGGCGTTATTTCTTCTCGTAGCCGACGATGCCCTGTTCGAGGGCGGTCTTGCCCATGGTGGCGTAGGTGGCGTTGACGCGCGCCTGGTAGGGCACGGTCAGGTTCGCCCAGTCGACCATCGCATCCAGGACTTTCTTGAAGAAGGCGTCCTGCTGGGCGTACTTGTCGATCACCTGCTTGGCGGCCGCCATGTAGGCGGGGTAGTAGTCAGGCGGCGTGTCGTGGACCTGGACCTTGTCCTCCACGACGAATTTCTTCAGGGCCTTGCTGTTCTGGCTCACGTTCCAGTGGACGGTATCGGCGATCAGGCTCATGATGCCGCTTTGGAAGATGGCCTGCAGGTCCTTGGGGAGCTTGTTCCACCACTCGAGGTTCACGTAGATGTCGCCGATCGAGACCGCCTGGTGGAGACCCTGGATGTAGTAGTGCTTCCAGACGGTGTTCAACCCCAGGGCCGCGTCGTCGGCGGGGCTGATCCACTCCGCGGCGTCGATCACGCCGCGCTGGGCCGAGGGGACGATCTCGCCGCCGGGCATGGAGACGGTGGGGATGCCGAGCACCTTGAACGACTCGGCGGGGATGCCGGGGGGCGAGCGGAACTTCATTTTCTTGAGGTCTTCGACGGAGTTGACCGGCTTGGAGAACCAGCCGTAGGGCTCCGGGCCCATCGGCATGCAGAGGAAGCCCTTGACGTTGTATTTGAGGACCTCGGTGAAATATTTCTGGTAGAGCTCGTCCCCGCCGCCGTCGTAGATCCAGGACATGACGCTGTTCTGGTCGAGCCCGACGCCGAGGCCGGCCGTGGGGGCGGAGAAGAGCAGCCCGGCGGGGTGCTTGCCGGACCAGTAGTGGGTCCAGGCGAAGCCGCCGTTCACGATGTTCTTGTGCACGGCGTCGAGGATTTCGAAGGCCCCGACCACGGCACCGTTGGGCAGGGTTTCGACCTTGAGGCGGCCGCCGGACATCTCGCCCACCCGCTGGCCCATGCGCTCGATCAGCTTGAAGTAGATGCTCGAGCTGGGGACGGCGGTCTGGATTTTGAGGGTGTAATTCTGGGCTTCCGCCGGGGCGGGCCCGAACGCGGCGAGCCCGAAGGCGACCATCATCAAGGCGGCGGCAATGCGCAAGCGGTTCATGCTTTTTCCTCCTTTGTGGCGTGGATGCTGGAAACGACGCGCTTCAGGGCGGCAACCGAATCGAACCTGTGGGCGATCCCTCCTTTCTGGGTGCAGATTGGACCCGCGACTCCTCGTCTCGACTTTATCTTAGCAACAAACGAGCCATAATCAGGATGCTGTCTCGAGTTCGTGCGGCGGCCGCCCCGAAAAAAGACGGAAGCGAGCAGAATTTCAAACCATTGATTTTTCATTGAATAAAATTATCCTGGCCGCCTTGGCCGGGATGGACACGTCTTGAGACGACCCTGTTTCGAAAAATGAGGGAGGCCGATGAAGAAAGGCGTTGCATGATTGCAGCGGTTGCTGCATTATTGCAACAAAATAGGCTCAAAATCAAGGCCTTTGGACGGTCTTTTATCGCCAATGTTGTATTTTTGCAATAATTTTCTTTTCTCCCGTCTTTCGCCGGCTGCGGGCACGATAGCTATAACACATTGATTTAAGATAATGAAAATCGTTTTCCGCCTCTCACCCGGCAGCTCCCCGCAGCGCCGCTCTTGCAAAAAAACAACCGCAGGCAGCCCCCTCCGGGGATCCCCCGGTTTCGAGGCACGCTCTTTGCTTTCCCTCTTGGACGAAGGCATGGCGGTTTGAAGATCAACCCATCCGTGAACGTCCTTTTGCGGGCCTGAGTTCCGCTTACCGAGAAGGAGGAGTTATGTCCCAGGTTCCGTGCTGTGAAGTGCTCTCCCCCCACGAGCAGCGCCTCTTCGACGAGATGCAAGGCCGCGCCGAGCAATACGAGCGGGGCCGGGAGCGGGTCTTCCGCATCATGAAGCGCTTCCAGGTGCAACGGCCGCGGATCGACATCGAGCGCGCCCGGTATTTCACCGAGTCCATGAAAGCGACCGAGGGCCAGCACCTCATGCTGCGCTGGGCCAAGGCCCTCAAACACATCGCCGAGAACATCACCGTTTACATCGACGAGGACCAACTGCTGGTCGGGCGGGCGGGCAAGCAGGGCCGCTACGGGATCCTCTACCCCGAGCTCGACGGCGACTTTCTGGATCTCGCCGTGGAGCAGCTCTCGCAGCGGGTGCAGTCGCCCTTCGACATCGACCCCGACGATGCACGACTGGTGATCGAGGAGATCGCCCCCTACTGGAAGGGCAAGACCTTCCACGAGTCGCTGGCCAAGGCCCTGCCCGAGGAGACGCTGCGCTACACCTACGACCCGCAGAACGTCCTGCTCTCGCGCTACATCGTGAACGAGACGGCCTCCTTCCGCTCCTGCCTGCAGTGGGTGCACGACTACGAAAAGGTGCTCAAGCGCGGCTTCAAGGGCATCCGCAAGGAGGCCGAGGAGCGGCTCGCGGCCCTCGACCCGCTCAGCCCGCTCGACAACACCGAGAAGAAGCCCTTCCTCGAGGCGGTCGTCATCCTCTGCGACGCGATCGTCCTGTGGGCGAAGCGCCACGCCCGGCTCGCCGCCGAGCTCGCCGCCCGCGAGAAGGACCCGCAGCGCAAGGCCGAACTCGCCGAAATCGCGCGCATCTGCGAGCGGGTGCCGGAGAACCCGGCGACGACCTTCCACGAGGCCATGCAGTCCCAGTGGTTCACCCAGATGTTCTCGCGCATCGAGCAGAAGACCGGCACGGTCATCTCCAACGGCCGCATGGACCAGTACCTCTACCCCTTCTACAAGAAGGACAAGGAGGAGGGCCGCCTGACGGACGACCGGGTGCTCGAGCTTCTCGAGTGCATGTGGCTCGGGATGGCGCAGTTCATCGACCTCTACATCTCCCCCACGGGCGGCGCCTTCAACGAGGGCTACGCCCACTGGGAAGCGGTCACGATCGGCGGCCAGACGCGCGACGGCCGCGACGCGACCAACGAGCTGAGCTACCTGTTCCTGCGCTCCAAGCGCGAGTTCCCCATGCACTACCCCGACCTCGCGGCGCGCATCCACACCCGCAGCCCCGAACGTTTCCTCTGGGAGGTGGCCGAAACCATCAAGGAGGGCTCGGGCTTCCCCAAGCTGATCAACGACGAGGAGGTGATCCCTCTCTACGTCTCCAAGGGCGCGACCTTCGAGGAGGCCTACGACTACGCGGTCTCGGGCTGCACCGAGGCGCGCATGCCCAACCGCGACACCTACACGAGCGGCTGCGCCTACATCAATTTCGCCGCCGCCCTCGAGATGACGCTCCTCAACGGCAAGATGCGCAAGTACGGCGAGGAGCAGATCGGGCTCCGAACGGGCGACCCCCGCGGTTTCAAGAGCTGGGAGGAGTTCTGGAACGCCTACCTCACGCACCAGACCGAGTTCATCAAGCAGGCCTTCATCCAGCAGTACCACATCATCCGGCTGCGGGCGCAGCACTTCGCCGCCCCGCTCGCCTCGGCGCTCCATGACCTGTGCATGCAGCACTGCATCGATCTCCACCAGCCGAAGATCCCCGGCGGAATCGACCTCGGCTACTTCGAGTTCATCGGTTACGGCACGGTGGTGGACTCGCTGGCGGCGATCAAGAAGTTCGTCTTCGAAGAGAAGAAGGTCTCGATGGACGAGCTGCTCGAGTCGCTCGCCAACAACTTCGAGGGCCGTGAAGACCTGCGTCATCTCCTGATGAACGCGCCCTGCTACGGCAACAACGACCCCTATGCCGACGGGATCGCCAAGGCGATCGACCGCGCCGCGCTCGAGTTCACCCACAAGTACGCCCGGGAACTCGGCGTGCATCTCGACCTGCGCTACGTCCCGTTCACCTCGCACGTTCCGTTCGGCAAGGTGGTGGGCGCGACCCCCAACGGCCGCAAGGCCTGGACGCCCCTTTCGGACGGCTCTTCCGCCTCCCAGGGCGCCGACCGCAACGGGCCGACGGCGGTCCTGCTCTCCAACTTCGCGAGCAAGAACTACGATTTCCGGGAGCGCGCCTCGCGGCTGCTCAACATCAAGTTCACCCCGAAATGCCTGGCCGGGGACGAGGGCACCCGCAAGCTCGTCTCCTTCATCCGCACCTGGTGCGACCTCAAGCTCTGGCACGTGCAGTTCAACGTGATCAACAAGCAGACGCTGCTCGCCGCGCAGCGCGAGCCCGAAAAGTATCTCGGCCTCATCGTGCGGATCGCCGGCTACAGCGCCTACTTCGTGGACCTCTCGCCCGATCTGCAAAACGACCTGATCGCGCGTACCGAACACGAAACCCTGTAACCCGCCCCCGCCCGGGGCGGGCACGCGAGGCCGCATGGCCGAAACCGGCATCGTCTTCAACATCCAGAAATACTCGGTCCACGACGGTCCGGGCATCCGGACCGTCGTGTTCCTGAAGGGCTGCCCCCTGCATTGCCGCTGGTGCAGCAACCCCGAGTCCCAGAAACCCGCCCCCCAGCTCGTCTACAACCGCAACAAGTGCCTGGGGATCGAGCACTGCGTCCGCTGCCTGGAGGTCTGCACGGCGGGGGCCCTCAAGGCCGGGGAGGACAACCGGGTCACGATCGACCGCGACGTCTGCACCGAGTGCCTGCTTTGCGTCCAGGCCTGCCCCTCGCGGGCGCTGAACGTCTACGGGGAGACGCTGAGCGTCGATCAGGTGCTCTCCCGGGTCGAGGAGGACCAAGCCTTCTACACCCGCTCCGGGGGCGGGCTCACGCTGAGCGGCGGGGAGCCGATGCACCAGCCGCGCTTTGCGATCGCGCTCCTGCGGGAAGCCCGGCGCCGGCGGCTCAACACGGCCATGGAAACCTGCGGCTTCTGTCGCTGGGAGGACCTGCGGGAGGCCTGCCGGCTGCTCGACACCGTGCTCTACGATCTCAAGAGCATGGACCCCGAGAAACACCGGCTTCACACCGGCGTTTCCAACGAGCTCATCCTGGAGAACCTGCAGCGCATCCGGGAGGAGTTCCCGCGGCTCGCCCTCTGGGTGCGCACCCCCCTCATCCCGGGCTTCAACGACACGGTGGAGGAGATCCGCGCGATCGTGGAGCACATCCGCCGGCTGCCCGGCGTCCGCTACGAGCTGCTCGACTACCACCGCATGGGGAAACCCAAGTACGAATACCTCGGGCTCGAGTTCCCCATGGGCGACCTCAAGCTCGACGAGAAGAGGGCACGCGCGATCCGGCGCTTTCTCCAAACCGAGGCCTCGGAGCTGCTCGTCCCCGAACAGCCCGAGCCCGCGGCCGACGCTTACCGGGCCGGAGGTCGGTGAGGAGGGCGAAGGCCCGCCCACCCCCGGCTTGCCGCATCAGCCCGCGGCGAGGCCGAGCGCGGCGATCGCCAGCGGCGTAAGCAACAGCGGCTGCCCGGGAAGCCTGACGGGCAGCCCGAGCTCCTCGGCGAAGACCCGGTCCACCCCGGGAAGGCAGCAGGTCCCCCCCGTCAGCAGAAGCTCCCGCACGTCGTGGCCGCGGATGTGCCCGGCCACGATCTCGCACATCCGCTCGAGGGTCGGCCGGGCGAGCCGCAGGATCTCGGCGGGGTCGCCCGTGCGCTTGCGCACCTCAGCTTCCTCGAAGGAGATCCCGTAATGGCCGGCGAGGACGAGCGTGATGTGCCGCCCCCCCGTCGGCAGATCCCCGGAGAAGACCACCCGTCCCCCCTGCACGACGGCGGTGCCCGTCGTGCCGCCCCCCACGTCGACGACCGCCGTGCGCTCGAGCTCGAGCAGCCGCGCCACACAGCTCGGCTCATCGGCGACTCCCGCCACGTCGAGCCCCAGGCGGTCGAGGATGTAGGTCGACAGCTTGGGGTCGGTGCCCGGCGGGTAGGAGGTCGAGGCCTTCCGGAAGGAGAGGCCGAGCCGCTCCTCGGCGCGCCGGAGCAGGCGGCGGACCACCTCCACGGCGCCGGCGAAATCGACCACGACCCCGTCGCGCACCACCTCCGTCCACTCGAGGAAACAGGCGACGGGCACCCCCCGGGCGTCGAGGGCCATGAGGACGACGTCGGCGGTTCCGAGGTCGATGCCGAGATGGCAGGGGCCCGCGGGGGCGGGCGCGGGGCGGTCGTCGTTCAGGAGCGCGGCCGCCCGCTCGAGGCGCCGGTTCGTCTCCGGCCACGAGAGAGGAGTCATGGGGCACCTCGCTTCGGGATGCCTCGCGGCGGTGCGGCGGGCCGCGCGCCGGGCGCGGTCAGACGATCCGGAAGCTCCCGACCAGGGTGCAGCGCCTGAGCCGGACGAAGGTGCGGGCGTTGGTGACGCCTTCGCCGGTCGGGGTCGAGATCGTCATCGACGTCCAGCCCTCCCCCCCGGCGCCGAGGCCCGCGATGCAGGGGCCGTTCTTGACGAAAAGGCTCGTGTTCACGCGCTTGGCCATCGTGTCCATGTGGTCGATGTCGCGCGAGTGCAGGGCCGCCGTGTGCCGGCGGTCGCGCTCGAGGAGCAGCGCCCATTCGAGCGCCTGCTCGAAATCCGCCGCCCGCAGGAGGGGGACGAGCGGCATCATCTGCTCGATGCGCGCATAGATGTGGTCCACGTCGCGGCCCACGTCGACGAAGAGCAACCGGCAGGATTCGGGGACGCCGAATCCGGCCGCCTTGGCGAGCTCGGCGGCGTCGCGCCCGACCCAGCGGGGGTTCGGCCGCGCCTTGGGGCCGGGGTAGTCGAGGAGCGTCGCGCGGGCGACGGCCTCGGCCTGCTCGCGGGAGATCTCGACCGCCCCGCAGGCGGTGAGCTCGCGCTTGAGGGCATCGGCGATCGCCTCCACGGCGATGATTTCCTTTTCGTCGCAGCAGACGATGTTGTTGTCGAAGGAGGCCCCCTCGTAGATGCTGCGCGCCGCCCGCTTCAGGTCCGCGGTCTCGTCGACCACCACCGGCGGGTTTCCGGCGCCGGCGGCGATCAGGCGCTTGTTCGTCGTCT
>FWWM01005961.1_pt1 | contig 26016 bp, 23 predicted proteins | sample 2228351 | NCBI WGS metagenome assembly FWWM01 (sample SAMEA103939774, study PRJEB20133) | metagenome
GTATACTGTGGGTTGGTTCTTGTGTGAGCGCCGTTTGGGTAGTCGTTTGCGTTTCATAGGAGAAAAATACCCGACGGCGCTCTTTTTTGAACTCAGGCTTTGTACCCCTATCAGGATAAAACCTTCCAGTTCACTTTCGGGGTGAACGCCAACATTTTCCAGCAGTTTCAGCCCGCACCCCCAGCCCCTCTCACAGTGGGAGAGGGGTGGAGGGTGAGGGCTAAAACAGGGCGAGGAGTGAGGGCTAACTGTGAAAAGACGCAGGGCAACTCATAAGTTCACCTCCCCACTTGGCAAGGTGGGTGGGAAGCGCGTGCCCTCTGGCTGGTTCCAGACATTGCCCCTACCCGTCGTGTCCCACAGCAGGTCTACAGGCGGGATGATGCCGAACGAGCGCAACCGCTCATCGGGGTCTTTGCCGTTGTCGCGTAGGATGTTGTTGTAGATGCGGTTGTAGTCGGAGGTCGGGTCGACATCCAGTGGGATAGGTTCGGGGAAGATGAGGCGCAGTCCTATCACCATCACGCCGAAAGTACCGTTGCCGACAATCTCGTTCTCGTAGACTTCGGTGTAGTCCGCTGCAAGGAGCATAATGCCCGTGCCTTTCAGCACGCGCGAGACAATCGCTTCGGGGTCGGCAAAGTTGGGCGTGTTGTTGTTGATGACCCGATTGCGCCGTACGATGCAGTGCTCCTGCACTTTGGACGGGTTGAACGGGAGCAAGAACACAAGAATACCGCCCGTATTATTATGCACATAGTTGTCTTCCACAAGGGCATTAATGCAGTTCTCAATCTCGATACCTGTGACATTCTCGAACACTTCGTTATGGCGCACGATGATGTTGCGCGACTGCCCGACATAAATCCCTGCATCGCGCGTGCCCGACACCTTGCAGTGTTCCACCAGTACGCCATCACATTCGATAGGGTAGACGCCATACAGCCCCGTGTTGTGAATAATCAGGTTGCGATAGACGACATTGCGCGCACGGTGCACGACCACCCCGTTGCCCTGATAGTTGCGGATTTCGAGATTCTGCACTTTGAAGTCGTGCCCCAGCCCAGAGATGGCGTCGGGCAGGATGTTCTTACCATCCAGCACGGGGCGTTCGCCATTCTGGATGACACCTTCAATCGTCACGCCGTGATGAATGACCAACACATTCTCGTGATAGGTGCCGGGGTAGATACGCACGACCCCGTTGCGCCCTGCTTTGTCGACCGCTTCTTGGATACTCTCGCTTGGGTGCACTTCCACCACGCGCCCGGCGGGCTGTTCTGTGCGACGCCCACGCTGGCGCAGGATAGGCGGTTCCACGCGCTCAGGTGCTTGAACCTGTTGGCTAACGAGAGTAGCACGCTGGGGTTGGCTTGCGGTCGCGCTATTTGCAGGCGGAGCGGTTCGGGCAGGCGTCTCGGCACGACGGCTGGCGCGCTCTAACTCGGCGGTGGGGATGTTGCGTGCCCGAGCCTCTCGGATTCGGCGCAGTTCAGGGCTGTCGATGTTGAGCTTGGTCGGCTCGTTGGGCACCATCGGCTTCACAACAGGCAGCCCCGACGGCACATGCTCAGGAATCGGCGGGATTGCGCTCTCGTCGGTGAGTGCTAAGAGAAAGGCAATCAGGTCTTCCTTCTCCTGCTGAGTGAGCTGGAATCGGCGGATTTTGTCATCTTGCAGGGGCACATCCAGTCCCCGACCGCGTCCGCCTCCGCCTGCATAGAAGTCCAGTACCTCCTCCAGTGTGGCGAATGCGCCGTTATGCATATAGGGTGCGGTGAGTGCGATGTTGCGCAGGGTCGGGATTTTGAAGGCGCCGTTCGGACCGCCTCCGCGTCCGGCTTCTGCACCCTCTTTGTGGGTATCGGGCGGTGCGCCAGGCACGGGGGGCACACCAATCACCTTGAAGTCGCGATTGGCGAAGGTAGGTAAGCCGTGGCACTCATTACAGCGCGTCTTGGGCGAGAGGAACAGCTTCAGCCCCCGCTTCTCTTGGGGGCTGAGCGCACTGCCGTCACCGTTTGCATAGCGGTCAAAGCGGGAGTTGAAACTGACGAGTGTGCGCTGGAAGGCTCCAATCGCACGCGCCACATTCTGGAAGGTCACGGCGGAGCCGTTCGTAGCGCCAAAGGCACGGTCGAACCGCTCACGATATTCGGGGATGGCTTTCAGCTTCGCAACGAGTTCGGCGGGGTCGGCGTTGACCTCTTCGGGAGTGGTGATGACCATTTTTGCCTGCTGTTCGAGATTCTCGGCACGCCCGTCCCAGAACTGGCGGTGGTTATAGACCGTGTTCCACAGAGTGGGTGCGCCCCGCGAGAGTTCGATTCCGCCCTTGCGCTCAGTACCTGCGCCTTTGCCCCCACGCCCCAGCGAGCGCGGTTGCCCATCCGAGAAGCCCAAGTTCGGATGATGACAGTGCGCACAGGAAAGCGTGTTATCGTCCGATAAGATAGGGTCAAAGAACAGGAGCCTGCCAAGCTCCACTTTTTCAGGAGTGGTGGGATTGTCTTCAGGTTGAATAATCGGTGGGAACGGTTTCTGAAGTCCTGTTTCAGGCTCGTTCGGGTCGACAGGGGGCGGGGCAGGCACAAGAGCACCGTCCACCAATCGCATTCCGACATAACTGCGCTGTTCACTGAGCGACGCACTCACGATAAGTGCTGGCAACGCCACCGTTGCAAGTAGAAACATCCACCGTCTCATCATGACCTCCACGAATAGGTTCGACGGCGCAAGCAAAGTTCCTGCATTAAATGACTATTCAGTATCCCTTTTCCACCGTCTTAGCGCCACGCGCGCAGTCGCAACGGCAGGCTGCATCTGGGGCGTTCGGAAGGTTGCGTTGGGGAAACGCCGACGAAACTCGCGCTCGAAAGCCCTTCTGTAAGGGGAAGGCTTGCGGAACATCCCTCCCGTTAGGGCAACAGGGAACTCCTCCAGTGGGCTAAATACCTTTTGGGCGCAGGCACAGGCGTCTCGTGCTAACAGGGTCGCACGCCCTTCCAACACCCGAACTGCCAGCCAATCGCGCTGTTGAGCGACCTCGATTACTTTTGGGGCGAAGCCCGCTACAACATGGCGCGGTACCCCCTTTTGATAGAACAGGGGTATCAAGTGCCTCAGGTCTTCCACCTCGAAGTAGTCTTGCACGGCGTTCACCAATCGGGTAGGGAACTCTCGTCCATCCCACGAACGCACGGCGACACGAATGGCACTGAGTGCCACATCGTAGGCACTGCCCTCATCGCCCAAGAGCGCGCCCCACCCACCGACTTGGTGAACGAGTTCATCTTTTATGAATGCGCTCACAAGCGAGCCTGTGCCTGCGATTACCGCAATCCCATGCGCTTCGTCCAGCCCAGTGCTGACGAACGCCATCCGCCCCTCTTCCACAGGGTAGGCTTTCGGATTGCCGAGCCGTTCCAGCACCCAGCCCCAGTTGGCGACCGTACCTGCCACGCAGTGCCCCAGCGCCAACACGGGTTGGACGATCCCTCCCAGCGCGCCCTCCAACGCCTGCCGAAACGACTCGCGCTGTTGCTCTTCCGAGACGAAGTTCAGATTGGCAGGACCGCCTTCGGCATAGGCAAGCAGGTTGCCTCTCTCATCCAGCACGGCGCACCCAGTCTTCGTCCCGCCTCCCTCCAGCCCGATAATCACGCCCATCGTCAGCCTTGCTTCAGGAATCGGCGTGTGGTGATTGTAGCGGGAACCGCACGCCCTCTGATTTCCACGGTGCAGGGTGTGCCCGCCTTCGCATAAGGAGTGGGGATATACGCCATCCCAATCCCTTTCTCCAGCGTGGGCGAGTAGACTCCACTGGTGAGCGTGCCGACCGCCTCACCTCCAATCAGCACAGCATAGCCCTCGCGGGGCACACCGCGCTCTTGAAGCACGACCCCCATCAACCGACGCTGAGAACCTTCCTGTTTGACACGCTGAATGACCTCTGCGCCTACATAGTCGGTTCGGTCGCTGATGAGCCAGTTCAGCCCTGCCTCGACGGGGTTCGTCTCGTCGGTGAGTTCGTGCCCGTAGAGGTGCAGACCCGCTTCCACACGAAGCACATCGCGTGCGCCCAGTCCGCAGGGTGTCGCGCCCGCCTCAATCAGCCGTTCCCAGAGCGTTTCGCCCAACCCGGCAGGAGCAATCAGTTCGAAACCATCCTCGCCTGTGTAGCCTGTGCGCCCTGCAAGGAGTGTTGCGCCCTCGTAGTCCAACTCGGTAATTCCGAAACGGGGCACTGTTTCCAGTTCGGTATTCAAGAGGGCAGAGAGATTCACGACCGCCTGAGGTCCTTGCACCGCTATCATCACGGTCTGTTCGGTCTGGTCGTCGATTTCGACTTGGGTAGCGAGCTCCTTGCGCCAGTGGTGGAACCAAGCGAGGTCTTTCTCGCGGTTCGCTGCGTTGAATACCACAAGCCATCGCAAGGGACTGAGTTCATACAGAATGATGTCGTCGATCACGCCGCCCTGTTCGTTCGTCAGCACGGTGTATTGTCCCATCCGCTCACCGACTTTGTTCAGGTCGGAGGGCACCAATCGGCTGAGGTAGTCTCGTATGCCTTCCCCTTGAAAGAAGGCGCGTGCCATATGGCTCACATCGAAGATGCCCCAGCGTTGGCGCACGGCGCGGGTCTCCTCGATAATCCCTGCGTACTGCACGGGCATTTCCCAGCCTGCGAACTCCACCATCCGCCCCCCGTGTCGGCGGTGCGCATCGTAAAGTGCTGTGCGTTTCATCATAGCTTGGGTTCGTGATTTGGTAAGGGATTCCTGCAAGAGGAGCGCGAGGGCAAAACCCAGCAGAATTGATGTATAATAAGGCAGGAGGAAACGAAATGAGGGTTCTACTTTTAGGTGCGTTGAGCGCACTTCTGGTTCTGAGTAGCTATGCGCAACAGCAGTTGGTGATAATGCCTGATAGCACCAACAACCGACTCGTCGCTTTTAGTCCTGTGGATGGCAGTGTGGTGAACCCGAATGTCTTTGCCCTGCAAGGGGGCACACCTGTTCACGCCATTCAAGTCGGGAACGAGATTTGGGTCTCGGAGCAGATCGGCGACCGTATCTCGCGCTGGTCGTTTGACGGAACTAATCTTGGACAGATTGGAACGAGTGGACTGGATAATATTCGCGGTATGGCACTGGTAGGCGACCGCGTCTATGTCACGAATGCAGGAACAGCGAACGGGGCACCTGGCGCTGCGATTGTGATTTTTTCAACATCGGGCGCCTCATTAGGTTTTTTCTCTACAGCAGGTACCTCATCCAGCCCTTTTGCAATTCTGGACTATGAAGGCTCGCTCTTGGTCGCATCGGCGAACCAAAACGATGACATTCACCGCTACACCTATGAAGGTGCGTCTCTTGGCACTTTCCACAACAGCACTTCGCTGAACTTTGTAGAGCAAATGACCTATGCTACGGACGGCAACATTCTCGCTACGGGTTTCTCCTCTAACAATGTAGTGAAGCTCGACCGCAATACAGGGGCGATTCTCGACTCGTTCATTGCCTCGGGCGCTCGGGGCGTGTTCCAACTAGAGAATGGAAATATCCTTTGGACGAACGGACAAGGGGCTCATGTCTTCGATGACCTAACCCGAACCTCGACGCTCGTCTATTCAGGTGGCGGGCGTTTTCTGTCGTTGTTAGTCATCGGCACTGAAGGTGATGTGAACGGCGATGGCTGCGTGGACGACGCAGACCTGCTTGCCGTGCTATTCGCCTTTGGTAGTTCGGGCACTGGTCTGCCCGAAGATGTGAACAACGACGGCGTGGTCGATGACGCCGACCTGCTGATTGTGCTGTTCAACTTTGGAGAGAGCTGCTAAACCCACAATAAGCCTCCTTCTCTCCATATCTCAGGAAGAAGGAGGCGTCTTCAATCTATGGTTTCTATTCCCAGCGTCCACTTCAAAAACAGAAGCATATCCGCCGTTTCACGCACGATTTCTCGGATGGGGCGACCACCTGCGTGCCCCGCTTGTGTGTCATAGAGCAGTAGCACCGGCTTGCCCGAACTTGTGGCGGATTGGAGTAGGGCGGTCATCTTGCGTGCGTGGGCGGGCGAAACGCGCGTGTCCGAGTCGCCCGTAACGAACAGCACGGCAGGGTAGGGCGTGCCGGGTTTCACATTATGGTAAGGTGAGTAGGCTCGAAGCCACTGGAACGCCTCAGGGTCATCGGGATTGCCATACTCTGGAATCCAGAAACTGCCGACCAGCAGTTTGTGATAGCGGAGCATATCGAGCAGGGGATAGGTACAGATTACCGCACCCACCAGATCGGGACGCTGGGTCATCAGCGCGCCGACCAGTAACCCGCCGTTGCTCCCACCATAGACCGCCAGCCGTTCGGGGCGTGTGTAGCGTTCCTGTATCAGATACTCGCACGCACTGATGAAATCGTCGAACACATTCTGCTTATTGTGAAGCATTCCCGCCTTGTGCCACGCCTCACCGAACTCGCCTCCGCCCCGTAAGTTGGGAAGTGCCCAGATACCGCCCATCTCCATCCATGCGACCGCCATCGCTGAGAAGTAGGGCAAGGAGGAAGCACGAAAACCGCCATACCCCGTGAGCAGAGTGGGGTTGTTCCCGTTGCGCTTCAATCCCTTCTTGTGCGCAAGGAACATCGGCACGCGCGTGCCGTCTTTGGAAGTGTACCACACTTGGCGCACCTCGAAATCGCTGGGACGCACAGGCACGTGCAATCGGCTCCATACCCGACGCCGACCCGTGCGCAGGTCATAATGGTACAGCGTCGTGGGCAGGTTGAACGAGGTGAAGCCGAAGAAAAGGTTGGGGCTATCCGAGCGTCCGCTTAGCCCTGCCAGCGCACCCAGCTGGGGCATCGGAACCGAGAACAGGGGCTTGCCCTCCAGACTCCAGAACTCCACTTCAGGGCGTACCTCTCGCAAGGAGACCGTACAGAGTTTGCCGTCAATAATCGATGCGCTTTGCAGGATACGCTCTGACTCAGGAATCACCTCGTGCCAAGTGGCATTCGGATTGCTCAGGTCTCGGCGGAGCACGCGCCCGTTCGGGGCGTTCCAAGTGGTGCGCGCATACGCCACATCGTTGAAAATGTCTACAAATAAGGTTCCTTCAGTGCCCTCAGTGAGATGGATTAGGTTTGGCAGTACTTCGGGCTGGTCGGGGTTGTAGCGGTGGGCATAAAGCAGGTTGCGCGCCCAGCCCTGATAGACATAGAACAGCAACCACCGCCCATCCTCCGACATCGCACACCCCAAAATCTGGTCGGGAGAGTACCCCTCCCCGAAAATGAGTTTATCGTTTGCAGGGTTTGTGCCGAGCTGGTGGTAAAACACGCGCGAGCCGTCGGGCGTCATTCGGGTGTAGTACAGTCCCCGCCTATCGGGCGTGAGCGTGATGCCCAAGTAGTAAGCACGGGGCAATCGGTAAGGGAGTTCACGCCCCGTATCGACTTCCAGAATGCGCATATCGGTCTCTTCCTGACCACCCTCCCGCACACCATACAAAACCCATTTCCCATCCTTTGAAAGGTGGTGGACGGTATAGCTGGCGCTGAGGTCGGACGTGAGTTTGTGGGGGTCTAACAACACGCGCTCGCGTCCTGTGAGACCGTTGCGCATACAGTAGACCGAAAGCTCCTCATCGGCGCGCCGTCGGAAGTAGAAGAAGCGTCCATTTCGCTCGCTCGGAACACCGATAGAGTCGACGCGCACCAGCTCATTCAGCCGTTGGGTGAGGGTCTCGCGCCCCCCGATGGCGTCCAGCAGTCGGCGTGTGTAGCGGTTCTGTGCCCGAAGCCACGAGCGGGTATCGGGCGCGTCTTGGTCTTCCAGCCAGCGGTAGGGGTCCACAATCTCCATCCCGTGCAATACCTCCCGAACAGGTGAAACGGGAGTGTGAGGCGGTTTCGGTATCGTTTTTTCCTTGCGTGCCATCTCAGCACTCAAGGATACCCCACCAGGTATAATCGATAAGGGGATAGCATTATGCCGACTATCCAGTTAACGAATGAGCAGGTTCTTGAACTCGTAAAGCAGTTGCCGTTCGATCAGAAGATGGAACTGCTGCGGTATCTTCGTTCTGTCTGGGAAGAGTCGTGGCTCGAGCTTGCTAACTACGGTCAGGAGCGTGCGCGTGAAGTGGCGCGCCAGCGCGGGTTAGACTGGGACGCAATGACAGAAGACGAGCGTGAAGCGTTTATTGACCAGCTTCTGCATGAGAAACCTTGAAAGAATAAAGGTTGTTCTCGATACGAATGTGTGGGTGTCGTGGGCAATCTCTCCGAATGGAACCCCTGCTCGGTGTGTCAAACTAGCCGAATCAGGCTTTTGTCGCGCCTATATCTGCCGGGAGATTGTCGACGAGTTTATGTCCAAAATGGCTCATAAGTTTCGTCTTTCGCCAACTGATATAGAACGGCTGACTGAACTGATGTGCTCTATTGCGCATACCGTGGAGATTTCGGGCTTGCTTCGGGCGATGCCAGAAGACCCTGATGATGACAAGGTCATAGAGTGTGCTGTCGTTGCTAATGCTGATTACATCGTGACAGGAGATAAAGACCTATTAGGATTAGAAAGATATCAAAGCATTTCAATAATTTCTCCTGCCGACTTCTATCAAAGGATATTCAGGGCAGGCAACTCACGCTCTTTTCAAGGAGACGAATAGGTGATTCGACGATATAGAAGGATACCCCACATTACAGTAGACCCAACCGCTGAGCAAAGTAGAGTAGTGAACGGTTGCGCGCGAGTGCCAAATCCCAGTCCCAGCAGTTGAGAATATTCACCTTGATTTGCTGGGGTGTGAAACGCCTTCTTAAATGCCTTGTCATCTGTTCAAACTTCTGCTTGTCGATGCTATCGGTGGTGGTGGGGATGGCAATCTTCAGAGGGTTATCAGTGGCTAACCCTGCGAGGTACCACGCTTCTATTGTCGTCTCTACGATGATAATCTGCTTGAAATCGATCTCTTGGTTAAAGCGCTCTATAACCTGTTCCTTCCGTCGAGTGATGCAGGGAGCCTTATCTCTATCAGCTAACACAAAAATCTCATTATCGGCTGACCGCTTCAGTGCGCGTAGATAGCCAGTGCTCTTGGCGGTGGTCTCTTGTGCGTAGCGCACAACAGTCAAGTGGTCGATGAATGCTTCCACACGGGGGCGGACGACACCATCGATGAGTCTCTCATCATCCACGCCTTCCACGAACAGGTAGAGGTTTCTCACTGGGCACCGAGCATCCTGTCTTTATGGAGTGTTCCCAAGCCTAACTGTTCCTTCAAGAACTCCTGCACCATCTTTTGTTCAGCGGGACGCTTGACAACGGAGAAACCCTCCTTATCTCGCTCAATCAGGAGCAACTCTTCAACCTTGGCGCAATCGACCAGCTCTGGGTTGTGAGTGGTGAGTACGACTTGGTGGCGGTGCGTCACATCACGGAAGGTTTCCATCAGCTTCGCCATCAGAATTGGATGAAGGTTGCGGTCAGGCTCCTCAAAAACCAGCGTGTGGGTCATCGCAGGACAAAAGTAGAGCGCAACCAGCAGTGCAATTACCTCCATCGTGCCATCCGATAAGAGCATGGCAGGAAGGTATCGCTTCCCGAAGTAAATCTCTTGGGCTTGGAGAGTGAGGGAGCTATCCAAAAGGCTCTCCACCTTCAGAGATTGCAGATGGGGTAATAAGTCGCGAACTAAGTTTAGAAAGTTCCTTCGCTCTTTGGGGCTTTTCAAGATTCGTTGTAGTACCAATGTAAGATTGCGACCATCCTCCTCCAGATAGAGAGAGCCAGTGGTGGGTATCGCTTGCTTAGCGAAATGAGGGTGGAAGTTATAGACTGCGACTGCCTCGGTGAAGTGGGCAGTGAGGTAGGGTGCCAAAGGAATCTGGGTAAGCGAAAGGTCTTCTGAAAGTTCCGCCAAAGCCGAACCGAGTAGTGTCCCGCTGAGAATCTCTGCTTCAGAGAGAACCTTGACCTCTTTGCCTTTGCGCTCCACTCGCAACCAGTTGAGTTCGTCAGGAGCCGTGCCTGCAAAACCTATGCTAAGGTGCTCGTGGATGATTCGTGGAGATTGGGTGCGTGGGTGGTAATCAAACGCTATAGAGTGGTGAATACGCTTGATGATTAGTTTTTTTTTACTGTCCCGACCAATCTGTACGCCCTCCAGAGAGTACTCGACCCCAATCTCTGTAGTGTCAGAACCTGTCTTGAGATTGCTTACTTTACTAATCCCGCTCTGGAGTGAGAGGGTGTTCGCCAAACCGTATCGTGCTAAATCCCGCAGAAAGCGGAACACCTGAACCAAGTTAGACTTACCTGAGGCGTTTGCCCCCACTACGACATTCAAAGGTCGCAGTTCAATCTCAACCTCACCGAAACTGCGAAAGTTGACCACCCTAAGTCGTTCTATCATGATTTTGATAGTCTACCCCAACACCTCCACACACCGAGCGCACAGGTCGGGGTGGTCGGGATGCGTACCGACATCGGGCAGGACGAGCCAACAGCGCGCACATTTTGCACCAGGCGCAGGCACAACTTCCACTGAGAGTTCTTCCCCTTCTGAACGCACCAGCTCCGCTTGAGAGACGCCGAACACGCGTGCCAGCAGGTTATCAGGTGTGGGCGGAGTGGGATAGTGGCTCAGCAGGTCGTAGGTCGCCCCGCCAACTGTAAGGCGCACCCGTGCCGATTGGGGGTTCGGGATGCGCTTCTCGTTCTTGGCAGTCTCCACCGCACGGTTCACCTGCTCGCGCACAGTGAGTATCTGCTCCCAACGCTCCAAAAGTGCCTTGTCGTGCCACTCTGGGCGCGGGGCAGGGAACTCGGTTAGGTGAACGCTGACTGCCTTCGGCTCGCCACTCGGTTGGGGCAGTCTCTGCCAGACTTCTTCCATCGTATGAACCAAGATAGGCGCAAAGAGACGCGTGAGCGTGGTCGCCAGCTCGTGCAGAACCGTCTGCGCACTGCGACGCTTTAGGCTATCGGGCGCCTCGGCATACAGGCGGTCTTTCAGTACATCCAAGTAGAACGCACTCAACTCCACATTGCAGAACCGCCGAGTCTCGTGATACAGGCGGTGATACTCGAACGACTCGTAGGCGCGGTGGGCGTAGTCGATGTACTCTTGCAGGCGCGCCAGCATCCAACGGTCGATTTCAGGCATCTGGTCGTGGGGCACTGCGTGCTCGCTTGGGTCAAAGTCGGCAAGGTTGCCCACGATGAAGCGCAGTGTGTTGCGAATCTGGCGGTAGGCGTCGGCAACATATTTCAAAATCTCATCCGACAGGCGCACATCTTCAAAATATTCGCACGAGCAAACCCAGAGCCGAAGCACATCTGCGCCCATCTTCTGCACGATGTCGAGCGGGTCGATAACATTCCCCTCGCTCTTGCTCATTTTGCGCCCCTCGCCGTCCAACACGAAGCCGTGCGTGATAACGGTGCGATAGGGCGCTTGGTCTTTCGTGCCAATCGCTATCATCAGGCTGGAGTTGAACCAGCCTCGATGTTGGTCGGAGCCTTCAAAATACAGGTCGGCGGGCCAGCGCAGTTCGGGTCGCGTCTCCAGCACCAACCGATGGGTACTGCCCGAATCGAACCACACATCCAATACATCGGTTTCCTTGCGGAAGCGCGTGGAACCACAGTGAGCACACCGCCTCTCGGAAGGGATGAAGTATTCTGCGGGTTTCTCGAACCACACATCAGAGCCTTCGCGCTCGATGATTTGGGCGATGTGGTCAATCAGGTCGGGGTCGAGCAGAACCTCACCGCAGTCCTCACAATAGAAGGCGGGGATGCCCACGCCCCACGCACGCTGTCGGCTCAGCGTCCAGTCAGGGCGATTGGCGACCATCGCCGTGATTCGGGTCTCTCCTTCGGGTGGTATCCAGCGCACCTGCCGAATGGCTTCCAGCGCCTTCTGGCGATGTCGGTTGTGGTCGATATTCATAAACCACTGCACAGTCGTGCGGAACAGCAGGGGCGAGTCGCATCGCCAGCAGTGCGGGTAGTTGTGGTGGTAGGGCGCATAGTGCAAGAGCGCGCCCTTGTCGCTGAGCCGCCGAATGACCGCCTTGTTGCCTTCGGGCGTGATGGGCAGATTGGCGAACTCACCTGCCTCCTCTGTGAACACACCCCGTTCATTCACAGGGCACAGAATGGGAAGCCCGTACCGTTTGCCCGTATAGAAGTCCTCCGCACCGTGTCCGGGAGCGGTGTGAACGACGCCTGTTCCTTCCTCTGCCGAAACATAGTCTGCCAACAGCACAGGCGATTCTCGGTCAAAAATAGGATGGCGTGCCACCACCCCCATCAGGTGTTCGCCCTTGACTGTGCCCAGCACCTTGTAGTCGGTTCGCCCCAGCGTCTCCATCGTGGGTTCGACGAGTTCCTTTACCAGGACCCATTCGCGTTCGCCCACCTGCACGCGTGCATACTCAAACTCTGGATGCACCACCAGGGCAAGGTTGGCAGGGATCGTCCACGGGGTCGTCGTCCAGATGAGGATATGCGCATTCTCACCCAGCACCTTGTTCGGGTCGTGAATGACAGGGAAGGCGACATAGATCGAGTCAGACACTTTCGGTTCGTATTCCACTTCGGCTTCGGCAAGGGCAGTTTGACACACGGGACACCACAGCACAGGGCGCAGGTCACGGTAGATGTAGCCCCTGCGCACCAGCTCGCCAAAGATGCGCACGATGCCTGCTTCGAACGCATAGTCCATCGTAAGGTAGGGGTTCTCCCAGTCGCCCGCCAGCCCCAACCGTTTGAACTGCTCGCGCTGGACATTCACGAAGTGTTGAGCGTATTCTCGGCACGCTTGGCGCAGTTCCACCTTAGTGGGAGTCTTACCTTGCTCCAGAAATCGCTTGCTGACGGCGTTTTCGATGGGCATTCCGTGATTGTCCCAGCCCGGCACATAGGGCGTTCGGTAGCCCCTCATCGCATAGGAGCGCACGATTACGTCTTTCAGCACTTTGTTGAGCGCGTGCCCCATATGGATGTTGCCATTCGAGTAGGGCGGACCGTCGTGCAGGAGATAGTCTCCATTTGGAGCGGGTTTCTCTAATAGCCGTTTGTACAGGTCGATTTCGTTCCAGAACGCTTGCCAGCGTGGTTCCTGCTCAGGCAGGTTCGCACGCATCGGTATCGTCTGGTCATCCTTTGGTAAGTTCAGGGTCTCACGGTAGTTCTGCGCCATAGGTGGTTAATTGTACCTGCTTCGCAGGTACACAGGGGATATAATCGGGTGGGGAGCAGGCTTCTATGTCAGGGTTGGCTGAAGCTGGCTCAGCATGCGCTGGATGATTTGAGCAATCTGGCTTGTTGGAAGCCTTAGACTGAGCCGTGCTTCGTAGCCCTCCGCCCAACCGCGAATAGGATCTTTTTCGGGTGCGTCCAGCAGAATAGTAGGGATACAGTGCAAAGAACTACGCGCCTTTGTCTGAAGCACCGCTTTCAATAGATCGTCATCGCTTCCGAGCGCAGCCCCATTGATGATAAACAGTGCAGGAGGTTTGCTGATATCCGTCAGGTCGCGGAGGCACACCCACTGAACCCCTGCTTGTTTCAGCGCACCGCGTATCTTCTTCCCGAATGGTTCCAGTGCAGGATAGACCCCAACCAAGATGGTTTCGTTTTCCATTTGGCAAACCCCCTTAGGTTTCGGTAAAAAAGCTTAATAGCTCCTCATAAAGTTTCGGGCCCCATCGGCTCCACAGCTCGTGGGTGATGCAGTATCCTACCTCCACTCGCTGCAGGAACTCTGCAATCTCTCTACAAAAAGTCATCGCCATCTCCTCATCGGTTAGCCCTTGCACAATTCGTACCGTGAGAGTACCTGTGCTGCGACGGTACTCATATTCGCCTGCAGAAAACTCTACAGGTTTATCAGGTGTAAGCTCCAGTACCAGCACGACCTCCTCGTACATAAGCCCCACGGCTGAGGCGATTCGTGTTATCAAGTAGTGATACGCCTTCTGCAGTGCGAGCGGGTCTGGGGCACTCAAACCCAAACCAATCCGAAGCGCATCCTGCGCCCTATATACCATCCCTGAATACCGTATTATTGTACCTCCTATGAAAGCGCCGGCGCCCACTCGTGTAAAGCACCGACGCTCCCAACACGAGACTATCCTGTATCAACTCTACCGAAATGCTCTCACTCACAAGGCTGAAGCCCGAAACCACCTATGCGCTCTCAACGGAGCATGAGTCATGTTCCCTCAGGGTTGTCGCAATCAGAAACAACGCCCTCAAAGGGCAAGGTACTATCTGCGCTCAACCCTATTGCGTTGGCTCAGCGTCCCGGTAAGGCGTTTGGTCGCACAAGACCAGATAAGTATCGCCTCCTTCCTGTTGTTTTACCAAATCAGGATAGCGAGGTGCCGCGGCGCTTTCATACAATCTGCTTCGCAGGTACACAGGGGATATAATCGGGTGGGGAGCAGGCTACTATTCATCACCCCATCACCTGCACCATCCCCACGCGCACAAGCGGGGTGAACTGTCCCGTTGCCTCGCGCACAAAGCGAACCCCACACGCATACAGCCCTGCAGACACCGATACCACCACCTCTAACCCACCCTCACCAAACTGCACAAAGCCCCGATGCCGAAACGCATGCGCATTCGGACACGCGCCCCAACTGCGCACCTGCGCCACCAAGAGCTCCGTCCATACCCCTGCCTGATTGGGGCGGTCTGCCACGAACCGTATGCCCCCTGCCACCGCCTCCACTCGCACCGAGACCGCATCGCCCACAAACAGGTCGGCAGGCGGGTTCCGCGGTGGCTCCGCGTCGGGATGCATCTGCAGATACTTCAACGCCAACGCCAGAAACAGGTCGCACACACGCAGGCGGGTTGGGGGGCTGGCAGGGGTCTGGGCGCGTCGGACTTTGTGCAGATAGTCGTGCCACGCCTGAAACTGTTCGGGCGAGAGTTGGCGGTAGGCTTCACGAGCGCGGGTCATGCGGGCGCGTTGGGCGAGTTGTTCGGGCGTGCGCGGGTCATGGGGTAGGGTGCGCGGGCGGATATAGGTGGCTGAGTCGGGCGGGTTGACGAACACGACCGAGCCAGCCTTTCCGCTGAGCGTTTGGAACAGCACACTGGGCTGAGTGCGTCGCATAAGGGGATTATCGGCAGAGTGCGGGGGAGTCTTCAGGGGTTCCTGTATGGTTCCTGTTTGGTTCCTGTATGGTTCCTGTATGGATCCTGTCTGCCCAGACAGGATGGACACAGGATCGACACAGGATGCACACAGGATGGACACAGGATCAAGCGAGGATTTGCTCTTATTTTTCGGAGGGTTCGCCCTTGTCTCTGAGGGTAATCGAGAAATCTATTCGTGGAATGGATACTCTGCCCGTCAGCAAAGTGTCGCACAGGCAGGAATGCCTGTGCGCTGAATGGGCAAGATGCCCAAGCCACTCTTTCCGAACACCCTCTTGTATACTTACCTTAGCGCACCATAAAGATACGCCTATCGCGATGCTCGTTGCCGAACATGTCGCGCACGCGAATATGAAGGACATGAGTTCCGCGCGGTAGATTGGCTGGGAGGGTTCCACGCCAGAGGTGTACAGCAGTATCCACTCCGGGCAGGGTCAGTCCAGGCAGTTTGAACTCCTGCTCCAATCGTTTCATCTCTGCGTAGGCGGGGTCGGGTGTGTCGGTGACTTGCGTGAGGCGTGTCCACTGGTTCGTGTCGTTGAGACTCATCTCCACGATGCACTTCTCTGAGCCGAAGAAGAAGTTCACCAATACGGGGGTCTCACCAGTTTTGGCACGCTCCACTTCGTCGGGCAGGTAGATATTCATCTGGTAGTCGGCGGGTCGGCGCGCCGCCTGATAGCGGATATTATAGCGGTTACGGTTCACCTCCAGCCACAGATAGCCGTTGGGGGTTCCATCGCGCTGGGTGGTGTGGGGGATACCTACGGGGTTGGGAGCACCGCGCCACCAACTGCCACACGCTGCGACGGCGTTCACATGATGATGGGGGTTGCGCCCCTTCCAGCCCGTATCCGCTCCAAAGAAACGGTGTGCTTGCTTGTGGGTGTGCGCCGAGAACGACAGTGTGTTCGGGAAGGGAACGAGTGCGTCGAACAGGGCGCGTCGCTCTTCATCGGGCAATTCCCACATCGGGATATGCATCAGAAGCACCACAAGGTGATTACGAGGCACAAAGCGCAGATAGTTGCGCACGAACTCAATCTGCCTCTCGCCCAGACCCGCCACATAGAACCCGCGCTGGTCGCCCCGTGCGCCTGTCCAGTTGATGTTGTCCAGCACGATGAAGTGCGCACTCCCGTACTGGAACGCATAGTAGTTCGGTCCGTACACCCGATGCCAAGTCTCCGCCTTGTGGCGATTATCCTCTGCGTCGAAGTTGATGTCGTGATTACCCAATACATAATAAATCGGAATACCGATTTTGCCCATTACCTGATTGAGCGGTTCAAACATGTTGAGGTCATCGAACACCACATCGCCCAGTACCACACCGAACACGGCACGGTTCGTGCCCATCAACTCACGAACGATATCGCGCCCGATGTAGTGAACTTCGGTCAGGTTTCGGGGCTGGGTATCGCCGAACATCAACGCTGTGAACCGCTCCGACTCGCGCTGGGGATAGAGCGGGAAATCGATAGACTCAGGAAGCGGACCTGTGGGACGCACGCCACCGAACCGCACAGGAGGCGAACCGTTCGGCTTATGCACATAGTAAAAGCGGGGCACATTCTCTTCCAACAGCGCCGTCATCCACCCGCGTGGCTTGATAACGAAGATGATTGTGTCGTCGCTGACAGGGATACGGTAGCGTCCTTGCGCATCGGTGCGCACCACTTCGCGCTGATTGGAGACCAACACATTCGGAATGCCCGGCTCACCAGAATCGCGTATGCCATTGCGGTTGCGGTCGTGGAATACGATGCCCGTTGCAAACTGGGGGGTGGCTTGGGCGAAGACCGAGAGCGTCAACAGCAGACCGACAGTGAGCAATCCATAGCGTAAGACTCTCATAGAGAGAGTGTACCACCGCCGATTGTAAAGAACGGGTTAAGGATTAGCCTACTGCCATAGGAGCATCCGCACGATGCCGTGAATCAACCAGACGCCGATGAGTGCGAGGAGCAGATAGGTCACGCGGTCGGGGTGCAGGCGCAGCGTATGACGCGTGAAGAGCGCTTGCAAACTGTTGAGACCCACTCCCAAAACAATCGCCACAATCAGAAATCCGAGCGGGTTGGCACGCCATGCGAGCCATAAGTCGCCATGAAGGAGCGCGCTGACACTGGTGGTCAGCCCACACGACGGGCAAGGGCGTCCCGTGAGGTGATAGAGCGTGCAGGGGGGTAACCCCAATTGTTGATGGGTGCCCAAGCCCTTCTGACTCGGCTCCAGATAGAGCGCAATCCCCGCAAATATCGCTACCCCCACCACGATAAAAAGATGCAAGAGCCACTCCGTGCGTTGTCGTAATGGCGTCCAGCGTATCCACCACCGTTCTTGACTCACTCGACCGCTCGGCGTTATCATCCTCTACTCACCGATACTGATAAGTATACTCCAAACGGTACGATCGCGCACCACACCTGCCATAAACTGTATGTTCTGAATGGGTTGCCACACGAGCGCGCTATTAATATTATTGTCACCTGTGTGTTCGGCAATCAGGGAGAGGTGATTGGTAAGAGGCACATCGAACCCCACAAAAAAGCGCGAACCGCCTGTCGTGCGAAAGCCGAGATGGATGCGCATGTCCTTATCAAGGGGGTCTTCACCCAGAGCGGGCAGGGCATACGAAATCGCAAGGTAGCCGTATCGCCCCAGTTCCGTTCGGTTCCACAGGTCCGCAATACCGATGGAGACGCCTGGCGTATAGCCCGGTATCTCTGGATAGAGGTTGTAGGCAATCCCTGCTGTTTCAATCTGTCTGTTGTTGAGGGCTGAGCGAGTGAGTTGAACTTCTACGGTGTCTATCACACGCCAGTTGAGTAGTATCCGTTCGCGTTCGGGGTTCCCTGTGAAAAATCCTGCCTCGAACCGAGCGCGTTCGGGAAACACAATCCGACCTGTCGGGATTTCAATCAAGCGGTCTGCATAAAGCAGAGAACACAACATCCCTGTAATCAACACGGCTCCTGCACGCATAAGTAAAGTCTACCCGAACAGGGGGGGGTATACTTACTTTATACTTCGAGGGCAGTGGAGCCGATTGGGGTATAATTGAGATAACTGACCAGTCGGTCAAATTGCTCTCGATGAGGAGAGGAGACCAACGATGCACCAAGAGAGGCTGAATCAGGAACTAAGTGCCGAGCGCGTTGAAGTGCGTGCGCCTGTATCGGACGCTTACGCTGAAATCTTGACTCCAGACGCCCTGCGCTTCGTTGCGAAACTGACCCGCGCGTTCAATCCCCGCCGAAAAGAACTGCTCCGGAGGCGAGAAGAACGCCAAGCACGGCTTAATGCAGGCGAAAATCCCGATTTCCTCCCCGAAACCAAAGCCATCCGCGAGGGCGATTGGCGCTGTGCTCCCCCTCCGAATGACCTGCTCGATCGGCGTGTGGAAATCACAGGTCCCGTCGAACGCAAGATGATTATCAACGCACTCAACTCGGGTGCGAAGGTATTTATGGCAGACTTCGAGGATGCGAACGCGCCCACTTGGGCAAACTGCATCGAGGGGCAAATCAACCTTCGCGACGCGGTGCGCCGCACTATCGAGTACACCAGCCCCGAGGGCAAGCAGTATCGCCTGAACGAGCAGATTGCAGTGCTGTGTGTGCGGCCGCGGGGATGGCATCTACCTGAAAAACATATCTATATCGATGGTGAGCCTGCACCAGGTTCGTTGGTGGACTTTGGTCTCTATTTCTATCACAATGCTCACGAACTCATCAAGCGCGGCACAGGACCATATTTCTATCTGCCCAAGCTGGAGAGCCATTTGGAAGCGCGTCTTTGGAACGATGTGTTCATTATGGCGCAGGACGAACTGGGCATTCCACGAGGCACAATCCGCGCGACGGTGCTGATTGAGAACATCCTTGCCGCGTTCGAAACCGAAGAGATATTGTATGAACTGCGCGAACACGCAGGTGGACTGAACAGCGGGCGGTGGGATTATCTGTTTAGCATCATTCGCAAGTTCCGCAATCGCCCCGATATTGTGTTGCCCGACCGCGCAACGCTCACGATGACCGTGCCGTTTATGAAGGCGTATTCGGAGCTGGTGGTGCAGAGTTGCCACAAGCGCGGAATACACGCAATCGGGGGCATGGCAGCGCAAATCCCGATTCGGCATGACCCTTTCGCTAACGAACAGGCGATTGCGAAAGTGATTGCCGACAAAGAGCGCGAGGTGAAGGAAGGCTACGACGGCACTTGGGTCGCTCATCCCGGACTCGTGCCTGTGGCGATGGAGGTGTTCAACAAACATCTCACCACACCGAACCAGATTAGCTACCTGCCCGATTACCACATCACGGCACGCCAGTTGCTCGATTTCCCCAGAGGCGACATTACAGAGCAGGGAATGCGTATCAACATCAATGTGAGCCTACGCTATCTTGATTCGTGGCTGAGGGGCACGGGCGCTGCAGCCATCAACTTCCTGATGGAAGACGCAGCGACGGTCGAAATCTCGCGCTCCCAGCTCTGGCAGTGGATACAGCGGGGCGCACACTTGAACGATGGACGCGCCATCACTGCCGAACTGTTCGAACAGATGCTCCAAGAGGAACTCGCCAAGATAGAAAGCGACCTTGGAAGTGAACTGTTCCAACAGGGACGCTTTGCAGACGCCGCCGAGATACTCCGCAAGGTGGTGCTGAGCGAGTCGTTCATCGACTTCGTCACACTGGTGGCGTACGACTATATCGATTAGTAGCTTTCCCCACCCCGTGGGGAAAAAACAGGCGAAGAGTGGAGGACAACCAAGATGATGAAAGAGCGAGTCGCTGAAATCGAGCGCGATTGGCGTGAGAATCCTCGCTGGAAGGGCATCGAGCGCCCCTATAGCGCGGAGGATGTTGTGCGCCTGCAAGGTTCAGTGCGCATTCAGTATACCCTTGCGGAAATGGGCGCGAAACGGCTCTGGGAGCTGATGCAGACCGAGCCGTATGTCGCCGCGTTGGGCGCACTCACAGGCACACAAGCGGTGCAGATGGTGCAGGCAGGTCTGAAAGCCATCTACCTGAGTGGGTGGCAGGTTGCTGGGGACGCAAACCTTGCCCTGCAGACCTATCCCGACCTGAGCCTGTATCCCGTCAACAGCGTACCTGCCGTCGTGAAGCGCATCAACAACGCCTTCCGACGGGAGGACGAGAAGCAGTGGGCGCAGGGTAAGAATGACATCTACTGGTACGCCCCGATTGTTGCCGATGGTGAGGCAGGATTTGGGGGCGTTCTCCATACTTTCGAGCTGACCAAGGCGATGATTGAGGCGGGCGCAGCGGGTGTCCACTACGAAGACCAGCTCGCTTCCGCCAAGAAGTGTGGACATCTCGGTGGGAAGGTATTAGTGCCCACACGCGAGTTTGCTCAGAAGCTCGTCGCAGCGCGCTTCGCTGCCGATGTGATGGGAGTGCCCACGGTTCTGATTGCGCGCACAGACGCCCTGAACGCCACCCTGCTTACCAGCGATGTTGACCCCTATGACCAGCCGTTTCTCACGGGCGAGCGTACCTACGAGGGGTTCTATGTGGTCAAGCCGGGCTTAGAGTCGGCAATCGCACGCGGGTTAGCCTATGCCCCCTATGCCGACCTGCTCTGGTTCGAGACCTCCGAACCCGATTTGGAGCAAGCGCGCCAGTTCGCTGAAGCCATCCACGCTAAGTTCCCCGGCAAGATGCTGGCGTATAACTGCTCCCCCTCCTTCAACTGGAAGCGCAAATTAGACGACGCCACAATCGCCAAATTCCAGAAAGAACTGGGCGCGATGGGCTACAAGTTCCAGTTTATCACGCTGGCAGGGTTCCACGCGCTCAACTACATCAGCTTCCAGCTGGCACGGGGCTACGCCGAGACGGGCATGACCGCCTACGCCGAGCTTCAGGCACAGGAGTTCGAGACGCGCGACAAATACGGCTTCAAAGCCACCGAACACCAAGCGTTCGTGGGAACCGCCTACTTCGACGCAGTGCAGGAAGCCATCACGGGCGGGCAAGCGTCTACTTTGGCGATGCACGGCTCCACTGAAGAGGAGCAGTTCCACTGATACCGTAGTAGCACGGGCGAGACGCCCGTGCTACTGCGCTACGACTTCATCTCGTTCAGCTCTCGATAGGTGAAGAGCCGTATGCCACTCTGCTGGATAAGCTCCTTGAAGGCAGGCTCCATCAAGATTTTGAGTTCATCCACGCGGTAGCGCCAGCCTGGGGTAATCGCATTCCCCTCAGGGTCATCCTCGCCCAAGTGGACAATCAGCTCGTTCACGCCGGGGCGGAGCGTTCGGATATACTCGTGCAGTCGGCGTCGGTGCTGTTCATAGGTGTCGCCCAACTCATATTGCGGATTGAGGTAGTCAATCGTCGGAATGCCCAACTCCTGAATGCGCTTGTACACATCGCGGTAGTTAATCCCGCGTGCTGCGGACATCAACATAATCTCTGGTGTAGGGCTAAACACCATCGGCGTGATTTTGTAGTCCATCGCCACCTTCAGGAACACCTCAAAGAAGCGCGGGTCGGAGTAGAGTGTGCCCATGTGCGAGTCCAAGTGCGTCGGTTTCAGTCCGAGTTTGAGAGCGGTCTCTATTTGGGCGCGGATTTCGGTCTCCACTTCTTGGGGGCTGGCGTTGCGCACAACCTGCTCGACACTGCTCCACATATAGCCTTGCGGGTCGATAAGCCCCTTCACCTTGTCGGCGGGTGCAACGGGTTTCCAGCGGTAGTTTTTCCATTCGCTCGTTAGGGTTAGGTGAATGCCCAAGTCAGCTTTGGGGTTCTGCTTCGCCCATTCCACTGCCTCTAACAGCCAACTGCAGGGAACCATAATGCTGGCACTGCTGATAGCCCCTGCTTCCAACGCCTTGATGGTCGCACGGTTCTTCGAGTGGCTCATGCCAAGGTCGTCTGCGTGAATAATAAGCAGTTTCTCGGTCGTTCGCGGTCTCCATTCTGTATCCTGCACTCTGCGTCCCATAGCGGGAGTATACCTTGTCAGTAATAGTGCTTGCAATACAAGTTTTGGCTAAAAACTGGTACTTTTTACGGGAACCTTGGCACGCTCGGCGCTCTCTAATAGGAAGAGCCAAACGGCTCAAGGAGGAAAGACATGACAAAACGAGTACTTGGAGTGTTGGGAGTTGCGTTGCTGTTCGGTTCATCTCAAGCACAGTTGAATCTGGGGTTCAACACGGTTCACAGTGGTGGTACTCCAGCAGGCGTCCCCAGCTGGGCACAGATGACCCTCACGGATGTAAGTGGTGGAGTGAACATCGTCATCACTCACCTCGCAAATGCGCCGAGCGAGTCGGGGCGGTTTATTGGTGACCTTCACCTGAAGTTCGATAAACTACCGACTGGGTTTGATTTTAGTAGCAGTCCATATATCACGGGGATTTCGCTCGGCAACTATATCAACGCTGGCTTGCCTTTCAATGTCGAGGTTCAATTCAAAAAGGCACCTCCCACGCAGCGATTCTTACAGGGCAACACCACCTCGTTCACTTTGTATGGCATCTCCACGAGCGACTTCTCTGGAATGAGCACCAGTGCGATGGCACACTTTCAGGGACTGCTTGGGGGCGATTCGTCCAAAGTGCTTGTGCCTGAGCCTGCAAGCATGATAGCGTTGGGCACTGGATTAGCTGGGCTGTTAGGGCTACGCCGACGCAAGAGGTGAAATCCACACTCACCCCTTCTCTCTTACTGCACGACACTTTTTTGAGGGAGAATGGAGAATGGGCGCACACGGGGGTGCGCCCCTACTCAGCCGCCTTACCTGTAGGGGCAGACCCCCGTGTCTGCCCTTCTAAACAAAAGCCAACCTTAGGCACAAGCACGAAAAACTGTCGTGCAGTAAGCCCCTTCTCTCAAGGGCACAGGAAGTACCTGTGCCCTTTCGTTTTGCAGGAAATCGCTTGTTTAGATGGAACTTGGAGATTATGCGAATCGGGGTTCTTTCGGACAGTCATGACCACTTGGGCTATCTGAAAAAAGCGGTGGACGCGTTGAACGATTATCAGGTCGACTTGGTGCTCCACGCGGGGGACTATGTTGCACCGTTTGTGGTGAACGAACTATCGCGATTGAAAACGCGCCTAATTGGAGTCTTCGGCAACAACGATGGCGAGCGGTTGGGGCTGGCTCGCCGAATCAGCGAGATAGGTCAGGTTTCGGTACAGCCCCTGTTTCTGGAGTTGGAGAACACGCGCATAGCGATGGTTCACGAGCCTGAACCTGTGGAGGCATTCGCTCTAAGTGGGTTATATGATGTGGTCATCTATGGGCACACGCATCAGCTTGACCACCGCACCGTGCGCGATACGGTCATCCTCAATCCCGGTGAAGTCTGTGGTTGGCTCACAGGTCGCCCGACTTGCGCCATCCTTACCTTGCCTGAGCGAGCTGTAGAGATAGTGGAGTTGGGATAAGGAAGAACTCAGGAGGAAGTACATCCCTGTATGAATCGGGCGGTGATGAGAGCATCGTTCATTCCCTCAAAAATTTTGTTGACAGGACTAATAGTGATACCGAGATTCTCTATCTCGTTAGAGCGATAACAGACGATATCCTGAACAATATCTTCTACTGTGCTAAAAATGTAGCATGCGCGTCGTGTGTCTTCACAAGGAGTTGGGGAGTTGTTGGACGAATACGAGCCGTCTTCTCGATAGCTGGAACTTGCGAGCGATAGTATGGAGTGGAGCAGAGAGACTATATCCTTCAGGACAGGAATTGGGGCGTCAGGCTCGATACAAAAGTAGATGTAGTCAAGGCTGTAGATAAATTGAAATGCACTTTTCAAAGTATGAGCGCCCTCCGCGAATGATAGGGCACGACTCAGCCAAGCGAAGATATTACTCGGTGTTTCTCCTAGGGCTCGCATTAGTACGCAGGCTCTGTAGAAGTCGTCAAGGCTTGTCGGTATGAGCTGGTATTGCGTTCCTCGCTCAACAGAATAATCTATCTCTTGAGATACAATCCTCTCACTCTGGATAAGTGCTTGATACTGATATTCTAATATAATTTCTTTGCATCTTACGATTTCTAGTATTTTTCCTAGTTCGGTGTCTTGTGAGAAAGAGAATTCCTCGAAAGGCACGCGGTAGGCTTCTCGTCGCCACGCTGGCACTTGGGAAATAGCACCATTTTCAACAATCCAGTTCGCATCCACAACAGCGAAAGAGGGTTCCTTGAAGCGCACGCACAGAAAGGATATATCTTCTTTTGGTATCCGTTTCTCGTCCCTCTTTCGCGTCACTTTTGAGACCTTGAAGTCCACAAAAGGTATCGGTTCAGTATTGATGGATTGAAGCTCATATTTATACACAGTTGAGCCAATCCGAACCTCATAATCTGGGTCAGTCGTTAAGCGTCCTTTCCGAATGAACCATAATGCTTCGTCACTTCCTGCCTTCTTCACCGAGATTTCGGGATTCTTGTGGGCTTTTTTTAAGTAATTTTCAAGCCAGTCCAAAAGTTCAAGCTCCAGTATTGCCTTCCGTTTCATATCGCGTCGGTACTCGTCAAGAGTGCGTCCACGACTGTCGCTGAATTGTGCGTAAGTAACACTGGGCTGATTCTTCATTCGTTCTCCACTTCCAGAGAGAGCTGGTGAGTTTTGAAGCGCTTGGAGGCGTCTATTGCAATTTCAGGATTGATCTCGTATCCAATTCCATTTCGCTTTAAATCGGCTGCGGCGACCAGAGTCGTTCCAGAACCCACAAACGGGTCTACAACCGTCTCCCCAACATAACTAAAAGCCTTTATGAGTCTGTAGGGGAGTTCGTAAGGGAAGGGAGCCACATGGCTGCGCTGGTCCCCGCTTCCTTCAGGTTTCATCACCCACACATCACTCTTTTTTATGGAAATCCAGAACTCCTTATCCAGCTTGGACATCTCTTTCTGCTCTTCAGTAAGATGTGCATACTTCTTAAAGCCTTTGCGCTCGGGTTTTGAGAACTCAAGAATGAACTCGTGCATGTGATTGATTAGGATGCCCCCCGGATACGGGAAAGTGCCGAAGTGGGCACGGACAGAGTTGGTCTTGTGCCAGATTATATCCCGCTTGAAAATGAAACCGATCTCCTCACAAAGGTCGATTGTTTTACCCACCAAGTTAAGCGTTCTGAAGCTGCCATCATCAAGGCGAATGGGAAGATTCATGATATTGATGAAGAAACGGCGCCCAGGCTGAAGGATGCGAAACACCTCTTGCCAGACCTTTCCAATTTCGTAGAGCCACTCGTCAAGGGTATGAATGTTGCCCAAGTCACCCTCAATCGGTTCTCGCGTGTAGAGTTTTGTATTGAAGTAGGGGGGCGAAGTAATGACAAGATGAACCGACTCGTTGTCAATCTCCTTCATACTTTGGGAGTTGGCGATGATAATCGTCTGTCTGGTCGAGTTGACTTCAACATCGATGCGAGAAGTTTTTTGAGTTTCACTGCCGTTTTTCAGGACTCGGAATTGGGGGGCGAGCCGTTCTACATCAGAGAGACGAAATCGTTTCTGACCACTTGCCGAGATTTGGACGGGCAGTTGCCCCTCTTTCGCAAGGGCAAGTACATGCTCTACAGAAGTTCCCAAGATTTTTGCCACCTCTATTGAGGAAAGATAGGTTCGCAATTCATAGTCCTTCGCTCGCATCGTGCCTTCTCCCAAGAGGGGATTATACCTGCATTTTTGAAGGGAACTCTGTTTTGTGGGCGAAAGAGTCACCCATGCATCTCATCGAAGGCGCACCGATTTACACCTTTTGGGACGAGTGTCCGATTGCAGAGGCGATGGTGGTGCGGGAAGGGCGCATCGTGGCGGT
>FWWM01005963.1_pt1 | contig 26009 bp, 29 predicted proteins | sample 2228351 | NCBI WGS metagenome assembly FWWM01 (sample SAMEA103939774, study PRJEB20133) | metagenome
CCGATCCGCGCGTGGGCGGCCGAGAACGGCTACACCGTGTCCGAGCGTGGGCGCGTGCCGGCATCCGTTCTCGACGCGTACGACGCCGCGCACTGATCCGCGATCAGAGCAGCGGCCCGTGCCGCACGATGCCGACGGGGACCGCTCCCCCGAACAGCTGGTCGATCGTCACGAGGGAGAGTCCGCGATCGCGGAGCCCCGCGACGACATCACCGAAGACCCGCGCACTGCCGTTCTGAATGTCGTGCATGAGCATGATGGTGCTCCGCTCGGGCCGCTCGATCGCGAACGTGAGGAGCTCCTCGTCGCTCGGACCGGCCCAGTCCCGCGTGTCGACGCTCCACATGATCGCCGGCTGGGCGGCGAGAGCGAGGACGTGATCGTCGATGAAACCGCCGGGTGGCCGGAAGGTTCCGACGGACTGGCCCGATAACTGCTGCAACAGCGCGCGGGTGTCGCCGAGTTGGGCCCGCACCTGCTCATCGGTCAGGTCGGTGAGATACGGGTGGTCCCACGTGTGGTTGCCGACCTGGTGGCCGTCGGCTGCGACGCGCGCCACGGTCTCGGGGTGACGCTGTGCGTTCTTGCCGAGCATGAAGAAGGTGGCGGCCGACTGTTCGGCCTCGAGCACATCGAGGAATCCCGGGGTGAGCGACGAGGGGCCGTCATCCAGGGTCATCGCCATGCACGGCACGAGGTCGCAGGGCATCCGTTCGAAACCGGAGCCCGCGCTCATCGGACCTGCGTACGCACCGACGGCATCGCCGACGGCCAGGCCCATCGGGGTGAGCGCGGAGGATGCCACCGCAGTGGTGAACTCGACGGCGCGCTTTTCGTCACGACTGCGACCCTGCCAACGCACGAGACCGTCGAGCTCGGGCGCGTGCAGGCTATCCGGGACGGGGATGCTGATCTTGCCGTCCTGCAAGCTCGCCTGCTCGAGAACACCCGCGAAGTGCGCGAGTTGTTCGGCGTCGGGTGCGCGGACCGGCGCGAGGCTCAGGCTTCCGAAGGTCCGGCGCAGGGTGTCGACGGTCATCGTCCACAGCGCGGCCGGGTCGGTGAACAGGTCGGCACCGGTCACGACCATGCCCGTGGACAGGTCGGTGTAGATCGTTGTCGTCTCGTCGCTCGCAACGACGCCATCGACGCCGGTCACGGTGCGGATGCTCTCGGCGAACACCGATCCGCGCGCGAGGGCGATCTCGCAGACGATGACGACACCACTCCGATCGCCGAGCACCTCGGTCGCCCGGGTAGTTGTCGCGCCGGGCGCACACCCACGCTCGCCGAGCCCTGCGCCGGCGTCGAACACCTCGGGTCGATAGCCCATCCCCGAGACGCTGGCGCGGTCGGAGACGGCGGTGCGCACGAGTCCTTCGAGGACCGCGTTGATCGCCGGGTTTCCCGGGAGTGCCGCCCACCGCGCGTCGATTCCGATGTCGTCGTTGCGCAGCCTCATATCCAGCGTGTCGACGGATGCCGGGTCCCCGACATCCGGTCCTCCCGGAACGGATGCAGCGACCATCTGCCCGTCCACATCCCACCCGGCCGGCGTCCACGACGCCCGGAGTTCGGGCGCACAAGCAGTCAGGCTCGCCACGACAAGCGCGCATACGGCAATGGTCACGATCCGTCTCACGGCGTCACCGCAATTCGGGAGAACTCCACGCGGGAGAGGAATGCGGCGAGCTCTGCGTCGTACGTCTCGGGTGCGGTGCTCGTGAAAGCGAGCACCGCACCCTCCTCGACGACAGCACCTACGGTCGATCGCGCATCGGTACGCGCGTGGAGGACGGTGACGGAGCCGACCGGCTCGGAATCGAAGACGACGTTCGGAACCGTCTGAGCTGCCGCCGCCGCTTCGGGGTCGGCCTCGACCAAGAGGTGCACCTGAAGCGTCATGACCCCATCGGGGCTGCGAAGTGTGGCCCGCGTGTCGTCGAACAATGCACGAGAAAACGACCACCCCACGTCGAGAGGCACCGAGGCCGACGCGCCTTCGGCGTCGAGCGTGAGGGTGGTGTCGACCCCCGATACTTCCGCTGTCGCCACCGACCAGATCGTGGGCCCCACGGTGACGGTCGCCACACCGATGGCCGCAACCAGAAACGCACCCGCGACGGTCGCACCCACGACCGACGCCCGCGCGCGAGAAGCCCCCACACCGGAAGATCCTGCCAGCGCCACGGAGATACCGCCGGGAGGCACGCGGGTGGCGGTGAATACAGCACAGCTGACGCATAATAGACGTGTGCCACTGTCGGCACTGAAGTCAAGATGAGGTTCTATGCCGTACCGCGATCAAGCCCGGGTCCAGTCCTGGGTGGAGCAGTTCCGCTCCGAGCAGCACGTCGACACTGCCGTCGACGTTCTGGAGAAGGACTTCACCGCCGGTCCCGAGTCGGGTCTCGTCGTCGTGACGCTTCGCACTGTGTCGACCGTCACGTACATCCAGCCGGTGATCTCGGACGGCATCCCGAAGTGGGTCGTCACCTTCGAGCCGCGTGCAGAAACTTTCGACCTCGACAGCGTCGCCGTCTCCCAGCTCGCTCAGGACCTGTTGGCCTTGGCGAGTCTGTGCACCTATTTGCAGCTGAAGACCGACGAAGCACTGATCGCCTCCTCGTAGCCGGCGCCGCCAGGACTCAGAGGAACGGAACGACCGTTCCCGCCGTCAAGGCAAGCCCGCCCGCGACGACGCCCGACACTGCCGCGACCCGCTGATACACGCGTTGCGCCTGACGATCGCGCCGGCCCGCTTCGGGATCGGGCACCGACAGCACGGCACGCTTTGCTTCGCTCAGCGTGTCGTAGCGGCCGACCGGCGTCGCCCGGCCATCGAAGGCCAGATATGCGCCGTTGTGTGATCGGTCGACCGAGCCGAGGTACTCTCCCGCCCGCGAGACGACATAGAGGCCGGCGTCGACGCGCGCCCAGGTCGGGCTGGCGACTCCGGGAATCGTGAGGCTCATGCGGCCCTCCGCAGGTCGGACGTCACGGCGACGGGGCGCGCGACGGGTTCAGCAGCAGTGAGGTCGAGCGTGACGCCGCCCGAGCTGTTGGCGGCGTTGGCCAACTCCTCGAGGTAACGGCGATCGAGGACTTCTTCGGCCTTGTCGAGCTCGAAGCGGAGCGGGATCGAGCAGTGCAGCCAGATCGTCGAGCGTCCTTCGGGGCAGTCCCAGCTCGTCCACGACACCGAGAAGCTTTCGGAGCGACGCAACTTCGTCGTCGCAAGGACGCGAAGATGTGCGAGCTCACGGTCGGGGATCTCGATCCCGTCGGTGGTGTTGCCGTAGTAGAGACGTCCCATGCTGCGCTCCTCCAGGTCGGTATTGCTCTTCCGAAAGGTTACTCATAAGAAAAGTAGTTAGTCAATCGAGATAGTCGACGGGTGTATAGTAAACCGATCGAGTAGCTAGAAATGTGCCGAAGCGGCATGGGGGTGAACGTGACCGATCTCGACGACGTGCAGACCGTGGATGCGGTCTTGCGTGCCTACGAACGATTCCGCGCGGCGGATGCCGCCATGCTCGTGCGCGTGCGCACGCACACCGGCCTCGGCGAGAACGAGTTGGCGATCCTTCGTTTTCTTCTCAGCGAGCGCGCGAGCGAGCACGACGTGAAGCCGAGTGAGATCGCCCGCCACTTGGGCGTGAGCTCGGCATCCACCACTGCCCTCCTCGACCGTCTCGAGAAGGCGGGGATGGTCGTGCGGGCCAGCAATCCGGGCGACCGGCGCAGCATCTTCATCGAGGCCACCGCTGATGCGGAGCAGGCGATCGCGTCGACCTATGAGGTCTTCGAAGGACGCCTCGCGGACCTGATGGCAGACATGTCCGCCGAGGAACGCCGCGACGTGATCGCGTTCTTCTCTTCTCTGTCCGACGCCGCAGACGCCACCGCAGAGCTCACGCCGACGCGCTGAAACCCGCTACGCGTCGATCTCGTCGACGGCGTCGCGCATCGCCTGCAAGAAGCCGATGACACTCGCCCGGTCGGCGCCGGTCATCGGCCGCACGACATCCATCATGCGCGCGTGCATCGCCGACAGCGTGTGCCGCACCTCTTCCTCAGCTTTGGCGCTGGAGGTGATGAGGATGCTGCGCCGGTCGGCCGGGTTCGCCATGCGCGTGATGTGCCCGCTGCGCGAAAGGCGATCGAGCAGGGCCGTCGTCGACGCGGACGTGATGCCGAGGTAGCGGGCGAGGTGGACCGGGGTGACCGGTTCATCGCGCTTGCTCGCGCGTGCGAGGTAGCGGAGGACCAGCAGTTCGTTCTCGCCCATCTCCATGGATTGCTGAGTGCGCCGGCGCATCGCCATCTCGGCCGCACGGTAGCTGCGGAGCGCCTGCAGCACGGCAGCATTGGTCGCCTCATCCGTGTCGGCGTACCAATACGCCGAGCCCTCTTCGGTTTCCCCAGTCACGAAGAACCATTCTGGTGGATGCGCGTGGACTTCGGGCGGTCCGCCGCGTCAGTGCTCGGCGCCGAGGTTGCCCGTCAGTCGGCGGTGGAGCGCCGCGGCGGTGTCGTTGAGCCCCTCGATGGTGACGCTCTTGCCCAGCCGTTCGTACTTCGTGACGATCGCATCGAGGGCCGCGACCGTCGACGCATCCCACACGTGTGAGCGCGTCATGTCGATCACGACGCGTTCGGGATCGCCTGAGTAGTCGAACTGGGTCGTGAGGTCGTTGCTCGACGCGAAGAAGAGTTCGCCGTCGACGATGTAGTGCGCCACCCCCTCGGAGGCTGTGCGCGTCACCGTGACGAAGTGGGCGACGCGGCGCGCGAACATCACCATCGCGGCGACCACGCCGAGCACGACGCCGATCGCGAGGTTGTGCGTCCAGACGGTCGCCACGACCGTGATCAGCATGACGGCGGTCTCGCTCTTCGGCATCCGCTTGATCGTCGCAGGTCGGATGCTGTGCCAATCGAACGTCGCTATCGACACGACGACCATGACGGCGACGAGCGCGGCCATCGGGATGATGGCGACAACGTCCCCGAGCGCGAGGATCAGCACCAGTAGAAAGACACCGGCGAGGAAGGTCGAGATACGCGTGCGCGCGCCCGAGGCCTTGACGTTGATCATGGTCTGGCCGATCATCGCGCAACCGCCCATCCCGCCGAACGCGCCGGAGAGGATGTTCGCCGCGCCCTGACCGAGCGCTTCGCGCGTCTTGCGCGAGTGGGTGTCGGTGATGTCGTCGACGAGCTTCGCGGTCATGAGAGATTCAAGAAGGCCGACCACCGCCATCGCGAGCGCGAACGGGGCGATGATCTGCAGAGTCTCGAGCGTCAGCGGCACCTGCGGCAGGAAGAGCTCGGGCAGGCTGGTCGGCAACTCGCCCTGATCGCCGACGTTCGGCACATTCCACGCGAACACGACGACCGCGGCCGTCAGCAGCACGATCGCGACGAGGGGCGCGGGGATCACTCTCGTGATCCGCGGCATGAGATACATGATCGCGAGCCCCACGGCGACGAGCGGATACACGAGCCACGGTACGTCGACGAGCTGCGGGAACTGTGCAGTGAAGATGAGGATCGCCAGCGCGTTGACGAAGCCGACCATCACGGACCGCGGGATGAACCGCATGAGCTTCGCGACGCCCAGCACGGCGAGGATGATCTGGATGAGTCCGCCCAGTATCACGGTCGCAATGAAGTAGTCCATGCCGTATTCACGGGCGACGGGCGCGATGACGAGCGCGACTGCACCCGTCGCCGCCGTGATCATCGCCGGGCGGCCGCCGAGGAACGAGATCGCGACGGCCATGATGAACGACGAGAAGAGGCCGAGCCGCGGATCGACACCCGCGATGATCGAGAACGCGATCGCTTCGGGAATCAGCGCCAGTGCGACGACGAGCCCTGCGAGCACCTCGCGGGTCAGCAGCCGTGGGTTGCGAAGAGCCTGCAGAACAGTCGGTTCGATGCGATAGCGCGGTGCGGTCGCGGTCGACATGGGGCCTCCGAGAGGGGGAATGCGCGCGCGTCGACGTCAGAGGTGTCGACGCGAGAGAGGGTGGAATGCGCGGAATCGCACCGCATCCGACTCTAAGCGATCACCGAAACCCGCCCAGGGACACCGCGGCTCCTGGCCCGCCGGCATCCACCCGCCGGCATCTGCCCGCCACCGCCGCACGATCTCCGCAGAATGTCGACATCTCCGCCCGATCCGGGCGATCGCCTGCGGAGATCGCGACATTCTGCGGCGATCGTGGCGGGCGGGCGGTCAGCCGGCTCTGGCTACGCAGACGAGCAAGCCCCTACTCGCACGCCCACCCGTCGCCCTCGCCGTCACCGTTGTTGCCCGTCCCGGTGGCGAACCACTCGTAGATGACGGCTTCAGCGGGGTTGTCACGCGAGAACGGTCCGATCGGATGCCCGGCGGCGTTGCTCTTGAGCTTCGTGCACGAGGTGTACTGCGTCCACCACTCCCCTGACGGCGGGGGCACCACGGCGGCGCCGGCGCAGTCCACCGTGATCACGGCCCCGTCCCCGCCGATCGACGCGACCTGCGCGGCGCGGTAGTCAGCCTCGCGCGGATGCGCGGGGTAGCCGTCGGCCGAGTCGTACCGGGCGACGGCGAGACCGGCGGCCAACAACGATGACGCGACGTCGATCCCCTGGTCCGTGGTGACGTAGCGCAGCATCCGGCCGTGCCTGTCGGCGTCGTTCTGCCCGTCGGGCAACTCGAGGTCGACCACAGCGCCCGGCACGAGGAGCGACGACACGAGTGCCGAGGCTTCCGTATAGCCGCAGACATCACGTTCCGGCGCATCGATGCCGATGATGCGCACCGTGCCGGCACTCGTCTCGATCGTGTCACCGTCGATGACCGACGCGACGGTCACCGTCGAAGTGCCCGACGACGAGGTACCCGGAGCACATCCCACGACACACACGGCCAGGAACAGAGCGAAGGCCACACCCCAGATTCCACGCACGATCACGAGCCTAAATGTCCACGCCACCGTGCTCGCGACGGAGATACCTCGGCGCCTGCACACGCCAGGCCTCGGTCACCAGCTCCGCGAGATGGTCTCCCTCGATACCCGCCATGCGGAACGCGACCTTCGGCTCACCCCAGCGCGTCGTCGTGCGCAAAAACACCTCGGGGGCCATTTCGCGCAGGGCCACGGCATCCATACGGTCGGCGACCTTCACCCCGACGACGAGCTCCGATGCGATGATCTCGCGCATATCGACCGGGATGCTGGGCCAGGGGTGGCATTCCCACGCATACAGCTTGCCGCGCACGAACCACGCGGCGCCGCCGGTCGTCGCGCGCTCCTCACTGCCCGGCAAGCCGGCGGCGATCGCGCGCACATCGTCGAGAGTGGCCACACCGGCAGACTACGACCGACCTCCGACACGTCAGCGCAGTGCGGTTACCGCTCCTGCGCCAGGAGCCAGTCCATCGCGTCGGGCACGGCATCGAGCACCGAGATGTGCCCTGCCCCCGCGCGGCGCCACAGCTGCGACGCGCGGATGCTGCGATGCAACCGCTCCGCGTGCTCGGGCGGAATCACCCGATCATCACTCCCCTGCACCAGGAGCACGGGCACACGAATGTCGGCGAGGTCGACGCCCCACGGCCGGGTGAAGGCGACATCGTCGTCGATGAGCCCGTCATCGCCCCACTCTCCGGACGCGCCCACATCCTCGCCGAGCGGCCCCCACCGCCCGTCAAGGGCGGCGTAGTCGGCGTCGGTGAAGCTGGTCGGCTCGAACACCTCGGTCTCGGCGAACAACGCCCGCGCATCGCGGCCGTCGCGGGCCGCGTGGAGACCGCCGGGCGCCGCCATGCCGCCCCACCACCCCGGGTCGTCCTCGAACGGCGCGATCCCGGCGAGGGTCGCGGCCGCCGTCACACGGTCGGGAAGGAGCGCAGCTCCGGCGAGCGCGTGCGGTCCTCCCCCGGAGGCGCCCAGGGTCGCGAACCGTTCGACACCGGCGGCATCCGCGACCGCCGCCGTGTCCGCCGCGGCGGACGCCACGTCGCGCCCGATCCTCGGTGTCGACCCACCATAGGACGGGCGTGCGTAGGACAGCATCCGGATGCCGCGTGCCGCCGCCGCGTCGAGAATCGGCGACAGGACGCGCCCGGTCTGGGGCGAGCCATGGAACCACATGACGACGGGCCCACTCCCGCCCGAGTCGTGCGCACGGAGCACTGTGCCGTCGGGAAGCGGGACGTCGACGGCAACGATCATGGGCCGAGGGTAGCCGGAAGACTGTGCACATTCGATCCGAAACGCGGTCCTCCTCATCCTTCGCGGGCTCACGCGCACGACCGCCTCCCGGCGGGCCGCCTGATCGTCAGCCTCAGAACGCGGTGGTGATCGTCCCGTTCGCTTCGATGACCGCGCGCACCTCGTCACTCGTGAACGCCTTCTGCAACGCCGCCGTCGCGGCCGAATCGGCATCCTCGCCCCGCACCACGAGATTCAGCGCGAAGGTGTCGTCGAGTTCGGTGATCAGGCCATCGTCCTGCGGGTTCAGCCCGAGCGCCGCGATGTGCGACGGCCATTGGAAGACGAGGTCGGCTTCGTCGTACGCGGTGTTCAGCGCGCTGATCGCGACCTGCAGAAACTCGAGCTCTTTCGGGTTCTCGGTGATGTCGTCCGGGGTCGCCGCGTACGGGTCGATCGCCGGGTCGAGGGTGATGATGCCCTCGTTCGCGAGCAGCCGCAGCGCCCGCCCGGTGTTGGAGGGATCGTTCGGTATCGCGACGGTGGCGCCCGTCGGCAGGCCGTCGATGTCGGTCAGGGTCTTCGAGTAGAACGCGATGATGAAGTCGTACACGGGCTGGATGCCGACGAGCGTGCCGTCGTTGCCCGCATTGAACGATTCCATGTAGGGCACGTGCTGCGAGAAGTTCGCGTCGACGTCGCCGGCCTGGAGGATCGTGTTCGCGGTGACGTAGTCGGCGACCTCGACGAGCTCGATCTCGTAGCCGTCTTCGATCGCCTCGCCGGCGGCTTCGACGACATCCGTCATCGGTGACGTGACGGCCGCGACCTGGAGGGTCACGGTCTCGGCCTGGTTGGTGGTGGATGCCGCGCATCCCGACACGAGCAGGACAGAGGCGAGCAGCAGGCCGAGGCCGGGCAGGGACGAAGAGCGCATGGAGTTCCTTGTGGGTATCAACGGTGGTCGAGGCGGACGGAAATGCGGTGGCCGATCAGTTGGATCAGCAGCACGCAGACGATGATGATCGCGATGGTGAGGTACATCAGGGCGTTGTTGTACTCCTGGTAGCCGTAGCGCATGGCGAAGTCGCCGATCCCCCCGCCACCCACGACCCCGAGCACGGTCGAGTACGACAGCAGGCTGATCGCGGCCGACGTGAGCGCGTAGACGAGTCCGGAGCGCGCCTCGGGGAGGAAGAACTGGCCCACCGCTTGCGGCACCGTGGCGCCCATCGCGGTCGCAACACGGGAGATTCCGGGCGGCACTTCGAGCAGGATCTGTTCGACCAGGCGCGCGTAGATCGCGACCGCGACGAAGCACAACGGCAGGGTCGCGGCCTGCGTACCGAAGGTCGTCCCCATCACGAGACGGGTGAACGGGATGAGGAAGACAACCAGAAGCAGGAACGGGAACGAGCGGACGATGTTGATGTAGAGGTTCGCAACGCGCCACAGCGCGCGGTTCTCGGCGAAGCCGCCCGCGCGAGTGAGGAACACGGTCACCCCGAGGGGCAGCCCGATGACCACCGCGGCCACCAGCGAGACGACCAGCATGTAGCCGGTCTCGGCGAGCGCCTCGAGAATGTCGTCGCCGTACTCGGCGATCAGATCGGAGAGCGAGGTCACGGCAGGAGCTCCCGTTTGACCTGCTCGTAATAGTTCGGGAGGGTGCGGTAGTCCGTCTTCTGGATGCGGAACACTTCGCGGAGCGTCCCACGCTCGAGGAGCGCCACCCGATCGCAGATTGCTTTGACGACGTCGAGATCGTGGGTGATCACGACCACCGTCGTGCCGTAGCGCTCGCGGGCGCCTTCGAGCACGCGCAGCACCTCGGCCGTGGTCGACGTGTCGAGCGACGAGGTCGGCTCGTCGCAGAGCAGCAGTGACGGGCGCGTGATGAGCGCGCGGGCAAGACCGACGCGCTGCTGCTCTCCCCCGCTCAGCTGCGCCGGGTAGTGACCGGCGCGGTGCGTGAGTCCGACGAACGCGAGGATGTCATCGACGGCTCTGCGCTCTTCATCGCGTGACATCGCGTCGCTGGTCCCGCGCCGCAGCCGGAGCGGAAGCGCGACGTTGCGCCGTACCGTGCGGCTGGTGAGCAGGTCGATGCTCTGGAACACCACGCCGATGTCGCGGCGCAGGTCGCGCAGCGGCCCACGCGCGAGGGTTGCCACGGGCTGTCCGAGCACCGTCAGCGAGCCGGAGTCCGGCGACGTGAGTCCGTTGATCATCCGCAGGAACGTCGATTTGCCGGCGCCGCTCTCGCCGATGACGCCGAAGATCTCGCCGCGATCGATCGTCAGGGTGATGTCGTGGAGCGCGGGAGGTGCGTCCGCGTGATCGCCGAACGTCTTCGTGACGTCCGCGAATTCCACAACGGCAGTGGCCGATGTCGCCATCTCGTTTCGTGCTTCCCTTGTTCGGCGACCAGTGCGGCGCTGTTCTTGTACCGCGTCCAATTATAATCGAGGAATGAGCGTGAGGTACCGGACCGAGATCATCAACACCGACGGCGCCGACGGCTGGAGCCGGGTCGTCGGGGGCATGGACGTCCCGGTGTCCTCACCGTTGGGCACCGACCTCGATCCGGCGGCATCCAACCCGGAGCAGTTGCTGGCGCTCGCGTGGGCGACGTGCCTCAACGCGACCGCGCAGGTTCTTGCGAGTGGGGCCGCACGGACGGCTGTGCGTGTCGAGGTCGCGTTGGTGGATGCTGAGCCCGGCCCGGGCTTCGAGTTCCAGGTGGATGCGTACCTCTCGCTCGAGGGCGGGAGCACGGCCGAAACCGAAGAGCTTCTCGCCGCCGCGGAGGCACGGTGCCCGGTGTCGAAGCTGTTGCGCGGGGCGACAACGGTGAGGGCCCACGCCGAGGCGTTTGCGGCCGCAGCGAGCTGAGCCTCAGCCGCGTCGAGCGAGGTAGCCGGCCGTGATGGCGTAGACGGTGGTCAAGAGCGCGGTGACGCCGACGCGAACGATGTGGAAGGCATCCCACGTTCCGCCAGCCAGCGCGCTCCACAGGAACAGGCCGGCCCAGATCACCGTCAGCACCACCGCAACGGTGGGCGAGGTGGTGGCGAGCCACCAGGGCCGCTTACCCTGAGCCACGTTCGCAGAAGTCTGGTCTTCGGATGCGTCCATCACTTCACGGTTGCACGATGATCCAGGCGACACAACCGGGGCGCCGATAGATTGTCTTGCGATGACTGTTCTACGGGTCGGAACTCTGACACTCACTGCCGCGCTGGTCGCTCTCACACTGACAGGGTGTGCGTTCGGGACTTCTGGCCAGGAGCCGACGCCCAAGGCGCAGACGCCGGCAGCCCGCCAGGATACCGAGGACCAGACCCCCTCGGCGAAGCCCGACGACAACGTGGACCCTCTCAGCGGGCCCATCGGCGACCATCAATCAGTCGTCGATGAGGCGTGCGGCCCGAACCCTGCCGGCACCGACATGGGCCCTCGCTACGGCGCCAACGGCACGGTCACTGCATCCGATCCAGACGGACGGGCGACGATCTACACCGTCGCCGGCGGTGACTCGTACAAGGCCATCGTCGAGCGCTTCTGCCTGGACTCGCGCGCGTTCGCGACCATCAACTTCATCACGAACATCGGGCAGATCACGCAAGGCGAGGTGTACGCCTTCACCGAGGCAGCCGCCGTCGACGCGCGCCGGGCAGAAGGACTCGATTTCGCGGCGTGCCCGCGCACGCAGCAGGGGTACCCTATGCTCGCCTCGATCAATTGGGCGAGCCTCCCGAACTTCCACGCGGAAGCGACCGACATCGGGCGCCCGATCGACACCGGTGCCGCCGGCACCGCCCAGGGCGAGGTGCGCACGGGGCCCGACGGCACCCTGCTCGACTACACCGTCGCGTCGGGCGACACCTGGCGGGGAGTCGAAGACCGCTTCTGCATGGACACCTATTACGTGTCGTCTCTCACCGGACTGTTCGGTCAGTACCCGATGATCCACCCCGGAGACATCATCCCTTTGCAGCCGCGGCATCGGGAGATCGCCGTACGCTGAACGGAATGCGGACTGCCTTTCCCCCGCGACAGCAGCGCGCATCCCGCCGCGGTGAAAGGGTTGATCACATGACAGTGATCATTGCCGGATGCGGCGACCTCGGTACCGAAGTCGGCCTGCGGTTCGCCGCGCAGGGGCATCGCGTGGTCGGCGTGCGACGCAGAGCGGAACTGCTGAGAGCCCCGATCGAGGGGCGCTCCGTGGATCTGCGCCGCGAGATTCCCACGATCGATGACGACACCACCGTCGTGGTGGTCGCGTTTGCCGCCGGGAGTCGCACCGCTGAGGCCTACCGCGAAACGTATGTGACCGGGCTCCGGCATGTGCTCGACGGCATCGAGGCGTCGCAGGCAGACCCTCACCTGCTTGTGGTCTCGTCGACGGCGGTCTACGACGTCGACGGCGGCGCAACGGTGACCGAGTCCACTCCCGCCACCCGAGGCACGGCCACCGCCGACGTGTTGCTCGAAGCCGAAGAGCTCCTGCACGTACGGGCTCCGAACGCGACGCTGGTGAGACTGTCGGGCATTTATGGTCCTGGGCGCGAGCGGCTCATCGAGCAGGTGCGCTCAGGCACCGTCCGCCTCGCGGCACCCGCTGCGTCGCCGCATACGAGCCGCATCCATCGTGATGATGCCGCTGCTGCTCTCGTGCACCTCGCCGGTCTCGACGCTCCCCCACCGCTCGTGTTGGGTAGCGATGACGAGCCGGCGCGGCTGGATGAGGTGCTGCGCTTTCTCGCCGCGGAGATGGGCGTTGCTCCGCCGGCTCAGGGTGAGGCGACCGGGCGGCAGTCCGCCGGCGACAAGCGGATCTCCAACGCCCTCCTGCGCTCGACAGGGTTTTCGTTCAGGTATCCGAGCTTCCGCGAGGGCTACCGTGCGGTGCTCGCGGGCGGTGGCGGGCGGCATCCGTGAGCGCGACGGTATGTGGCGATCTGCTACACCAAAGCAACTCCTGATCAGAGTCAACAATGAGAGATACCCCTAGAGGGATTCGAAAACGAGATTGAGCATTCTGCATAGCGACTCGTAGCCACAAATTCCGCGGAATTACGCGGATTTTCAGAACCTCGACGACATCAATCTACGTCCGAAAACAACTGGTCTGAAATAATGTACGGGCAAAAAACGGGCAAAATATGACCTCTGACCGGGCCTGTTCTAAGCCCCTTCATTCTGTCACATTTGCCCTCGAATTTGGATGCTGCGAATTCGAGCACTTTGATACGTTTGCCCGCGTTCTGCAAGGGCGCATGAAGCAATATGCTCAGCATTCGTCACAGACCCCGCGATGGCCCTCCCGGGGCTCCAGGACCGCCGTATTGCGGCGTCGTGGGACCAGAGGAGAACGGGTCGATCGCTGGTGCCCTCCGGGGCTCCTGCAGGCGGATTTCCGGCGCGATATCGAGCTCGCGCGCTCGACTCATGAGACGCGTCGCGGTGCTCTGGCTGATCTTCAGGGTGTCGGCGACGAGCTTGAGCGGCGGGAAGCTGAGGGCGGTGCCGACGCGATAGACCGCGACCGCATCGTCAACGGCGTCGGCCGTCGTCCGGTCGTCGCGCTCGAGTTGCTCCCCGAGGAACTCCTGAGCTCCGACGGTCTTCCCGTCCTCGGTCTCGACCGTGACGACGTCGAGCGCGGACCGCGCCAGGATCCAGTGCGTGCGCACTTCGCGGAGCATCTGGCTCGTGATGTCGACCCCAGGTTCCGCGCGCTCGACCGCAGCGAACGCGACAGCAGGGCGCCCGAGCGCCGCATCCCACTCCACTCGCGCGGTGATCGCGCCGGCGACGTTCTGCTCCCCCACGACGCGCACATGCCAAGCGCGCGGCACACTCACGCCGCTGCCGAGCTGCACACGATCGTCGCTGATGTCGTACGCCTCTAGCTGTGCCATGACGCCACTATTCCACGGCTTCACACGTTTAGCGAAGAAGAGTGTCGATCTTGGCTCACGACTGTGGTAGCTTGCGACGAAAGATGACCGTCAATGATGGCTCACGAAAGGAATGGACCAATGAATCGATCACAGGATTGCCTCGCTCTGACCATGAAGGATGCCGCCAAGCTCGTTGGCGTCGACTACCGCACGATCAAGCTCGGAATCGAGAGTGGGACGATCCCCACGATCCAGCTCGGCCCGCGCCGGATGATCCCCCGCATCCCGCTGCTGCGCGCGTTCGGGATCAACGCCTGAGCACAGACCCGCAGCCCACGAGAGTCGTCGTCGGTCGAAGCAATCGGCGAGCGGGTTGTGAGGACCTCGTCGTCGCCGCACCTCGGTTCGAGGCTTATGGGTTTCGTCGCGCTCAAGTCAAATCCCTCCGCTGTCTGCGAAGCGAGGTCGCGTATGGAGGATCATCCTGCACCAGCGGGCTGGTGACGTGAAGGCGGCTAGCTTCTGTTTGCTGACGCCTCCAGCCGAATGCGGAGGAAATCGGTCGCGTCCCGGATAACCGCCATCTCGATGCGTGGAGCGGCGGTCACGTGGGTCATCGGATAGACGTTCATGGTCATTGCGTTGCCACCAGCAATCAGCGCGTCCCTTAGCGCCTCCGCGCCCCAGGCGACGTCGTCGTATTCCGCGACGGCCATGAAAGTCGGAGGCATCCCTCTGATGACGTTCTCAGACCCAGGCGACACCCAAGGATCTGCGGGGTCGATCGCGTCACCGAGGTATCCACGTAGCTGGGCAAGCCGCAGTCGCCACGCGCGGGGATCGTCTCGAAGCTCTGGTGGACCGTCGGACAGGAGGAGCGACGGCACGGTGAGAGCGATCGCGGACAACGGCAGCGCGTGTTGTCGAAGCGAGTCTGCACGCGCCGCGATGAACGCGGTGTTGGCCCCCGAGGAGGTCCCCATGAGTGCCAGCGCGCTGACGCTGACGCCCGCCAAACCCTCGCGCACAGCATCGATCACCGACAAGGCATCGATGATCGACGCCGGGTACGGATGCTCGGGGGCGAGCCTATAGTCCACATCGAACACTGCGGACCTCGTGGTACGTGCAATGTAATCCGAAACGCCGGAGTCGATCGTGGTACGCGTCGCACCCCCACCCATCCAGAATGCGCCGCCGTGCAGCCGAATAACGCCCGTGATCGCCTCCGGGTGCGCCGTGACGCTCACGCTCACCGCATCAGCGACAGACGCCGGGCTTATCGGGCCCGCCGGGGCGACACCATCCAGGGCAGGAACGAGGTCTCGCAACTGTGCGTGTGGCCGGACGGGAACGGTGACCTGCGAGCGGACAAGTAGATGCCCACCGCCGAGCAGGTCGGCGAGAGACGCGCCAAACAGGCTCCGCGAGACCGCATCCAGGCGCTGTCGATGGCGAACCGCACCGCGGTCGGCGCGCGCTCGGGCGGCTCGAACCTGAAGGAGCCACTCCTCGACAGACTCGCCCGGCGCCGGGACGAGTCTCGCCGCCTCCCCGGACTGATCTTCGTCGTCCGACAGCATCCGCAAAAGGCGCGCGAGGTCAGCGTCTCGCACCGTCCTCACGTCGTCATGCCTTTCCGGAGCGCGGGGAGGAGCGTGATGCGCTCGGCCGGCGCTCCGGCATCGCGCAGCAGCGATACGAGGCGCTCGGCACCGATCCGGCCGGACTCGACCAGAGGCTGGCGAACCGTCGTCAATCCGAGCGCTTCGACTAGATCGCCGCCGTCCCAGCCGATGACCCCGACTCGCTGGGGCACAGCGATGCCGCGATCACGCAGTTCGGCGACGACTCCTGCAGCCAGAAGATCATGACCAGCGAGGACGCCAGTGCGCGCGGATGCCGCCGCTCCAGCGATCACGTCTGCCGCTGCGCGACCCGCAGCAACATCACCCGCACGAGCCGTGATGAGTTGGACATCGACCTCGTCGATGCCCAACTCACCCAGAGCGCGCGCGAACCCGGATACTCTGCGACGGCCCTGCGAGATGTAGTCGTTGGAACGCTGCCCCTCGGTCACATACACGAACCGAGTGAATCCTCGCGACACCAAATGCTCAGCGGCGAGGCGTGCGCCGTGAGTCTCATCGAGCACGATCGAGGTGAGCTGGGGATGACTCGAGTCCACGAGTACGGTCGGAAGCTCGCGATCGAGGAGCCGCGCGCTCAACTCCGCATCAACAGGTACGCCCATGATGATCAGACCGTCGAGGTTGCCGGAGAAGGGCAATGACGCTAGCCGCGGAGAAGGCGAACGGCTGGCGGAGGGGTGATCGAAGACCACCGCCTCGATATGGTCTTCGGTAAGCGCCGCAAGAATGCCCTTGAGGCGCTCCGCGTAGGAAGAGTACGTGGCGAACGGCGCGATCACGCCGATGCGGCGGCGAGCGGTCGATCGCCGATACATCGCAGCTGCAAACGGCACATATCCGAGACGACTTGCAGCATCCAAGACACGTTCACGAGTTCCGGCAGCAACGCGGGCGGGTCTGTTGATGGCGTTGGAAACCGTCGCTATTGATACGTCGGCTTCACGAGCCACATCGCGGATCGTGAACTGGCGGGTCATGCCATCACGTACCTCTCGACTCGCGCGGAGCGGCCGCGTTGGACGGACGGGTCAGGAATGGGAGCCGCGTCCAGGAGTGACCGCGTGTACGCGTGCTGCGGGTCGAGAATGACATCTTGCGCCGTCCCGTGCTCGACGATGCGCCCGCGGTGCATCACGGCCACATCATCGCAGAAGCTTCGGACCACGGACAGGTCATGCGAGATGAAGAGGTAGGCGATGCCACGCTCCGCCTGCAGCTCGGCGAGCAGGCTCAGCACCTGCTCCTGGATCGTGAGATCGAGCGCACTGACCGGCTCGTCACACACGATGAGATCAGGGCTGAGGACGAGTGCGCGGGCGATCGCGATTCGCTGGCGTTGGCCACCGGAGAACTGGCCCGGGTACCGGGTGGCGGACTCTGCCGGGAGCCCTACTCGCACAAGCGCATCGCGCACAGTCCGGGTTGCGACCTTCTGCGACATTCCGTGTGCAAGCACGAGCGGTTCGCTGAGCGTCGAGCCGATCGTTCGGACAGGATTCAGTGAGCCGTATGGGTCTTGGAAGATGATCTGCACCCGACGGCTGAGTTCTCGACGCCGCTTCGGCGTCGAATGAGCGATGTCTTCCTTCCGCTCGCCCTCGTGCAACAGGATTTCGCCCGCCGACGGATCGACGAGACCGACGATCGCGTTGCCGACGCTGGACTTGCCCGACCCCGACTCGCCGATCAGCCCCAGCGTTCTTCCTCGGTAGACCTCGAGGTCGACGCCCGCCACCGCGGTCGTGCGCACGCTGCGACCGCGCGCGTCCCTGCCCGAATAGGAGATCTCCAGATCCCGCACCGTGACGAGCGGAGTGGACGGTGGACGCACCTCGTGCACGGGCAGACGTGCGGGATCCGCGCCCAGCATTTCCTTCGTGTGAGCGGCCTGCGGCGACGCGAAGATCTGCGCGACGGGCGCTTCTTCCACCAAGGTTCCGTGTCGCATGACGATCACACGATCAGCAATGTCTGCCACGACGCCCCAATCGTGGGTGACGAGGAGCAGGGACATCGAATCGTCCGCCTGACACAACTCGTGGAGAAGAGCCAGAATTTCTGCCTGTACCGTGACGTCGAGCGCCGTCGTCGGTTCATCGGCGATGAGGATTTTGGGCTTGGCGCTGAGCGCCGCAGCGATCACCACGCGCTGCGCCATGCCTCCGGACAGCTGGTGGGGGTAGCGGCGGGAGACGGATTCCGGGTCTGGGATCTTCACGCGGTCGAGGAGCTCAAGCATCGTGGCGCGGGCGGTCGCGCGGTCACCACCCTGATGCAACCGAACCAGCTGAGTTAACAGATCGCCGATACGCATCGACGGATCCAGCGATGGCTGAGGGTCCTGAGTGATGTAGCCGAAACTCTTCATCCGTTGGCGACGCATCACCTCGGAAGAGCTGCCGACCATATCGATTCCGTCCACGAGGATGCTGCCAGCGGCCACCCGCGTCCCCCGCGAAAGGCCGAGGAGAGCGAGCGACGTGACTGACTTGCCCGAACCCGACTCGCCGACCAGACAAAGGGTCTCGCCGCGTTTCACATCGAATGACACGTTCTCCACCAGTGGTTGAGCGCCGTCTGCGGTGTCGACGACCACCGTGAGACCAGCGACTCGCAGAATCGCATCCCCGCTCGAGACGGTGGCTTCGATGCCAGCGTTGCGCAGCGTACGCGCTGACCGGCGCCGGGATGCGGGTCCGGTCCAGCGTTCCGCGACGGCGTCTCGCACGCTGTCACCGATCAGCATGAAGCACATGATCGTCACGATGATGATGCCGCCCGTAGGAACCAAGAGCCAGGGTGCGCGCGTGATGTTCTGACTCGCGGTCTCGACCATGTTTCCCCAACTGGGATCGGGGAGCGCGACACCGAAACCCAGATAACCGAGACCTGTTTCGGCGATGATGACGGTGCCGCTGAAGATCGTGGCTTGAACGATGATCGGTCCGGCGAGACGCGGCAACACATGGCGCAGCGTGATTTGCGATTCAGAGAGGCCCATCGTGCGCGCCCCTCGGATGAACAGCTCGCTACGCACCGATTTGGTTGTGCCGCGCACGACCCGGATGAGGAGCGGACTGGTCAAGACACCGAGTGCGAACATCGCGACCGTCATGTTGCCAGGCAGGATCGATAGCGTCACGAGCAGGAGGATGAAGGCCGGGACGCTGAGGAGCAATTCCGCGCCACGGGTGATGATCGCGTCTGCGATGCCGCCTGACATTCCGGCGATGAGGCCGAGCGTCGTGCCGACGACGAGGAAGACGACCAACGCCTGCATGACGCCGAGAAGCGTCTCGCGACCCCCGTAGAGCAAACGCGACAGCACATCACGTCCGAGGTCATCGGTGCCGAGCCAGTGAGCCGCGGAAGGACCGGCGAGCGTATTGGTGAGGTCCTGCTGCAGCGGTGGGTACGGCGCAATGACGGGCGCCAATGCCACACAAATGATGATGAGGAGAAGCACTGCTGCGGAGACGACGAACACTGGCCGCCGCAGAAGCAACCGCCATAGCGGCGGGGCAGCGCGGATGTCGCGCGGGGCGGCGGTAGCGACAGCGGTGCTCATGCGTGCTCCTTGACATTGAGTCGGGCGTAGAGGAGCTCGACGATGAGGTTCGTCACGATGATGACGATGGCGAAAATGAGGGTGATCGCCTGCACCACTGGGATGTCGTGCAGCAGGGTCGCATTGACCGCGTAACCTGCGAATCCGGGAATCACGAACACACTCTCGATCAGCACCGTGCCCGTCGTCAGACCCACCATTTTCATCCCCAGGATGGTGACGATCGGGATTGCGGCGCCGCGCAGAGCATGGCGCCAGAGAATGCGACGCTCACTGACCCCGTGAGCGCGGAGCAGCACGATGTACGGCTGTGCGAGCTGCTCGCTCACGGCATCCCGGGTCTGCTTGGCCAAGAGCGCCGTACCCGCCACGGTCAAAGTCGCGACGGGAAGGATGAGGTGGGCGATCCATGGGCCGACGCCGTCGACGATCGGCGAGTAGCCGCTCGTCGGCAGCCATTGCAGCTGCACCGCGAACACGGCCGCGAGCACAAGTCCGATCCAGAAATTGGGTACCGACGAGCCGGCAACGCTGGCGACGTCGGCCAGTTTGCCGATGGCACCCGGACGAGACGCTCCGATGACCCCGAGCACGATGCCGAGGATGGACGCGGCGACGAATGTGCAGATGATCAGGGCGAGCGTCGGCTCCAGGCGGTCGGCGAGCACCGTCGAGACCGGTACCCCGCTGACGACGGAAGTGCCGAGGTCACCGTGGAACAGATTTCCCAGCCAGCGTGCGTACTGCTCCCACAGAGGCAGATCCAGCCCTAGCTCGCCCCGCACCTTTTCGTACTGCTCCTGAGAGGCGTTGGGACCGACGATGGTGCGAGCAGCGTCGCCCGGGGTCAACGACACGAGAACGAACAGCAGCGCAGACAGGACGAAGAAAAGGATGAGGCTCATGACGAACCAGTTGACGAAACGCCTGAGAGACATTCACCCTCCTACGGGTGTCGGGGAGCGAGTAGCGACGGGCGCGTCCCGCCGAAGGTTTCCTCGGCGGGACACGAGCGTCACTCTGCCGGAGCCAGCGTCGTCAGCGGCGCCTGGGGCCGCGCGACGGTCACATCGACCGGCGCGAGCTCGTCACTGGCGAAGTAGAACACCGGAGCGAACACGGCTGGTGCGAACCATGCCTGATCCACGAGTTCGGTCATGATCTCTTCGTAGAGGTCGGTCGCTTCTTCTTCCGGTGCGATCGACGCCTCAGCCATCAGCGAGTCGATCGTGTCGCTCTGCGACTTCAACGGATTGAAGATGGCATTCGGACCGAACAGACCGTCGTACTCCATGGGCAGCGGCTGGGATCCGTAGCCGATGACCGCAGCGGGGAATGTGCCGCTGGTCATCCCTTCGAAATAGTCGGCGCTGGGACGAGCGTCCAAGGCCACCGTGATGCCGACCGCCGCAAGTTGCTCGACGATGACTTGCGAGAGTACCGCCGCCGTCGCGGAGGTACTTGCCACGACAGGGAGCGAGAAGCCGTCTGAGAATCCCGCCTCGGCGAGAAGGTCTTTGGCCTTCTCTGGGTCGTAGGAGTAGGTGCCTTCCAGCGCTTCGACGTACCCCGCCTCGGTCGGCACGACCGTCTGCTCGGTGGCGAAGCCATACTCGCCCAGGAGCGCGGTGGCGATGCTCTCGCGGTCGAGGGCGTAGTTGATGGCCTGGCGCACTTTGAGATCTGCGAGCGGCGAGCCGAGACTGCCCTCCCGATCGAGCAGGCTCAGCCCGTAGACGATCGTGGGAGCGTAAAGCACCTGAGCCCCGGCGTTGGCTGCGGCATCCGCGGAAGCGAGGTCACCCGCGACGTAGTCCACCTCTCCGGTGCGCAATGCGTTGAGCCGCTGCTCGGGATTTTCGATCACCGTGATGACGATTTCATCCCAGTACTGCGTGTCCGGGTTCCAGTAGTCGTCGCGAGCAGAATAGACGTACTTCGAGCCCGCGACCGTGCGATCCGCATCGAGCACGTACGGCCCTGCACCTACGGTCGTCGTGGCCAGGCTGGCAGGGTCGTCGGCGATCGCATCGGGCGAGACGAGCATCCCCGCCACCCAGCGCTGCGTGAACGCCTGCGGAGCGAGGGGGTGCGGTGTCTCCCAAGTGATGCGCACGGTGTCGTCGTCGACCTTCTCGTATGCGCCGCCATTCACCAGCGTCGCCACATTGCTTTTGCCACCATCGAGGTGCTCAAGGTTGGCGATGAGCGCCTCCGCGTTGAGCGGCGCACCGTCCGAGAAGGTGACTCCCTCACGGAGCGTCACTTCAAAGACCTTGTTCTCTTCGTCTGTGAAACCCCACTCGGTCGCTAGGGCAGGCACCAGCGTGCCGTCCGGATCCACTCCGATGAGTGCGTCATACGCCGGTTGCGCGAACGGGCTCGTGGATTGCTCCATATCTGCTGGGTCGAGGCTAGCCGGAGCCTTGTCCAGAGCGACGTTGAGGGTGCCGCCCCGGGTCGCCTCCCCCGAATCCGGAGCGTTGTTGGACGAGGCGCAACCAGTCGTAACCAATGCGACCGCCGAGAGGATAGCTGCGGCTGCCAAGGCCGTGCGGCGTTTTACTGTGAGCATCAAAGACCTCCTTGTCTATGCAGATCACAGAACGTGACCTTGACTTCGTTGTGCGAGCGAGTCAAACACAGGGCGGAAGGTTACCTAAAGTGTTACAAGTAAAACATTTCAATCGCCCGCCACCGCGGTCCAGGCGGCCGTGCCGGCTGGGCGTCGCAATCCGAAAGCACGGACGTCACGAGCCAGTACTGAGTGACCGGCATCCTGCTCGGACGCAGCGCTGACGCTCCTCCCTGACTAATAGGGATCGAGACGCGTCTGATGCTGAAGCATGCGCGTCTCGGAGCGGTGGCGTGGAAGGCGAGACCGCCGATCTGGCGACGCGTGTGAACCGCGGAGTTAAGTGTCACGTTTTTGTCGGATTTGGGCGGCAGTCACGCCTCCCGGTTCGCCTATAGGGTCTCGCTTCTCGAATCAGCGGAATGCACGGCTGACCGCGCCGCCCGTCTGGAACAGGGTGATCCACACGATGAACTTCTGGACGGGACGCAGTGGAAGAGCGACGAGCCTCCGCCAACCCTGGCGTCGCGACCATGACTTGGTGATCTGAACCTGGGTGCCGCCAGTCGTCTTCACCAAAATGAATTCGATCAGAATCGCACTGCTTTGGGGTGCATCGGGGTAGGTGAAGCTCCACGCGATGCTCTCCGGTTGATGGGCCGCGACGAGTTCGATGCTGCGGCGGCGGAACCTGGGCTTCACGTTCACCGGCTTCCCATCCGGACGACTTGCGGGAGTGAGGCCTTGCCAGACCGCACCGGGCGTGAATTCCTGGACTGCATCATCGACGGAGCCGACACTCATCTCCCAATTAGGGATGCGCGCCGGGTCCGCAAGGAACTGCCACACTTCGTCAATCGGCGCTGGCACGAACGTCTCGATCGCCCCTGACACCCGTCCCTTCACCTTTGCGGGCTTTGTCTCAGTCCTTTCGGCAGGCGCGTCGAACTGGTCCAGATGTTCGAGCACAGCCTGGGGTGTCGTGCCGAGGCGGCGGAGGATGTCGGCGATCAGGCCGCTGGGCTCGGAGACAAGCTCTTGGAGCACTGCGGCGGCGTCGCCGTTCTTGTCTTTATCGACGGAGCGCACGATGAGGTCGTAAGCACGCTTGCTCCAGTCATATCCGTCCGTCTCGTGAAACACGATTCGTCCAGCCTCGGGGAATGACGCCTCGATCCCTAGGGATGCCAGCTGGGCGGCGTGTGCTTCCTCGACAGCGCGGCGGGCGCCGTCAAGATCGATGCCCATGCTGCGCAGTGAGCCTCCAGCAGGTTGATCGCTGATGACGAGGGCGAGGAACAGGTGCTCGAGGTCCGCTACGCGAAGCCCTGCTCGGGATGCTTCCTCCATAGCGGCGAGGGAAAGAGATTGACTGGTCTGAGCGGCGCGAACGAACTTGCTCATGCGTTCCTCCTGAGGATCGGGATCGTGGGGTCGACTCGTTTGGAGTGCTTCTTATGGACGGCTTGCCGCGTGACCCCAAGCGCGTCAGCGATGGCCTGCCATTTCATCCCCGCCCGCAGCGCGGCCTCGACTTGCCGAAGCTCCAGTGTGTCCGCGAGAACGCGCAACGATGCCACTGCCCGCAACCCTGCTTTCGGGTCGCTGGTGTCGGCTGCCACTGCCGCGATCTGTGAAGACTCCATGCCGTCAACCTATGTTGCTAAAGATCGGTTTGTCAACTTGGGTTGCATTGTTACAGTCTGATGCGCCTTCTGAAGCACTTCGTTTGTGCGGCCTCGCGCACCAGAGTGAGTCATCCGATTCGCGCCGGCTTCGCGCCCTTGATTCGAGGTCGTGCTCAGAAGGAAGAGCGGCGCAGTTCATAATCGACCGTTCATGAGTCAGCCGACTCTCTCATCGCTCATGTGGACTTGATCGCTTGGCGGCGGCCTTCTTTGATCGCTTATTGGCGGTCACCGTCGATAAGGAACCCCGTTTAGGCGAGAGGGTGTGGCGACCGGCGGGACTTTCGCCATCCGTCGATGGCTCCCCACGCAGAGGCTCCAACCACTCCCGCTCCGAACAGAACGGCGAGGACGCCGCCGACCAACGGCGGTAAGTCTCCTCTGCCGAGGGTGTGGTGCAAGAAGTCGGGGTTGAACAGTTGACTGGTGATCAGCAGATACAGGACCAAAGCAGAGAAGACAACAGCGAGCGCGGTGTTTAGCCACGCGAAGCTGAAGTTCCAGCAGCGGCTCGCATAGACGGCGATCGCCAAGGCTGTTCTGAACGCGATGAGAATGAGCATTCCGCCGAGCCACCACGGCCACAGGTCGGGGTTGAGCAGCGGCATCGCAGTGGTCTGCGACCCTAGGCCGGCACCGATGTCCACACCATTTTCGGCGACGAAGACGAACCCGACGAACTGATCCCAGAGCAAAGCGCCTGCACCGATGCCGAGGAACACCAGCGAGGCGATGAGATCCCCGCGCGCTGCACCCGCCTCCTGTGGCTCGGGCAACGCATCGAGAGTCCACCTCCTACCGGTGCCGGCACCGGTGCGCTCAAGGATGATGAAGACCAGGGTCGTCCAGAAACCTACGTGTACGATCGTGCCGATCGCGACAGCGAACAGGGCGCCGATGGTGTCCGCGATAGGCGCATCAATGATGAGTTGCGCGATCAGCACACCCACGACAGCCGTGGCCGGCACGACGGCCCATAGCAGTTTCAATAGTCGCCACCAGGTGAGGTAATACTTGGGGCCGATGAGTTGCAGGGTACGGTCTGCATAGCCGGCGGCGAGCACATCCGGGTCCCCGAGGGCCGTGAGCACGGCCCGCTCAGCGTCCTTCCGCACTTCCCCCTGCTCGAGTCGTGCTTCGATGTCATCGGCGATGGTGGCGGAGAGTTCGGCCCGCACATCCGCCTGCACCTCCGGCGGGAGAGTGCGGACGGTCGCGGAAATGTAATAGTCAGTGAGCGTGGCAGTCATTCAGTTCTCCCGGGGTCGAGGGATGCGATCGCTTCGGTCAGCGCGGTCCATTCCGCTGTGAGGGTGTCGGCCAGACGGAGACCGGCGGCCGAGGTGAGGTAGAACTTGCGAGGTCGCGTCTCCTCGGTGTTCCATTCGCTCGTGAGATAGCCCTGCTTCTCTAAACGGCGAAGCAGGGGGTAGAGCGTGTTGGAGTCGGCGGCAAAGCCGTGCCGCGCGAGTTCCTCAAGTAGCCCGTACCCGTAACCGGCATGACGGAGCAGCTGCAGGCACGCGAGCACGACTGTTCCGCGCCGCAATTCCAGCAGCTGCGGATCAAACTCGTCACTCTCGCTCATGACGCTCACATTACTGTGTGACACACACTATTGTCAAGAATGACGCATCGACCACTGTGGTGCCGGTGGCAGGACAACCATCGAGGGCGGTTGGGCATAGCGGGTTGCGCCCGCAACTGAACACGTGGCGCACGCGCCGACTGCCTCGGAAATCTAAAGCTTTTCGAGGCACGGGAAGCCTCCCTCGAGCCGCAGGAAGAAGTGGCGGAGTTCCGGGACGCAGTTTGTATTGGAAACTTGTCTCACCGCAAAGTGTCTTTGCTCCGACGCTTCTAGTCATTTCCAAGGCAGAATGGATCCGTGAGACATCTTGGATATACACGGGTCTGAATCGGCCTGACTTTCGTTCCTATCGGGAGCCTTGTCCGGCAAGGGCCGGTTGGGCTGATTCTTGGTCAGCGTAGTACGCCTGCTCGACTTCGAGTGGGGTGCGCATGTCGAGCTCGCCGTGAAGGCGGGCGTTGTTCCACCACCAGACGTATTCGAGGGTTGCGAGCTCGACCCGCTCGACGGTCCGCCAGGGGCCGCGCTGGCGGATCAGCTCGGTCTTGTAGAGCCCGTTCACTGCTTCAGCGAGGGCGTTGTCGAACGAGTCGCCGACGGTCCCGGTCGAGGGCTTCGCGCCAAGTTCCTCGATCCGATCCGTGTAGACCACGGCGAGGTAGTTCGACCCGTGATCGGCGTGGTGGGTCAGCCCGTCCAGGCGACCGCCGGCGGCCCACGCGGCCATGTCGAGCGCCCGCAACGGCAGGATGTCGGATCTCAGCGTCGATGCGACATTCCAGCCCACGATGCGACGCGAGTACACATCGGTGA